>ERZ1292629.53-Hain-H43-01um-R1-53-length-113413-cov-7_pt1 | contig 113413 bp, 110 predicted proteins | sample MGYA00564399_ERZ1292629 | MGnify/ENA primary metagenome ERZ1292629 (study PRJEB36523, sample SAMEA6512636) | groundwater metagenome | collected 2019-01-08 | study: AquaDiva: Metagenomics assemblies of 32 groundwater samples | reverse complement strand
CGGCCGCCGGATTTCCCCGTATCAGGGACCAATTCGTTTCTCATCTTGCCCATTTCCCCCACATCTCACAGTTCTATATTTTTCCCAACAGCACTGCCGAGTGCTACGTGCATGAAAACGGCAGCTGGAACATCGCATACAGCCTCGGCCTTTCAGAGGCCGACCGCGAAACGATACGGGAAGCCATTCGCGAATCTCTCGCCGAGACCGGCGTTCTTGGAGAACATCCCGAACACAAGCCGATGATAATCGATCGCGACGCGCAAATTGCTCTCGCCACCATCGGACTCGACGCGTCGTTCGAAGAAAAAAAAGCGTGGGATCCGGATCAGGCAAAACGAAAAAAGCTGACCGCTGTGCTGGAGAAAAAGATCCCGCAATTCGAAATACTGATGGGCGGCATGACCACCATCGACATCACGCACAGGGGTGTCAACAAAGCCTACGGCGTCAATTGGCTTTCCAAGAAACTCGGCATTCCCGCCGCCGAGATGGTGTACGTGGGCGACGCCCTCTACCCCGGCGGCAACGACGAGGTCGTCAAAGCGACAGGCATTGCGGTGCGCTCCGTCTCCGGCCCGCCGGAAACTCTCACAGTCCTCGACGAGCTCCTCCTCGCCTGCCGCGTCTAACAACCGATATACCCCTTATTCGGGCGAATAAGGGGTATAAGGTCGGTCGGCAAGTAATCCACAGAGACCGATTGCGGTCCGCATCGTCGTGCTATACAGACTTCATGAAGCTGGGGTCACTGCCTGCATTGCGGCCTTGGGCTGTCAACACAACATTCAGCCGTGTGTTTGTACACTCCGCATTCACCGTCGCCATTCTACTTCTCGCGTGCGCCATGCTTCCCGCCGCCGCTGGTGCGGCCACTCTGTTCCCCGCTGGGACGTATTACTCCAACGAGCATTTCACCAAAGCAGGAAGCCCTTACATCATCGACGGATTCGTCTATTTCCGGGGCGGCACGCTCGTCGTCGATTCCGGGGTCGTCGTGAAGTTCAAGACAGCGACGAGTACGCTCGGTATCCACGGCGACGCGACATTTACCAGCCTTGCCACAAAAGACGAGCCGGTATATTTCACATCCTACAAAGACGATGTTCACGGCGGCGACACCAACGGCGATAGTAATGCCACTTCTCCGGCGCCCGGTGATTGGAGCAATCTCAATGTCGGTGGCGGCTCGTCCTTCGGGAGCGACAAGCTCGACTTTACCCGCGTCTACTATGGCGGAGCGCCCTCGACGGGCGCTCCGCTCACACCCGTCTACGCGCTCCAAGTGTACTACCACAAGTATGATGGGCGACCTGCGGCGAATTTCACTCTGGCAAATATCGAGGTGGCGCACAATCAAAACGGCCTCTACATTTTCAACAACGGCCACAATGTCACGGTCACAGCATCCGGCGTTCACGACAACGCAAACATCGGAGCTATCGTCAATCTCGGGGGCGCGTATTACTCCGGCAACGACTTGCGCGGCAATTGGTGGGGCAGCCCGAGCGGGCCGAGATCGTCCACCAATCCATCCGGAACCGGCGATTACGTAGTTGGCAGCTGGCCGGTGACCCCGTGGTTAGTCGAAGATCCGCTCCCGCCCCCATCTCCACTCGGCCCGCTTCCCTGCACGGTAGAATGTTTCTCCAACGTCCTCTTTCTTCCGGGTATCGAATCGAGCCGTTTGTATGCTCCGGGGTTGTTGGGAGAGAACCAAATTTGGGAACCGAACAGTGCAGTGGGAGGTGATGTCACGGATCTCGATATGACAAATCAAAATGCGTCCGACTCTGTTTATGTAAAAGAAGGAGAAGTCGTAGACGCAGCGTACGAAGGCATTCCGGGGTTTGATGGGTACAAGATATATTCCTCATTCATCAACCAAATGGACGCTCTCAAGATCAGCGGTCAGATCAATGAGTGGCTGTCTATCGCATACGACTGGCGACTTGATTACGACGATCTATTGAATTATGGACGTCAAACGGTGGATGGAAAAATCTACTATCGCGGCAGTAATGCCGCAACAACCAGTGATCCATATATAGTCCAAGAGCTCAAACGCCTCGCATCTTCATCAAGAAGCGCAAAAGTGACAATCATTGCACACTCAAACGGAGGCTTGCTGGCACGAGAAATTATGACTCGTCCCGATCTCGCCCAGTATGTGGATAGGGTGATACTTGTTGCCTCACCACAGCTTGGGACACCGCAAGCTATTGGCGGGTTATTGCATGGCTTCGGTCAGGCGCTACCAGATGAGAAGTTGCCACTTTTTCTATCGGCGGCTAACGCGAGATACTTGGGCCAGGCCATGCCGATGGCGTACAATCTCCTACCATCGGATTCGTACTTTCAGTTCACGCAAAATCCCGTAATCAGGTTTGATCCTGTCACGATGCGGGATTGGGTTCAGAAATATGGGCAGTTGATAACGACTCAAAACCAACTACGCATCTTCATGACTGACGTCGCCAGGACAAAACCAGGGCGGCAGGACCTTAGTACTCCAGAAGTGACGGATCATAGCCTCCACCAGAATGCAATTGGGGTTCATGCTGAGCTCGATTCGTGGGTGCCGGCAAGCGACGTCGAAATGATTACCGTCGCGGGATGGGGCAACCCCACAGTCTCGGGAATTGAGTATAAGAGGGTTCCGACGTTCGCATGTTTAATACGGGCCCCGGACGGGAGTTGTGCGCTTAGTGGACGCACTGAGGAGATCACATACGCTCCTACAATGGTCGTCGATGGCGATGGGACTGTCGTCGATTCGAGTGCGCAATGGACTAACGGCGCGTCCTCTACGCGATACTGGCTCAACCTCTCGTCACTTAACTCAGATACTGGCTCCGAATACACACATGCAAATATTTTCGAATCACCGCAGGTGCGCTCGTTGCTGGCGGCGCTCATTACGCAAGCTACTTCAACTCCGCTGCCGCAGTACGTCGTCTCATCGCGTCCAGAGTACTCGGCATCAGGCTCGCGACTTTATTTCACCCTCCATTCTCCTCTAACTCTCGGATTTTCTGATGGTACGGGAAATTACACTGGCGCAACGAGTAGTAGCGCACTATTTGAAGTTCCCGGTGTCGTGTATAGGAGATTTGGGGAGGTGCAGTGGCTCTCCGTCCCCAAAAGTACGGCAGGGAAGGTTGTGCTGCAAGGCACGGGAAGCGGCTCATTTGCTCTCGACGTAGAAGAAGTCAATGGCAACGATATTTTGGCCAACACTACTTTTGCCGCGATCCCCTCCTCGACGTCGACCATTGCAACATTTGAAATCGATCCTCTACGATCGCCAACCTCAGAGGGGGTGCTGAATGTTGATTTCGATGGCGATGGTGCGGTGGACACGACGTTGTATTCAGTCGAAGGAGAAACCGTTCTCCCGAAGAGTCCGCTTACTGTGACTGCAGACGATCAAGCGATGATTGTTGGCGGCACTATGCCGTCGCTCACAGCTTCGCTCACCGGCTTCGCCAACGGTGACACGGAAACGAGTAATGGCGTCACTGGTACAGCAGAGTGTACGACTACAGCTACAAATAGCAGCCCGGTTGGTAACTATCCGATCACCTGTACCGTTGGCACTTTGTCGTCCAGTGATTATGAATTCAAGACGTTTATTGATGGAACTCTTACAATCCAGTACCGATGGGACGGATTCCTACAGCCCATAGACGATCCTACTACCAACTCAACTCTGACTCCGAGTGTGTTTAAGGGAGGAAGCACTGTACCCGTAAAATTTCAACTAAAAAGTAGTAACGGCGCTGCGATACAGTCATCAACCGCCCCCCTATGGATTACGCCAGTTCCCCTCGCTCTTCTCGCCGCTTCTGTTGATGAGCCCGTGTATACAATATCGGGTACAACCGGCAGTATTTATCGCTGGGACGCTACAAATCAACAATACGTGTACAATTGGAGCACCAAAGGTCTTGCTACAGGCCTTGTGTACAAGATTTCCGTGAATCTAGACGACGGAACTACCAAAGAGGTGGCTGTCGGGTTACGATAAAACGCATGAGCAGGCGCTATATTCGATGATAATATGAACGGAATGATATCTGCTGCCTACAGGAAGTTCAGGATTCAGTTCTTTGTTGCGTTGTTTACTCTGGGTTTGGTCGCCTACTTTCCTTTTTTCGTTGGGCAATTTGCTCTACTCTCCTTCGCTATATATATAGCCCTCTCCTCACTATTTATTTGGATCGCGCGCAAATATAATTTGGCCACCATCTATCTACTTTCTGCGCACACAGTGTCGTTTCTGCTCGCGTACTCTCTCTTCGGGACTGCGCTTTACAGCATTGTTACAATGACCCATTTTGGGTATTGACGGACGGAGCAACGTAAACGATGGGGGTTACCCTTGATTTTGTGGCTTAATATCGGGTGTTTGGGGAGGGTTGCGGACGGGTGGGTAAGTGCTAGTGCTTCCCATATGGAGTAGTCGATGTGCCGAAACATATTAAACAATGAATTTCGCTACTTTAGTGTACTTAGCCCCAACTTCCACACACCACCGAATGTACGCTATAGCGTAAGTTTGGTGGTGGTGATTTCGCCGACATTACTTGAGAGGAAGATTAAATTTCTGTCTCACCCAACCGTCATTCTCAATTTTCTCGACTATTGCGTATAGCACGTCCTTCCCTATTTTCAGCTCGGCCTTCAGTAGCGCGACGAGCTCCTCGCATTCGTACGGATACACCCACACACTGTCCTGCAAACGTAGGAATCCGAAAGAAATTACTTCCCTGCGCAGTCGATCACGTGTATTTTTCCGACGCTCGGGGATGTCAAAAATGATGAGTCGCCATCGTTTATCCCACTTACGTTTGGTGCGACGACTGCGCAACTTTTCCCTCTCCGCCTCTGCAGCAAGAAAGCTCTTACCCGTCTGCGTAATCCGAACACAGCGTTTTCCGTTGACCGTTTCGAACACCACATACCCCTTGTCCGCAAGACGACTGATGGCTTTTTTGGACTTGTCTGGAAACCGCTTCAATATGCCGAGCTTACCCAATGCTTGAATAGCGTTGGGTGCAACAATGGCGACCGCAAGGACACCTGAAATTCCGATGACGCTGAGTATTGCCTTTTGCAAATACCCGCGGCGACGCAGCGCCCGCGCCTCATACTCGAGCTTTCCCATATTCGCAAATTATACACCACCAAACGTGCGCTATAGCGTATGTTTGATGGTGGAGCGGTTGATCCATAAACTCAAAAACCCCATCCGCGAATTGCGAACGGGGCTTTTGATTGGTCGTTCGGGAGGACTTAGCGGGTGACTGAGATTAGCGGAGCTCCCGTAGGATCGCTCGTAGATTGCGGTGCTGCGATTGTAATCTGGAGTGTGGCGGGATCCTCCCAGATCGTGTAGCCCGTATTGTAGCTCGCTGCACTCGTCCACTGTGCCCCAGACGCGCTCGGATCGACGGGGAGAATTGCCAAGTAGTTGTCGGCACAGGTTGCAATGTCGCCTGCTCCAGCACCAGACTGAATCGTTGCTGCAGTTGCAGCCGTATCTGGAAGGTTCGGGCAACCCGTCAAGATTCCCTTGTTGTCCACCATATTCTGTTGCAAGGCACTGAGGATGGACTCCACGTTGGCCTTTCTCTGGCTGTTGCGCGCATCCTGGAAGCGCTTGGCCGGATTAATTGCTACGAGCACGATGGCCGCGAGAATCGCGATGATCGCGATTACCACGAGAATCTCGATGAGCGTGAACCCCTTCTGACTCTTTATTGTCTGCATATTGATTAAAATGCTTATTATTAGCCGTTAATTAAAGCTTCATCCACATGAGGAAGCGGGTGAATCTCGGTCGCCTTTTTACCACAGCTGTCCATAGAATGCAAGGAAATCAGTACGCGGCTATTTCCTGCCACGAAACGACCGAAAGGTCTGCAGGGTCGACGACCACCCGCAGATTGGTCACCGCAGTATTGCTCGAGGTGGCCTGTACGCTAAATTGCGTGTTGCCGCCGCCGACGGCCGCAACCTTACCAACGCGGCATTGGTCGAGGGAGTTTATCGTAAACGTGCCGCCTTGGTAGCTTGGGTCCTGTGCGAGCTGGAGGAGCGCCATGTCCGCACACGCATCCGCCGTAGCGTCGCTCCGCTGTTTCAATTCCGAATCCAGTGTATTGAAACGGCTGTAAAAACTCACGAGACCCGACGACGCTATCACGAGCAGAAGCACTGCCGACATGATAATGGTGGAGATGAGTGCAATGAATCCCCTTTCTTGTTTCTTTTTCATATACTATTTGCGAATGTATTTTGTCGTTGAGGCATCGAGGCCATTGATGGTCGTCGAAGCGGTGACTCCCTCCGGCCCGCTCCCTACCGGAGCGATATAGGTAAAGGTGAGACCGTTCACGGTTACGTTGGAGGTGGTTATCGGGATGTACGACGCGCCAATCGCACTTTCACGCATTTCGATAGCGGTGCCGTTCAAACGAAAGTCGACCGTGTTGCTGTCGTATCGTGTGACCGTAAGCGTGGTCTGACTTGGCACAAAGATTGCCGAGGCACCGGAAAGCGCCCAATCGATCTTGCGTAAGACGAAACTCTCTTCGTCTTGTATCGTGGCCTTGTCGTTCACCTGCGCGCTCGCTTGCAAAAGCTGATGTACGGCCAATAGCCCGCCGCCCATGATGAGAGCGAAGAGCCCGATGTAGATGATCGTCTCTATGAGTGAAAATCCGCGGGTGTTGTTCATGATGGTCCTATAATCTGCAGTGCGTCCTGCGATCGCTGGCCAATGAAAATGTAATCACCTTCGCAGTCCATGCCGGCGGTAGACGCCTGTTGAATGTTGAGAGAACCGAACATCGTCATATTGGCAGGATTACTAATATCCCAGACCTGAAATCCCAAGTTGGTCTGCTTGTTGCTCGCGAAGAGGAGGTTCTCTCGTATGACCATCCGCGTAAAACCGTCATCCTTCGTTTGGGTCACGGTGCCAAAAGGAGATTGCGTAATGTCCGGATGGAGTGCGTAGAGGTCTACGTCGTTGCCTCCGATGTCCCTCATCCGGCCCAAGAATACATTACCGGTCACTTTTGAGAGTGCGACGCTCTGCCCTACCCAGTGGTCCGTCCCCGGAAAAAATTTCTCCAATGCGACAGGCGTCGTCGGGTCACTCACGTCGATTTTCCAGAGCTGGCCCGTCGACGTGGCGGCGAGCGCAAGGTACGCGATATCGTGCACGCTATCTATCACTATGTTATTGATGGCTGTGTCCGTCTCCAATGTTCCGACAACCGTTGGATTCAACGGATCGGACACGTCGATGATGTGGAGCTCCGGACCGGTGGATTTTGTGAGGCCGAGGTATATCGTGCGCTTCGCATAGGCGAGCGTGTTGCCGTATCCTGTCACTCCCGGGGTCACGTCCAGTGTTGCCACGCGCGTTGGATCCGACATATCTTGCGCGTCGATGGTGAGGAGCTGTGCGCTGGAGGACGCAGCGGGTACGACGTACGCAAAACGCCCTGCCACACGCACGTCTTCGAGCCCGTCGCCGATATTGAGTGAGCCGAGAATCGGCAGTTTATGAGCTGGCGGACCCGAGGGGTCGGGGTCACTGACATCGAATATGTAGAGGTCGTCCTTATTCACATCACTTGGCGTCGTCGTCAGGAACACTTTGTGATTGAACGCATCGAGCCCCGTCGCTCCCTCACTGCTCGCGATATCGCCGTTGCCAAGCCCCTGTGGGTGGGACCAGTCGCCCGTAATCGTTGGATTGCAGGTATCACCGCTCAGTACGAGCTCAGGATCGGTGAGAAGCGTGGAAAGTACGATGCTGAACGAACGGGCACCCACCTGCCACGACACGGTGCTCGTCGCCTGCTTGGTGAATACGTCGAGGTCGGCAACGTCGAGCTTTTTGGTGTAGGCAATCGCTCCGCTCTGCTCGACAACCGCGTTCCCCGACACAACCGAGAAGAAATCCGCCCGCGATCGCGCTCTCGCTTGTTCGAGAATTGTCTGCGCGCGGTAGAGCGCTTCGTGGTTGGTCTGCGTATCAACGGCTACGGATTGATTGCCAAATACGACGATGATCACCGCCGATGTCGCGAGTACAAGAATCGTAAACGCGATGAGCAGCTCGATGGTGATACTCCCCTTCTTCCAGCGTGTTGTTGTATGCGAAGTTTTCATGTTGTTACCAATCGATACGGCCTTCGACGTTCGTAGAAATGGTCGAGGTAATCGCGCCTTGGTTCACTGTAATCGTGTTGTCGCTTGTATCTCCGGTCAGTTGGTTGAAAACAATCCCTCCAAGACTACAATTGAATCTTTTTGTCGACGAAGTATCGGTGATCGTGACGCCGGAATTCGCGGGTATCGCGAGTTTCGTTATCGCACTTCCGTAGCTGGGGCCGCTAAAAATAACGTAGTCGGGAGAGGTCGGAACACTCGTGTCCAAACATGCTCCCCATTGATGCTGATTCACGTTGGCAATCGCGCTGCTGCGCGCCCGCTGAAAAACGCTCACCAGCGTATCGCGCTCGCTTCTACGTGAATACCCCCGAAAAGCATCCATGCTCATCAAAAGCCCGACCGCAAAGAGGATGGTGAGTATTGCGATTACCACCATGATTTCAATAAGAGTGAGTCCCTGATGATGATCGGGTCGCATCATAGGGTCATTTCGGGTTCAGATTTTGCGTTATCGAATAGATGGGCGTGATGATGGAGATCGCGATGAAGCCGACGATGAGTCCCATGACTATCATGAGGATGGGCTCAAGCATGGTGGTGAGATTCTTGGTGAGATCATTGATCTCCTCGTCATACATTTCCGAAAGGAACATCAGGGAGCTGCTCAAATTGCCGGTCGATTCCCCTACCAAGACCATCTGCGTCATAAGCGGCGGAAAGAGGCGCGGCATGCTTTGCAACTGGACCGATATCTTCTGCCCGCGCGTGATGCTTTTGGCAGCCTCATAGAGAGCAGCCCGATATGAATGATTGCGTGTGCTTGCTGCCACGAGCTCCATCGCCGGCACCACCCCCACATCGCTTTTGAGAAGCAGGCTCAATGTGCGTGTGCTATTGGCGAGATTGTAGTACTGCGAAAGCCTGCCGAACAGCGGGGTGCGCAAGAGCATCCGATCGATCAGCAAATGGAAATAGGGTACCAACCGCATCATGAAAAAGAATCCCACGAAAAAAACGACCATCCCGGCGAGAAGCCACAATCCCCATTGACTAAGAAACGAGGAGGTGACGATGAGGGCTCGCGTCGAAAGCGGGAGTGTGGCCTTAACGCCTTGAAAGATCGGGATGATCTTGGGGAAAATGTAGACCGTGAGCATGACCGTGATGCCTACCGTCGCAAAGACGATGACCGCCGGATACACGAGAGCGCCGACGACCTTGCGTCGCAAGGCTTGTTTTTTCTTCAGCTCCTCGGCAAGGTAATCAAGATTTTCGTGCAACGTCCCGCTCGTCTCCCCCACCCGTATGATGTTGATACAAAATTCGCCGAAGATGCGGTTGAATTTCCTAAGGCCGGAGGAAAGTGGTTGCCCGCTGGACACGTCGATGATGAGGCTCTGGTATATATATTTTGCGGAACCTGTGCGCGTTTCGCTCCCCAACATGTGAAGCCCCTCCATGATGGGCATGCCCGCGCGCAATATCATGCCGAGCCGTTTGGCAAAGAATATCTGGTCCTGCGTCGAAAAACGAAGCATCGGCGGGCGCCTCTTTTCCGGTACCGATGTTTTGCCTACACGTGTGTGCGCCTTCTTTGTTTTGCGGAATCGCACAAAAGGTTTGACGATCGGCCGCAGTATCTTCAGCAGCTGCGCATCGGCCGCATTCCGCATCTTTGCGTATCTATTCATATCGCATGCGCAGCACCTCCTCAATAGAGGTAAGCCCGCGTGCAGCCTTGCAGAATCCATCGATTATCATCGGCGCCATTCCCTGCCGGATCGCCAGTTCGCGGATCTCACTCGCGGGCGCCTTGCGCAGGATCGCGTCGCGAAGCACGTTGTCTATTTCCATGACCTCATGCATGCCGACGCGGCCGAGGTAGCCGGTTCCGTTGCAGGATGCACAACCCTTGCCGCAGTAGAAGGTCTGGTGCCTCGCAAGAAGCTCGGCGGGCATGGTCTCTGCGAGACTCTTTGCTTCGGCGTCGGACAATTTTTTCTCCTCCCTGCACTCGGCGCAGAGTTTGCGTACGAGCCGCTGGCCAATGGCAATATTTACGGTGGACGCAATGAGGTACGGCTCGACTTTCATGTCGAGGAGGCGCGGGAGGGTCGTCGGTGCGTCATTGGTGTGCAGGGTCGAGAGCACGAGGTGGCCGGTGAGCGCGGTGTTGACCGCAAGCCCCGCTGTTTCCATATCGCGTATCTCGCCGACCATGATTATGTTCGGATCCTGACGCAGGAGGCTGCGCAGACCATTTGCGAACGTGAGACCCGTTCGCGCATTTACCTGTATCTGGTTGATGCCGGAAATGGAATATTCTATCGGGTCTTCAATGGTGATGATGGAGACGTCGGGAACGTTGAGCATTTTCACGAGCGTGTAAAGCGTCGTCGTCTTACCGCTTCCTGTGGGGCCGGTCGCGAGTATCATGCCGTGCGGCTGATGGATGGCGCGCAAGATTTTTTTGTGGTTTTCCGGCGTAAAGCCGAGTGTGTCGAGCGTGAATTCTTCCGCCTGATCGGAGAGGAGGCGCAGCACGGCATTCTCGCCGTAGTACGTGGGGACGATGGATGTGCGCACATCAACACTTCGACCGCCCTCAAGCGCGAGGCGGAAACGACCGTCTTGCGCGGCCTGATGTTCGTCGGTGCGCAGACCGCAGAGGATCTTTATGCGCGAAATAACTTCATTATGAATGGTCGTCGGAACAACCTGAATGTCCTGTAAAACGCCGTCGATGCGGAAACGGATCTTCACGCCGCTTGAATCCGGATCAAGGTGTATATCGGATGCGCGCACTGCGTCGGCGTCCTGCACGAGAGCGTCTACGAATCGTATGATGGAAACATCGGTACCCCTGCTGAGCTCCTCGCGAAGCATGCCTCCCGCCTGATTGTGTCTCACCGCTGCGGGACGGGCGCTATGGACGGGAGCCACCGTTCGCGGCACCACCCCATCACCCATATTTTGCCTGCGTATTGAGAAATCCATGGTTTTTGGTGTTACCTTGGGAATGCGCTCGCAAACTACCACTTGTCGCTTCCCCCGTCAATCAGCCGTGGCCCGGATCCGAAGCGTGCAAATAGGACGTTTTTTCGGATAATGACCCGTGATTATACCCCTCAATCTGTCACCACAGTATTCACACGTTATCCACTATCCACAGGCGATGTGGTTTTTGCCGAAAATGCCGCACCCCGCCGTTGGCGGGGTGCGGCAAAACACGCTTTCGAACGGAGATCTTTAGATCGTCGTTACGAAGCTCGCGGTCGAGGTGGTCGCCGTGTTGTTGGCAGCATCCTTCGATTCGAGGACGTAGTAGTACGTCGTCGAAGCTGTGAGGCCCGTGAGGCCGAGCGAGTGACTAGTCACCAACGTCCCGTTGCTTACCGAGAGCGCAGATCCGAGATCGACCGGTGAGGTCGTCGCGTAGTAGACCTTGCTGTTCGCGGCTTCATTGGTCGTCCACGATACCGTCGCGCTTGTACTCGCGATCGCGGAAACGGAGGTACCTGAGATGATCGGAGCGGTCGTATCTGCAGGCGACGCGGTTGTGAACGTCGTGTCGCCCGACGTCGCGAGGTTGTTGGCTGCGTCCTTCGAGAGCACGCGGAAGTGGTACAGCGTCGAAGATGCCAAGCCGGTGAGAGCTACGCTGTGGCTCGTGACGAGCGAAGCGTCGAGCGTAGTGGTCGCGCCGTAGGCAGTGGTCGTCCCGTATTCGACCTGACTGGTCGAATTTTCGTTGGTCGTCCACACGATAGTCGCGCCTGATGTTGTGAGATTCGTTGCGCTGATGCCTGAGAGGGTCGGTGCGATGGTATCAGGAGTTGTCGTGCCGGTACCGCCTGAGCAGGCACCGAGCGTGTCGCCGTGTCTCACATGCGCGATGAACGCCTTGCCGCCGACACTGATCGTGTGTCTAGCTGCGGGATTTCCCGGTGGGGCGTGACAGACCGTGATAGAAGAACTGCCGCGGTTGTCGTTTTCATCGCGATCTTCGTCGTCATCGTCGCCCTCATCATCGTCATGACTTTTTGTTGAACTCCCGATAGTGCCGAAGAGCTCGTTGAGTTTCTTCAGGGTCTTGGGGCCGACATCGCCCACTTGTTCGAATCCGTGCTTCTTCTGGAACCGTTTGACTGCTTGTGCCGTCAAACGACCGAAGAACCCCGAGACCATGCCTTCGGGATAAATGCTCGGATCCGCCGCAAGGAGTGCTTGGAGGATCTTTACATCCTCTCCGCTTGTGCCCTGTCTGAGAGTCCTGATAAGCGCAACCACATTAGCCTGCTGCTGTTGCACGAGCGTCTGCTGCTGTTGCTGCAATGCGATGATCTGCGCTTGGAGCGCCTTTATCTGTTCGAGGAGCGCCGTGACAGAACTCGTGCTCGTCTGAGCGAACACAAGACTCGGTACGAGCATGCCCGCCGCGAGCACCCCGACTACTGTTTTCTTAAATACTGACATAGGTAATTGCAATTAATCTAATTAATACCTTATAAACGAACCTCAAGGTCATAGACGACCCGAAGTCACCTCTCTTACCACACGACACAGTATACCACCCGACATCCAAAGCCCAGCCCTGATCCGCAACTCAAAACCCCGCTCAAAAGCGGGGTTTTGCGGCTGATAATGTGCGCGTTACCTACTTCTTGCTGCCGTACCCATTTGGCGTCGCTTTGGCAAACCAGATGTGGCCGGGGCCCATGCTCAGGTCCTGCCCCTGATCCATGACCACCTCAAACTGGCCCCAAATAGGATATCCGCCATCTCGCCAATACTGGCTAGATTGCAAATCAGATCCAACCCAAATAATCTTGTAGTGCCAGACAGCGCCCGAGCCGTCCGTTACCCCCTTGCCGTTCCATTCATTGTCTGTCCACGCACCAGTGTAGGGAGGCTTGCTCCAACCCTCGGCATTACCGCGATCCCAATCGGCCGTCCACTTCATCACGAGCTTGTCGGGCGAGTAGATGCCCATGCAATCCGCCGGAAGGTTCTTTGCCTCACACCAACTCGCACCAGTTCCATTAAAGATGCGGGCCTTGTCGTTGTAACCGTATTGGTCAAACGCTCCCCCGGCAGCCGCCAATGAGCCGCCATTTGGACCATACTGATTATATGCGACCACTCCCGCGCCGAGCACCACCAAACCAACCGCACCAAGTACCCATCTGTTCATACCGTTATGAGAAATAAAAAACTGATAAATTCCTACCCACATGGTAGCGCGTGTTACCCCGCTCTCCTACCCAGCTATCCCCACCCCCAAAACCCGCCCTCTCGGGCGGGTTTTGGTGGACAGCGGATAATTTTAGATGCTTGAGTAAACCTGGAAGTTTCCACCAGTAATAGTGACGGGAGTGGGATCACCAAGAAGTCCAGAGACTAATATGGTGTCTTGGTCTTTCCCCGGTTCACCATTGTCGACGATGGTGAAGTGAGCGGAAACGGGTGTCTTACCATTGTCCTGTATCCAACCGACTGCGTCGAAGTCGACGGTCTTGTTGTCATCGCCCAATGAGACATCGGTGATAACGTTGAAGTGATAGTTTGTCTTGGTCAGATGGTTTACCACCTCAAACTGGCCGACAGGAGCACCAGTACCTGTTTGCCACACATTGCCACCAAAGGTCCAGAATACTGTCTTGCTGAGCTTGTAGTTACCCCCACCGGTAACATACTTGATGTTCGGCATGCAAGCATAGATGTCAACTTTGAGCTCACCCGTGTTGTTTGGGTAGAAGGCATCGTCGATTAAGAAGCTGGCTTGTGCGCCATTTCCGAGCACCAGAGACCAATACTCGTTAGCGTAATCCAAGTTTCCCCACGGTGTTGCGCCGTTGAGTCTCAAGTCCAGTAACTGCGTTCCTAGATACTCATACGTTGATACCGCGTCGGTCCACATCGCTGAAGTTGGGACCCTGAACGAATAGCGTGCGTCAAACGTTATTCCATCACCGGCATCAGCTGTCCCATACGCCTTAAGAAGATAATCCGTTCCGCTTGCCAAGAGATTATTTGAGAAAGTGGGTATTGATGCGTTTGCCGGAATCGTTACAGTTTCAAGCAGTGACGACTGGGTCGTGCCGTCCGTACAAAGGAGTGGCGGCGGATCCTGACAGGTCTGATTCCAAACAATCACATACTTGTCGCTCTGGAGATTGGTGAAGCTTGGCGCCGTGGTGCTTTTCGGCGCGGCCTGTGCCAGTGCGAGCGTGTCGCCGGTCGTGTAGCCCACAAGTGCAAACGGTTCACCGTCGGTACAGCTTGCCCCGACCACATCATTGCCGCTGACTACTTCGTGCGTTGCATAATCATCTCCGAAAGCTCCGCCTATGTATGATGCTTCGTACGGGATGCCTGGTCCCCACGGTACCGGACTGAGCGTGAACGGAGCATCTGTGACAAGTCCGTACACACTGGAGTTGAAGGTCGTGAGCATCGGGAAGCTGGCGCCGTTGGCGTTGAGCGCGGTCGCCTGCACGCCGTCAACATACTTGAAGATATGAACCTCGGGTGGAACGGGAGTACTAGCTTCCACTTTTATTGCGGGCTGAAATCCTGTCCAGCATCCGGCATCTAAACGGAAGGTGCCCGTACCTCCGGTTCCCCCATCGCAATACGCACCGCTCCACGTTGAGCTTTGGTACGCATCAGCGGGCAAAGGATAAGAACCTACTGAAGCTGAGCTGTAAGTGCCGACATTCAATGAATCATATCCGCAACCTCCTGAACTTGTATAGCAAGGGGCAGATTCGCCAATTGGGGAAACTCCATAATGAGTCGTATTGTAGGCAACGCTTACTATCACCTTATCCGGCAAGATTACGCCTGTGAGATTAAAGCTCACAGGAGTAGCAAATCCGTTAAAACAAGTCGAGCCGTTATACCACTTTCCTGCATTACCTCCGGTGCAATTAGTACCATCTGCGGAGGGTCGGAGTGGGATATCGAATGTTTGAGTTGCCGTCGTTATAAGTGTACCCGGACTATTATCGCCATTTACATTGTAAATATTTAGCGTAATCGGATGTGAGAAGGTGGCCGCAGGAGTCGTCGTACAGTCACCCGAATACCAATGTCCGCTTTCACAACCCCAGCTACTCATAAGAACCGTGACAATTGGGTCATTACGATCTGTTCCGGCTAGCTGAATTTGACCGCCAAACTCCTTGGCGGCGGTTGCCTCAAATCCAACGCTTGGGACATTGCCAAGACTTGGAACATTATCGTAAACAACAGTAGCCGCAAACGCCGGAGCGGCGAATGCGAGCGGGGCCAAAAGCGCTCCAGCGAGAGCAAATTTCGTAAGTATGTTCTTCATAATGTAGTTTCTAACTTGGTAAATTAAAACCAATAATGACCTTGGATGTTCATTAGATACCTCCCCAATGAACTTGCAATTGACAGGAGTGTGTAAAACGTGTGCATATCGAGTGAACACAAAAAACCGCTCAACAGAGCGGTCTTTTGGTGTTAGTTTCTAAGAGATGTTACGGGAGCGAGTTCCAGAAACTCAACTGTGATGAAGCTTGGGTCGTTGAGTCCTTAGGTGTCGCTTTACCCTGACCCGAGATAGGAAGCGGGTCGTTGCTGTTGTTGTAGGCGTCGAGCTGAGATGCGAAGGAGAGAATGAGGTTCCTATCCGAACCCGCAAATGCTGTTGCGGCGTTTGTTAGGAGGGTTTGGGTGGTCCCACTGCAACCGAATGCCTCACAGTTCAATTTCGCGGCAAGCCATTGTTGGAGCATTTGCATGCGAGCTTGGTCAAGCTGTGTTCGCTTCGCGCCAGTCGATTTCTTCGAGATGCTTGCGTAGAAGCCGGCGAAGAGTTTAGAGTTGCTGTCGATAGTATGTGTTCCTATCGTCAGAGGATTTAATCCACTATTGAACCACGTCGTCGTGTACTGAGTGTGTGTTTGCCAGAAGCCGAGTGTGCGCGTGGCGTGCGGGATGTCGTTGTTGGTGATGGTGCACGTCTTCGTCTCCCCTACCCCAATTGTGCCGGAGCAATCCGCGCTCAGCGTCTTCACATAACCACGGTCGTCCAGTTCGTTCACGGTGTAGATGCCCGCGTTCACGGTCACGTTGACACCTGCTTCACTGCCAGCGAAGTCGTTTACAGACGGACTAACTAGGGTCACGCCTCCAATGTGCATCGTGAAGTCTGATGCCTGTGCTACATCGTTATCATCATTAATGACGTGTTTGATAACAATGAGATGTGCTGGCTGGTCGGTATTGGTAATGGAACAGGTCGCAGTATCACCCAAGCCGAGCGTGATGCTATTGCCTGAGACTGGGGCATCGCTGTTCTTTACACAACTATAAGATGTGCCGTTGGTGTAACCTGTCGGCGCTGCACTTTCGGAGAGAGTGTAGGTACCCACTTGGAAGGTTGCAGCCGATACAACATCAGCCGAGCCAACTGCCCCAGGGCCCGAGAGCGTGCCCGAAGTGCCTCCATCGGCAGTCAGAGTCCAGGTAGATTCAGGAGCTGTCCCGCCGTGCGTGTAGTTCGTGATTTTGTTGAGCGTGAGTGATGGTGCGATGTCATCGTTGGTGATGGTGCAGGTGGCAGTATCACCCAAGCCAAGCGTGATGCTATTGCCGGATACTGGTGCGTCGCTGTTCTTCACACAGCTGTACTGGGAAGCGCTGTATCCTGTGGGGCCGCTTTCGCCAAGAGCGAAGGTATCTGCTTTGAGGCTAGCGCCTGAATCAACCGGCGTAGTGCCCGAGAGGTCGTTGGCTCCCGTGCCGTTGGCAGTGAGTGTCCAAGCGGTATCAACTGCTGTACCGCCGTTATCGTTGACAACTATCTTGCGGAGGTGAAGTGCCGGTGCATTGTCGTCGTTGGTGATGGTGCAGGTAACAGTCTCGCCTTCGTTGAGCGTAACCGTGCCTCCAAGGACTGACGGGCATTTTGCGTCGCCGGTAAGGCTAACAAATGTGTAGCCGGTAAGTCCGTCTTCATTGAGAGCGATCGGCGTGTTGGAGTTGACGGTGGTCGTAGAGCCAGAGAGCACTATTCCGCCGCCTACGGAGATATCGAAGTCGTTGGGCACAGCCGTACCGCCGTTGTCGTTGATGACGTTTTTGATGAGTACTATCTTCGCCGGCTGGTCATCGTTGGTGATAGTACATGCTTTTACATCCCCGGGGTTAAGCGTGATAGAACCGTCTGCAGCACAATCCCCTGTCCACGAACCCGCGGTGTACCCCGTGAGATTTGTTTCGGAAGCGGTGTGAGCGCCTGCGTTGAAGGTATTTTGAACTCCCGAAGTCACACCAGTTGCGTCGACAAAGAGCGGGAAGTCTGCAACCACTGCATCGCCACCGTCGTCGTTTGTTACAACTTTGGTGAGAGTGAGTTTAGGCGCGATGTCGTCGTTGGTGATGGTACAAGTAGCTTCTCCGCCGATGCCAACCGTAATGTTGGAACTGTTCTGCGTTCCTCCGACGCAGACCCAGTCGGAAGCGGCATAGCCGGTAACATTGGTTTCGCTCAATGCGAAGGTGTCAGCTTGAAGCGTCGCACCTGAGTCTACCGGGCTCATGCCCGAGAGATCGTTTGAACCAGCACCATCTGCAGTGAGAGTGAAATCAGCGACTGTCTTCGTGCCACCGTTATCATTCACGACTACTTTACGGAGGTGAAGCTTCGGCGCAATGTCGTTGTTGGTGATTGTGCACGTCTTCGTCTCGCCGAGTGCGACAGAAACGTTTCCGCTGGCGTCACAATCGGTGCCCCACGAGCCGGCAGCATAACCAGGGAGAAGTGTCTCGCTTGCAACGTGCGCTCCTGGGTTGACGGGGAGGGCCACCTCATCAAGCGCTGCGCCACCGTCAACCCTCAAGAGGAAGTCGTTTGGCTGCGCGGTGCCGCCGTTATTATTCACAACTGTTTTATTGAGGATGATGTATGCCTGCTGATCGTCATTGGTGATAGTACACGTAGCTTCCCCGCCGATGCCAACTGTAATGTGTGTTGCATCACCTTGTGTACCTCCGACACAGACCCAGTCAGACGCTGTGTAGCCAGCGACGCTGGTTTCGCTCAAGGTCCACGTGTCTGCAAGGAGTCCTGCGCCCGAATCAACTGGGCTCGTACCGGAGAGGTCGTTTGCTCCCGCGCCGTTCGCCGTGAGCGTGAAGTCGGCAACGGTGGCAGTGCCACCGTTATCGTTGGTCACAACCTTGCGGAGGTGGAGCTTCGGAGCGATATCGTCGTTGGTTATTGTGCAGGCTTTCACGTCGCCCGGAGCGAGTGTAATGGCGCCGTTGGTGGCGCAATCACCGCCCCACGAACCTGCGGCATATCCTGTTTGATTCGTTTCGGAGACCGTGTAGCTACCCGCATTGAATCCATTTTGCACACCGCTCGTCACGCCCGTCGCTCCGACGAACAATGGGAAGTCTGCAACCACTTTCGTGCCACCGTTGTCGTTCACGACAACCTTGGTCACCGTGAGTTTGGGTTGTATATCATCATTGGTGATCGTGCAGGTCGCTTCTTGCCCAAGACCGAGTGTGATATTCGATCCATTCTGTGTGCCGCCAATGCAGCTCCACGCGGATGCGGTGTAACCCGGTACATTAGTTTCGCTCAGGGCAAACGTGTCTGCTTGGAGCCCGGCACCAGAATCAACCGGCGAAGTGCCTGAAATATCATTCAAGCCGGCACCGTCTGCTGTAAGTGTGAAGTTTGCGACAGTCGCTGTGCCTCCGTTGTCGTTGGTAACGACTTTTCGGAGATGGAGTACCGGAGCGACATCGTCGTTGGTGATGGTGCAAGTCTTTGTCTCACCGAGGGCGACGGTAACCGACGCGTTTACATTACAATCGCCACCCCATGCGCCAGCTGAATATCCTGGAAGGAGCGTCTCGCCCGCAGTATGAGAACCTGGATTGACTGCAAATGCGATTCCATCTGACACAGCATTACCGTCAACGGTAAGCAAGAAGTCATTGGGTCCTGCAGTGCCGCCGCTGTTGTTGAGTACCGTCTTGTCAACGACGATAAACGCCTGCTGGTCATCGTTGGTGATTGTGCAGACAACTGCTCCGCCAGCCGGCACGGTTACCGCGCCGTTATTTATCGATGTATCGCTCGGTGTTGCCCCAGTACAGGCCCACGCTCCTTCGCTGTAACCCGCGATGTCATTCTCACGAAGTGTGTAGCTCCCAGCGTTTACGGTCATTACTTGGCTTGAGTATTTCAAGGTGTTTGCACCATCGGCAGTTCCCGCTCCAAAAGCGAGAGTACCTGCGGTACTGGTGAGTCCAAACGCGCCTGTGTCTGCCGTACCGCCGTTGTCGTTAACGACGCGCTTCACAATTTGCAATGAGCCTTGCTGAAGCGTGTTTACGAATGTGCATGTCACATTCTCTCCGTTTCTAATCGTGACTGTTATACCATTCGTGACTTGCGTTATGGTCGATTGAGTTGCGCCTGTGCATGAAACAGGGCTCGTCAAAGCCCACCCCGCGACGGGAGTCTCGGTAATCGTGCTTACCGTACCGCTAGCGATGTTCGAGAATAGCTGCATGTTGGAAAGCGTTCCATCTGCATCATCATCGAGCGCAAACGGTGAAGGGGTCAAACCACCCGTGGCGGTGAAGCTGAAGTCTTGGTCGTCATTCGGATCCGCATCTTTGATAATCGTAAGCGAGCCGGGCGGTGTAAAAATTGCCGAGCTCGACATTTGATTGTCGGCGCCTCCACCAGAGCCATCAAGACCAATGAGATAGAAGTGATACGGGTTACCAGAAATGCCCGTAGCTCCGCGGCCTGGTCCCCAACTGCGACCAGTTCCGTCGCCACCGAGGGCGATATCTGCCCCAGCGACAAGCATGGCGTTGGCGCCTGTGCCTGTCCACGTAATCGTGTACCAGATATAACTGTCGTTGGTGTCAGCTCCATCTGCCAGAACAGAGCCGCTCAACTTGCCGTCCATGTGCACCAACGTCATGGTGGGTAAGACGCTGAAGGTGCCGTTTGTATAGAGGCGGACCGTACGATTGCCGAACAAGACCTCGTAGGCGGTAATGCGAGTCTGGGTGGAACCGTCCACGCTGATGAACGAATCGTCTGGTACTGCTACATCAACGGTATTTGTGGAATCGGCAGCTGCAAGCAGCGCGTTACAAGCCGCTTTGGCTGCATTGCCTAGGTCGTCGCCACAGCGATTTACATTGAGTGTGATGCCGACACCAGCGGACGCCTGCTGAGAATTCAAAGTGCTCGCTGGCATTGTTCCTGATGCAGGCGCGTCAGAGACCAAGAAGTCGTACGCGTGATTGCCACCTTTTGTCGTTTGAATACCAACCACCAAGGTGTGCGAGCCGGCGGCCATTCCCGTCATAATGAGCTGCTGTTCGGTGGCAATGCCCTCGTAGAGAGTTGAGTTGCTAGAACCGAGGGCACCTCCAATCCAGTTACAGAGTCCCAGGCCGAGTGGAGTGTTGCCTTGAGAGTCATTCTGGGCGCACTGCGAGAGATCGAAGCCAACAGCCGCATCAGTAAATATCGTTTGTGCTAAACGAGTTCCATCTTTATCGGTTGCAGTGAGGGTGTAGAATGGGCGGAATACGTAGTCGAGTCTGGTGGAGGTCGTAAATGACCCGTTTTCATTCGTCCATACGTCCCATGTAACCTCTGGCGATGTACTTCCATCCTCATTCGTGCCAATGAGGTGCAAAAAGATATTTTGGATAGCACCAAAAAAATCTCCGATGATACTAACAAGCGAACCTGGTGCGTAGTCCAACTGATCGGTCGAAAGTTCGGGGACAAGGACGGGAGGTGCGAGGGATTCCGCGGCGGAGGCGGTCTGCGAAGAAGTGTCAGTAGTGGATGTGTCGGCCGTGCTGGTCGTGATAGTTGAATCTGTCGAGGCAGAAGAGTCGGTGGCCGACGAGGTGTCGGTGGTGGAGGTGTCAGTGGTAGATGTGTCAGTCGAGGTTGTGTCAGTCGAGGTTGTGTCGGCTTGCCCTAAGCTTGTCGAAGGGTCGGTAGCGGAAGTATCCGCTGTTGCTGGTGTGTCAGTTGTATCAGTTGTTGCACTCGTCTCTGACGTGTCCGTGACGGTCGTGTCGACGGGATCCGCCGGAGCATCGGCAACGACATCCGTCGTTGATGTGTCCGTTACGACTTCAGACGAGGCGTCTGTCGTCACCGCATCATCCGCGCGGACAGTAGAGACCGTCGCGAAGAGCATCATGAGGCTGGCGACAACAAGGAGTCCAATAACGCGCACTTCCCCGCTCACTGTAAAAGTATTCATACAATTAATTGCGACATACTTAGGATAAATAATGGTTCCCAACCAAGAGCCGAGCGCATCGCGCCCTAAACTAGACGCCAGTATGATACCCCCATAGGAGTTGTCAAGAAAGTCGGTAAGAGGTTCACCCTTGGTGCGTCATAGCCACCGTTAGCAGAGGTGATATAATCAGAACATATGAACAAATTTATACCTGTTCCCATCGTAATTAGCATGTTGATCCTGCCCGCGGGCTTGGCGCTCGCCACCACCGATGTCTCGCTTGGCGCTGCTGTCTCCTATGAGGTGCAGACCGCGCGCGAGTCTGCCACCGGCAAAGCAAGCGGTCGCGCCGCAGACCAAAACGCGAGTGCCGCCGGCACCGCGATGAGTGCTGACAAAGCGACCACAACCCGTGGCAACGCGACATCATCGGCAAAGAGTGCCTCCAACAACGCGACAACGACGCGCGGCAACGCGACATCCACTGCGGCGCAGCAAAAGAAAGATGAGGCTCGTCCCGGACTTCCCTTCTTCCTGCGCTGGCTCTTCGGAGATCAGGATGCGTCCGTCAAGGATCTGCGTGGACAGCTTGCCGCCTCGACGACCGCCACCTCGACGTCAAGCTCCACGGCGCCTTCCTTGATCGGCTTCTTTAACAAATTCTTTGGAGGTCTGGGGAAACTATTCGGAAGATAAAGTCTCTCCAGAACACAAAAAAGCCCCTTGAAGGGGCTTTTTTGTCTCTATCGTTACCTAGGAACTACTGGAAGCAGGCAGTGTCGATCTGTGCTCCGTTCGGATCGCTGGCATCCGGAACGATCGTTGCACACTCATAGAAGCGCAACTGAGCAAGTTTCAAGCCATGGTTGTCGTATTCCCAGAAGTAGTCCTCAAGTTGACTACCGAAGAGAGGTACTCTCTCAAGGTTGCCGTCGCCATCAACATCAGCGTAGATGTAGAGAAGGTACTTGGAGACGTTGTCGAAGGTAGACTTACCCTTGTCACGGGTCAACTCCATGCTAATCACCGAGCAAAGAGTCTCGTCATCGCCAGTACCGAGAACGCCATCAGCACCAGGGCCCGTGGCGCAGGTTGTCGTTACCGATGAGCCACCTGGCTTACCAAGTGCGCGAGCGAAGACAGAGTAAACCGTTGTTCCGTCACCGTCTGGGTCAGGATTCGGCAATGCAAAGGACGCGCTTCCGTCAGTGCCGTTGGCATCCAAAACCTGGAAACCATCAACGCCAGCGCAGGCGGCATCCACACCCGACTCACAGAGCCAGATATTGGTCTTGCCCACAAGCGGAACGAAAATGCGATGACCGCTATTTCCGGTCATATCCGCAGTCTTGCCCTTCGGGACGCCGATAATATTGAGGTTATAGTGCGCGCCGCTTGGAGCGCCGTTGCCGGTGGCTCCCGCCGTCATCGGCACGTAGGCGACAACCATCGCCACTGCCGCGACAAGCGCGACACCAGCCGTTACCGCGAATTTTTGTGTGTGGGTCATAATGTATGGTATGTATTTTTTATGTATCCGATAAAAAGGAACACGCATGACAGTGCCGCCCCTATCGACCATGCGCCGCTGAAAGCCCTACAAAGCTACGCCCGTTATTTGAGACTGTAAAGATTGACATTCACACTCAAATATTCTCCAGCTGGGGGTGTAAACATCAAAAATATCGAACGTTTGAGCCATCATAGGGCAGCATGACGCGGCCGCCCCCGTTCCGGAGCCCGCGCTTTTCGTTTGCCTTCTGTCTTTTACACTAGCGCCTGCCTCCCTTGCCGCCGCCCAAGGCGAGCGCGGTGAAGTAATTGGCGATGCCGAGAACCTGCGCGTCCACCTCTTTTCCTATCTGAACTTCCTTATTGTTCACATACTGCTCGGCTTCCACATCGTTCGTAATGTAGTACGCCTCGGTAATAGTGGAGACGAGATTTTTGTAGACCGTCATGCCGTAACCGCCATTCAAGAGTCCTTCGGGTTTGTTGGTAAGCGGGAGTAATGAATCGTAGAGAGCTTTGGCCAGCGGTTTATCCGAATTTTGGGTGTAAATGGTAAGCGTGCCATCGTGCGTCGGAGCGGTGCTTCCGTTGTGATGGACTGAAACGAGCACATCGCATTTCTTATTGTCAGCAATGCCATCGCCTGTTACATCAACCGCAGCGCATTTAGCCGCCGCATCGCCCACTCTCTCCTTTCGGGTCGAGAAACGACCGGCGACCACGACATGCGCGCCGTACGTACTCAATGCCGCCTCCAGTGCCTGAACAACGTCCCCATTCACGTCCGCTTCCGCCACGCCGTAAAGCAGATTTACCGCCCCCGTGTCCGTGCTACTACTACCGTGTCCTGCATCGAGCGCGATTATTTTTCCCGCAAGAGCGCTAGTATCGGCTACGGCTATAGAATTACCTACAGCAACGACCGCCACAAAGACAAGAGCAAGGAGGGATAGCTTCTTCATACGGGAGGCCTAATTTGCCCAAAATACGTGCGTCAGGACCTTGTTGCCATTTCCAAGGTCGCGCTCGAATACCGAGGAGCGACCGTCTGCCGAGCGGTGGATTTCTTTGCCCCACTCGCTTCGGTCGCTGACGTCGACGCTACTCGCGCCCCGCGCTGCAGTGGTCTGGCCAACGGTCGTCGTCGAGTCGAGATGCGCGTAGATAAGCGCGAGCTCATCATAATCATGCTGGTTCGGATGCTGGTTGCTCGTGGGATCGCTCGTGTAATCCATGCAGGTATTGAGGTTCGCGTTGTTGAAATTCTCGTCCTGATGATCGAGCCCGAATATGTGTCCCACCTCCTGACACATCACGAGGTTGCGCCATGCCGAAGTGTTGTATGTGGCGGTGTTGAAATAGGTGTCGTTCAACTTCACGACCCCTTTCGTGATGTGCAAGCCGCTTATCCATATCTGCGCTAACCCTAGCCAGCCGTTGTTGCCGTACCTGCTATTACAAACTTCGGCCCGGCCCGTGGTCGCCTTACAGTTGCGGCCTGCATTGCCAGCCACGATGGTGGTATCAAGCACATCTGACACGCTCCAATCGCTTGAAGTCGTGCCAAGATATGAATCCCATGTGGACGATACGTTATCGCCCAACTTTAATGTAAAGGGGTTGGCCGTGCGCGCCCAGTGGTAGCCGCCCCACGAGTGACTCGCTTCCGCGACGACTGCGCCCATGAAAAGGACGGCGCCCAACACGACCGCGGGAAGAGCTATGGTAATGGTCTTGTTCATAGTTAAAGTTGCTAGGTTTATTAACACATTGATGGTACGACGCCCCGCCTTTTTGGTCAAGGGTCTCACGGCGCGCCCGCGACAGCCGCCATGCTCGCGCTCGGCGTGAGCACGGGGCTCGTAAAGACGAACGCGTTTGCCGCGAGGAACATGATGAGGATAAAGGAGAGCATGATACCGGCCGCGATCGCTTTGCGTGTGTGGTGGACGCGTATCTCAAAGCCGGTCGTGACACCGAGCGCGAGAATGACGAAAAGCGCGACGATCCAATAGGTGTATTGCAACATGCTCCGTGGCGCCGTCGCGATATGCGCCCATAGCGGCGCGTAATCCGGCGTCGGCCCTGCTGCCGCCTCCTGCGCAAGAGTTTTTACCGGCGCATCCCCTACGCTTGTGCCGAGCACTACTGTCTTGGGGGCGGGGGCCGCAGGCTCCTGCGACTCACCCAAGACCGCGATCGGCGCCGAGATCGCGAGCGCGGTTTCGGTGGGGCTTTGCGGAATGTTGACCGCGACCACCGGACTCTGCTTGTCGGACGATGAGGGCGTGCCAAATGCCTGCACTACGAAGGTAGTGGGGCGTCCTTGGAACGTCCCCTCGGCGGTCGCGATGCCTATCTCGGTGAAATGCGGGTTGAGGATATTCTCACGGTGTGTCGGTGAATTCATCCACGCCCGTTCCACATCGCCCGAATCGGAAAAATCTACGGCAAGATTTTCACCCGCGTAATCAAATGCATACCCTGCCTCTTTGAACCAGTGCCACGGATCCACTCCTTGGGGCGAGACGTGCGCGAAATACCCTTTTGCCGCCATGTCGTCGGCCTTGGCTTGCGCGGCAGCGACGAGGACGGGGTTCATGGTCAGTGTCCGCAGACTGTTCTGCGCCCTGTCACCGTTCGCAAGGTCAACAAGGACCGTGGCAAGTACCGTCGCGTACTGATTTGAACTTACAAGAAATTTGTCGATCGAGGAAGCAAGAAAAATGGATACGACGAGCGCGGAAACGAGCGTGACCGCAACCCCGCCCAGAAGCTCGACTTCCCGACGCCCCTTCTTGCGCGGCAGCAACGAGCGAAACCGTGATATGCGGTTCTTTTTTCTCACCTCCTCATTCTCGCACGTCTATCCAAATACAAAACCCGCCCTCTGTGGAAGGCGGGTTTTGTATTTTCCTTAACCCAGCAATTTACTGAGCGTTCGGATTCTGCGACCACGGGATCAGATTCGGGATCGGGAGCGTAAGCTGCGGACACTCGAGAAGATTGACCTGACGCAGTGTGGAGAGGTACACAAGGCCGGTCGGAGAAGCAATTCCCCACGGGCTCAAAATACTGTCGCTGTACTGTGCCTGGAACCTTCGAATCACGGCCTCAGTCATCGGGCCGTAGAATCCGGTGACCGGAAGGTTCGCACTCATGTGCTTGTTGAGGAACTCCTGAAGCTTGCGCGCCTGCTCGGCATCATTCTTCCTGCTGCCGATGCGAAGATGTTTGTCCATGTAGAGGCCGCAGGACGCCCCGAGTACCTGACCCGTCGAGGTACCGAGAACGGTCCCGCCTCCGAAGATCGGGTTGTTGAAGTGGCTGCCGCCTCCCCCACCGCCCGACGGAGGCGGAGTAACGATCGGGGTGTTGACGGTGATCGAAACGCTCCCGTCGTCGTTGTCACCGTTATAGTCGTTTGTAGAGCCGTCGGAGGTCGTGGTGGCAGTGTTAGTGACCGTCTGTCCTGCACCAGCCGTAACCGTCGCAACGATTTGGAGCGATGTTGAAGAGGCCGCGGGGAGCGAACTTATAAACCATGTGCCGCTCGAGGTGGCATACGCACCAGCACCGTTGTCAGAGACATACGAGAGGCCCACAGGGAGCACGTCTTGCGTAACAAGGTTAAACGCTTCGGCAGGACCCGCGTTTGAGAGTGTGAGCGTAAAGGTTACGTTTTGTCCGGCGTCGGGGGTGTTGTCGTCAACCGACTTCGAGGTGGTGATGTCAAACCCGGTCGCGTTGTTGTAGAAGGTACAGGTGATGTTGTCACCCGCCGCGACATCTACGCTGTAGATGGTGTCGCCATCAAGCAATCCGCTTTCGTTGTTGCAGCTTGCTTCGGAGAGCGTCCAGCCGGCCGGGCTGACCTCCTGGAGGTTGTAAGTGCCCGCGTCAATCGAGATGGTGGCCGAACCGTCGCCCTCAGTGGTCGTGACGCTCGTAGAGGTGCTGAATTCGTTACCCCCCTCAAGGTTGAAGTCGAATGTCGCATCAGGGTTCCCTTCGCCGACGTATTTCACGATGTGAAGCGTCGCCTGTCCGTCATTGTTGGTGATGGCGCAGGTTTTCGTCTCGCCGTTCGCTATCGTGCCCGAGCAGTCGGCGCCGAGCGTTGTCCCGTAGCCGGCGGCGGAATTCTCGATAACTTCGTAGTCACCGGCATCAACCGTCACTGTGTTCTCGCCTGTCAGAGCGTTGCCGTCGTCATCCGCGGTCTCGTTAAATGCGATCGCCGAACCGTCGCCAACATGGAAGAAGAAGTTGCTTGCGGTATTGGTGCCTCCATTGTTGTTGATGACCGTCTTTTGGATGATGAGCGTACCCGGCTGGTCGTCGTTGGTGATTGAGCAGATTGCGGTGTCAGCAAGACCGAGCGTAACACTGTTGCTCAAAATAGGGCTGCCGCCGTTCACCACACAGCTCCATGTCCCATCGGGGGTATAGCCCGCAGGACCGTCAGATTCAGAAAGCGAGTAGGTGCCCGTTTGGAAATTTGCAGTGCCTTGAGCAGTGCCGTTTCCTGAGATGATAGTAGGGCTTTCCTGGTCGCCGGTGGCGGTAACTGTCCAGTCCTCCGGCAATGCTTGGCCGCCGTCATCCTTCACTACGATTTTTTCGAGAATGAGCGTAGGCCTGATGTCGTCGTTGGTGATGGTGCACACGTAAGAGTGTCCCGCCTCAACCGCGATAGAGGAAGTTTTAACCGCTGAGCCGCCGTCCGTCGAACACATAATGCTCGTTGGTTCGTAATCGCCTGCCGGACCGCCGTCTTCACTGATGGTGTAGGTGTTGGGAGCAAGAAGTGTTGCCACGCCATCGGAAAGTTGGGTCGCGTTGGCGAAAAGCGTCCAAGCGCTTGCAAGAGCACCGCCGCCGTTGTCGTTAGTAACGTGCTTTCTGATGGTGAGGTAACCCTGAGTCGATGGAGTATCGTTGTTGGTAACGGTGCAGGTCTTTTCGCCGCCCTCGGGCATCACGGCATCGCAATCAGCTGAGTAAGAAACGCCGTAACCGGACGGGCCGTCGGTCTCAGTAACGCTGTAGGATGCGCCGCCGTCGATAGTGACGCTAGCGCCCGGTGAAGAATCTGTACCAACGACAGACGAAGGATCAGGATTGCCGCCAGTCACCGAGAGGGTGAAGTCTGACGAGGTTGCGGTGCCGCTGAATTCTCCGGCGTTGTCGTTTTGTACAAGCTTGATGATACGAAGCGTGCCTGGCTGTTTGTCGCTGTTGGTGATGGTGCAGGTGACACTCTCGCCGAGACCGATCGCGAGATTCGCGCCGCTGATTGGCGTTGCATTACCCGTACACACCCATCCGCTGGCGTTGTAGCCCAACGGGCCACTCTCGCCGAGTGTGTAGGTATCCGCCTTGAACGTCGAGTCGCTCGTGACCGGCGTCGTGCCGCTGAGATTGGTCGGCGAACCGAGCGAGCCAACTGCAGTCAGTGTCCAATCAACCGCTTCAGAAATGCCGCGGTATACGATTTCTCCCATCTGTTTAATGAGTGTCAATGATGGCGCGTTGTCGTCATTCGTGATGGTGCAGGTTGCACTTTGTCCAGCGACGAGCGTAACCGTATCTGCATCATTTTGTGTACCTGTGCCTGTGCAGACCCAGTCGCTTGCGCTATAACCAGGCGGACCACTCTCCGAAAGGTTGTAGGAACCCGGATTGACGACGGCATTCGTAACGGACGCGCTATCTTCAATGCCCGAAATCGGTGTCGGGCCGGATGCGGAGAGCGTCCATGCCGTTTCGACTGCAGTACCTCCGTTATCGGTTACAACGGTTTTCTGAAGTGTCAGTGTTGCGGTAGTCGGAACGTCATCATCGTTGGTGATGGTACAGGTCGCGACATCGCCGCCTGCGAGAGTAATCGAATTACCGGAGACCGGCGCATCGGCGTTTTTGACACAGCTGTATTGACTTGCCGTGTAGCCTGTAGGCCCGCCGCTCTCTGAAAGGGTGTAGGAACCGGCATTTACCGTCATATTGGTGACCGCAGCGCTGTTGTGGACTCCGGAAATCGGTGTAGGACCAGATGCAGAAAGCGTCCAGTCGGTCGTAGTTGCAGTTCCGCTGTTGTCGTTGATAACCGTCTTCTTAAGAGTCAACTGCGGAGGAAGAGTGAATGAGCACGTTTGAGCAATCGACGATTCATGCCCACTCACCTGTCCATGGTAGAGTTTTGCGGAAATCGACGCTGGCGAGGTGGTTCCAAGGTTCATCTGATTCGACCACGTGCCAGCCATATTTTTCGGGTGCTCGGTGCTGGTCGTGGCGATAAACGTATCCGGTGCATCTTTCGAACTTAGATCAAAAAGTACGGTTGATGGTGAGTAAACCGAAACGTCATACTGAGTCGACAGTCCCGAGTAATCATATGCGTGCCAAATTCCGGACAAGTTCCATAGCGAACCACTGATAGACACATTGCCGCATGAAATCATGTACTCGGGTGCCGCAAAGGCAGTCGAGGGGGCCGCCAGAAACGGAACGACCATGAGCATTGTGACAACAACGGAACCCGCCTTGCCGAGCAAGGAATTCTTAAGTGAGGAGTTGATATTCATACAGTATTTATAATGTGGCTAAAAATAACCTTTTAATAATCTCAATAAAGACTCTGTTTGCGGGCAAAATGTACACCTTATACAGGCAATCTGTCAAGCCTCCTGCACGCGCAGGACAAACCCACACTATCCCCATCACGAAGAAGACACAATGAAGAGAACCGGTGACATCGTGTGCGTAAAATGTGCACAAGCACGATTTTCTGTGGATTTCCTGTGACTAACTAACAGAAAAAAGTTGACCGGCCCTAAATCCAGTGTATAAAGATGAACGGTCGCGCAAATGCGACTGGCAAGCAAAACGGAGAGCGTCATGCAGAATCCGCAAGCTCAAAGGGAGATGCTATTCATCAGTGCCGCCCGCGCATCTGTTGCGCATGCGGCCGACGATACGACCCACCCGACCCCGTTGAATACGCACGAAACGGCGTTGGTGGAAGCTTGGAACCGGGACCAGATCGCCGTGTACGAAGCGGTGAGCGCGATGGTCACTCTGGCCACGCGGGGATCCGGACAAGCACATCCCAACGTCATGGAAGACGCCTGGGATATCGTCTCCAGCGAGTGGGGAGGATCGCGTCCGATCTGGACGTGTCTCGAGCTCCGGAGGCTCTTTCGCTTGAGGGGTCTTGAGCCGAGTTGACGGCATTCCAAACCGGAGCAACGCAACGGGGCCGCCTGCGCAGGCGGCCTCTCATTTTACAGGGATCCTTAGCGGCGGCGCACGAATAACATCAGAATGAGAAGGAACGCGAAGACCGAGATGGCCATCATGGGATACGTGATGTAGCCGAATTCAAGAAAGAGGATCTTGGCGCAGCTTATCTCCCCTTGCGATGGGCACGGCAGTGAGCCCATGGGATACATCTGTAAGACGTGGTGGTAGATGGCGATCCCCAGACCCACGACGGATAGCATTATCGAGTAATCCGCGATAGCGCGATCGCGTTTCCAGAGAGCGAGCGCGAAGAGAATAACTTGCGGATACAGAAAGGCGCGCTGCCACCAACACAACGGGCACGGCGGCAGGCCGAAGATGCCCGAATGGATGAGGGTCACGCTGCTTCCGACGACTGAGACGAAAAGCCCGATCCAAAGGCCCCACCGCGAGAGAAATCCCGCCACATCCTCAAGGTCGGGGATCTTATTGCGCAAAAAGTACAGCGCAAGAAATGCCGCGCCCGCTATTTGCATTGCCACTGTTCCGAGGGCCAGCCAGTAATTGAACACCTCTATCGGCATACTATTGCGGCAACGGACACCCGCTCGCCTCAGAAAGCTCCTGCAGCGTGCGCTCGCCTGTGAGAGTGGTCGTGCTGTTCGCAAATACCCACGTCGGGTAGCTTTGAACGTTCTTCTGCTTGCATTCGTCGGTCTGCCCCTGCCCATCGGGGGTTGAACATTCGATGTAAGGAAGAAGCTTCGCGGATTTGCCGAACATTGCCTTGGTCTTCTGGCAATGTGGGCACCAAAATGCGCCGTAGAAGATAGCTCCTCTATCTTTGAGGCATTGCGCAAATGAATCCAGTTGTCCGGGACCTGATCTTACGAACGTCGACGCTCCTATCCCCGCAACGATGAGAGCGGCAAGAAGGAGCCAGAAAATGACGACGCCGTTTTTCATGGGCCCATGATACACCGCCGCATCCCGGATGCCAAATACCGTCACGCTCTGCTACAATATGCCCCATGAGTAATCCAATAGAGCAAATGGAAAAAGCGCTCCACATCGAAGATGTCGACCGGAGCTTTCTCTTGAAAGTCGTGCAGCCCTCGCTCGTGGGGCTTATCGACGGCTCTATCTCGACGTTAGCGCCGCTCTTCGCCGCCGCATTCGCGAGCAACAGTCCGCACATCGCGTTCCTCGTCGGTACCGCCGCCGCTATCGGCGCCGCTATCTCGATGGCGTTTGCCGAGGGACTCTCGGACACCGGTGAACACACCGGACGCGGACATCCGGCCATTCGCGGTTCGATAGTCGGCGCAGCGACCTTCGTGGGCGGCATCTTCCACACGCTCCCCTTCCTCTTATCGGATATGACGATGGCGTTGTATCTTGCGTACCTCGTCGTTGGTATCGAGCTTCTCGCTATCGGCTACATCCGCTACCGTTATTTCAAAATGGGGTTCTGGTCCTCGATAGCACAGGTCGTTTTCGGCGGCGCACTTGTCTTCATGGCCGGCATTTTCATTGGAAGCGCCTGATTTTAAAGATTGTATCCAATGCAATCTTTAAAATCACGGGCAATTTTTCCAAAAAATTGACCGTCAAGTAACACTTTCAACAGACTTCCGTTAGTGATGGGTAGCCGCTTCGCACCTGCAGCCCACGGGGCGAATGAATTCGTCGAAATATTCCGTGTCGTAATCGATGGTCAGTTCCTCCCCTTTTTTGATATCGCGTTTTGCCTCTATCATGATGCGCCCGTCGCGGATCTCGGCCTCCGTATTCGGGTCGCATGAGTGGTTGATGTAGCGGGCGATATTTGATCGTGGAGAGCCGTCGATCGTCCATATCTCGTCTATTTCGAAGAGATAGCGGGATTTCAACGTGTCGGCGAACGGTGTGGGGATCTTCTTCCCCGTGTATTCAAGGATAAAATCCCCCTTCTTGATATCGCATGCGGCAAAAAGGCCCCGTCCCGTCCCCGGTTTTGACTTGCGTATCATGAATCGCGCATCTATCGTTTCCATGCTGAGCGAGTATAATACAGGACATGTCTAAACGCGAAAAAATCCCGACCGAAAACTACAAGGGTGTCCGCGATTTCTACCCCGACGACCAGTTCGTGCAGCGATATATTTTTGAGCACATGGAGCGCGTATGCGAGCTTTTTGGGTATGAAGAATATAACGCATCGATCTTGGAGCCCGCCGAGCTCTATCGCTCCAAAACGAGCGAAGAGATCGTCAACGAACAAACGTACACCTTTACCGATCGCGGAGGCCGCGAAGTAACACTGCGTCCCGAAATGACACCGACATTCGCGCGTATGGTGGCGGCGCGGCAGCGGGAGATCCCTTTGCCTGCCCGCTGGTACACGATTGCCAACGTCTTTCGTTATGAACGACCGCAAAAGGGCCGTCTGCGCGAGCACTGGCAGCTCAATGCCGATATCGTGGGCGTTGAGGGCGTTGAGGCCGATGCAGAAATAATCGCCATCGCTCACGGCATCATGCGCTCGCTCGGCGCAGATGAACGCAATTTCGAGATCCGCGTATCGGATCGCCGCATCCTTGACGCAATATACAATTCGGTCGGTATCGCCAAGGAATATGCGGGTAACGTGACGCGACTCCTCGACCGCCGTGCAAAGATAGACGACTTTGAAAAAGAACTCACCACGCTCATCGCGCACGAAGAAAAAGCGGTAAAGCTTATCGAAGAGTTGGAAAACATAACCTCGACCGCATATTTGGAAGAGCTCCGCACGACGCTCGAACACATGGGGGTACGCAATATGGTCGTCGATACCTCCATCACGCGCGGATTCGACTACTACACGGGCATGGTGTTCGAGGTTTTTGACACGGACGAGAGCAATCGCCGGTCGCTTTTTGGCGGGGGACGGTATGATAATTTACTTTCCCTCTTCGGCAGCGAGCCGATCCCCGCGGTCGGATTTGGTATGGGCGACGTGACCGCGCGCGACTTCCTTGAAACACACAATCTTCTGCCCACGTATGCTCCCGCTACCGAGCTCATGATCTGTATCATCGAAAAAGATGCGACATCGCACGCCGTGCAGCTCGCGCAAAGCCTGCGCCGTGAAGATGTGACGGTCGCCGTCAACTTCTCCGGCAAACGCATCGGCGACCAGATACGACAGGCCGACAAGATGAAAGTGCCGTTCGTCATCGCGATCGGTGCCCAAGAGCGCGATTCGGGTCGCTATACCATCAAGAATCTCGCGACCGCCGCGGAGATCACGCTTCCCGCAGACCGTATAGCGGAGCACTTGTTCTCCTCGCTCGGCTGATATGCGCGGATCGGAGCGATACGAGGCGCGCCCCGAAAAGACCCGCGAGACACCGCCAGAGGCCCTCTGGATACGATACGCCGACATCCGCGCAAGGGGCGAAGAGGACAGCGACCTTGACCCGGAGGACTTCCGGCAACTCATCGAGTGCGAAATGATGCTGTCGTTGCAGGAAAATCCGCCGATACAGGGAATATTTGATCCCGAGCAGGAATTGGAAAAGGTGCGCAAGCTCCCCCACGGGGAAAAAGTGGTGGCTCTGGAGCTCTTCAAAGACACGCTCGTGCGACAGCGGCACGCCTATATGCAATGCCGATTGTTCGTCGAACGCACTATTACGTACGATCCCGATACGAGTCCGGAACAATTAATGAAGATCGGGGATTTTTTCGCAGAACAGTATGGTTTTTCCGATCTTGCAAAAGACGTGGTGCGGGACCTCATTGAAGAGTACGGCCTGCGTCACAAAAAGACACGCGAATTCCGCGAGAAACACCCCGATGATGTAGATATCATAAAGGAATTGAGTGGCGTACAAGTAGAGCCGGGTACCGCAGTAGTAAGCGAGGGACCATTGAGCATCGACATCGTCGCAGATCGCGCCACCGCGAACAGACTCTACGCCCGGAATGATAGGGGGGGCGGATCGGGTAGAGCATTTCTTGGATTTCAGGGTATTGATGAGAAAAACGAGATGTATTTCACCGTCGCGGCCTCCGATGCGGAGGACCCGGACAATGTCCGTACTCACGAACAAGAACACGTAAAGAATAAGGTCTTGCGCGGGTTCTTCGACCTCGACGATGGCCAGATCGACGCATGGCGCAATCTTCGCGTTCGGATACGCAACGAAACAGACCCGGAGGTGCGGGCCGCACTGCGCACAGAAGAATTGCGGATAGTCCGCGACGAAGCGCTCGACAAGGCGAAAGACGAGCTTACCGCGATGTTCAAAGACGGAAAGTCGTCGTATTTTTATCGGTTTGCCGCGAAAGACGGGAGTAGTTACGACTATCTCAAAGACGAGCGCGACAGGTACTATCAGGATACCGATTATGCCGAGCCTGCGCACGAAATCCTCGTCGGGGAGTACGAATACATCATCGAAAACGCGATATCCGCGTTCAAAGAATTGCGTAGAACGGGAAACCTTACGGTCGGTGCCGCGATAGCCTTCCTGACCGATGTGCCCCTGGACCAATGGCCAAGTACCGCGAGGCACCTCAGTGAGAACGTGTATAAGTATGCTCGATGAGCGAGGTGATATACTCGATCCCGATGCGTACCGTAGTTTTTGATATCGAGACTGCTAATTGGATGTCGGATACCGGCACATCCGATCCGGCCGATCTCACTATCGCCATTGTCGGCGCGTACGATTCTGGAACGGACAGCTATTCGAGCTACCTCGAACACGAACTGCATCAGCTATGGAACATTCTTGAGCGCACGGATGTCCTCGTCGGCTACAATTCCGACCACTTCGATATCCCACTTTTGAATAAATACTATCCTGGCGATCTTACCCGCATCAAGAGCATCGACCTTATGAAAGAAGTTTACACATCGCTCGGTCGGCGGCTGAAGCTCGATACGATTGCCGAAGCAACACTCGGCGAAAAGAAAAGTGCGAGCGGATCCCAATCCCTCCAGTGGTGGCGTGCGGGAGAGATCGAAAAGGTGCGCGCCTACTGCCTCAAAGATGTGGAAATTACGAAAAAGATATTCGATCACGCACTTCAGAATGGCTCCATCAAGTACAAAGACCTCGGAAAAGTCCGTGAAGTCAAACTCGACACGAAAAACTGGCTTGCAAAAAGCGGAGGAGCTATGACCTACACGCTCGGGCTCTAGTGCTGGGGACAGGGGCGCCGGGAAACTCCCGTTTCCCGACTACCCCAAGGGTACTGCGGTTTGTAGCTGCGCGGGCGCAGACAAACCGGGAGCCTTTCCCATTCCGGCCCCGATCACTTCACTTCGTCCAGTGCTTGGGGCCGGGATCGAACCGGCGACCCTTCCCTCTTCAGGGGAATGCTCTACCAACTGAGCTACCCAAGCAGATGCGCGACTTAATCGCTCAGCCACTTTACCACATCACGACCCTCTCTTTCTACTGCGTCGTCGAGGTCGACGCCTGCATGAACGCCGGTAGTTTGGACCGAAATTCTTCCCATGTTTTTTGAAAACTGCCGAGCTGCACCTGCGCTTTTGTGCCCGTCGCCTGTACCTGATCCACCGCCTTCAGCATTTGCTGCATAGTGCCGTTCAGGTACGTCATGTAGAACCAAATGGGAGCGAGCAAAAAGAAGCCGTACACGAGCAATTTGAAAAGTCCGCCCCAAAGCGCGTGGCGTCGCATCGCGTGGAGCATTTTGTTGTTCTCCCGCACGAGCCGTGCAATTTCTTGCTGTTGTCCTTGAATAGGGTTCAGGTCCACAGCAGCATTGTACCAGCTTTTCGCTATCCCAGAGCACGCATGTAGGGATAAACCACAGACCATGAACTGCCAAAACCGAGCGCGTACAAATATTCCTCAAGAGGAATACCGAGGGGCACGACACCGCTGATATTTTCTAAATTATAGTGAACCGTGACGAATGTCGGGAAGAAAAACAAAAAGATAGAATACAGACCGATGTACAAGACGAGGAATGAGGCTCCGCTCACCAGCGAACGCCGTATGAGGTCGGGTCGCTGGAGCCATATGACGAATGCTCCGACAAATCCAAAAATAATGAGTGAGTATATGAGGTTTACCCCCGTCAGCGAGACGAGCGCCGCCGCTACAATACCGAGGGGAATGGATAATTTCGCGCCCGAACGAATAGACGCACTCGGTGGAGGTACTCGCATAATGAGCTCATACATGACGGCCACGATCCCCCCGAAAAACAACATGAAAAGCACGTCTTCGATACTAAACCCGCCGGTTATGTAGTTCAGGTCGAATAGCGTATCGGGCGTCCAATACCCCGGATTTATCGCTTGGTATTCGGGTATATTTTTGAACAACTTCACCGCAAAAAATCCGACGGTCATTACAGCCGCATACAACCCCCCGGCCCACAGCATTTGATATCGGAGGTCCTTTCTCAAAATCAAACAAGCGACCCAGAGCACTCCAACGACAAGTGAGCCGATAAGGTATTCCATGGATAAATTATACCCGAAACATCTCCTTGCCCTTCGCCTACTGGGAAACCCGCGGTTTTCCCATTCCTTCCTCCGCGGGAAACCAGCTGGTTTCCCGACCCCTTCTTATGTCGAGGACATTTCGTTCATTTCGTTCACTCAATGCCCTCGACAGGAATCGAACCCATATCTTTCCCTTAGGACGGGACTGCTCTATCCATTGAGCTACGAGGGCTCAAAGGCACTTTATCACAAGCAAGACAACGAATTAGACAGCCAAAAGCTCGCGCAACCTCGCTTCGTCGAAGCCGACGATGAGGTCTTTCCCCACTGTGATGACGGGCACGCCCATCTGTCCGCTCTTCTGTATCATCTCTTTGCGCTTTTCGAGATCGGTCCCAACATTGTAGTCCGTGAATGCGACGCTGTTCGCCGCGAAAAAATCTTTTGCCATGTGGCAGAAGTGGCAGGTAGGGGTCGAATAAATGGTAACGGGTACTTTGTTCGCCATACGGGTTCTTGAAATTGATTGGTTAAAGGATTAGTAGTATATCACGCGGATATGGTAGCTCTTCCCACCTTGAGGGTTTTTCCCCACCACAGAAGCTGTTTGAGCATTCCCCCTGCGCTTTCGACGTATGGATCGAGTACTCCCGTCTTGAGCTCATTCTTTTCATCCACAAGCATCCACGGTGCTTGGATATGCACCGCCTGGCGGATGGGGGCCATCTGAAGCTCCACCGCGACTCCCCGCAGCTGCTCCACGGAGCGCCCGCCACCGACGCTGCCGTAGCTCACGAACGCGACGGGCTTGTTGTTCCACGGCGCATAGACGTAATCGAGCGCGTTCTTGAGGACGGCCGAATACCCGTGATTATATTCCGGAGCAACGATGAGAAAGGCATCCCCCTCTTCGATCTTGCGTCCCCATGCGTTCACTGTCTCGTTCTTATATTCGCCGACTTTCAGTTGTGAGGGCGACATCGACTCTTCGTAATACGGCAGCAGGTAGTCGCGCAGATCGAGCACCTCAACGGCAAATTCGGGTCGGCTCTTCGCCAACCCCGTGATCCATGCTCCAGCTTTCTCGCTAAAGCGCTTGGGGCGTGTGCTACCGAGAATGATCTTGAGCCGAATGGCGCCGTTTTTTTCCATAGGAATGCTGTTGAAGACGGATAATGCACTCATTGTAACCGAGTGCTTTACTTTGTAAAGTGGATAAATGGGTGGTATCATTATCCACAATGCTTCGGACAGCACGTCAACGGAAAGAACTCTGCAAAGAATGCCCCGTCGCGCGCGTGGCAAACCTCTTGGGTGACTCATGTTCCCTTCTCATCGTACGAGACCTGATGGAGAGTCCGCGCCGCTTTGGCGAGATACAAGCATCACTCTCAGGTATAAGTACCCGCACACTCACCAATAAGCTTCGGCAACTGGAAAAAGAAACGCTGATACGGAGGAAAGACCTCAAATACACGTTGACGAAAAAAGGCGCCGCCTTGCAGGAGATCATCGACGCAATGCGCTCGTACGGCAAGAAATATCTTTAAACGGTGCGGGTAACGCCACGGGCTAGACCGCACATGAAAGGGGTCGGGAAAACAATTGTTTTCCCGTAGAGGAAGGCAGCTCACAACGTGAGCGTTGGAAAACCGTGGGTTTCCAAGAGGTGCGGGTACGGAGAATCGAACTCCGATCTAATGCTTGGGAAGCATTCGTTCTGCCACTAAACTATACCCGCTTTGCTGGTTGCACAACAAAATCTAACAGAATTTCCTACCTCAAGCGAGTGCGACAGTGACTTGAAGAGTCTCCCGGAGCCGAAGAGGCGAGGATTAAGGATCTTTCAGCAGAAAAATCCGGGCTCTGCGAGTCACTGTCGCCGAGCCCCCCTTTACCACCACAAAAACGCACCCCGTATCTTATCAAAGACGGTAGAAGTAGCCTGCGTGGGCGTCGCCACCGGCTGATCTACGATGACGATGAGTTTCTCGCCTCTCGCTGCAAGTGCGTATTGCTCACGTAGTACCGCCTCAACACCTCTATCGGTCTGCAGATCGGCGATGTCCTCGTTCAGCTGATCCCGTCGATCTGTGTAGTCTTTCAACTGCGTTTCCGCCTCGATACGAAGTGCCATTGACTCCCCCTCTTTCCGGTATGCGTTCCACATTCCGAAGGCAAGCACCGAGACCAGCGCAAAGAGCCCAAGCATGAGGAGTCTCCTCCCGAAAACCCGCACTGGGTCATTCCGTTGCCTGATCGCCATCATAGGATATAATCCTACCATTCGTTATGAGTTTCCTTTTTCACAAACGGACCAAGAAGGTCATCAATACCGTTTGGAGCGTCATCGCCGTGCTCATCATCCTCGGCATGGTCGTGTTCTTTGCGCCAGGACTACCCACGTGGCTCGCAGGCCTCTTCGGCTAACTTTTCCCTCACGACCTTCAAAACACCCCGGTACCACAGCGCTTCGCGCTGGCTACGGGGCAGGCCTCGTGCACCCTACGTGCCTGCGTCGCGCACTACTTTCAAGAAAACGTCGTGCGGGATGTCTACTTTTCCCCGCGCGAGCATCTTTTTCTTGCCCCGTTTCTGCTTTTCGCGCAATTTCATCTTTCGCGTGATGTCGCCGCCGTACAGATACCCCGTAACGTCCTTGCGCATGGCGGATTTGCGGCGTGACGCAATGATGCGGCCGCCCGCCTTCGCCTGAATTTTCAATTCGAAGAGCTGCCGCGATAGGAGCTTTTCCAATTTTTCAACCATCGCCTCCGCTTCGTGCTGGACCCTGCGGCGCGAAACGATACGCGCAAATGCTGGTACGAGTTCTTCGGCGACCAAAATATCGAGCCGTATCACGTCCGCGGTGCGCATGCCTAAAAGTTCATATGAAAGCGAAGCGAAACCGCTGGAAACACTTTTTAGTTTATCGAAGAACCCGCGCATCAATTCGCGCAGCGGCATTTCAGAGGCAAGTCGGGTTTTCCCGTCGGGCAGGGTCTCGGTGTCCCCCACGATCGCCTCATGCTCATAAAGAAGTTGGGTGATATTTCCGAGATATTCGGGGGGTGTGATGACGAACACCTTCGCCCACAGTTCGCGCACTTCTTTTGCTGTTCCGTCGTCGGGAAATCGCGCGGGGGCGTACACATGTTCAACTTCCCCGTTCGTGCGTACCACCTCATACACCGTGGTGGGCACGGTAACGACGAGCGTGAGCGCGAATTCGCGTCGCAAGCGCTCCACGACGATCTCAAGATGGAGCATCCCCAAAAAACCGCAACGGAAACCCTTCCCCATGACGCCGGACGATTCCTCTTCGTAAGAAAGTGAGGAGTCGGAAAGCCGCAGGCGTTCGAGCGATTGCCGCAAAAGCGGGAGGTCGTCCTGACTTTCCGGATACACGCTCGCCCAAATAACGGGAGTGGGGGTACGGTAGCCAAACAGCGCTTGGCTCGGATTACGTGATGTCGTCACCGTGTCTCCGACCGAGGCGATGCCGGGCTTTTTGATCCCCGTAACCACGTAGCCTATCTCTCCTTCGACGAGCGCTGGGACTGGTTTTTCCTCAGGCATGAGGACACCGACTTCGAGTGCCGTAAAATCCGCTTTCCCCGCGACGAGTCGCAGAGGATCACCCTTTGCGATGGACCCCCCGAATATCCGCATGTAGACGATGACGCCCCGATGATCCGAGTAGCCAAAATCGAAAACGAGTGCCTGCACGCCGGATGTTCCGGATCGCGGCGGCGGGATCCTCTCAACAATCGCGTTCAACACCGCACCAACGCCCTCACCGGTCTTTCCAGACGCACGCAAAACATCGGACTCGGGACATTTGAGGAGGAGCGCCAATTCACTCACAATGTCCCCGACGCGTGCATTCGGTGCATCTATTTTCGAGACGATGGGGATGATCTTGAGGTCAAGCTCACGTGCTACAGAAAGTACGGAGAGTGTCTGCGCCTCGACACCCTGTGTCGCATCCACCAAAAGCAAGACCCCCTCGACAGCTGAGAGCGCGCGGGAAACTTCGTACGCAAAATCCACGTGCCCGGGCGTGTCGATCAGGTTGAGGGTGTGCTCGACTCCCTCGTATGCCCAACGCATGCGCACGGGTTGCATTTTGATCGTAATGCCACGCTCGCGCTCAAGATCCATCCGATCCAACACCTGTTCCTGCATGCGGCGCGGCTCAATGGTGTGGGTGAGCTCGAGCATCCGATCGGCAAGAGTACTCTTTCCGTGATCGATATGCGCGATGATAGAAAAATTCCGTATGTGTTCTGTCATATTATTGCGTCGAGCGAGCGGTATCGCGAAAGCTTGCTTTCATGATCCGCGAGCGACGACGAAAAAAGTTCCTCATAAACTTATTGCGGACCCGCGGGACTTCCCTCTTCCGCCGAAGCAACGACCGCAACACCGGGGCGAGCCGCTATCGGTCTGCGCCAGAGGCGATCATGTATCGCGGAAGCGTTCTCTTTGAATTCCCCATTTCCGAGCATCCAATATACAAAAGCGCAGGCCGCTACGCCACACATGCCCCCCACGAAACCTCTCGTAAAGACCGACAACGTCGTGGATGCAAATGTTATCGGACCAACAGCAATGAGGACGATATAGGTGACCGCACCCCCGACAAAAGCCGAGAGAGCGCTCTCACCCCACGATCTCCAGACGCTCCGCAAAAAGCCGCCGAAGCGGTGCTCAAAGTGCAGAACGAGGATGAGCGTACTTATGACCGCAATGAAAGAGTACGCGAACGCGAGCGTGAGCACACTACTTCCCGGCACACCGGCGACACGCAAGACCTCCTGACTCAATTCCACGAGCCATTCGTTCTTGAAGAAACCCACCAAGAGGCCGCCGAGCGCTATGGTGCCAAGGGCAGAGAGGCCGGCAACAATGAACGGCACGAAGCTGCGGCCTGCAGCATAGTATCCGCGAACGAGGAGCAATGTCAGACCCTGACAGACGAGAGAAACGGCGAGAAGCGCGAACGCAGCGGCGGTGAGACGCGTATCCGTCCAGTCAAACGCGCCGGAGCCAAGAATAACGCGTACGATGTGTGCGCGTAACACAATGATGAGCGCCGTGATGGGAAGAGACCAGAAAAAAATGTGGCGTGCGGCGGTCGCGATATGGGACACAAATGCGCTCCGTTCACCGCGCGCTATCGCCGCGGCGAGCGTCGGGAACGCCGCCACGGAGTAAGAAGCACCGACGATGGCAAGTGGCACCGCTTGCAGGTTGTATGCGAACATAAAGACCGCGATAGAGCCGCTGGTGAGGAACGCTGCGAGCGCCGTAAGTCCGAGGAACGACACTTGATTCATTGAGAGCGCGAGTGCCCGCGGCACCGAGGTAAAAACCGTTTCAAACAGTACTTTGGTGCCCGTGAAGCGCGGTAATCGGTGGAAAAACCCGTCACCGTAACTCGTCGGGATCTGGATGGCGAAATGCATGAACGCACCGAGCACGACGCCGGCGGCAAGGCCTGCGGTTCCCCAGAGCGGATAGAGGAAGAGAACGCCCGCAATGATGCCGAGGTTGTAGAGGAGCGGCGAGAGCGCATACAGCGCATAGCGTGCACGCACCTGTGTTATCGCGGCAAGGATGTTGGAAAGGCCGAGGAAAAAGGGTTGCAGGAGCATGATACGCGTAAGAAGGACGAGCTCGCCGTCAGCGGTATTCAATTGCGGAAAAAGGAGGGCAAGAAAAAAAGGCGCGGTAATCGCCGCGACGACCGAGACTGCCGCGGCAAGAGCCGAGAAACCCACAAGAATGGTATCTATATACGCCCGCTGATCCTCGGGCAACCGTTTCGTTAACTCCGGGATCAGCACGTACACCGACACGAGCGCGCCCATTGCAACGAAAATAAGATCCGGAATACGGAACGCCGCGTAGTAGAGATCGAGCGTTGCCGAGGCGCCGAATGCATGCGCCATCAAACGATCCCGAACGAGCGCAAGCAACGATGAGAGAAGCGCGGAAAACGCTAAGATATATACTGCCACATGGAGCCCGCGAACTTCGTATGAAAGAAATTGGAACGCCCGATTCATCATCGTCCGATGCTATCACACTATGCACACACCCGCCGTGAGGCGGGCTGTGTGCACTGCTACCTAAGCCGGATTCTGTCGAGGGCAACCATGTATCTGGGATGAATGTTGCCATTCACCTCAAGCGGCTCTCCTTGGGTGAGATATCCAATTGGTGTATCCCACACAGGCACGGCTTTGCACAGAGGTAAGAATTTTGCCGTTGCACCCACACCTCTCGATGTGATTATTCCCACCGGGAATCCTTCCCCTTTCGGAGTCGGCGTCACTGTTCGCATCTCTCGCCTTGCGGCGGACGGGCGTTACCCGCTACCCTTCTCCGTCTTGCGACGGCTGTGTCCGGACTTTCCTCTATATGCCTTGCGGCACACAGCAGCTGCCTAACGCAGGCTGACAAGGTAGCATATTTTCGCTCTTTTCTCAACCAACACCCCAAGAAACTCGTCGAAGGTAGGCGCTGGCGGAGACTCCGCAGGCCGAAGAGGCCGAGGGTTGAGGAATTTTTCAGCAGAAAAATTCCGGTCTCCGCCAGCGCCTGCCGAGTAAGAGTTTCACCTCAAATAATCTCGCATGTCCCTCCCGCACACGCCAATTCCTTTGCCTGATCCGTCTCGTCGGTCCGCTCGTAGATGATCAACTTGGAGTAATCGACTGCGGGGAATTTTGCCGCGAGCTGCTCGTAGGTTTTCTTATCGATGGCCTCGTACGGCGCGAGTCGGTACACGTGATTCTCACGCGGAAGGAACGAGAGGCCGCCGATGATATCCCAGTTGTCCGAGATCCATGCAACGACTGCCACCCACTCCTCATCGCCGACGGAGATCGTTGCCGACGGATTATGTTCGGTGTAATTCAATTTAACTTTCTTCCAGTACTCAAGCTGTTCGATCGCGGAAAGATCGTTCTTGAATACAGAACCATTCGGTGCTTTGACCGGAAATTCGAGTACGAAGGTGCTCGCATCGTGCGCCTGCTGTCCCACCTCGGGATGTGCCTGCACGCCCTGATCGCGCATCATCTTGAAGAGCGAGTCGGTTGCGCTGATACGCACACGACGGATGTAGTACTGAGAATGACGCGGGTGAATACCTGAAGAGCAATTGAATGTCTGCGAGACCGTGCCCGACGGTTTTACGCACGTGATCGAGCTCGATGCGTTGATGCCGAAGCGCTTGGCGTACGTCTGGTTTGCTTTTTTGGTCGCTTCGCGCATCTTGCGCATCACTTTTTCATCGCGCACCGCGGGACAATCCCATTGACCCGTGATCGAGACACCGAGCAGGCGCTCTGCCTGACAATTTTCCTGCCACTCTTTCGAAATGTAGTTGAAGTTGGTCAGTGTTGATTGATACGTGCCCAAAAGCGTTGCGAGCTTCGCCTTGCGGAGTAACGACACCGGCGTGTCGTCGGCGCGCGCGATGACTTCCGAAAGATTGCAGAACTGTTTTGACTGGAGGATGATCTCGCCGCATGGATTGGTGCCCACCTGACCGATGAAATTACCTTTCTTGCCGCGTTTCTTTTGAAGGAGTGCGATGCGGCGCTCGGGCATCGTCTTTTCGAGCGACCCGCGGTTGAATATGCCGCGTTCACCGGTGCCGCTCTTCATGAGTGCCACCCATTCATCCATCAATTCAGCGTTCGATGGTTTCACTTCGTACACGGCGGAGTTGTTGGCTACCGATCGGTACGGATCCGTGAGGAAGAATTGACCCTTCTTGGCATCACGGATCTCGACATCGTCGAGGTCCGAGAGGCTGATCATCGCGGTGCGGCGCACGCCGCCGGCTACGACGCACTCGCCTATTTTGCAGATGATGTCGTGAGCGTCGATGTTGCGGAGGCGTCTTCCCTGTCGTCTCAGAATGCGGTCGCGTGCAAATGCGAGGAGCGAACGCAGCGGTTCCGGACCGGATGCTTTGCCGCCCATCGTCTTGAGTCGGGCACCTGCCGGACGGATCATCGAAAAATCAAAATCGACATCTTTACCGGAGTACCACGCTTTGAGACCGAGCGTCAGAGAATCGCACCATCCTTCTTTTGTATCAGCAACAACGTGCGTGCCCAATTTTTCTCCCGTCTGTTTTTCTATCTGCGGAAGCTGCTGAACGTTCTGGCTTTCTACCGCGTAGCCCACCCCGCACCCCTGCATGGAGAGATACATTATCTCTGCAAAATCTTCAAGCTTTACGGGAGCAGTGAACGAACAGTTGTAAAAACACGTATTGCATTTTCTCGCAGGCGCTCCGGCAAACTGCATCGCGCGCATACTTGGCATCACTTCTTGCTTAAGGATCGCTTCGCGAATTTCTGCGTACTCTCTTTTGGTGAGCTTATCGCCGAGATTCTCTTTCATGAATCCAACGTAGCGCTCGACGGTCTCTATCCATGTCTCGCGGCGCTGCTCACTCTCGATCCAGCGCGCATACGTGCGTAAATAGATAAATTCGCCGAGTGCATTGTTCTTGAAATACTGCCTGCTCTCCTCGGTGAGCTTTCGCACGTGCTCAGGCACCTCGCCCTGCTCCTTGCGCAGCTTCGAACGCTCGGCACGGTACAGAATATATGCTTTGGCGGTGCCCACGTAGTCGGAAAGGATGAGTTGGCGCTCGACTTCATCCTGACAACCCTCAACGGTAGGGAGAAAATTCTTGTAGGTCTTTGCGATACGCATCATTTCACCTGCAACCTTGTGCGCAACGACGGCCGCCTCGTCGCGCGAGCCCTCATTGGAAGCCGCCATGGCCTTGTGAATGACATTTACGATTTTTGGGAAATCAAATGGGACGATCCTCCCGTCTCTTTTTTGGATCTGCGACAAATATTTTTTATAGACGCGGATCGCAGAACCATCGTCCGAGGGTACTGTGGCGACCTTTCCTCTTGCCAAGCGTGCAGTGGCTCTTGTCATGCGCATTTTCGACTAAACTTTTAACGGACGTTCATTGTACTCCTGCGCGATAAACTTTGCCGCATCGGGCACCTGTTGATAACTCACCTCCCCTCCAATTTCGCCTCTAGAGTCGCACAATATCCCCCAAAGAAACGTTATTCCGGCCCACAAAACCTGCCGGAAGCTCCAAAACATAGCGGGCAGGACCTGAAGAGACGAAACTCTGGGGATACGTGTCTGGCGACACATTTTCAAGCATGTAAACAACTCTTCCGTCTTCCGACCCGTCTCGACTCGGTCGATCCGAGGCGGAAAGCCAGAGGATGTCGATCGAAAAACGCATGTCTTTCATCCAGAATGCGTACTGACCGTCTTCAGGAAAAATAAAAAGCATTCCTTCGTCTGGCGCGAGGCGCTCGCGCCCGCTCAGACCGATCTGGCGCTCCTCGGGCGTGTCCATCACCGATACACGCACTGTCGTGTTCCCCACCCGCACCGTTGGTCCAGGAGATGTTTCGGGAATGGTCGATTCAGCGACACGTTTCTCATCACTACGTAGCACGAAGATCGCGCCAACGATCAAAAAAATCGCCAGAACTGCGATCGGAGCGCGTATATATTTCATAGGAGACCCAGACGAACGTAACGACATCACTCGGCGATATAAATCTCCGGACTCACTTGATCGTATAAGCCTCCGGAACCCGCCTGCGTGCCGAGAGTAAGAACTACCGCCATAACGATGAGTGTCACGAGCCAGTACAGCGAGTTAATGAGATAGAGCCGGAATGGCTTGTGCTCCCACAACACCGTACCCAGCATAACGGGCGCCACGAATCCCACCCAGCACCAGAATCCGAGTTCGATCGCACCGATCCAATCATACACACCCCACGCGATGCCGAAATAATTCATTACGTATGCAGCCATCATTCCTGCAAAAAGTGAAATGAGCGCATGAAGATGTCTGTTCTTCTTTCCACGCTCCGCCATTTCCGGTGTGATGTTGTTCAATCGCACCCACGCATTGCCGAAAACTTTTGGGTGATACCAAACCCATCCGATGAGCACGGAAGCAACGCCCGCCGCGAACACCGGCCAGAATGTAACATCGATCATAGGCGCATGATAGCTCACGGACGCGCTCCGTCCAGACGAAGATGTGCATAGATGCGAAGGACAAGAGGACACGCTTTCTCCCACACAAAGCGGGCCGTCCGCAGTTCGAACTTTTAGAGATTAGCTACTTGCAACAAGTTATCCACTAACACAAAACCGCCTACGGTGAATAGGCGGCTTGTGTCCTAAGTGACGATTAACGACCACCCAAAATCCCACTGGGCTGTCTCGGTTCTTCGGGCTTTCCTCCCTTGTCCAACTCTCTTAATCGCTTCTCAACCTCCTCCAAACGCTGTGATATACGGGTGATTACCGCATTCACATGCGCATACAAACTCTCAACCGTGTCTGGTACTTTCATAATTACTCTTTCTAATTAACTCGACAATGAATAAATCTACAAAGAAGTCTAAAATATCCTCTATTAGAGCCGATGTTAAGGCCTTACGAAAGGATTTTAAACTTCTCGCATCCCTCCTTGAACGTCTGTGTCAACTAACGGGGGCTAGTAGGGCCGAACTCGCGAAGATGTGAACTTACTTAAAAGGGGGTTACTAATAATTAGTGTCCACAGTATACTACAATAACTTGTTGCAGGTATATAGGCTCTGAACTTTTGACATCAAGCACCGTAAGGGTTCTTTAGTAAGTTCCAGGGCGACTTGCCGAGGTGTCCGCATCACGAGGCCTTATTTGCACCTTCAAGCTCTTCTTGTTTACTTCGGGCGTAACGATTTAACTCTTGACCTTGATCACTCAAGTAACCGGCCGTTGAAAAAGCACGCCATATTTTGCCTCGAGCTTCATTCATTTCTTTTAACGTTTGAGCGGTATCGAAAGTGTGTCTGAAGATACCGTACTCCTTATCCGTAGCGGTTTTTTGCAACTCTCTTCCTTGATAGGACAGACTGCCACCAGGGGTTACGCACAACTGCCATATCTTTGCCTTGATTTTTTCTAAACCATCAACGGTATTCTCTTCCTCTATCTGTTTTGAGAATATGCCAGCCATATGTTCGTTAGCTGCATGGTACACAATGTCCACAACCGATGAAACAATCCGATAGTCGCTATGAATTACTTGATGTATCAGTTCCTTATATTGGTTTCTTAGACTGTCGATCTCTTCGACTGCTTTGATATTGCTAAAACCTTTCGCAAAAACCGATTTTATTTTCGATTCGAGCACGTCTGCAAGTTGTTTCTCGTTAAATTCGCCTTTGTCGTGCTTACCATACTTTTCATCATTCAAATCTTTCCGAAGCTTTAAAAGTTCTTCTATATTTTGCGCTGACTGTATTCGTTCGTTCCATGGTCGACTGTCTTTCTCTTCTCGTGGCGGCCATCTACGCTCGGGCTCACGTAACTGACCAGGAATATATTGTGCTCGCTTTTCGGGATCCTTGAGAGTGGCGTAGGCTTCCGAAACCAATTTCATTTTCTCGGCGTCTCCCCCACTTTCCGAGTCGGGATGAAGGTTTTTTGAGATCGTTCTGAAAGCGACAGCAATTTCGGTCTGCGACGCATCGGACGCAACACCGAGTCTCGCATAAAAATCAGCAGTAGCTTCGATATGCGGGGTCAAACGATTTTGCTTCGAACTTGGCTCGACCCGCTCTTTCATGGCTAAACTATAACACTATCCGCAAAAGCTTCTTGAAGCCATCGACAACGCATCGAAACCATAGGCGTCCGCATACCTCCGATACTTCTTTCTTCGGGCGGAGGCGGAGAGATTCGAACTCTCGGTGCCCTCCCGATTTCTTCAAGCTCGCTTGATTAGAAATCGCAGTTCTTTAGGGTTGCGGCACGCTTTCTCCCACACAAAGCGGAGGCGGAGAGATTCGAACTCTCGGTGCCTTGCGGCACACACGCTTTCCAAGCGTGCGCACTAGACCACTATGCGACGCCTCCGTGCGCATGAGTATACGACAACTCGGTAGAGGTTCAAAAAATATGGCGGTCGCATTTGCGCGACCGCCCTTCACATCCCCCTCGTCAACTTCGAGCTCCGCCGACGTCTGCGCCGTTTTTTGCTCAAGTACCACTTTTGTTGTTCGACGTCGGCAGCCGTGATCGGTCCGAGAAGTCGTTCCTTCGGCGGAGGGGTCCACATCACCGGAAGGACAATGATGATTGCAGACCCATCCATCCGGCGACACAACTTGGAACGCCAGTTCGGTTGAAACCAAATAACTGTGCCCATCATTGCCTCCATGATTAAGGGGCCGAACTCACAACACGTCATCTAGTTCTTCCTGTTCCACGGGTTTTTCCGCCCCGTGGGATTGCTTGAGTCGAACTTAAGCTCGACGGCTCGCAACGGCACCACCGTCGCTTGAGACGCAGCGAACTCCCGACCCCGCTTCAGCTGGCGCGCAGCCTCTTCCGCCAGCAGATCCTCGACACTTTTCATCCTTTCCTCAGGCAGAGTTTCCCGGAAAATCCGGTTGACCGCCTCCTGAGCCCGCAACCATCGGTAGTGAGCGAGCCTGATTATCGTCATCGTTGGCGGCCTCCTCGCCCGCTTCGGACACAATAGTATAGGGACTGTGCTTGTCAAACGTTGAGCCCGCGAAGTGCCGCGACACGCTCTTCAACGGGCGGATGTGTGCTGAACATCTTTGCGATGAATTTGCCCGCCTCGTGCGCACCAAAAGGATTCGAGATAAATAGGTGCGCCGTCGCGTGATTCGCGCGCTGCATAGGTGCTTCGTACGAAGAAATTTTTTGCAGTGCGGAAGCAAGAGCATCGGGATAGCGCGTGAGGAGTGCGCCGGAAGCGTCGGCGAGGAATTCCCGCTTTCTGGAAACAGCCATTTGTATCAATTGCGCTGCGATTGGCGCGAGTACGATGGCAACAATACCCGCAACGAGAAGCAGCGGATTTTTATTATCCCGGTCCCCATGCCCGAAAAAGCTCATGCGCAGGAAAATATCCGAGATGATGGCAATGAATCCCGCCAAGACAACAGCGACCGTCATTACCAGAATGTCGCGATTCCCGATGTGCGAGAGTTCGTGTGCGAGCACTCCCTCAAGCTCACTCCTGTCGAGCCGCGCGAGGAGCCCCGTCGTCACGGCAACGACTGCATGCTTGGCATCGCGCCCCGCGGCAAACGCATTGGGTGCCTGATCATCTATTACATACAACCGCGGCTTGGGAAGCCCCGCGGTGATGGCGAGATTTTCCAATATCCGGTGCAATTCGAGGTACTGAACTGAGTCGGCCTCATGCGCGCCACTTGATGCAAGCGCGATCTTATCGGAAAACCAGTACGCGGTGACATTCATGAAAAGCGAGAACGCAACGGCCGCGTACAGTATCGCGGCATTGCCGTATATCTGCGAAACGATCCATCCGACCGCGATCACGACGACCAAAAATCCGGTCATCAAAAACCACGTCCTGCGAATATTTTTTCCCTGTTGTGTGTACAGTGACGCCATACCCAAAAAGAATACCTAAAATATGTCTCGACTTCCACTATATTTGAATTAGAAGCTCACCTTGACGGGATTGCGCGCGGCCTCCTCCCCTTCCGCAAGCTGGAAGAACTCGCGCGTCTTGAAGCCGAACGTGGAGCCGATGATGTTCGAGGGGAATTGCTCTATTGCGTTTTGGAGCTCTTGCACCACAGAGTTGTAGAAGCGACGTGCTGCCTGTATCTTGTTCTCGGTATCAGAAAGCTCACGCTGAAGCTCGACGAAATTGGTATTTGCCTTCAGGTCCGGATACGCCTCGGAAACCGCGAAGAGCGATTTCAAGGCGCCCGTCAGCATGTTCTCGGCGGCCGCATGTTCCCCCACCGTCTGAGCACTCATCGCCTTCGTGCGCGCCTCCGTCACTTTCTGGAGCGTCCCCGCTTCGTGTGAAGCATAACCTTTCACGGTCTCAACGAGATTCGGAATAAGGTCGTACCGACGTTTCATCTGTACATCGATATCGGACCACGCTTCCTCTGTGCGATTCGTGAGCTGGACGAAACGATTGTAAGCCCACACCGCCCACACAACGACAGCCGCCGCAACGCCAAGAATGATGTAAGAAATATCCATACGGCCATTATACCACTACTGTATCTCCTTACGCAAAAGCTGGAGCAGCTGCAGATTTTGCGCTGCCGACCCCCTGTAGTTTGTGATGCCATAACTCGCTGCCAGTTGGGCACGACTGGCATAATCACTTGGCTGCCCTGCGGCCTTGAGGAAGTTGATGATCGAGTCGCCTTTGTAATTCTGCGCCGTGGCGTACAGATTTTCTGCGGTAGGTTGAGAGTACGGAAGCGGTACGGGAAGACCTTTGGTCTGCAACGCATCCAGCATCTGAATGTTACATGTCGCAGTCCCGACACTGCACGTGAGCCCCATTTCCTGAGCGAGTTTCCTGCGCGAACTGAGGTCGGAAGACAGGCCATTTTCCTCAAGACAATTGACGATGGAGGAATTTGAGCACGACACCTGAAATGGCGACTTCGTCGAAGGCTCAACGACTTGCCCTCCAACTCCCGATTCCCCCGCGTCAGAACTCGGGATTGTATTGGGTTCAACCGATACTGGCTCACCGCTCGCAAGCCTGAAGCCGGAGTCTGGAAGATCAGATTTAGATTCAGCGACGACTTCCCTGAAAATTTCTTCCCAATCGGTCTCGGCCGCCGGACCCGGCATGGGCAGACGCGCGTCAAGTTCGGCATCAGTGGGTGCCGACGCAACAATGGGGGCGTTTCCTGCTGACGCGCCAAAGCCGAAAAATTCCTTGGTTCCCTCCCAGATCTCCAGAGCATATTCCCGCCAACCCTTGTTTGTCTCCGGGGCGATGGCCGTAGTCGGTGAATCACGAACTACAGAATCTGCCACCTCCTGCGCAGCCTCACTTGAGACAGGCTCCGTGGACTCAGGTCCACCGATGGCCGCAAAACCTGGCACGACTTCGCCCCACACGGTGTGCGGAATTGGGGCTCCCGTCTCCAGATGGGCGACAAGCTCAGGGACCGGCAGAGGATACGAAGCCGAGACATACGACGTAAAACCTTCGAGACCTCCCAAACTTTGGGAAGAAAGATTCGGGGGAACAGGCGCGGAAGCGGTGAGGGTCGCCTCGGTCCCACGTAATGTGTTGATCGACTGCGCGAGAACAGAGATCTCCGTTCCCAGCCGCGCGTAGTTACTCTGCAGACCAGGAAGCGAATTCACGCTTGGGTCTGTCGTACCGAGAACCTTGGCGGATGCTAAAAGCGTGTTGCCCGCCTGTATCGCATCGTTCGCTGCCGATAAACTTCGAACGGAGGCAAGATGATCGAGCTTTGCAACATAGCCGTTAATGCTATTCGCGAGATCGGTTTCTCCCATTTGCCGAGCGAGTCCTGCCAGGCTTTTGGCCGCATTCCTACCCTCAACCATCGTCGCCACGCCTTTCTCGTCTGGTATTTGTAGTTTGCGCAATTCCGCAAGACCTGCCTGCGCTTTTGCGAGGAGAGTTCTGGCCTGTGCTGAGTTATTTTTCAATTTCTGAAGTTCTGCTATTTGTTTCTTCAGAGCATCTCTTTTAATCTCGATTTCCTGCTTCGCTTTTTCCGCATCAGCCAACTGGCCTCTCGTCTCTTCGAGTTCCTGCTGTCGATTCGCGTCTTCAACTTCCCCGGACTCTGCGGTTTTGGTGTCAGCTGCCGTACCCTCGTCGGATCCCCCAAGTTTCGCAAGCTGTTCTTGCCTAAGCCGCTCTTCCTGCGCCACCACCTCGGCTTTTGCCGCTGCCTGATCGAACGGCTCGGCTGGAGGCGGCATCGGAATTCGCGCTTCAAGTTCGGTATCGGAGGGTGTCGGTTGCTCGGTCTGCACCTGCTGGGTCTCGGGGTTGGCGTCGGTCAAAGAACTGGTATTTAGATTCGACGCGTATTGGCGGAGAGCCTCATTGTCATCGCTCTTGTTCGTCCATACTGATGGTGCTTCTTCCAGAGGCGCGCTTGGTTGTTCCCCGCCTGTTCCGAGAGATTTACCGATATCTTGGAGCCACTTGCGCACGGTGCCCAATACCTGCCCCGTCTTGTCCGCAAAGGATTCAGCGAATGTCTTTTCGGAAGTAGCCGGTGGTTGTTCGGGGATCGGCGTAACGTCGGGACCAGTTTCAGCGGGGCTCTCTGTGGTCGGGAGTTGCGAGGGACCCTGCGCGACCGGAGATGATATTGTTCCCGGTTGGTCTGGCGCGACCACCGATGATCCATTTGCCAACCGGAAACTTTCCGTTTGCGCTTTTTGTATGGCATCCCCGAGGGAATCTTGCGCAGATTCGGGTGGAACATACACCGCACGACCATTGGAATCGTAGAGTGTCAAACCACCGTCCCGATCGATCTGAAATCGCTCGGAGTCTCCGATCTTCCCCGATGTACTCTTCAAGTCCGATACGGATTGGTCGAGTGGTAGTGGCTGGTCGGACGGAAGCTGCCGGAAACCGATGATGTCACTTGTGGGAACGCTCGGTTGAGCGGCAAGTTCGATCGGCGGAGTGTCGGGTGGGGATGTCTCGCCGTATCCAAAGAGAGATTTGATGGAATTAATTCCCGACTCCACTCCCGATGTGACAGCCGACTTTGCGATGTCCCACGCCACCGCATACGGAGACGAAGACGGCGGAGGGGGGGCCGGAGGATTTGCCGCGCGTTCGGCGGCGGAAGCTTCATTCTGCATATCGAGCCGTACCTGCGTTTCTGCGATAGAACGCGCGATTTCCTGCCTGAACGCTGGTTCGGAGGCATATTCCGGATTTTTCTCAAGGATTTTTTCATACACGCGCCGGTCGAATTCCGTCAACTTCTCGGTAAACGGCGGCGCTTCTCCAGACACATACACTTGAGAAACGGGAGCTGGCTCCGCAGAGGTCACGGAAACGGGTTCGGCAGGCGGAGAGGCAGGTGCAGATGTGAGAACAAATCCCCCCGATCCGGCGGAGGAATCAGTAGGTTCTGCTGATCGGCTACCATTCGACGCGAGAGTGAACGAAGAATCCGCTCTTAACGACTGTGCTTGCGCCAAACCTTCACTCCACGCATTCCCGCGGGACACAAGTTCCACCTGCATTTGGCTCCGGTTCACCTCCTGGTAAGTGCCTAAGTTTTCGGCAATGGCTGGGGTAATATCGATCCCCTTTCCGCAGGATGGACAGTGGTCTCCAACTACTCCGTAGGTAGACAAACCGGTGTTGGGATTGGTAATCATTACGACATCGCCAAACCTCAATCCTGATGAGTTACCAGCCGCTATCACAGGTAGGTCTCGATCTATATAGTTACTGCGACTTCCAACGCGCGGCCCCTCTATTCCAGGTGAACAGCCAGGGTCCACAGCTACGCTGCAACCTCCAGGATAATATAGGGTCGCCCTCAGATTAGGTATGTTCCCCGCCTCGGCGTCGCCACCAAACTCTTTTGCCACTCTGCCCCACGTATTCGCGACAACTTGTTTTGTGGCCTCCCATGCCTTTGCGACTGAACAAAACCAGCCATCGCACGATTTCGTCTCCGCAGCATTTTGGTCGAATCCGGTGGAATCGGATGACACATTCTCTGTTTGCGGTTTTCCGAACGTATCGAGATTGCCGTAATAGTTCGGGTTTAGATTTCCCTCAGCATCGAACGGCTGGGCGGATGCGTTCCCCGGTGAAAACAATTGCCCCGTATCGTTACCCACCGTTTGTGTTGACGGCAAAGTATCGGTAAGAGATCCTCTCCCGTCATCGCCTGGCAAAATTCCCCACCGCTGCAACGTCGCCTCCCAAATACTCTTTCCCGGTCCGATCTCCGACGCGCTGTCAGCGCCCGTAAGAGCATCGAAAGCCCCCTTCAAGCGCTCGCTCCAGGTCAGCAATCGCTCAGGTTCCGGTGTTTCCGGAGACACACCAGCTTCGCTTACCAGCGGCTGTGACCCGTCTGAGAGTGTGGGTTTCGTCGCTTCGCTCACCTGTCTTCCCTCGCAGTCCGTAGTGGCCCTGCACTCACCGATCGCTTTACACTCCCCCTCTATCTCCTTTCTGGGACATGATGTCGTGTCCTTGCATACACAGTCCTTACCGCCTATCGCAATAACATTTCCGTCTTTGTCTTTCTTTATCTCGTCGCATTGGAGACTGTAATCAACAGGTTTCCCATTTTTTTCGGACGTGCAGCTTAAGTTTGCAGTGACGTTGGCATCCTGCGCATGTAAAGCGAGGGGTAAAAATAGAAGGACGAGAGAAGTCGTCGCAATTGCGAACATAGACGAAACAACCGTGCGAGTGCGGCACGTCATGTGTCCTTTCATTTTAGCAAGAAAATACCGAGCATCGGGTGCCAGACCGACAAACTCTGGGGAGAAAAGTGATGCTTACGGATTGAGTCTCATCAGACTCTTCAACCAATCCCACATGCCCGGGGAACCAGCGTCTTTGTTCGCGGATTCTTTTGGTGCACCGAACGTATTGAGGTCGGGACTTGTGTAGTACAGCGGCGCACCGTCATTTGCTCGTGTACTTGTAGCACTCTGGCTGCCTTGCCTCGATGCACCTTGAGATGAATTGCCGCCGAGTGTCGTAATGGCCGTCCGAACAGCTCCCGATACAACGCTGCCCACCGTATTTGCGACCGCACTCGTTGCCTCTTGAACAACACGTGTTATCGCGCTCCAGCTAAATCGACTTGCCGTTGTGGCTGCACTCGTGGCGGCTGAAACACCCGTCGTCGTGCCGGGGAGTTCTCCGGAAAGAAATGGATTTGCCGAATTCGGACACGGCTGGCCATTGGCATCGTATGTGGTGGAACTCGCACTCCCCGAGGGGCGGGTCATGCCAAAAACATTGCCCAGACCCGTGCCAAGCGCGGTGCAGGGATTTTGAGGTGGCCGATCTTTCTCTGGTTCGCCTTTTGGCGGCTCGGGCATCTTCGGCAATTCAGGCATCTTGCCATCCCCGCCAGGAGGCTGACCTTTGCAAATGTTTACGGCTTGACACTTTCCCGGCGTCACGTGTCCTTGTGTTTCGTCATTGCACGGGCAATCCTTTCCTCCGGGAAGCTTCTTTGCCGGACATTTCTCTTTTGGTGTCCCACACGGACAGGTGTAGTCCTTATCAGGCGTGCATTTGAGATCAGCCTCGTTCCCGAGCGCAAGCTGGTTCATGCGGGAAGTCACGGTGGTCGCGGCAGCGACGGAGATCGAGAAGACAACGAGCGCAAGGAGGAGATGCGTTGTTTTGAAAGCGAATACGCGCCTTCTGCGCTTGACAGCACTCATGGAAAAAGTCTAGCACGCATACGGCACGTGGAGAGCAGTACGGTGAATAACGCAAAGAGCCGCCGCGTCAGACGCGGCGGCTCTTACGAACCAAACACTACCTAACTTAGTAGTCCTCTCCGCCCATTCCTCCGCCCATGCCGCCACCTGCCGGAGCTGCTTTTTTGTCCTCGGGAATATCCGCGACGGCCGCTTCCGTCGTGAGCAGGACCGCGGCCGCTGAAGCAGAATTTTCCACGCAACTACGGGTCACTTTGACCGGATCAAGGATGCCCGCTTCGTACATGTCGACGATGGAGGCCTCCTCCGATTCCGCCGAGGCGTCGAATCCGAAACTACCGCCCCGCTTCACCACTTCCTGTAATATCACCGCACCATCCTCGCGTCCCGCATTTTTTACGATCTGCAAAAGCGGAGCCGAAAGTGCCGAAACAAGAATGCGGTAGCCTACCGTGTGCTCGTCGTGAGCGTTGGTATTGATTTTCTTTGCGAGCTTGGCGGCGACCTTCGCGAGCGCCGCACCACCGCCCGGAACGATACCCTCGGCAATTGCGGCCTTGGTGGCGTTGACCGCATCCTCGATCTTATCTTTGAGGTATTTCATCTCTGTTTCCGTCGCGGCCCCAACCCGAATGACCGCAACGCCGCCGGAGAGCTTTGCGATGCGCTCTTCGAGTTTCTCCCGATCGAATTTCGAATCACTCTTTTCTGCCTGTGAACGCAATTGACCGATACGCTCCTGAATGTCCGATTTCTTACCCTTGCCGCCCACGATGACGGTGGAGTCTTTTGTCGCAACCACGCGATTCGCGCGGCCGAGCATGCTCAATTCCGCCGTCTCAAGCTTGATGCCGAGATCCTCGGAAATGACGGTGCCGCCGACGGTGATGGCGATATCCGCGAGCATTTCTTTCTTGCGATCGCCATAGCCCGGAGCTTTCACCGCGAGCACGTTGAAAGCGCCGCGTAATTTGTTGACGATGAGTGTCGCAAGCGCCTCGCCATCGACATCGTCCGCAATGATGACGAGCTCCTTCTTTCCGGATTGCGCGACCTTCTCGAGGAGCGGGAGGACATCCTTTATGGTCGAGATCTTCCTATCCGTTACGAGGACCGGCACATCTTTTGCCTCGGCCTCCATGCGCTCAGCGTTCGTGATGAGGTATGCGGAGACGTAACCCTTGTCGAACTCCATTCCCTCGACAAATTCGGACTCAATGCCGATCGACTGTGACTCTTCGACGGTGACGACCCCATCCTTGCCCACCTTCTCCACAATGTCGGCGATGGTCTTCCCCAGTTCTGCCGATTCAGCTGAGATGGTCGCGACCTGTCGGATGTCAGTTTTGCCTTTCACCTCCCGGGCCAGTTTTTTCAACTCCTCGACTGCGTCCTTCGCCGCAGCTTCGATTCCGCGGCGCACCATCATGGCATTCGCTCCGAGCGTCGTGCGCTTCAACCCCTCATGGATGATCGCTTGCGTCAGAACGACCGCAGTCGTAGTGCCATCTCCCGCCTTGTCATTCGTCTTTGTCGCCACTTCTTTCACGATCGAAGCGCCCATATCTTCGAATTTGTCGGCGAGCGATATCTCTTTCGCGATCGAGACTCCGTCGTTGGTGATCGTCGGACCTCCCCACGATTTTGAGAGGGCCACATTGCGGCCCTTTGGCCCGAGCGTCACCTTCACGGCGCCTGCCACGACATCGACGCCGCGTTTGAGCGCGGATCGTACCTGTTCATCAAAAATTACTTGTTTTGCCATAGTTTTTCTTAACGAGTGATAATGAATTTTAGAAAAACGTGATCCTGTGAAATTACATGTTATTTCACCAGGACTGCTTTTCACTTAATGACTGCTAAAATATCCGATTCTTTCACGAGGAAGTACTCTCCTTCATCGCCCACGCTCACCTCGTTGTCCCAACCCGCGTTGAAGATTACCTTCGAACCTACCTTGACCGTCATCGGAATGAGGTCTCCCTCGTCGCCAAAGCGACCGGGTCCCACTGCGATCACGATGCCCATTTTCGACTTCTCTTTCTGTGCGGTGTCGGGGATGATAATGCCGGAAGGGGACTTTTCTCTGGCGACATCCTGCCGTTCTACGAGCACTCGGTCGGCAAGCGGGCGGATGTTGTTCTTAAGATCTTTTCCCTCTTTTTTCATATCTAAAAACTGTAAGGTTGATAATCATTGGAAGTGCAGCATACGCTGCGACGGCGTCAATGTAAATGAGGGTGGCTATTTTCGTCAACTTGAATGCATGGCTTTAATATGGCGTAATCACGCTTGATTGATTCTCCGACCTGTGCTAACATCCCTGCAATGGTTTTGCTCCAGAACATGCTGCCGTACGTGCAGATAGGTTTGTCGGCCCTTCTCATTGTTACGATACTTTTGCAGCGCACGGGAGCGTCGCTCGGGGGTGCATTCGGAGCAGACAACTTCAGCTCCGGATTCCACACTCGCCGCGGTCTGGAAAAGACGCTCTTCCAGGCAACGATCGTCCTTGGTATACTGTTTGCGCTTTCTGCATTGGTGAATCTTGTTATCAGTTAAGACGCATTGGCAGCCCATCCGCCGGCTGGCGGATCGCGGTTGACTCTGTGCGCTCCGCGCGCTATGGATCTTGATTCCTATTCCGACACATTAACAAAGCCGCGTACCATCTCGCACCTCTCACAGCTTGAGGATTTGCTTCGCGCACTTTCCCCCGGAGAGCGTCTTGTGCTCTACACATGCACGATCCTTCTTGGGGTCTCGGCGGTAGCGCTAATCATCGGACTGAACGCGACGGCTTCGGTCAGCGTCCCTGCGCCGGGTGGTAGTTTTACCGAAGGTGAGATAGGCTCCGCGCGATTCATTAACCCGACACTTACACTTTCCCAACCCGATGAAGATATTTCTGCGCTCGTGTATTCGGGTCTCATTCGCGTTCGACCGGACGGCGCGATACTCCCCGACCTCGCAAGTGACTACCGCATATCTCCCGACGGCACGACGTACACGTTCACGATCCGCCCCGACGCGGTGTTCCACGATGGGAAGCCGGTAACCGCGGCAGACGTGCTCTTTACGATCGAAACGGTCCAAAATCCCGCCATCAAGAGCCCGCGACGATCCGACTGGGAGGGGGTCCACGCCTCCTCACCCGATCCACGCACAGTGGTATTTACACTCCCCCACACCTACGCCCCCTTCATTGAAAACGCGACGCTTGGTATTTTGCCGAAACACATCTGGCAGAATATATCGGCCGAAGAGTTCCCCTTCAGTCCCGCAAATACGCACCCCGTCGGAAGTGGCCCCTTCCGCGTCTCCCGCACGACGCTCGACGATACCGGAACGGCAGTGCGTTATGATCTCGCGCCTTTTACAAAATACGCGCTCGGCACACCGTACCTGAAGCGCATTACGTTTATCTTTTATCCAAATCGGGAAGAGATGATCGCGGCATTCGAGGATCGCGAGATCGATGCGATGTCGGGGATCGCACCGGACGAACTTGCGCACCTGAAACGGAACGACTTCAGCGTTGCCCATGTCGCGCTGCCGCGCGTCTTTGGCGTCTTTTTCAATCAGAGCCACGCCCCTGTCCTCGCCGATGCGGCAGCGCGCCAGGCACTCGCTGCGGCAGTGGACCCAAAACAGATCATGGAAACGGTTCTGCAAGGATATGGCGCTGCGCTCAGGAGCGCAATACCGCCGGGCGTGACTGGCACGATAGTGCCCGCCGTTCCTGGAGAATTTCTCCCCCGCGCTTCCGGAAATGCCTCGACAACACCGGACGTTTCGCGTTTTGGTGCCGCTCGTGATATCCTCTCGCGCGGTGGATGGACATTCGATGAGGCGGCGGGCGTGTGGAAGAAAAAGAAGCTCGAACTCTCCTTCACACTCGCAACAGCGGATGAGCCGGAATTGGTCACGACCGCGAACGAAGTTGCAAAGTATTGGCGCGCGGCCGGCGTCAAAGTGACGATACAGGTGTATCCTCTTTCCGAATTAAATACAAACGTCATCCGGCCGCGCGCCTACGACGCCGTATTGTTCGGCGAGGTGGTGGGACGCACGGCGGACCTATTTGCGTTCTGGCATTCATCGCAACGCAATGATCCGGGCCTGAACCTCGCCATGTACGCGAACTCCCGCGTTGATGTCCTGCTTGCCGAGGCGCGAGCGACGATCGACCGAAAACGGAGGGAGAAGCTGTATGACCAGTTCAACGAAGAGATACGGAAAGATGCCCCCGCAGTATTTTTGTACGCTCCCGAATTCATCTATGTTGTCCCCAAATTCCTGTTGGGCGTTGAGCTTGGGCCGCTCACGGCCCCGTCCGAGCGATACCTCAATGCGCACGAGTGGTACACGGATACAGAGCGCGTATGGAGTATATTCACTAATAAAAGCAGTGATTAATTAGTAATTTAGTATCTGATATGGAACCACATCCGGACACCAACACCGGCTCCAACCCTCACCCACGACCCAACATCGGCTCATCCCGACCCGCCGGTCCTCACCGAGGTCCGCGGCCCGGCGGGCCGCGGACCGGAGGCCGTTCTTCGGCGTGGAGAGGCCGCTCAAGTCATCCGCCGCGTCGCGGCAAATCGCGTGTTGAGCACCAGCAACCGTCGCAGCGCAAGCAAAGTGCGGGCGTCATTCCCCCACCGCCTCCGGACACCGTCCGTATCATTCCGCTGGGCGGCGTCGAGGAGATCGGACGCAACATGACCGCCGTTGAGTGTGACGGGGACATCTTCGTTCTCGATTGCGGTTTCGCGTTCAGCGAAGAAGACACACCGGGCGTCGACTACATTCTGCCCAATACGGGTTATCTCGAAGAACGTCGCGACAAAATTCGCGGACTCCTTATCTCACACGGACATCTCGACCACATCGGCGGCATTCCGTACATCCTTGATCGCATCGGGAACCCCACGATCTACACGCGCAAACTCACCGGCATGATGATCAAAAAGCGGCAGGAGGAATTCGCGCAAACAGCGCCCGTCCAGATCCGCGAAGTGGAAAAAGATGAGGTCATCAAGCTCGGCAAAGCAACGATACGATTCTTCGGAGTCACCCACACGGTACCGGATTCCATGGGTATCATCATCGAAACCCCCCACGGCGATGTGGTCTTCACGGGCGATATCAAGCTCAACCACGAGAACGGCGAGCCCTCCGACGAGGAGAAGCGCGAATTCGGTGTTTTCAAGCATCGGAAAGTTCTCGCGCTCTTAATGGACTCAACCAACGTCTGGCAACCAGGCTTCTCCATCCCCGAATCCAACGTCTACAAGACGCTCGAGGCCATCATCAAAGGTTCAAAGGGCCGCCTCATTATCGCGATGTTCGCATCGCACCTTGAACGCCTCATCCGCGTCGTTCACTTCGCTGAAGAACACGGCAAGAAGATCGTTATCGACGGACGCTCGATGCGTACGAATATCGAGATCGCGCGCGAGATCGCACTCATCAAATACAAAGATGATACGGTCGTTGCGGTCGAGAATATGAACCAATACCCACCCGAGAAAATTATTATTCTCGCAACGGGCGCACAAGGCGATGAATTCGCCTCACTCGCACGCATCGGCAACAAAACACACAAGTACATTCGTTTGCAGCCTACCGACACGGTCGTTCTCTCTTCTTCCGTCATTCCGGGCAATGAGCGCGCCGTGCAAAAACTTAAAGACAACCTCTCGCGCCAGGGCGCGCACATCATCACCTACCACGCTTCCGACGTGCACGCCTCCGGCCACGGCAACCGTGAGGAGGCCGCGTGGATACACACACAGATCAGGCCCAAATTCTTCATCCCCGTCCACGGCTATCACTACATGCTGCGCGTGCATGCCGATCTCGCCGTCGAGATGGGAGTAAAAGCTGAAAATATTTGCATCCCCGACAATAGTTCTATCATCGATATCAAGAACGGCGAAAAAATATCGAAGCACGCACTAAAAGCTCCTGCTGAATTGCGCGTCGTCGAGGGCACCACCGTCTCCGAACTTTCCGATGTCCTGATGCGCGACAGAAAAGCGCTCGGACAGGAGGGTTTTTGCGTTGTCGTTGCCACCGTCGATCGCCGCAGCGGCAAACTTCACAAATCCCCCGACATCATCTCGCGTGGATTCGTGTATCTGCGTGATAACAAGGAACTGATGGATCAGACGCGTCTCATCATTAGGAAGTCTGTGGAAACGTCGCTGCGCAACCCGCGCGCCGCCGATCTCGACGCCGCCCGCGAGGACCTCGCCGAATCTGTCGCGCGTTTCTTACTGCAACGGACCATGAAGCGTCCGATCGTTATTCCCGTGATAGTGAGTATCTAATAAGCGCACGGAAAATCGTGCGACAATGCTGCCATGTACGTTATCGCGATCATGGGGGACCTCCTGAGCCTGATTCCTTTTGTAAACATTGTCAGCAGCCCGCTCACCGCGATCGCGCTTGGCATCGCGGGATCACACACGGGCGTGAGCCTGTATTCAAGCAATCGGATTGGTATGACGCTTCTCACGATCCTTGGAGAGGCAGTTCCTATTGTCAGTATGATCCCTCTGTGGACCGTACGTGTGTATCTCGCCAAAAAACAGGAAGAGAGAGAGGACGCGAGCGAGGTGTGATCAGCGCAAGCTCTTATACAATCCGCCACTTCCCTTTTTCTTTCACAATAATCCCATCGCGCGCGAGTCCCGCTAAGGCGTTTTTCAACTTTCCTCGCGATGCAATGAGGTCAGACCTCATTGCATTTTCGGTGCGGGAACCTTTTTGTAGCTCGCGCAAAATCGTGCCGCGGATTTGGCGCAGGCTATTTTCGAATTTCGATTGCTTCACGTAGTGCGCGCTGCGATGGTTGTTGCGAACACCCAAGCGCTTAAGATACGCCCCATAATCCATCAGCGCCCAATGCCACTCCTTCGAATCCTGCCCCTCCGCCGCTTTCTTGATCAAAGGCAGTAACTCCTTGTCTGCAACAGTTTTCTTGCTCGGAAAGAAATGATTGATAAAAGCAGTACGGATATTGGTTTCGATAAGAACGTCGGGTTTGTTGAACGCAAAGACCCGCACCGCCGCGCGGGTGTATGGCCCAACGCCAGACAAGGAACCTTCCAGCGTTTTTTTGATAGTACCGACCTTAACGATTTTCTTTGCTGCATCGTGGAGATACTTTGCGCGCCTGTTGTACCCGAGCCCACTCCACACGCGTAACACGTCCGCAAGCGGCGCTTTTGCCAGCGTACGAACAATCGGAAATGCCTTCAAAAATTCCTTATATTTCTCCATCACGCGAGAAACTTGCGTCTGCTGCAACATTACCTCTGACACGAGAACACGATATGGGTCTTTTGTCTTTCTCCACGGAAGTTCGTGCCTCCCGTTTTTTTCATAATTGTTCCAAACGCTCTTTCTGAAAGCCGCAACTGCATCAGAGCTCATACACAACATCTTTTCGTTCAACAACAACATCCCACTTCATCCGTCTTGCGTATCGATAGAGTTTTGCATTCGGGTTGAAGCAGACAGGTTTTGCGACCAATTCAAGGAACGATATATCCGATTCGGTATCCCCCACCCCGATAGAATGCGCGAGTGTGAGATTTTCTTTCTCGACAGCGCGGCGCACGATGGCCGCTTTATTCAGGATAAGATGCTGCTCTATGATATTGCCGGTGAAACATTCCTGCGGACCGATCTCATACAAGATGCCATACGTTTTGTCGAATCCGAGCCGCGGACAGAATTTGTCCAAGACCGTTTTCGGCGAATGCGACACGGCAAGCAAAAAATATCCCCGCCTCTTGAGATCCTTCAGCAGATCGCGCGTGTAACGATACACGCGTTTCCATTGCTCATCCACGACCTCCTCGGCAGTATCGGCAAGCTCACTGTAATGCACGCCTTTCAGGTGCTTCACAAAGGCCTTCACCACCGCGTCAATATATTCATCATAATCCCCCTCGCGATTCAACCACCGTTCGTATTCCCTCCCGTACACACGGCGCGCGGACGCGGGAAATACCTTCTTTTCGATCAGCCGATTCACCACCTGAATGAGAAGGCTTGAGCGGAAAATGGTCCCGTCCACATCAAAAATAGCGACGCGTCGTTTTTCCTTCATGTCGTCATACTACCGCCCCCAAAAAAGATTGCGAGCGCAAAAACCAATGTGGTATCCAAAAACTGCCAAATCTAGTATTCTTGGGCTTAATGCTGCGACAGATCAAAAACATCCCCTATTTCACGGTGGCGCGATATTTCAGGTTTTTCGCCCGCATACGGCTCGCGGCGTGGAAGCCGCGTATCGTCGTCATCACGGGATCCAACGGCAAAACCTCGGCTCTGAATCTCATCGAAGTCCAGCTGGGAGACGCGGCACGATATTCTCACAATGCCAACAGCAGCTTCGGCATCCCGTTCGACATTCTGGGTCTCACACGCACCTCTTACTCGCTCCTAGAGTGGGTACTGCTCATCATTCGCGCACCCATCAATGCGTGGAAAAAACCGTATGCGGAAAAGATATACGTGGTCGAAGCAGATTGCGATAGGCCCGGCGAAGGACGATTCCTGAGCTCGCTCCTCATGCCGGAGGTGGTGGTGTGGTTGAGTAGCGCACGAACGCACAGCCAAAATTTCGAGAAAGTGGTACGCCGGAGAGGATTCCCAACGATCGAGAAAGCGATCGCTCACGAATTCGGGTACTTCGCCGCACACGCATCAAAACACGTTCTCATAAACGCCGACAACGACCTCATCACCGCAGAGATGAAACGTGTACGCGCCGAGGTCCACCTCATCACAGAACGAGAACTGGAGCTGTATACCATCACGCCCGACGGGAGCGAATTCAGGATACGGGAAAAACTCTATCACACACCTTGTCTGCTCCCGAAAGAGACTTTTTATGCCATCGCCGCGTCGGTACGGCTCGCCGAGTACTTTAGAGTGACGCCGACTACCGATCTCTCCGGACTTGTGATGCCGCCAAGCCGAAGTTCGATATTTCGCGGCATCAAAGACACCGTCATCATCGATAGCACCTACAACGCAAACGCAGACTCCGTCGCCGCGGTGCTTCACATGATAGAGCGATTGCCTTCGGAAAAAAAGTGGCTCATTCTCGGCGACCTGATCGAACAGGGTGCGCAGGAAAAAGAAGAACATGAGAAAGTAGCTCGATTGGTTCTGGAAGCCGATGTTCAAAAAGTGATCCTCGTCGGGCCCCGCCTTGCCGCGTACACCCTGCCGATCCTTAAACCCGCGCTCAATACCGGGATTGCTTCCTACGCCGGTCCCAAAGAGGCGCTTGATGACATCCAGTCCTCATTACAAGGCGGCGAGATGCTCATCTTCAAAGGCGCGCGGTTTTTGGAGGGAGTCGTCGAACATCTGCTGCAAAATAAAGATGATGCGGACAAACTATGCCGCCGCGGAAGGGTGTGGCAAAAACGCCGGGCACAGTGGGGACTATGAGTAAGATATTTATTCTTCACGGATGGACATATCAGACCGAGACGTGGCGATCTCTGCGTGAGATGCTTAAAGAGCGCGGATTGGAGGCCGAATTCCTCCTTATTCCCGGACTCACCGACGGCACAAATCCGATCTGGACCCTCGACGACTATGTCGAGTGGCTGAGGAGCAGAACTGCGGAATACGGGAAAGTTATTCTCATCGGACATTCCAATGGCGGTCGCATCTCGCTCGCGTTCGCCGAAAAGTATCCGGAAAAAGTCGAACGGCTCATCCTTGAAGACAGCGCCGGCATCCCCGCGATGGGATTACGCGCCCTCAAGCGTGATGTATTCAAGGTAATCGCGAAAATCGGAGGTGCGGTCACCAAGTCTGAAGTACTGAGAAAAGTCCTGCACAAAGTCGCCCGAGAGAGCGACTACCAAAGGGCAACCCCCGAGATGCGCCGCACGATGGCGAATTTGGGATCCGTCGATCTCGGTCCGATCTTTCAGCGGATCAAGGCCCCCACGCTCATCATATGGGGGGAAAAGGACACCACGACACCGCTTGCAAGTGGAAAAATAATGCACGAAAAGATACGCGGCTCACGGATGGTCGTGATCGAAGGCGCGCGCCACTCGCCGCACATAACACACACAAAAGAGGTTGCCGACCTCATCACGGAAGAACTTACGCGTCCATGAATATTTTCAACTCCCTCGGCTCAAATTACACGCTCTCTTCCGCAATACGGATACTGTTCTCAACGGGTGATACTAGCGCGCAGCAAAAATTGATCGAGTATCTCGAAGCGCGTTACGGCCTGCCCGGCCAAGGGGGACGAGCGATTCTTACATATAAAGGCCGCGAAGCACTTTTTCTCGCGATTGCGGCACTTCCTCAGGGCGCTATCGCCATCAACGGCTTTACCTGCCTCGCCGTATACGAGGCGATAACCGAAAATGGACGCGCGGTGCACTACATTGACGTCCCGGAAAACAATCTGAATTTCACGCCCGCATCTTTCCAGGCCGCGCTCGTGTCGAACCCCGCGATCAAAGCCGTTATCGTTCAGAACACACTCGGTATTCCCTGTGACATACAAACGATCAGATCACTCTGTGAACGGCACGGAGTCGCCCTCATCGAAGATCTCGCACACTCTATCGGTACCCGATACTCCACCGGCGAAGAGGCGGGTACTGTTGGAGACTTCGTTGTCCTTTCGTTCAGTCAGGATAAAGTCGTTGATGCGGTTTCGGGAGGGGCACTCATTATCCGTAACAAAAAGTACGTGGACGCTGTCATTTCTGCGGAGCATGTACCAAGCTTGGGTCAGCAACTAAAAGACCGTTTCTATCCGGTACTGACGTGGAAGATCAGGGTCGCGTATGCGCTCGGTATCGGAAAGGCGCTGCATGCGCTCTTCCGCTCCCTCCATCTCCTTTCCACACCGTTCGGGAAGATGGCAGCGAACGATGCGCATGCATTACCGGGGTGGTATTGCGACATCATTCTGCAGCAATACACAGTTCTCGAAAAAACAGCGGCACACCGACGGGAGATCGCGCACATATACGCACAGTACGTGGACAAACGACTGCAGATCCCTGCTGATCTCCAACGCTCGACCAATGTGCGATTCCCCCTCCTCGCAAACAATCGCGCAAGCCTGATCAGATTTCTGAAAAAAGACGGTGTTCACGTGAGCGACATTTGGTACGACGCCCCCATAGCGCCTAAAAAATATCTGCGCCGTACGGATTACAAGGGGCAGTGTCCCCACGCGGAGCACATTTCAGAAATGATGGTGAACCTGCCGACTCACATTAATGTCTCTCCGATACACGCACGGACCATTGCCGAATCGGTCAACAAGTGGCTCGTTGAAGGAACGAGCGAATATAGCGTTACGGCCGTCGCTGATGAAAATGTGTGGGAAAAATACCTCCGCGCGCAAAAGCCGCACAGTTTTCTGCATGCGTGGAAATGGGGACAACACTACGAGCTTTCCGGATCCAAAATATTCCGCCTTGGCGTTTACCGAGGCGAGACCCTGGTGGCTATTGCTCTCCTCATAAAGATAGAGGCACGCCGCGGCTCCTTCCTTCTGTGCCCGCATGGTCCGATCGTCGCCGACATCGCACACGAAGAGCCCGTACTACGGGTACTCACCGAGCACTGCGGGCAAATTGCGAAAGATGAGATGTGTGCCTTCATTCGCTTCTGCCCGCTCGCAAAACCGACCCCAGAAAACGTTATGATATATCATAATTTAGGGTTTCGAAGTGCGCCCATCCATATGCATCCTGAGTTGGCGTGGATGTTGGATATCACAAAGCCCGAAGACGAGTTGCTAAAAGCGATGCGAAAAACGACGCGCTACCTCGTGAAAAGAATGGAGAAAGAAGGGGTGGAGGTCGTGCAGAGCGTTAACCCCGCAGACATTGAAAAGTTTTGGCCAGTCTACGAGGCAACGGTGGAGCGCCAACAATTCATGCCGTTCAGCAAATCCTACCTACAAAAAGAATTCGAGCTATTCGCCAAAGATAACCAAGCTGCATTCTTTTTCGGAACATATCGAGGCGAGATAATTGCCGCTGCCATTATCATTTTCTACAACGGGCAGGCGTTTTACCACCACAGTGGTTCTATACAGAAATTCGATGACATTAACGCTTCGTACCTTTTGCAGTGGCGCGTCATACAAGAAGCGAAACGTCGTGGCTGTACGCTCTACAACTTCTGGGGCATCTCCCCCACCGACCGTCCGCGCCACCCATGGGCCGGCCTTTCACTATTCAAAAAAGGCTTCGGCGGCTTCGCGGAAAAATACCTCCATGCGCAAGATAAACCCCTTACTGCAAAATATGCGCTCAACTACGTTGTCGAGACCGCCCGACGCTTCCGTCGCGGCTTATAAAAACGAATCCCGGCCTGTCGCCGGGATTCACATGAATGACCGCGTTGCAGTTCAACGCAATAACGTGGGTAACCGGTGAGCAAGCTCGCGAACGTCGTCCATCGCATCAACGCTCGATGGAATCCAACGCTCCGTGTCGTCGTCGGAGCCGATTGAGAAGTCGATTATGACATTTCCCAAAGCTTCCCGCCAGATTTTCAATACCGCGATTGTCGGCGGCTTGGTTCCGTCTTTGTCGTCGGACAGGCCGACCACAATCGTTTCCTGCTCAACTTCCGCTCCGAGACTGCGGTGTTGAAAAGGCCCTCTGTAGACGGTCAGGGCTGGATTGCAGGAAGCCAGGTCACGCACAATTTTCTCGGCCGTATCGAGAAAGTCAGCGCCATTCGGTTTTTGCCTCACGGGCATTCTCCCTTGTAGAGAACACCGCGGTATAGCCGCCGCGGGATCGGTCGGCGACACTATACTCCGCTATCGCGCCTTAGGCCAGCGCTTCGCGGCTTCGGGCCAGAGTCTCGTAAGCGGGTGGTCGAGGCACTCGTGCGGGCGCGCGGGGCAGATATAACGGCCATAGAGGATGAGGCCGTTGTTCACGTATTTCCAGTCTTTTTTCGGAATGAGTCGCTCAAGATCTTTTGAGATCTTCGTCAACTCGGTATTGTCGGTAAGATCAAAGCGTTTTGCAAATCGCTTCACATGCGTATCAGTGGCTATCCCCTCCCACGTGTCATACAGCTCGCCCAAGATTACATGCGCCGTTTTATATCCTACGCCCGGGAGTGTTTGGAGTTCTTTTGCCGTGTGCGGCACGCGTCCCCTGAAATCACGAGACACAATCTCTGCGGCGGCCATGATGTGCCTCGCTTTGTTCCTGAAGAACGGAACTGACGATATTTCGCGTTCAAATACCCACGACTTTGCGTCCGCAAAACAGGAAGGCTTCTTGTATGTCTTAAAAAGTTTCGCCGTCACGCGATTCACCACTCTATCGGTGCATTGTGCTGACAACACCACCGCGACCAGAAATTGGAACGGTGTTTTGTATTGCAACTCGCTTTTGGGCTTTGGGTATGCTTTTTTGAGGTAGGCGACGATTTTCCGGGCTCGTTCCTTGCGCTTTTTGTGCTTTCCCGCATCCATGGCGGTATCCTAGCATCGGCCCTTGCCTCGTGCGAGGTAGCCGATATACTGAAAGTCGAGATACGTGCGAGAAAACATGGAGATCCGTTATGGTCAAGAAGACCAGAAGAATCGGCAAGCGGAGCTCCAAGAAAGAGCGCCACTTCCGTGTCATTGTTCCCGGAATGAAGAGCTCGGTGCTCGTTCAGCCGGTTTTCGATCCCGATAATCCTCCTCCTGATCGATCAGGGCTGCCTTGGCGCGACGCCAAGGCGAAGTAAGATCGCGATTTGCCCCGCTTGGGCGAATCGCGATTGTCTTTTATTTACCGAATCACGATGGACACCTCAAGCGCATCATCATTTTCCGGAAGTCCGGACGGATTGTCGCGTAGCAACACGAGTGTCGCAGGACCGGAATAATTGCTCACCGTGATGTTCGTGGTGAACGTGACGAGGTCGGTCGTCATCCAATCACCCTGTGCCTGCGCTATGCCCTGCCCGATCTTACTATTTTCAGCATCGCGTACCTGGACGGGAAACGATCCTTCGAAAAACCAATTGCCCGGTGCGCTCCCCGCAACGACGAACGTTTTTCCAACAGACGCACCTGATTTCGGGAACGTCACCGTGACGCGCGTGTGGAGGGGTTGGTCGGCAGCCGGTTTCGGAGATGTTGGCGCTGCCTTACCGGTTTCCGAAGACGATGTCGTCGGGGCCTCAACGGGCGCAGGAGTGGCAAAAAGGACCCACGTAAGCACGAAAATGAGCAGCGTTGCGCCCGCCAAAACGCTCCATCCTGCACGTGTGTTCATGCGACCAGTATAAGACCGTTCTTTTCTCTCCGCCACCCCTCAAAGTTCCGAAATAATGCGGGCGATCTTTTCCGAATCGTGGCGCGCAATATCAGCCTCCGAGAAAAAGTCTCCGGTGATTATCTTCTCCGTGTACTGCGAGAGAGCCTCGTCGCATTCCATGGGATACTTCTTCTCTTTCTCGTATGCGGCCGCGAGTTGCGGGTTCATCTTTTGCGTGTTGCATATCACGTAATCAAATTTTTTGAGGCCGCTGTATCGCAAAAGCTCTTGTACCATATCGGAGGCCTTAAACCCGTGCGTCTCCCCCCACTTGGTCATCAAATTGCATATCACGATCTTCTTTGCAGTGCTCGCGGCAAGCGCCTCTTTCATACCAGTCGTCGCAAGTGTCGGCACAAGAGATGAATAGAGGTCGCCGGGGCCGATAACAATGAGGTCGGCCTCGCGGATCGCTGTATCGGTCTCTTCGTAGATATGCGCAGGCGGATCGAGGAATATCTTTTTGATCCGCAGGTTGCCATCGTGTTTTGGGATGTCGATGTTAGTCTCCCCCACGATCTCAGAACCATCCTCAAGAGTGGCGTGCACATGCGATCTATCGAGTGAGACCGGAAGAACTTTGCCCTTTATATTAAGAAGTTCGGAGGCTTTGCGGATGCCCTCTATCTCGCCGCCATAAATGGCGGAAAGCGCCGCGAGAAAAAGGTTGCCGAAACTGTGTCCGCTGAGCGAACTATTCCCGTTCTGAAAACGATAGTTGAGAAGTTCGCGAAGAATTTCCGCTTGCCCCTCATCTGCGAGAGCCAAAAGCCCGCGCCGCACATCACCCGGAGGCAGAATGCCGAATTCGTCGCGCAGCACTCCAGCCGACCCGCCCGAATCGAACGAGGTGAATACTGCGGTGATATCGAGTGGAAATTCTTTTAGGCCGCGCAGTAAGGTATAGCCACCGCTGCCTCCCCCGATCCTAACGACCTTCTTCCCTTTGGTCATGATTGGGAAACTCTATACCCTAGCCGCGACCTTGGCAACGACTTTATCGAGCGGATACGCCAAATTTCTTAAGCTCGGCGACGACATCCAAAAGCGGCAGACCGGCAATATTATTGATATCTCCGTCCGTCTTTTGTATCAATTTCGCTCCGCCTCCCTGAACGACATACGCCCCCGCCGCATTGAGCGGCTCACCCGTAGCCACGTAATCCAGAATCTCTTGTTCAGGCAATTTCCGCATCGTCACGCGGGTCGCAACGACTTTTGCAACCGATTTCCCCGTCTTTGAATCCGCGATGGCAAATCCGGTCAGGAGTGTATGTGTTTTTCCGCTCAACATTTTCAACATCTGAACAGCTCGCTTCGGAGTAAGTGGTTTGCCCAAAAGTTCCCCGCGAAATACGGCAAACGTATCCGCCGCGAGCACGACCGCATCCTTATGCCGTGTGGCTGCCTTTTTCACTTTACCGAGTGCGAGCGTCCGCGCGAGCACGCGCGGCGAGAGCTTGAGCCCCATGTTTTCTTTGTAGCCACTTTCCTCAACCGTAAATCGGAAACCCGCCTTGGTGAGTATGTTTTTGCGCCACGGAGAAGCAGAGGCGAGGATCAATTTTTTCATTTGATTTTGCGAAATCATATCGCGTACCGTCCATTAAAACGCGACCCCCCACTATTGCACACCCGAAGCATTGCTGCTACCATTGGCTGACTCCCCCCATACGTATCAAGAGTGCGGCGAAGGAACTGACCTTACGACCCGCCGGCAACCTACTCGAAGAGCAAGGTGCCCTCAGACCCTAAAAGGGACGATACTTCTCACGAATATCTCCCCTACAGGGGAGATTAATCGTTTACATAATCAGCCATGTTCCACTCATTAGAGCGATACACGACAGAGTCCGTAACCTCCGGTCATCCGGATAAAGTGTGCGATCAAATATCAGACGCGATCTTGGATGCCTGCCTCGCACAAGACCCGAATAGTCGCGTCGCGGTCGAATCATTCGGCAGCCACGGCACACTCATGCTCGGTGGCGAGGTGAAAACGAGCGCGAAAGTAAATTTCGAAAAGATCGCACGCAGCGTGTATCGCGATATCGGGTACACTGACACGCTCAAGGTGCTCAATACTATCGCTAGGCAATCCCCCGACATCGCAATGGGCGTCGATACCGGCGGCGCGGGAGATCAGGGCATCATGTACGGCTATGCAACGAATGAGACGAAAGAGATGCTCCCGCTCGGAGTCGTCCTCTCACATGCGCTCGCGCGCCGTCTTGAGAAATTGCGGCGCGACAAAACGCTGAAGTGGCTCAAGCCGGACGGCAAGACGCAGGTCACCATCGCGAATGGAAAAGTTATCACCGCGCTGTGCTCCACGCAACATGATAAGAAAGTCTCTCAGGAGGAGATCCGCAGGGGGCTCATCAAACATCTCTTCAGGCCGGTCTTGGGCAATTTGAAGGACATCGAGATCCTCGTAAACCCGACGGGACAATTTATCATCGGCGGCTTCACCGCAGACGCAGGTCTTACGGGCCGCAAGATCATGGTGGATACGTATGGCGGTGTCATGCCTCACGGCGGTGGTGCGTTCTCCGGCAAAGACTCGACCAAGGTAGATCGCTCTGCGGCCTACATGTGCCGCTTCGTCGCCAAGAATTTGGTGGCGAATGGTTACGCCAAGAAAGCGCTCGTCTCCGTGGCTTATGCCATCGGTCGCATTGAGCCTGTCATGATCGAAGCGTTCGACGAACACGGCAAGAATCTCACAAAAATAGTCAGGGAGAACTTCGACTTCCGTCCCCGCGCGATCATCGATCGACTCAATCTCCGCAAACCAATCTTCCGCGAAACAGCCGCCTACGGCCACTTCGGTGTGAGTGGTAGACCTTGGGAGAAAATCGTGAAGATTTGATCTTCTTGAGCATTGACATCTCTTATTTTTGAGGTACTATTTCCCGAGTTGAAACGCTTTAACCGAGAGGTGCTCACGTGAATAGGAAGTTTCCAGCGAAAATCTATCGCGAGGATCCACATCACCGCATTCCGACGGGCTGGCTCGACGATCCGACGTATGCCGCCGCGATGACGGGTTTCGTCATCGTCTGCACTGATGCCATGGTCATAGACCGTGTGCGGCGGACGGTGTGGCTCGCAGACAGGACGATCCTTCCAATGAAAGGGCTCTGGATACTGGGAGGCCGCCGCCTCCCGGGAGAGGCCATAGAGGCGTCGATCCAGCGATGCCTGGAGCGCGAGGCAAGGCTCACGTTCGCGCGCGAACGATTCGAGTACCTCACACAGAACGAATACGTGTGGAGCACTCGGCAACAAGAGCCGCGGAACGTCGGCTCGCACAATCTGGCCGACACGTTCGCTATCGAGCTCACGAAAGATGAGCGCGATACCGTATCTCGCTCGCTTACGCCGAAGGAATACAAGCCCGGAGGCCTCCGGGAATTCGATCGGCAAGGTCTTCGCGATGCCAAGGTGCACCCTGCCCTGCTCGATCTTTACGACTTGGTTTTCTGACCCGAACAGGGTTGTAAGAGCCATCCGCCGCGCCCGAAAGGATGCGGCGGCTTTGTTTACTCAACAGTGACCGACTTCGCGAGGTTGCGGGGGCGGTCGGGGTTGTAGCCTTTTTCGCGCGAGAAGTAGTAGGAGAAGAGATGCAGCGGGACGATATTCACTATCGGAGAAAGCATCTCCGTTGTCTTTGGCACATAGATAACGTCGTCGGCAAGCTTTGCGATCTCCGTGTCACCTTCTGTCGCGACAGCAATGACGTGGCCTTTGCGCGCTTTTATCTGCTGAATGTTGGAGAGCATCTTTTCGTATACGCTGTCATCCGTAGCGATCGACGAACACGGCAAGAATCTGACAAAAGTTGTCCGGGAGAACTTCGACTTCCGTCCGCGCGCCATTCAAGACCGCCTCGGCCTCCGCAAACCCATCTTCCGCGAAACCGCCGCCTACGGTCACTTCGGTGTGAGCGGTAGACCTTGGGAAAAAATAATCAAGATCTAAGATTCGCTATTTCCCTCACGGTGGGACCCGACCACTAACGCAAATACGTTGCCATCCCCTTGAAACTCGGAGTACTTCTCGTCATCAATATTAGGTATATCAATCTCCGTCTGTACAACAGAGTAATCAGCCCCATCCAAAAATTTATCCGTTGCTTCCCCTATGTAATCGTAATTTGATATCAAAGCCTGTTCAGCATTCACCGAAATCAACGATATCCCCTTTTCTCTCGCCTCAGTTTCTAACTTAGAAAAGATATTTCGTATCGCGACATCCCAATCAAGCGCGACGGGAATTTGTATGGCATCTAAATGCCAGACTTTCTGTGTCTTGTCATCTTTTGTTGTTGTCGACAACAGATAGATATTCCCGACATGTTTATTATCAGGATCATATACTTTCACGTTGTAGAGCGGGAGGACAAGGTCGTCAAACGGAAGAGGGCGCCCGTCCGTGCAGTCACCACTTACGGCCCCAGGATTCCGATCGAGCGTCTCGTCTGGCCTTGCGTCAAGAGTAAATATAGATTTTTTGCCTTCCATTCCTCCGTGAACAAGCTGTCGTTGCAGAGATTTGATTTTTCTGTTCAGATACTGCGCAACAGCTTCTGGCCCTAGGAAGAAGGTTGCAACGCCCGCGAGCAGGCGTTGGTTGAATTCTCGTTTACTCTTGAGTGTTTTGAGTTCGCCGCTCAAAGCTCGTTTTTCTTCGTTCGTGGCGGTCTTCATTCTTTCTCGCAATTCGCGCTCCGTGTCCGACGCCAAGGTATGCTCACGAGTCGCATTAAGTGCTTGCGAGATCTGATTGGCATTCAAGAGCTTGTCTGCTGCGCCATGTAAATCGTGACGCTCCAGGATCCTTGCGAATAAGCGCTTGCTGATGTCGAAGATATTATTTCCAAACTTTGCCTGTGTCTCATCAGACATTTCGACCGGATAAAATAAATCGCCTCCCTGCGGCTGGTTTTCCGTTAGTTTTTGCCAAGACTCTTCTCGATAGAAATCTGGATCCGCCAACTTACCTCGCAGTCGCTCGAGCGATTCGTATAGCTCTATTGATGCCTCTCCTGGCCATTTCTCAAAATCATCATCTTCGAAATTGTGCGTGTGCTTTTCTTGGATATCGTGAGGTTTGACCTTTTCAAACTCTGCGCAACCCTTTCTCACCAAACTCTTCACGCGATCGTAGAATATATCGCCGAGAAATTCATCCAGTTCCTTTGGAGTTACTTGCCCAAGATGTTCGAGCATTGCTGGATCTTTGAGCTCTTGCAGGAGAGTGGATAGAGGGCTTCCATCGCCATCTATTTCCTTGATACAAGTTTCAGCTTCAGGGGAGACTGCATTTTCCAGTGCTTCTAAGTTACCGAAAAGCAAGTCAACTTCCGAAAAGTCGATACGTCTTCCCATCTTGTTCCCTGATACCTCAAACGAGAGTGTCTCGAACGGGACATTTTCTTTCTTACGTTCGATTGCTTCCTGTTTTTGTTGTTTTTCTCTTTCGATCTCTCCTATTCTAGATTTTGGAATGATGCGATCGCCATCTTCGATTCGAGTGTATCCAATTGCCTCCAGGGCTTCGTCGGGGATGTCTCGAATATTCTTGTGTTGGCCCAATAAGTCCTGGATCGTTGGTTGCTTTTGTCCAGGCGGTCGTACCCTCTCCGGCATGATTTGCATTATACTCCGGGCTATACTGGAGCACATGGACCTCCTTGAACAACGTGTGCAGAAAATCGAGCAACGGAACAACTCCGTGGAGATGGATAAGGCTTGGGAAACAAGCTGGACGAGGACAGGGCTCGTCGCCGCATTCACCTACATAACGATGGGTGTTTTTCTATCATTCATCGACGTCACACGACCGTGGCTCTCGGCGACTGTGCCAACGTTGGGCTTTGTTCTCTCAACGCTCTCGATGCCGTATTTCAAGCGCGCGTGGGGCCGGAAACGAACTATTCTACGGTAACCGACTTCGCGAGGTTGCGGGGGCGGTCGGGGTTGTAGCCTTTTTCGCGCGAGAAGTAGTAGGAGAAGAGATGCAGCGGGACGATATTCACTATCGGAGAAAGCATCTCCGTTGTCTTTGGCACATAGATAACGTCGTCGGCAAGCTTTGCGATCTCCGTGTCACCTTCTGTCGCGACAGCAATGACGTGGCCTTTGCGCGCTTTTATCTGCTGAATGTTGGAGAGCATCTTTTCGTATACGCTGTCATCCGTAGCGATCGCGAACGTCGGGAAGTTCTCATCTATCATCGCGATCGGTCCGTGCTTCATCTCACCGGCACCGCACCCTTCCGCGTGGATGTACGAAAGCTCCTTCAGCTTGAGCGCACCTTCGTACGCGATAGGCATGTTGTACTTCCTTCCGATGTACAAAAAATCGCGCACGTGCGCATATTTCCTTGCCAATGCCTCGACCTTCTCCCGCTGATCAAGAATAGATTGTATCTTCTGAGGCAGAGCCTTCAGTTCACGGGCGACCTCTTTCCCCTCGGCCTCGGACATGCCGCGTTGGCGACCGAGAAAGACCGTAAGCAGTGCCAGAGCGACAAGTTGCGAGATGAATGCTTTGGTGGAGGCAACGCCGATCTCGGGACCCGCATGATTGTAGACACCCGCATCCGTTTCCCGCGCGATCGTGCTCCCCACTGTGTTTACGATGCCGAGCGTGAGGGCCCCATGCCGCCTTCCTTCGCGAAGAGCCTCAAGTGTATCTGCGGTCTCGCCGGATTGCGATATGCCGAGCACGATGGTGCGCTCGTTGACGACGGGCTTGCGGTAGCGGAATTCGCTTCCAAGTTCCACTTCAACGGGAATGCCTGCGTGCTCTTCGAGCATGTACTCCCCTACCAAGCCCGCGTAATACGCCGTGCCACACGCCACGATGATGATGCGGTCAATTTTTTCTAGCTGCTTCGCGACGCTCTCAAGCCCGCCGAGTTTCGCAAGACCGGTGTGCGGGATAAGCCGACCACGCAGTGTATTTTCCACCACCTCTGGCCCCTCCATTATTTCTTTCAACATGAAATGTTCGTAGCCTCCCTTCTGCGCCTCTTCCGCAGTCCAGTCAATATCCGTGGTGTCTCGCTTTACCTTTGAAGAATCCAACTTGAAGATCCTGTGCCCGTCGGGCGAAATGACAGCGACATCGCCATCCTCGAGAAAAACGACCTTGCGCGTATGCGGCAGGATGGGCGAGGGGTCGGATGCGATAAAGTGCTCACCGTCGCCGAGTCCCAACACTATGGGAGAACCCATCCGCGCGGCAATGATGCGGTCAGGCTCTTTTTTATACTGCAGCGCAATGCCGTAGGTACCTCGTACCTCGTTGAGAGCTGCCAATGCTGCCTCTTCAAATGTTTTCTTTTTTCCTCCGGAGGAGGATCCGCCTTCGGCGGACAAGTGCTCCTCCACGAGATGCGCGAGCACCTCCGTGTCCGTCGACGATTTGAATTCATGACCGGCCTTCTCGAGCTTACGTTTCAATTCCTTAAAATTCTCGATGATGCCGTTGTGCACTACCCAGATCTCGCCCGTGGAATCGGAGTGCGGATGTGCATTTGCTTCGGTCGGCTCTCCGTGCGTCGCCCATCGAAGGTGCGCGATACCGCTTTTCCCTTCGAAACCTTTCGGCATTTTCTTACGCAATTCGGCGACCGCACCGGGGGTGCGCACACTTCCGCTTTCAGGAGTGTAGATACCCGCAGAGTCGTAACCCCGATATTCGAGCGAAAGAAGCCCATCCAAAAGGATCCCGCCGGCGTCTTTTCCCCTCTTCCCCGTATACGCAAAAATACCGCACATCGAGCCACTTTAGCACGTTTGTCCGAAAAAATTAACGCAGAATAATGTCGGCGATATCCGCGCGAAAGACGTTGATGGCGGAGCGGATGGAGGTTGCGTCAGGAGGACGCTTTGGGTACGTGCGGTTGGAGAGAATGACGAACGCAATGCCACGCTCAACATCGCATACGACCGATGTGCCGGTAAAACCTGTTTTGCCGAAAGTGTGTGGGCCGCAGCCTGTACCCATGAACCACGGTTGATCGAGCTGCCAACCCAAACCTTTTTGCGCCCCCTCAACAACGTTCGGGTATGTACCCTGCAATAGGCTCTCCAAAAAATTCAAAATATCGGGGGCCGTTGAGAATAATCCTGCGTGGCCCACGGCTCGATGCGCGCGCGCGAAGACGCGCGCGCTTTCGTCGTGCACGATGCCGCGGATCTCTTCCCCCGCTTCATCGATCTCTGTTGGTGCCACCCGTACTTTATCGCGGGGGAAAAACGTCGTGTCCTTCATACGAAGCGGCCCGAAGAGATCCTCATTCGCAAGAGCGGGAAGTATCGATCCCCCGACACGCTCGAGAATTATGCCGAGCAAAAATGCCGGAAGATTCGTATACTCGAACTTCCCCGGTGGAGCGTCGAATCCATATGAAAAAATATATTCCGATAGTTCCTCTGGTCTTTTATCTTTAAGAGTCGACATCTGTATCCCGTGTACGGCGTAGGTCAACAGGTGCTCGATGGTCGCCCCATGATCATTCTGTAGCTCGGGGACATATTTCTTCACCGGATCGGAAAGATCGAACTTTCCCTGCTTCAGGAAATTCAGCGCGAGCGAGGCGGTCGGTATCGATTTTGTCACCGATGCAAGATCATACATGGTGTCTTCATGTACCGGTATATCCGCTTCGTATATAAAATGTCCGAAGGGCAACACCTCTCGCTCCCCCGATTTTTTCACGACACCAATAACGCACCCCGGAAATACTTTCTCCGCAATCGCTTTTTCTGCCCGAACCTTGATATCGCTACGCATCCGGATATGCTTCTTTAATTTCTTTCGCGAGATACGGGTTCCACATAGCACCGGTGGCGGTCATCACCACATCAGCCCCCGCATCGCGGTACTCTTTAAAATCCGTAGGGATCGTCACGCCGCCACTACCGAGAATTGCATACTTCATGCCAAATTCTTCCCGCAAACTCTTGAGGCGCCGCACCATGTCGAGCCCCGCCCACTTGACCGCATGGCCGCAAATGCCGCTCTTTACCCTGTGTGCGCCGGGGAGTGCCTGCGTGCCATCGGGATTCACGACGGGTGCGGGAATGGTATTTATCGCTGCGAACCCGTCCACCACGCTGCCAACCTCTCTCACCAATTCCCTGAGGGAGGGCTCATCAAAATACGCTATCTTTATGACGAGTTTTGTATCCCCTATTTTGTTTTTTATCGCCTCGGATATTACGCGTACCTTGGGCACATCGAAACAGAGGAGTTGCGCAGCGCCTTCATTGGGACATGAAAAATTTGTCTCGACCACCTTTACCCCCGTATCCTTGATCATCTGCGCCCCCTGCACCCAATCGTCGATATAATCTTCGGGCGAAAATCCTTCCCACTTGGTGCCCTCAAAACTACACATCACCAATTGGCCGGGTTTGGCGTACGCGACGCAATCATGTAAGTCCTTTTGCCAAACGTCGGACTCGTACGAGGGATTGCCGAAGGAGTTGGTGATGGAAAGCGGTTCCCTGTATTCATTGCGAACGACAACGGGCGTATTCGCCATCTCGAGCGTGAGGTCGCCCTTGATATCCGCGCCCAGCACATTGGGCCACTGATTGGACTCGCGCGCGCGGCTGCGCACGGTCTTGTGTACCGGTACGTCGAATCCCTTATCGAGCGCCGCCTTCACGAATTTTCCGTTCAAAAGCGGTCCTGCAGGAATACCGAGGGGATATGAGAGTTTGTGCCCCAGAAGATCAAACCGTGGTTCCCCTGCGGGCAATACCACCCCATCCACAAAATCGTTGAACGGCCCTTGCTCCCAATTCTCGGCGTAGGTCTTTGCGGGGTCGAAGAATGGTGCTCGCAACATGTCTGGAGTATAACGCTCTCAGCCGTGCAACAAAAGCGCACTACGCCGCCTCCTGAAACTCAACGCGATTCCTGCCCCCCTCCTTCGCTTTGTACAAAGCCGTGTCCGCACGGTCGATCCCCGGTTGGATATCCTCGACACTCGTAACTTGAGCTACCCCAAAACTCATCGTCACGGGTATGGCCTGTCCATCCCATGGCACCGAAAGTTTTTCTATGCCACTCCGCAATTCCTCGGCCCTCTCTCTCGCCTGGATCTTATCGCCATCCATGAAGAGGATGATGAACTCTTCTCCTCCCCAGCGCGCAACGATGTCAGTGCCGCGCACACGATCTTTTAGGTATGCCCCCATGCTTCGCAAAACCTGGTCTCCCGCAGAATGACCCTTGGTGTCGTTGATGTTTTTGAATTTATCTATGTCCATGAGAACGACCCATGCGGTCCTCACAGGAGCGTCCCCCTCTCTCTGACTTTTTTCAATGTTGACGAGCTCTTTCTGCATACGATCTTCGAAGGCGCGGCGGTTGGGCAACTCGGTGAGTACGTCGGTCTCAGCCTTTTCCGCGAGCCCCGCTACTTTTTCCTGAAGTTGCGCGCTTCTCCGCTTGAATATCTGTGCCTCGCGCATCGCCTTGACGGCCTTGGCATCATATTTCCCCCTTCCTCCTTCCATGCTGTCCTCGCTCATACAAAAAAGTGTACCGCAAAACTTACCTCCCCGCACTCGGTACCTTCTCCCACTTATTCGCCTTCATGTGCCATGCCGCTGGACTGGCCTTTTGTATCTTGTTCCACATCTTTTTTGCCGTTTTCGTGTAAAGTTTGGTATCGCGCACGAATTTCCGCATCTTTTTCCACTTGGCGGGAAGTTTGTGTCCCTGCTCCTCGTATTCTTTCAACTCGATATCGATATCAAGGTTATCCGCGTCTTTCACGATCTTGGCCTCAATGGAATCGCGCTCTGCATACTTCATGAGCACATTTTCCAGATCGCCAAGCGTTGTGTCCTCGAAAAGGTCGTGTGCAGCACGCGCCTCGTCGCTCTTTGAATACACTTTGTGGACATATGCCATGTCGGCAGTGCGCGTCTCCGCAATATCGTGCACGAGTGCCATCCGGATAATAGTATTCTCGTCGCCTCTTTTTTCCTCGCGGGCGATCATGAGCGCGAGGTATATAACACGAACGGTGTGTTCCCAATTGCTGGCGACCGGCACCCCAAGGTGTTGTATCCACGCCCGCGGTATAAAACGGGCCGAGCCGATCTCAAACAGAAATTCGAGATCACGGCTTTTTCCGCCGAAGACGGATCCGCCTTCGGCGGACACGTGAGATGATCCTTTCCCGACGGGATCCATGCTCGGCAGTATATCCCAAACTACTTCATCCGCACTCCCTTGAATGCGCGGCCTTTCTTGGCGATCTGGTCCATAAATTTGCCCGTCTTCGCGTCCACCTTGGTCCAGCGCTTGTTGCGCCCGCTCAAGACCTGCGTACGCTTCTTCACTTCCCCTCTGCGTCCATGTCCTTTTGATCCGTTCCTCGCCATGTTTGAATTTTATATACCGGTTACATTACGTAAAGCCCACTTATCCACCTGCTTGCCACACGGAAATAGCGGGAAATTGGTGGACGAGGTTGAGGACGTTGAGCGCGAGGTTATCGCGTATGGAGTAGAGAACGAACAGTTCGAGTCCCACACCGACGGCCACAACGCTCCATACGGGCATGCGCCATGCCATGATGAATCCGAGCACCATCGCGAGTGTATCCAAAACGGAATTGAGGATGCTATCGCCCGTGTATCCCTGTGCGAGTGCCTGCTCGCGGTAATGTTGTATGACCACTGGCGTATTTTCGATGATCTCCCACGCGACCTCTATACCGAGGGCCCAAAGGAGCCGCCGCCCAAAGGACATGCGTGGGAAAAAGTACCAGAGCCCGAGATAGAACAAAAAACCGTGGATGATATGCGAAGAGGTATACCAATCAGTGAGATGCTGGGAATTTCCCGAACTTAGGACGACGCCCTCCCACACCTTCACGTACCCGCACTCGCAGATCGCAGGCTGGCCCAGTATGTAGAGGACAACGGCCTGCAGAGCAATGAGGAGAAAGGCAAAGCCGATGTAGGGGCGCATTTCTGCCATGTACCCCAGTGTACCGCACTGTACCCACACCACCCTTCCCCCGGTATACCAAAGCGCTATACTGATGACAGAATCTTTTATCACTAAAATATTACGTATGGACGAACAAATGCAGGGTCAATCGCAAGGACAGCCGCAAGGGGCGCCTCAAATGCATCAGGCGAAACCTGAGCATAAGACGCTCATGGGGGTCTTGGCCTATGTCGGCATCCTCATTATCATTCCCTTCCTTATGGCCAAGGACGATCCGTTCGTGAAATTCCACATCAAGCAGGGCCTGTTGCTCGTCATTGTGGAGATCGCGGTGTGGGTCATCGGTAGCACCATGTGGCAGCTGTGGACCATTCTCAGTCTGGTCAACCTTGCGAGCCTTGTCTTCTCGATCATCGGCATCGTGAATGTCGTCCAGGGCCAGCAAAAGGAGCTTCCTCTCATAGGCGCGCTCGCCCACAAATTCACGTTCTAGACCGGTCTAGCCGTACACAACAACGACCCGACGCAGCTCTGCGCGGGTCGTTGCGTGTTGGGGGATCGCGTGCGCCACGAGAGCCCAAAATTTCTTTCCGTGGTTCATTTCGGCGCAATGGCATAATTCGTGGACAATGATGTAGTCCGCGATATGCGGAGATAAAACCGCGATCTTGAAATTGAAACTGAGGCTGCCGCTGCGAGAACAGCTTCCCCAGCGCGTCTTTTGCGCACGTATGGAGATTTTCTTGTATGTAAGCCCGTAGATGGAGGCAAAATGTATGCAGCGCGCGCTCGCAAGCGCGAGCGCGCGCTTTTTGAGCATTGGTATGTCACTTCTCCGTATCCGTATGACCGTGCGCCTCCTCGCCCGCTCAACATGCCGAGATATCCAATCCGAATGCTTCGTGACGAAGCGCTCTATGGCACCGGATCCGAAGAAATACGGTGCCGTGACGACGACACGCGCATCAGGATACACGGCGAGGCGCATCGTGCGAGCGCGACTGCTTCGTTTCAACGTATACTCCATGACCCTTGGAACGATCCGGAGGAACACTGCGCATTCAGCGCCGTGATGTCGTCTTGCGCGAGCCTCATGTTCTTACCCTGGTTTATCTTGTACATGATCGCCTCCGGGTCGGCGACATGCTCAACGCCGAGCACGTGCCCCATCTCGTGCGCCAAGACCCGCACCAAAGCACTGCGACTTGAGTACTCGTAGATATCTATCTTTTGTTTTCCGGCAGAGCTCTCGTAGACGCCCTCCTCAAATTCACCTTGCGCGGCACCTGCCTGATTGTATTGCTCCACGTTCAGATTGAGCTGCACGATGAGCTGATTCAATGTCGTCGCGAGTGCGTTCAGGGTCTGGATATTGCTATTGAGCTGCCCCTGCACCATATTCAACTCTTCCACTTCCCTCTGTAGTACCGCCTTCTTCTGTTCCAACTGTTCGTACACGCGCGGCGGTGCTCCGCCGCGCGTATTCCACGATGCGACCTCCGCATTGTAGGCAGATTCATGAATTTTATATGCGGCGGCATCCCGCTGATACTGCGCTTGCTGCGCCTCCACCAGTGCCGAGAGCGAATCGTATTTCTGCTTAAGCGTATCGTATGTGGACTTGCTTCTGTCTATCTGTATGCCGACGTCTTGCAGCCGATCGGTCGAGGCTTGCCGCTCGTCATACACGAGATTGACGGTCACGTCGCCTCCCGAGACCGCATACTCAAAGAGATCTTTGTCTGAGCTCTTCTCCCAGATGCTCTCTGCTTCGACAAGATCTGCAACGAGGCTTTTTTCTGAGATGCCAAAGCGCTTGTCGATGCTGCCGAGAGAATAGGTTATGGGGGAGCGGCACGGAAAGACTTTGGCTTTGAGCTGGTGCGCGATCACGCGCACTTCCTCCTGATGGAAATAGCCCCAATACCCCGCCACGCCGAGTGCTGCTACGAGAACAACGATATCTATGGACCGCCGCATCGCGTCAGGATATCACCCGCGGTGCACTCTGTTCCATACTGTCGCCAGAGCGTAGCCTACACAATAGCCGACGATGGTCGTCATAATGACGAGCGTGATGAACGCGGTGACATCGAAGGGACCGATGATAACGGCAACGTGGATCATATGCGCCCAGAGAACAAAATCATAGAGCGCCTGCCCCATACCGGTGGCGACCAAGATCGACCAGATTAAATGAAACCCGCCAAAAAGCACTCCGCCTACGAGCCCTACCTTGCCTGGATTCATGTGCATACAAAATAGTGTGAACGTATAATGCCTTCAGTATACCCCAAAAAAACATGCCACGGCGCGCGAACGCGCCGTGGCCTTGGTGAGATGGGGGTCTTCCTTCCTAAACTTGGGCCTCAGTCCGTGTCGTGATAAAGATCACGGTCACGCCGCTGCCTCTGTTCTTCCTCCGCGCTTTCGCGCTGAGCCGCTTCGTGTCCAGCCATCTGCTGGGCGATCTGGATGATCTCATTCTCACCACTTTCCGACTGCACTGGCAAAATTCTCCCCTTTTTGAACGCATCCTCTCAATTCCAGAACGCCGAGAAAGTCCCCTAGGGGACACTGCTCACACGATCAGGAGCGAGGATGTGTGTGCATTCTAGCAATTTTCTCCAAATTGTCAAAAAATGCCCCTGTTGATATCCGAAACATTATTTTCTTTTGGGGATCTTGGCACCCGCACGGCGCACCTCGGAGAGGCCGATGGCTATCGCCTGCTTGCGGCTCACCACCCGTCTTCTGCTTTTCCCCGAGCGCAAAACACCGCGCTTCCACTCGCGCATCACGATACCCACCTTTTTTTGCGCCTTTGCCCCGTATTTCCGCGCCATACACACGTAATTAACCCGCTAAACCGACGAGACCTTTGAAGAAATCGAGGAAGAGGGTGAGGGCGGAAATGATGAAATTGACAAAAAGGGTGAGGAATTGCAGCAAGAACGCCAGCACCGCACCCAATACGACCGTAAGCGCTTCCATCCCAAAATTCTAGCATATTCCCCTTGGGGCCATCCGACCAATCCCCCATTCAAATGGTTTCCGACCCCTTTCCCTTTGGGAATCTGCAAACTCGTTTACTTGGGATCAGCGCTGCGATACCCCGTCACAAACCACGTGCTCGACGGCATCCATACACCATGATCTTTTTTATACGGTTCTAGCTTCTTAGCAACGTCCGCTTTGATTTCATCCATTTTAGTTTCAGCGGCTTTACCCGAGAGCCGGATGACTTCCCCGGCAGGTCCAATTGCGAGCGCAAACTCCATTGCCTCCTCTGGATCTTTACCTATCTTCATATCGATGTCATGTCGCTCGAGAGAGATGCGCTCAAACCCAGCGTTTTTCATCCACCTACTGGTATCATCTGCGTCTGCCATCGAGAAAGGGCCGGGACCGCAGGTTGGTGCGTTTGACTCCGGCTCTCCAAGGTACGAGCGGACGATTTTCTCTGCTTCATGCAGCCAGCCGTTATCCTTCTTTTGCCGCCACACCACCATGGTCATTCTTCCTCCTGGTTTAAGCGAATTACAGATATTTCTGAGTGCGACCGTTGCATCTGAAAAAAACATAGTGCCAAAGCGGGCAAACGCGAGGTCGTACGGCCCCCCGAGGTCATCGACCTGCACGTCTTTAACATCAAATGTCACGTTCCCTTCTTTGTCGGCATAGTGCTCTTTGGCATACGCAATGAAATTAGGCGAACAATCCACGCCGTAGGCGCTTCCGGTGATCTTAGCTATCTCGGCAGTTCCATCTCCAAAGCCACACCCGATATCGATTACTTTCTGACCCCTTGTAGGCTTAATGCGATCGAGTGCTACAGTCCCGTGGACTGCAAGGCCGTCGAGGAAGATATATCGGAAGCGACTAAACTTTTCAAAAAGCACACCGTCCCACGCCTCAATAATGATGTCATTCTCACTTTGTTTCTTTTTAGTCATTGGCAAAGTGTAGCAAAGATTGCGATATTAAACACCTATGTTCGCTCTCGGGAATCGAGCACAAGCAAGTCCCCTCCACCACCCCCCTTCAATGCACAAAAAATTATTTACTTCAGCTCTATCGAGCCGGTACAGCGCCAGTTTATCTCAGCCGTTTTTGTCACTTCACTCACGACACACGCCGGAGCACAGCCGGGCTTGATGGCATTTAAATTGGCGTCAAACCACCACGTTTGGGTATTTCTGTTGTGTGTGCCCGCTGCGAGCGCCTCACCTCCCTTGATGCACGACTTCACCGAACTGCATCGTCTTCGGGTCGAGTTTGAGATAGAGACTTTTGCCCATCGACGGCCGCGCCGTCATCGGCTCCCCTGCTTTGCGCTCCGCGTAATTGACGATAACCAGCCCATCGCGTATCTCCGTCGTCTGCGGGGCGACGCGGTCTCCGACGATGGTCGCATCTACCGATAGGTAGCCATCACCCTTTCGGAGCGCTGCGGCCGCATAGAAAAAGGTACCGCTTCCTCCGCCTTCCTGCGTGAGGAGGAACGCGACATCGGCCACACCGTCGCCATCAATGTCTCCTACCGCCTCGTTGCCGAAGTAGCGTGTGATGGTCTTCGATGCACTGCCGAGCGCTCCGCCAACTGGCGGATTCTCCTCGGCATAGCCATCACGCAACTGCACCGGCTTCCCCTCTATCATGTAGGTCAGGTCCTTGTATGAATCTTCCCCAGCCGATTTACCCTGTTTTTCCTGATAGGGAGAGCTGTTCAACCAAAAAAACCCGCCAACAACAAGGGCCACGAGCGCCACCAACGCAAAGACCGCCTTACTCATCCCCAAATCCTACCACACCCCCTTCCACCCCCCACACGCGATGCGATTTTCATACGCGCGGAGTGTATATCGAGCGTTACTCCAATAGTTCTGCCAGCCTAACCCCTAAAACCTGAGCTATTTTTGCAAGGGTGGTTAAAGTCGGGTTCTTGTGACCGTTCTCCAAGCGACTTATGTAGCTTTTGTCCACGTTCGAATACGCTTGGCCGATTTTTCAGAAAATCCAGCCGCAGCAATTAACTCTGCCTTGAAATCTGGTAAATCTCGCAATAGATGCTCCATTGTCTTTATTTTCGACAGGGCCGTTTCAAATTCACGAGCACGAAGAATATGAAGATTAGCGTGTTTTCCCTTAGAAAAGTGCTATTTCTTCTGGCCTTACGCTCGCTCCAATGAGCAGCTCTGCGATGTTGTCTATTTCGCCATGCGTCGCTCCTGCACCAAATAAATACGCGACTTTCGTTTTTTTCAAGGTCATTTCAGACATGTCTAAAAATCATCCCACAAATCTCGCCTTTGGGGAACCTGCGGGGTTAGCGCTGGATGTCTAGGGTGAAGGTGATGATGTCGCCCTGGGCGATGCCTTCGGCGCGGCGGACGGAGGCCTTGAGCGGAAGAATGTAGGTGCCGGAGCGTGAATCGGGGAAAATTGATGTTTCCCACTTGGTTTTTCCAAGCGTTACGCGCACACGTACCGCGCCGAATCCCCTCCTGCTTTTTCCAAACCTCCCTCTAATACCTTCCGACTGCTTCTTGTCGACATACGCAAAGTGCCACGCGCCCTGCGCGCCGGGCCAGAGCACCACTTCCGAGCGGATTTTGTATATCTTCTTTGCCGTCGACCGGTTGATGGTCGACACCTGTGGACGGGCCATGCGAAGATCCTCCCACAAATCTCCGGTTTGGGGAAACCGGAATACCTAGGGGCAATTCAGCGCCATCCCTTGGCAACATCCCACTTGATCTTCATGATCGAACCGAGCGCGAGCAGAACGAGGAGGAATTTCGCAACGGAGCCGACGAGCGGAATGGATCCGAGGAGCGTGAACACGACCACACCAAGAAGTATCGTCTGCCATGTGGCCTGATATTCGGCCGACTTGAACATCCACTTGTGCACCAGACTTCCGACGACGATCGAAGCGAACGCACAGGAGACAAGCATCAAGATCGCAAACGCAAGGAGGCCGAGTATGCCGAATGGAATGCCGATCAGTGTCACGAGTGCGATGATCGATGCGATGGGAAGAACGACGAGGACGATAAGACCTCGGCCCATCTCAAGAAGCGGCTGAGCCATCGCGTTGCGGACGAATGTTTGAGTGTAGCGCTTGAACACGAGCCCGAGCACCAGGGCAAAGGCAAGCATTGCGAGGAATTTGATGAGAATGAAGACGGACAGGATGGCCAAGATGCTTGTCGTCGAGATGGGGAACGTCGACGTCGCTGCCTTTTGCTGCTCGAACGTAGTCTTGCCGCGTACGACGGCGCCCGTTTCCAATACTGCTTCCGACTGAGCTGTGTAATCAAGGTTTCCTTCAATGATAGCGTCTTTACCGAGGGTGAGTTTTCCACCCTTGAACTCTACGTTGCCGCGCACGCGGGAATTGATGACTACTTCCCCACCGGAAAGGCGCATATTGCCCCCCACGGGCGCTGTCACTTGTAGTGCACCTCCGCCCCAGAGCACGTCACCTCCCACGCCACCACCGGAAATTTGCGTCTGCCCGCCGCCTATCAGCACGTCGTTGCCGACTTTTCCGTTGAGGAGAATATTGCCGCCGCCAATTCGTGCATCGTCGCCGATATCGGCGATAACAGTGATCGAGCCGCCGCCCACGATAAGGTCTTGCGAGACGGGGCCGCTGACGGCGATAGTGCCGCCAGCCGCCACGAGGTCACCGTTTACTTTACCGGCACTTGTCGTATTGGCCCCAATAAGATAGAGGTCACCCTTGGTCGTTTCAGACTGCACGAGCGTCGGCGAATTGCCGGTCCGCACATCAGCTGCAAACGCTACTACGGGGATAATGAGCACGCTTATGAGTAATGCGCCCCACGAAACCCTGCGTGATGTATTCATGCCGCAACTATACGCCTCTCCATACCACGCGCAACAGCGTTCAGCGGTGTACCAAAGCAGGCCTCACATTCAAGGCTTTCTTGGTGTCGGGGGCAGTATGGCCGCAGACTACGGGGTTGTGGTGGTCGATCCAGGAACAGACGCGGGCGCTCCGCCGAGTCGGAGAGATGTGCGTATTGTGTCGAATGCGTTGAGGAGTGCCTGACGGTCGAATTCGCGCGTACCCGTGGCGTAATTACCTATATTCATCGAATGGATGTAGTAGCGCACGGCTGTGCACGGAGAACTCTCCGAAAGTGCATATATCGTCTCGTCGTACAAATTCCCCGCCGCTACCCCGCTTGAGGTCGCCACCGAATACCCGGCACCGTTCTCTTGCACCGTACTCGCCTTCACATCGGCCGCGAGATAGATATCGCCCGTGCAGTTCTTGGCGCGGGGAAGTTGTTCGACGGCGAGGTATGTGTCGCTCGCGAGATTCGTACCCGCCGCCATCGCCGCGGGAATGGTGAATTTCACACCATGGATGGGCTTTTTCGGATTCACCTGATCGTACACATGCGCGTCGCTCATGATGAAATCCTGCGGATAGACAACGGAGAACGTGGTCGTCGCGTAGGTACTCGTCGCCGCCTGCTGCGCCGTTGGCGCTTGTACCGATGCGGGCGCTGAAGTGCGCGGGAGCGTCTTCAGGACAAAGATCCCCGCCGCGACAACGAGAAGGACAACAACTCCACCGATGATCATTTTGTTCGTCATACTATTTTATATCTTTATCCTTAGCCTCACCCCCCATTATATCTTTGGTCTGGATGGGGCTTTGTATGCCCGGCACCCATTCCGCATTAATACTACCAAATTGCTTCTCATAATCAGCTATCTGGTGCGCGAGGTACTGCGAGAGCCTTTTCATGTGCTGGGGCGTCAGTGCGTACATGATACCGCTCTCTCCCGTGAGCATTCCTACCACAAAAAATTCCTGCGAGAATGCGACGGTGATATTTTCGCAGAATTGCTTGGGTGCCTTGTTGAAGTCCATATGGGGTCAATTATAGGCCTGTGCGGGCTTTTGTCCAAAACCCTCGGGTCCTACTGGAACAACTTTGAGAACCAGCCGAAGACACTGAATACCTCTTCGTGCGCCTGCACGAACGCATCCGCATCATCCTTTGCCTTCTGCAAAGCTGCGATCTGCTCATTGAGCCCCGCCCTCACATCCACACTGATCGCCCGCTCCTTCGCTTTCTTTAAGCGTTCAATGTGATTTTCTGTGGTCGAAAGCGAGCTGCGCAAGATGCCGAGGTTCTTGAAGTCGGCACCGAAGAGAAACTCCAGAAGCGTGCTGCGAGCCTCTACCGCGTTGATCGCCCTGCTCGCCTCTTCGCTTGAAGAAGCCTGCTCGCGGGCCACTTCGCGAACATCGTCGCCGATACCGCGATCCTCATCAGCAAGATCGAGCAAGGACTTGAGCACATCTGCAACACGGCTGCGATGTTTTTCTCCCTCCCCCTCACTATCGTCATCCTGATCATCGGAGTCGTCATCTGCATCGTCGTTTGCGTCATCGTTCGCATCGTCGTTCGCATCGTCGTTTTCGTCATCATCATCCCTTTGCCCTTGGGCACGGTCGCCAGTGTTCGATGGAATTCCCGGCACTGGCGTGGTAACGCCAACGGTGTCCTGTTCTATCCCCCCATTCTCGCTCTCATCATCCTTCGCAAAGGCCACGGATACGGACATTGCAAGAAGAATGAGACCTATTGCTGTCGCCATTAAGATCTCTGCTCTCTGCATAACTATGATCAATTTACATTAATAAGACCGCTCTCACACCAACCCTATGCCGTAAGTATACTTTACGTGACCGAAAATGCGCATCCCCCAACTGCTTACAGCATCCTCACTGCATCCGCGTGAAATTCGGCCCGCTCGCGCTATTTAGGTACACGAGCTCGAGCGTGTCAGCAGCCTTCGTCACGGCAAAATACATACTCTCGCCGGCAAAGGTCATCTGGATATACACTACACCCTCAACAAGCCCTGTCGTCCCCTCCGGCGCCATGTCCGCGGTGAATGCACCCCAGATGCCGCTTTTTGTTGCTGTCTTATCCCCTTCATAGCGGTCGACAACGGTGCCATCATCCCGGAATTCGCGTGTGAACTTCTGCTCATCACCGCTCCGCCACACTCCCACCATGGCGCGGGAAACGGCGCTCGCTTCGGGGCTTATCGCCCCATCGCGCACGGGGCGGACGGCGGCTGATACCGTACCCGCACCCTCACCCTCACGCGTTGCGTCTCGCGGAGTGGCAGCGACATTGTAGGAAATAAAATAAAAACAAACACCGACCGCAACCGTGAGCAGTATGCCGATGAGGATCTTTCTTCCCGTGTGATCTACAGTTTGGTCCATAATTATTTCTCTTCTAGATCCAAGCAAATCGAATTAATGCAATACCGCTTGCCCGTTGGAGTGGGGCCGTCATCAAAAACATGGCCCAAGTGTCCTCCGCATCGTGCGCAGGTAATCTCCACTCTCTCCATGCCAAGTGTAGCATCCCTAAAGAGCGCTTCGGTACCCTTCTCACGCAACACCGCATACTCCTCGGGCGTGAGTATTTTTTGCCATTCCTTGTCCCGCTCCGGCATCGGTCTTTTCACGCCTCAAGTATAGCAAGAAAGGGCGCGGAGGTGATTTTGGGGCGGACCACACCTCCGCGCGGCGCTGCCTCGCCTTTTCGGCTCATTTTTGGGCAGGCGCTTCCCTCAGAATAACGCCGTACACCGGAACTGCAACGGGTTAGTCCTTTCTTCGCGCACGCGAACGCTCGATATCGGTGAGCTGTTGTTTACGCAAGCGTACCGATGTCGGCGTGATCTCCAGATATTCATCCTCCGCCATCACCTCAAGCCCGCGCTCGATGGTCAACGCAAAGGGCGGAATGAGATTTATCGCCTCATCGGCTCCGCTTGAGCGCATGTTGGTAAGCTGTTTGCCCTTGGTCGGATTGACGGTCATTTCTTCGCCCTTGGAGGTGTTGCCGATGACCATGCCCTCGTACACTTCGATAGCGGGACCGATATAGAGGACGCCGCGCTCTTGCAAATTCCATAGTGAGAAACCGAGCGCTTTGCCGCTCGCCATCGATATCATCGAACCCACGTTGCGGTGACGGATCTCGCCCGCGAACGGTTTGAATCCGACGACGCGCGATGAAAGTATCCCCTCACCCTTGGTGTCGAGCACGAATTGCGAACGATAACCCAAAAGCCCGCGCGTGGGGCCCTCGAAAATGAGGCGCACCTGATTCTCGTGGACTTTCATATCTTTCATAATGAACTTGCGCACCCCCAAGCGTTCGATGATGGCACCCTGATAGACCTGCGGTGTATCGACCACCACTTCCTCGTATGGTTCGCTCCGCTCACCATCATTTTCCTGACGGAAAATGACCTGCGGTTGCGAGACCTGCATTTCATAGCCTTCGCGGCGCATATTTTCCAAAAGAATTGCGACGTGCAATTCGCCGCGACCGGATACCTTGAATATATCGCCCCCCGAAAAATCGACACGCAATCCGACGTTGACCTCAAGCTCGCGCTCCAACCTGTCGCGGATCTGACGCGAAGTGACGAACTTGCCTTCGCGCCCCGCGAAGGGAGAGTTGTTGACGAGAAAGTTGAGCGTGATCGTCGGCTCATCGATAGCGATCGCCGGAAGCGGCTCCGCGTTCGCATCGGTCGATATGGTCTCTCCGATATAAATATCCGGCAATCCCGCGATCATGACGATGTCACCCGCTGTCACTTCGGCCGATTCTATTTTCTGGAGACCCCTGAAGGTGAACATCTTCGTTATTTTCCCGTTGCGTGTTTCGCCGGTGGGCTTTTTTACGGATACGGCATCTCCCGTTCGGAGCACACCCTCGTACACGCGGGCGATCGCGAGCCTGCCGAGGAAGTTGTCGTACCCGAGATTGAACGGCTGCACGCGGACGGGCGCTCCCTCCTTCGCCAAAGCTACGGAGGGCACGTGCGCAAGTATTGTATCGAGAAGCGGCGTGAGATCGCTCGACTCCTCGGTGAGTTTCATTTTCGCTATCCCCTGCTTGCCGATCGCATACACTATCGGGAAGTCGGCTTGCTCATCCGAAGCACCGAGTTCCAAAAAGAGTTCGAGCACCTGCTCTTCCGTACGCGCGGGGTCGGCTGCGGGCTTGTCGATCTTGTTGATGACAACGATGGGCTTGAGTCCAAGCTCAAGGGATTTTTTCAAGACGAACCGTGTCTGCGGCATAGGACCTTCCTGTGCATCGACCACAAGGAGAACGGAATCGATGGAGCGCAAGACCCGCTCGACCTCGCTTCCGAAATCGGCGTGCCCCGGAGTGTCTACGATATTGATCTTGGTGTCTTTGTAATAGACCGCCGCGTTCTTGGAGTAAATGGTGATGCCGCGCTCGCGCTCCAGGGCATTGGAGTCCATGGAGACACCCTCTTCCGCGACCCCCGTCTGGCGCAAAAGTGCATCCGTCAGGGTTGTTTTCCCGTGGTCCACGTGCGCGATAATGGCTATATTTCTGATTTCCATAGAATTGAAAGGAAAATGCCTCGTTGCCGAGGCACCGAAGTGTCAGTATCCCCCAAAATACGCTCTGCGTCAATGGATCTACCGGAACGCGAACCCGCTAGAGTTGCCCCTCTATTGCAGCAACGAAATTCGCAAGCGGCTGAGCGCCATCGATCGATCGTGTGCCGACGATGAATCCGGGTGTACCGCCGATGCCGAATGATGCCCCCTCCTGCTGGTCCGTAGTGATCACCTTTTCGTAGTCAACCCTCTTCGCCGCGACACGTGCTTTCAGTGTAGTCGTATTAACACCCGCGATCGAGGCACTCAGCTTGAGGATACTCGCCTCATCGCCAAATCCCCCATGCTCCTGATCCTGTGCCGCATACATTGCTTCATTCCATTCGAAAAATTTATCCGGGTAGAGGTCCCAAATCGCATGCTTATAGAGAGCGGCAGTGGTCGAATCGGGACCGAGGAACGCGAAATCCTTAAAGACGATCTTGAGTTTTCCTGTGTTCACGTATTTTTCCATCAGTGTCGGCAATACCGTGGTCTCGAATTGTTTGCAGAACGGGCACTGGTAGTCGGACCAGTAGGCCATTACGAGCGGCGCGTCCGCCTCCCCGACGTACGGGGCTTTTGAAACATCTACATCTCCGACGTTGACCTTTTGGGGCTGTTCACCACCTGCCGCGACTCCCCCTTTGCCGGAAAGCCCCAAGAAAATACCGCCGCCGATAATGACGCCGGCAGCGACGATCGCTATTGGAACGTAAAGCGCGCTCATGTCTTTCTGAGCGGGCGCGGTCGTTTGTGTGTTTTCCGATGGCATCGGACCATTCTACACTATCGGCGAAATATGCAAGGACTACTTCTTCACACCCTCAAGAACGCCCCATATCGCGGGGTCTTGGCCTCCATCGAGCTTGAAGATGGAAATGCCGCGCACACCTAATTTCTTTGCCAGATCTATTTTCGTCTTGACCGAGTACGCATCAGACCACACCATCATGCGGAAATTGAGATGCGAATTGTAGGTATCGGCATAGAGCGCAGCACCCGCCGCGGCGAGGAATGCCGAGTTTGGCCCGAGAGAAACCGGATCGGAGGACGTCGCGGCGGGAGTATAGGTAAAATACATCTCGCCTGTGCCATTGCGTTGCGGCGTGATCCCATATTGCGCCGCGAGCGGGATCGCGTACCCGGGATTAAAGGTCCACAATATGTCGTATATATATTCCTTTCCCTCATACGCGGTCACATCATATTCGTACCCGTACGTCGGGACGCCGATAAGTATTTTATTTTTCTTGATGTTTTTTGCGGCGAGATTCACCACTTTTTCTACCCATGCGGGGTCCGCAACGGGCGCATACAACTCGGACGAGGACGCGGCCTTGGCCGCAAGTTGTAAGTCGACCGTCTGCTGGTCGTACGCCATGATGCGTACGCGATCACAGTATTTGTTGATGGCGATGAAATCGTTGGCATAGATCGTTGCGTCGGGGGGCACCGTCGTCCCGTAGTAGCGGGAATCATTGGGGGTCCGTGATTCGATAGTACACATCACCCATTTGTTCCCCATCCGTTGGTAAAGACCTTTGAGGAATGTGGAGAAATAATCCTTGTCCGCCGCCTTCTTCCCTTCAAAATCGATATCGATACCGTCGAAGCCGTTGTCTTTTACGAGTTTGGCGATGCGATCCTCAAGCGCGATGCGCTTTTTTTGGCTGCTCAATATTTCATGAAGGAGCTCGCTGTTACTCGTCATGATGGTCGGAATGACCCGCACTTTCTGGCGTTTCGCCTCCGCGATAAAACTCTTCCACGGTTCCTCGTCAAGTTTTCCGTTATCGAGAAGTGTGCCGTCAGACTTGATCGTGTAGACGAACGGGTTTACCTCGGTGAGTTTGCTCAAATGGGGGAGAACATCGGCAGTGCCGGTAGCGGACCGCCAGTACGGGATCCACCCCGTTACTTCAAATTTTGTCGCCGCGGCAGACGCCGGGATCGGCAAAGCGAAAAAAAGTGTGCACAGAAACGCGAGGATGTATCTCATGGGGGGTGTGACGTACCAGTATAGCAATACTTGCACAAAAACATCACGGCCCCTCGGCTTCAAAGCGCGCGATAAGACCGTTGCGCACGACGGTGCGATAGACATATACAAAAAAGGCGTACGCGAGGACGATATACAACACCGCAAGCACGACTCCTTCAACAAGCGCGAGCGAAGAGAATGTCCCTGAAAGAAGCGCGGTGCGCATTCCTTCGAACACGTAGGAGGGCGGAAGCGCCTTGGAGACGACCCTCATCCAATCAGGGAGCGTTGAAACGGGGTAGAATACGCCCACGAACGGGTTCAAGACGGCCGGAATAGGCCACACGAACCACTCTGCCGAGGGTCCGATACGGAGCACGATGGCGACCCCGAAGATGCCGAGCGCGATACCGAAGAGAAAAAGGATGAGCAGGAACGGTGCAAGGTAGACGCCGAGCGTAAAGAGCGAGAAGCCGAACACGAGAGACGCCAATGCGATGACGCCGGAGAGTACCAAAATGCTCGTAAGGATACTGGTGAGCACGAGCCCAACGATATATTCGGAGATCTTCAGAGGAGACGCGAAGAGATTGAGAAAATTCTTCGACCACACATCCTCGAGGAACGAGGTCGTCATTCCCTGCATGACACGTAGAAGAAAGCCCCAGAGTACGACCGCACCGAGGAAGAACGTGAGAACACCAAAAGAAGGCGGCACCACCGTCGTCAGATACTTTGTGATATATCCCCAAATAATGACATCAACCGTTATCCAAACGAACATCTGCCAAAAGCGGGTCGGATGACCGCGGATGAGATAGAACTGCCGAAAAGCTATCGCGTATGCGCGTCGGATGTTCATACTTATACGAGCTCCCCGGGAAGCGGCTCCCGCGCGACCGAGATGAATAACTCCTCCAGATCCGTCTTTCCGTGCTCGCGTGGTAATGCTCTCGGATCCCCTTCGAGAAGTACCTTACCGTGCGATAAGAAGAGCACACGGTCGCATACCACTTCCACCTCGTGCATATTGTGCGAGGTCCACAAGACACCTCCCACCCCCGAATCGGCGAAATGCCGTATCTTTTCGCGAATAGTGCGCGCGGTCGAAGGGTCGAGGGAGGCGGTCGGCTCGTCGAGAAGCAGGAGCTGGGGCATATTGAGCATGGCTTTCGCCAGAGAAACACGCGTTTGCTCGCCGGAAGAGAGTATGCCGCATTTCGTGTGGATGAATTTCTCAAGATCGAACTCCCGCACCAGATGCGTGATACGCTCCTTCAAGTTCGGCACGTCGTAGATGAGCCCGAAGATATGAAGATTCTGAAAGACGCTCATATTGCCCGGAAGCTGCGCGTACACGGCGGCAAAATTCGTACGCTCCAACGCCTCGCTGCGCTTGTGCGCGATATCGAGACCGGCGATCGATATACTTCCCCCGCTCGGTTCTAGTACCCCAAGGATCATGTTTATAGTAGTCGTCTTCCCCGCCCCGTTGGGCCCGAGAAGTCCCACGATCTCATTCTTGTCCACTCTGAACGAAATACCATCGACAGCCACTGTATCGCGGTAGATTTTTCTCAATTCTTTTACTTCAAGAACCGGCATACGGTGGATTGTACAACCTAATCCCACGTATTCTCTCCATTTTCTCCGAGCGGGACCGCGGGTCCGGAATATCGGGGTTTTCGGTCAAACGTAACATTAAAGAACGCTTTGATGGACGCGGGTATTTCGCGTATGTAATCGTAGACCGAGCCCCCTCCACCCTTCACAATGACACCGTACGCGCTCAACCCCAGATGTCGTGCGATCCAGAGCGCACGCGGCAGATGGAAGTCTTGCGTTACGATGGTGACCGACCGTACGTGAAATACCTCACGTGCGCGATAGATGCTCGAGTATGTATCGAGGCCCGCGTGATCGAGGAAGATGTCCCGCGCGGGAATCCCCGCATCGATCAAATAGTTCCTCACCGGTATCACTTCGTCATACGGGAGTGCGCTACTATCACCCGTCACCAGTATCTTCGACACTTTTCCCTCTCTATAGAGATCTATCGCCTCGTCGGCCCGCTCCGCAAGGATAGGCGATGGCGCGCCGCGCACGACGGATGCGCCCAAAACGAGCGCAACATCGCTTTGCGGCGCCTCCTCGATCGAGCTGTACGTGTAGCGCGCGACCCCGGCACGCATTGCAATGGGCACAAGAAACGCGCACGCGGCAACGACGAGCAGCGCTATGGGTAACCGCTGACGATGGGACCGGAAGTGGGGCATGCATTACGCGCCGAATACATCCGGCGATGTGCTCACTGCACTTGGAACAAAATGGTGTTCGTCGTTCCGTTGCCATTCGTCACGTAGACCTGTATCGGTCCTGGCAACACCTGTTGAATATTCTGCGAACAAAAACTTCCCGGAGTGACGAGATCGCACGGAGAAACGAACGAGGGAACGGTGTAGTAGATGGTCGTACCGTTCTGCGACGGAACGTGCTGTGTGCCGCCGATACCGAAGTGCACCGTATTTTCAAGCGGAGTAAAGCCGCTGCCCGTAAGAACGAACTGCGAACCGACGGGGGCCGTCATCGGCGCGATCGAAGAAAGCGCGACGTTGCCGTACGAACCTCCGCTCGTCACATTGACCGTCGCGCTTGAGGTGTTGGTCTGTCCCGATGAGTTACTGACCGTGAAGACGACCGTGTATGTGCCCGAAGTGTAGTACGTGTGTGTGAATGTCAGTGTGTTGCTCCCTTGCTGGTATGTCGTCTGCGGCGCGGCGAGACCACTGTATCCCCCGCCTGTATCCCCCCAATTGACGGATGTCGTCATGTAGGAAGTGCTCGGATTGTTGACGGAAACCGTCCACGTGCCTTGCACGCCTGTTGCGAGTGATGTCGGCCCGTTCACACTATGTATCATCGGAGCACCGTAGGAGCCGTACGACGTCACGCTGAAGTTGAGCGTGTTGCTCGTGCCGCGCGAATTCATGACATACACGCCAACGGTACCCGCAGTGGAGTACGAGGGCACCGTGAACGTGAGCGATGTGCCACTGTACGATGGGATATTCGTAAGCGGTACCATACCCACATACACCGTATTGTTCGAGTAATCAAAACCCGAGCCGAAGACGGTAACGCTTGTCCCCGGTTGTCCGGACGTAACTGAGAGAGAGGTCAATGAGACATTGTTCCCGTACGAATAGGTATTGCATGTGTACGGATACGTGTAGTAGCAGTTCGTATTGTTGTATGTGTTGAACGGGGGCACTGTGTACGGATAGTAGGTGTTGTACCCGCCCATGTAACCGCCCTGGCCGGACAGGCCGCAGCTTACACGCGAGATCGCAGCGCGTGTCGCGGCGTCCACAATGCCGGAGAGAGGGAGACCCCGTTGCTGCTGGAAGTTGCGCACTGCAGCGAGCGTCGCATTACCGAAGTAGCCGGTGATCATCCAGCTTCCCCCGCCCGGAAAGTTCTGGTTCACGAGAAATGTCTGGAGTTGTGATACTTGGCTTCCGCGCGTGCCGTATGAGAGATCGCTCACGAGATTCGCGCACGCGCCGGAATACGGAGCACCGTAGGGTGCCGTGTATGACGTCTGCTGATAAGCGGAACCATAATTACTGTAGTACGAAGGCGCTCCGAAGTAATACCCCTGCGCCGAGACCACGTTTGCGCTAAGGGCGATGAGTGCCGCGAACGAGAGAACGAGTGCCTTTTTCATATGAGACGGTTATTTTAGGCCTCAAAACCTTGACTAATAATTGGAATTAAGGGCTGATACCGCCAATATGCAATAGGAGCACCTTTTATGCAAGCGTGGGTGCTTCCAGATCTATTTCGACTTCCTGAGATGCAAATGATCGGTCAAGAGGAGTGTGCCCAATATGAGAGGCAGCACGGCGGTAAGCTGCCACACGTTCGGTGCCTGACGAAGGAGAAGCCATGCGAGGAGCAGGGTCGCAAGTGGTGTGATGCTGCTGAGCGCCTGCGCTTTTGTGACAGAGATCCGGTGGATCGCCTCGACCCAGAGGATCTTGGAGAGACCGAATATCAGTACCCCGTTCACAACGAGAAGGAAGAGCGAGTCCGCGACGTTGCCGTACGAAGCGTGTTGGCCGAACGCGAACGCCAATAGGAAAATAACGGGAACAGCAAGAATGCTTCTCAGGAATAAAATCGTTTCGCTTGATGCGATGTCCCGCGCTTTTTGCTGGAAGAAATTACCGACGGGAGCACACATCGTCGCGGCGACTATGAGCAAATCCCCGATACCGACGCCGGAAAAACCCCGTACTAACACGATGACGGCTCCGCCGATCATAAGGAGTGCGCCGACCTTGTACTCGAAGGAGATGCGCTCCTCCCGAAAGACATTGAAGAATAAAAACGATGTGAAAACCTCAAGCAACGCGATGATCGCCGCATTGCCGGGGAGCGTTTTGGTGAGACCTATGAAAAAAAGCCCGTAAAACAAAATGCTGATGAAAAGAGTTATGTAGAGGCCGTATTTCCAGAGAAGCGGGTTCCGCAATTCATGCCATGTCCCTTTGTAGGAAACGATGAGACCGAAAAAGATCGCGGCAAATGCGGTGCTCCATCCGAGCGAAATGAGACTCGGAAGTGCCGCGTAGGAAAGAACGGTGATGATCGGAAAAAGCGCGCCGAAAAGTATGCCGGAATAAATGAACCACTCTCCTTTCCGTTTTTCGGACAGTGCCATTCCGGCAGTATACCAGCGGGTCTAGCGGAACGAGCGGCCTGTCCGGCCAAGGCGGGGGCCACGTGAGGGTGGCGCGCCGCGAGGACGTCTTCCGAAACCCGAACCCCCCCTCGGAGTAAAACCCCCCGGTTGCGGGCGGGAAAATCGCCGCGGTCGGTCATCATCTACATATGAATGTGCTATGGCGCGCGCGGGAGGCAGTACGGGAAGCGCCGAGATCGGCACCGTTTTTCTGATGAGATTTTCGATATCGCGGATGTCGCGTTTCTGATGCGGCTCGGCGAACGAAATGGCGTGTCCTTCCGCCCCCGCGCGTGCCGTGCGTCCGATACGATGCACATAGTCGGCAGAATCCATCGGTAGGTCGTAATTCAGGACGAGCTCAATGCCCTTTACATCAATACCGCGCGAAGCGATGTCGGTCGCCACGAGCACGCGATATTTACCGTTCTTAAATCCATCAAGGGCTTCGCGTCGTTGCGAAAGTGAGCGATTGCCATGAATTTCCGCTGCGGTGTGTCCCATCGCCGCGATCGTGCGCATGATCTTCTTCGCGCCGTGTTTAGTGCGCGAGAAAACGAGGGTCGAGCCCTTGTAGTCACCCAATATCTTTTCAAGCAGGCGTCCCTTATCCTCTTTCCGCACGATAAAAAATTCCTGACTGATCTTCTCCACCGTCGTGCCAGCGGGCGCCACTTCGACGCGAAGTGGGAGTTTCATGTGCTGTGTCGCGAGCTGCATGATGTCGCGCGAAAGAGTGGCGGAAAAAAGCATGGTCTGGCGCGCCGTGGGTGCCGCGGCGATGATCTTCTTCACCTGCGGCCAGAATCCCATGTCGAGCATGCGGTCCGCCTCATCGAGGACGAGGACTTCGACTTTATCAAGCTTGAGGTTCCTCTGGGCGAGGTGATCGAGCAGGCGTCCCGGGGTTGCGATGATGACGTGCGGGTCACGACGAAGCGAAGAGATCTGCATCCCCATCGAGGCACCTCCGATGAATACGGTCGTGCGGAGCCCCAGCGGTCGTGCGATCCTTGCGAGTGTTTCATCTACCTGTAAAGCAAGTTCGCGTGTCGGCACCAAAATGAGTCCGCGACCATCGCCTCCTGCCAAACGCTGTAAAAGCGGGATACCGAATGCGAGTGTTTTGCCCGTTCCCGTCTGCGCAACGCCCACGACATCTTTCCCCGCGACACCCTCGGGAATGGCCCGAAATTGTATCGGGGTCGGCGTCGTGAAGTTGAGCTTCGCGAGTATATCCAAAATATTCGGCGCAATACCAAGGCCATTGAACGTATGCTCCGGTATCGGCGGTTTTGGTGTAGGAGTCATGAGAAAAAGCCCAACGTGAAATTAATGCCCTGACAATACCATGAAAATCGCCGATGCGCAATCTCTCCCCCCAAGATGTCCTTTATTCAGTCGTTTTCCCGTCGTAATGTTCTTCATCTTTTTCCGCCTCGGCCTTTGTCTTATGGATGACCCCATCACGATGGTTCGGTGGAGAATACACTGTGTAGAGTTTTAGCGGCGCGTCAGAAGATGTATTGACGATATTGTGCCGGGCCCCCGCGGGTACAATAATGGCACATCCGTTTTCTATAACATGCTCTACTCCATCAAGTATGGCCTTTCCTTCCCCCGCTTCACATCGAATAAATTGGTCGAGCTGGTGAACCTCCTCGCCGATGTCGCCGTCCGGCGGGATACTCATTACCACAAGCTGACTATTCTTTGCCGTGTAGAGAACTTTTCTGAAATTCCCGTTCTCGAGCGAATCCTTTTCTATGTTCGTTACAAAGCCTTTCATACCGACACTATAGCACTAACTGGCTGGCCGTCTCGAGCTAGAACCGTGGTCGGTCAAGCCCCACAAGGCTTTTCTGACATTTTTAAGTCAACCATTTCGATACTCCTTGGAACCTGTCTTCATTTGAGAAATCAGTTTCTCAACTTCTTTTATCATTACAACTTGCTCGCCCACTATGACTTTGTTGTCATATAAGTCTTTACTGAAAGCTAGGCTTATATCTACAGCTTGTGTAGCAATAAAGTCTTCGTCACCTCCATCATGGAAAAATATTTCCCCATATCTATCTTGTCCGATAAATGCTTGAAGTCCGTCTATATTTAAATGTGCAACGGGAGATAGTTGTCTATAGATCAAGCTATACATTCGTTCAAAACTACCGGGTTCAGCATTTGTGACATCTCCCTCTTCGCACAGTCTAGCTTTTTCCCGCAAGTGTTTCGTGCCAGTAAGATCGGGGTTTGCCCTTAATATTGCCTCTTTATGTTTGGTTTGGTCAGTAATAGCCTTATTTAGATATCCTTTATTGAATAGCTGGGTACTATCATTAGATTCCAAATTTGGATATTTCTTTATCAAATCCAATATTTCTTTTAAAACTATAATTCTTTCATCGAACATTCTTTTTGAAGAGAAGGCCAACCTTTTTTCAGAATCTTTGACTTGATGATAAATAATGTCTATGTGTGCTTCAAAAAGTGTTCGGAGTAGTACTTTAGCTGCGTGTGATTTTTTATTCTCACACAATATTAAAATTGCTTCGGTAAAACTAAATATGGGGTGATGTGCAAAATATATATAATTTTGCAGGTGGGTATATTTGCCCTTGTCAGAAGTACGAAGCAATTCAACTATCTCACTCTTTAGCTTAAGGAAGGCATCTTTTAATTTTTGAAAGTATATATCTTTCATGCTCTTCGGAGTCCGAACCTATCTCAAAAAATACTTCCGTCGAAAGTGTGCTCATTTCGACGCGATTTTTACGCTTAAAAATCGGCTGGGGGACTAGGATTCGAACCTAGATACACCGCTCCAGAGGCGGTAGTCCGACCATTAGACGATCCCCCAATTCGCACACAATAACGGAAAATGGACTCTTATTCAACCAATGGACATGTTCGACGATCTCGACCAAGTTCGACGGGGATCTCTTCCACATACTGCACGCCCGCTTTGTCGAATGCGACATTGAGCACGAGCCCGCGTCGCACATCCCCATTCCAATATTGATCAAAGATAAAATTGCCGAGTGAGTAGTATATGTATTTTTCCCGATAGAATTCCCGTTCTTCGACGACGTGCGGATGCGAACCAACAACGATCTCCGCACCCGCGTCAATGAATCGGCGTGCGAGCGTGCGGATATACTCCGGCGAGGTCGTGGCGTATTCCACTCCCCAGTGTGTATACACGATGGGCAATGTACCCGCCATGCGTGCGTCCTCGATCTGCCGGATCGTTGTCGTAGTGTTTCCGCCGAACTCGTTGTAATTAATGAAGGCAAGATGAATGTCGCCAAAGTCCTCCGCTGCGACCGTGTGGTCGAGCGGATCACCGAAATATTTCACCCGCGCATCATCGAGTGCCGATATCGTCGAGCGCACTCCGCTTGTACCGAAATTCTTGATGTGATTGTTGCCGATATTTACCAAACGAATGTTGTGTGCGGCCAAAAGAGCCGCCGTTGAGGTCGGGAATGTGAACGTGTAGTTGCCGTCCGAGCCCGGTGGAGTACCCATGCTTTTCGAGGGCTTATCCGTGATGGGACCTTCAAGGTTCGCGACGACGAGATCCGCCTCTTTTAGAACGGGATCGATACATGAAAAAATAAAGTCACCTCCTTTTTCGCTCACGGCGGTTCGTATCGTGCGGTCAAACATCATATCGCCGGCAAAAAGCACTGTGAAATGCGGCGGGGCTACACGAGGGAGGCTGGGGAATGCGTTGGGTACGGCTGTAGCGGGAAAGAGCGCGACGAAAGACGCGACGAGAGAAACAAATAAGTGTATCAGGTCTGGCATCTATCCGGTTATGCCCGCAAGTGAGTGCGGCTTACCTTCTGCGATGGCTGCGTGTGTGATGCGAATGAATTGAGCCTTTTTCTCAAATTCGGAAATGGTGCGCGCACCTACGTAGCCCATGCCCACCTGAACACCTGATGCGAGTTCAGCGACGATCTCGCCTACCGGTCCTTTGTACGGAACAAGCGCTTCGACGCCTTCGGGCACTGCCTTGCGACCATGCGTGAAGTATCGCTCGCTACCGGAAGCACTCTTGATGACCGCTTGCGAGCCCATGCCGCGATATTCTTTGAATTTCTTTCCCTCTTTCTCCACGACCTTCCCCGGCGCCTCATCAGTACCCGCAAAAAGATTACCGAGCATCACCGCGGAAGCTCCCGCCGCAAGCGCTTTCGCGATGTCACCCGATGTACGAATGCCGCCGTCGGCAATGACGGGGACTTTGTATTTCTTCGCGACCGTGACCACATCAAGGACCGCAGAAAGCTGTGGCACGCCAACGCCTGATATGAGGCGTGTGGTGCAGATACTTCCCGGCCCCACACCGACTTTCACCGCATCAGCGAACGTGCACGCCGCCTTTGCCGCCTCGCCGGTCGCGATATTGCCGAAGATCATCTTCGCATGTTTGAGATCCATCTTTATTTTTCTGGCGCTCTCGACGACATTTAAATTATGGCCGTGCGCACAATCAATGACGATGGCATCACATCCCGCTTCATCGAGCGCCTTCGCGCGGTCAGCGGCAAATGGCCCGCACGCAGCGGCAGTCGGAACCCCGGCCTTTTTGACTTCGCGCACCATACGTGCCTGCTCTTCTATCGAGCAGTTGCGGTGGATGACTCCGAGTCCCCCGAGTTTGCCGAGAGTGATCGCCATCTGTGGTTCCGTCACACGATCCATCGCGGCGGAGAGAAATGGGACCGAGAGGTCGATCCCCGCTATTTTTGTTTTGAGTGATGCCTCGGCGGGCTCCATCTCCGAAGCGCCCGGTCGTATCAGTACATCATCGAAGGTGAAACCTTCCTTGAGAATTTTGACTGCCATGCGCCATTATACTCTGCAGAGCGAAAAAGTCAACATCGAGTCAACCCGCTTTCGAGACGTTTGCGACAAGCGCGCAGTGATCTGAAATGCCACAGATCATCTCCACATCAGAAACGCTGTATGAGGGGGTGCTGAAAACGCCGTCGACCATAAGTTGCAAATTATCGACGCGATGGCGCTCAGGGTCGAGGCTCGATATGTAGTGGGTCGGTACGTTGTCTTTGTATTTCTCCGCAAGCATGCCGAATATCTCCCTGCCGCGCGGGGCGTTGAAATCACCGGTAAGCACGCACTCCCCCACGCCCTCCATTGCGTGAAGGAGCTCTTTCAGGTCGCGCCGCTGACCGTCATCAGCCTGCCCGTCGGGAGTCCATCTGAAATGCGTGGTCGCTATCCGAAAGATCGTCCCGTCTTTTTCAATGTCGCACCACAGGAGCGGAAAGTTTTTGTTGTTCCATGTTCTCCGATCATCTTGGTCCAGTACGGGAAGCTCGGCAGGGTCGCCGTGGTACCAACTGATGCCATTGTCTCGAGCCGAATGTCCCAAAAATATCCCGACTCCCATGATCTGGGGCGCGGTATCGCGGATGAATTTCGACATCGGGGCGAAAACGCAGCGGGCGCCGCCGAGCGCGTTCGAGAGTTCGGGAATATCAGACTCAAACAATTCCTGAACGCACGCGACTTCGGGCATCTGTGTCTCAAGGAACGGCAGGACGAGATCGAGGTGCTTCGAACGCTGGATATTGAGGGAGATGAGTTTAAGCGAAGCGCTCATGTACCCTTCTGCCCGATCGCCGCTTTGATGAATGCATTAAAAAGCGGGTGGGGCGTGAGGGGGCGGGCTTTGAGTTCGGGGTGGAATTGGGTGCCGAGCATGAAGGGGTGCGCACTTTTCGGAAGTTCTGCGATCTCCATCAAGCGGCCATCGGGTGATTTGCCGGAAAATATGAGTCCCGCTTTTTCCAACTGCTCGATGTATTTGGGATTCACTTCGAACCGGTGGCGGTGGCGTTCGGAGATGGAGGCCCCGCCATAACTTTCGGCGGCGATCGTTCCCTTCGTCAATTCGCATGGGTACGCACCGAGGCGCATGGTGCCGCCATAATTTTTCTTTGCGAGCTTTTCCACCTGCGCCGGCAGAATGGCGATAACGGGGTGTGGTGTGTCGGGATCGATCTCCGTCGTATGCGCTTTCGCGAGACCTGCGACGTTGCGTGCGTATTCTATTGTCATGAGCTGCATGCCATAGCACAGACCGAAATACGGTATTTTGTTTTCGCGGGCAAACCGGATGGCGTTGATCTTCCCCTCTATGCCGGTTTCGCCGAACCCTCCGGGCACGATGATCCCATCGTACTCTTTCAGCTCGGAAACCTGATCCGGACCCTTCTCATAATCCTTCGCGTTCAGCCACGCGATCTCCGGCTTAACGCCGTGCGCGTACGCAGAGAATTTTATCGCTTCGATCACCGAAAGATACGCGTCGGAGAGAACGAAATTGCCGGTATCGAAATATTTGCCGACAATACCGATCTTTACTACTCCGTTGCCATTGTGCGCGTGCTCCGCGAATGCTTTCCACTCCGAGAAATCGGGTGTTTTTTTCGGCTCTTTTTCAAGGAGTTCCATCAGCGTGTCCGAAAGTTTGTCGCGTTCAAAATTCAACGGCACATCGTAGATCGAGCCTACGTCCGGCGCCGAGATGATGTGTTCGGGAAGTACGTTGCAGGAGATAGATAACTTTTCCTTGCGCTTTTGATCGAGCGTGTGCGTGGAGCGCGCGATAATGATGTCCGGTTGCACGCCATAGGAGTTGAGCTCCCGCACGGCGTTCTGGGTCGGCTTTGTTTTCATCTCGCCTATCGTTCCGGGTACCGGAAGATAGGAAACCATCACAAAGAGCACATCGCCCGGATTAAAAAGATGCATCACGCGCGCGGCATCGATGAAGAGCGCGTTCTGGAAATCACCGATCGTTCCGCCGATCTCGACGACCGACACATCGGAACCGGAGACTTCCGCCGCGCGCTTCAGGCGGTCGACGATCTCGTCGCGCACATGCGGTATCGCCTCGACACACTTGCCTCCGTAGCCCAGATTGCGCTCGCGCGCGATGACCGACTGGTAGACCATGCCGCTCGTCATGTAATCATCGGGGCCCAGATCACGACCTAAGAAGCGTTCGTAATTCCCCATATCCTGATCGGTCTCAAGGCCCGAATCGAGCACGAACACCTCGCCGTGCTCGATAGGATTCATCGTCCCCGCATCAACATTCAAGTAGGGGTCGATCTTTACAAGATTTACCGAGAGTCCGCGCGCCGTTAAGAGTTTGCCGATCGATGCAGTGGCGATCCCCTTCCCGACGGCCGACATGACACCGCCGATAACGAAAATGTATTTATGTCCCGCACGCACGCGTTTCATACCCCTACTCTATCATGACGCCCGCAATCGAACCCAGCTCAGGACGTGGGGAAAGGATGCGTATCGGAAGGTTCTTACGTGCGAAGGTATCGCCGAACGGCCAAGTAGCTCGATAGAGCTCCCAAAGCGACGCCGGAGCCCATTACAGCCGCAAAAAGGGGCAGGAATGAGTCGATGTAGTATGAAAACGCGTTGAAAGAACCCAAGAAACGCTCGCTCCCGGGCCCGAGCCAAAGGGTGAGTGGGTACAGAAGGAGAAGCACGATGACCCCGGAGATTACCCCATACAAAATTCCGGCGATGACAAAGGGCCCGCGCACGAACCAGCGCGAAGCACCCACGAGATTCATGACGCCGATCTCATCGCGGGAAGTGTAGATCGCGAGCCGGATGGTATTGAATGCGATGAGCACGGAAGCAAACCCGAGAATGAGCGAGATCGCAATGCCAAGCTGTTTTGAAGTCTGGATGATGTTCGTAAGCCGATCGATCGCGGTTTTGTTCTGATAGAAATTCACCTTTTCGATCTTCGCCCCCGCTTCGGTGCGCGACGCCTGCTGTGCCTCGAGATACTTCGCGATCGCCTCATATTGCGAGGTCTCTTTCGCACGGACTTCGAGCGACGCGCCGAGCGGATTCCCTCCGAGTTCTTCGAGCGCCTGCATCGTCAGCTGATCGTTCTTGTGGCGGGCTCGAAATTGCGCAAGCGCTTCTTCCCGCGTTACATACGTGATCGTCGCGACCTGGGGCAGGGCCTCAATGGTCTTTTTCATATCCATGATCTGCGCTTCGGTCGCATCGGTCACAAAATAGATCGTGACGTCCACCTTGTCGGTCAGCTGCTTCAAGACCGAGCTCAGCGCCGCGCTCGAGATCATAAGTCCCGCGACCACGAACAAGGTGATCGTCATGATGAGAATGCCCGCGAGCGAGACGAATCCATTGCGGATAAAGCCCACAAATCCATATCGTGCTACGCGCTTTATCGTCGTCCAGTGAGACATAGTATGCATTCTACAACGAATATTTCCCGTGCTTGTCGTCGCGCACGAGTCGGCCGCGATCCATCGTGATGACGCGACGACCGACAGAATCAACGACCGATTTATTATGCGTCGTGAGAAGAACCGTCGTCCCCAGATCGTTGATCTTCTTCAGGATCTCCACGACATCGTGCGCATTGATGGGATCGAGGTTGCCGGTCGGCTCGTCGGCGATGAGCACATCTGGCTGATTCACGATGGCGCGCGCGATCGCGACCCGTTGTTGCTCTCCGCCGGAGAGTTCGTGCGGAAAGTTCCATATTTTATCGGTAAGTCCCACCAGATCCAGCACGTGAGGCACATCACCCGCGATGTCTTCGTCGGAGCGCCCCGCGACCTCAAGGGCAAATGCGATATTCTCGTAGACATTTTTTGTCGAGAGTAGTCGAAAATCCTGAAAGATCGTGCCGATCTTTCGTCGCAATTTCAAGAGGTCATTGTCTGAGAGCTTTCCGATCTCGTGTGACCCGAAGTAGACCGCGCCGATGGTCGGCTCCACTTCGGCAAATAGCATTTTGAGCAACGTGGTCTTTCCCGCGCCCGAATGCCCCACAATGGAGACAAATTCACCGGGGTCAACGCTCAGGGTAATATCCTCGACGGCTGGCGGAGTACCCGTGAAGTAGATTTTTGTAACTTTGTCGAAATAGATCATGGCTGCAATGGGTCCTATTATACCTTCTCTTATGCGCTCCCCAAATCTTTCTCCGCGTCGATAAATGATTGGATGTCGCCTTCCAGCACGTTCTCAACATCACGGCGCTCGTGGTCGGTGCGATGATCCTTCACGAGCTGATAAGGGTGCAATACGTATGAACGTATCTGGCTCCCCCACTCTATTTTCGTGGAGGCGCCCGCGGAAAGTCCCCGTGACTCCGCATTTTGCTGCGCTTCACGCAATTGATAGAGTTTGCCGCGCAACAATTCGAGTGCTTTTTCACGATTTTGGGCTTGGCTGCGCTCGGATGTCACGTGGACACTAAAACCAGACGGTTTGTGCGTCATGCGCACGGCTGTGTCGCGCTTGTTCACATTTTGCCCGCCGGGGCCTCCCGAGCGCGCCACCGATATTTCAAGGTCCGTTTCCGGAATATGGAGATCGCCCTGATCCGGCAACTTCGGCAACACCTCCACGAGCGAAAAAGAAGTCTGCCGCTTGCCCGCGGAATTGAAGGGCGACATGCGCACGAGGCGATGCACGCCGGCCTCGCGCTTGAGAGCGCCATATGCGCCGCTTCCATCCACCTCGAACGAAATGCTGCGATACCCGCCCATCGAATTTTCGTTCGCGGAGAGTAGACCTGTGTTCCATCCTTTCCCGGCGGCGAATTTCTTGTACATTTCAAAAAGCATTCGTGAAAAATCCTCCGCATCGTCCCCTCCTGCCCCGGAAACGATCGTGATCAGCGCGTCGCTCTTGTCGTACCCGCCACCGCCCGCGAGCTTCGCCTTCAGGTCCTGATATTCCTTCAGTATCGCCTGCGCCTTATCTTTGTTCGCCCAGAAATCGACCGCCCCCATTGCGGTTTCGATCTCCCCTATACGTGCCTCGATTGCCTCACGTGAACTCATGAAGCGAGTATATCAAATGCAGAGGGGACACCGCAGTGTCCCCTCAACGATCAACCCCTATTTGATCGCCACTTCAGTAGTCAGAGGCGTCATAAACGAATGACACTCCTCCCCACGTGTCCCCAGAAAGGTTCGAACGTCTGAGACACGGTAATTCGTGACCTCGCCTTCGGTCGAGGTCGCATCCCAGAGGTCCCCCGTTTCAACAGTGTAACGAGGGTCGTGGCAGCTGGGGTCAAAACCGAACCGCAGCACCTCACGTACCCTGAGGCCTCCAGCGTACCGTTCCGTTAGGTGAAAGACGAGCGCATCGGCCATGGTCTGTCCCCTATGTGCGAAACTGACAAGGTGCACGAATGTGTCACCAACCCCATTGTGATAGCTGCCAAGATTTCGTCAATCGTCAATTCACAACTCGCTACCTCCGAGGTCTGAGCCTAAGATCGCGTCTTTGCGGGTGCATTCGTTCTGGTACTGAGTAGTTCTGGTTGGAGCCACCTCGCGGGATTGAACCGCGGACCCCGTCTTTACGAAAGACGTGCTCTACCAACTGAGCTAAGGTGGCTTCGCCGCTCATCCTACGGCATTCACACGCTCTTTTCAATTGAGCCGATGTCCGGGATTGAACCGGAGACCTCGTCCTTACCAAGGACGTGCTCTACCAACTGAGCTACATCGGCATTGTTGCAAACCGATACTATCATGCCCCCTCCCGTAACAAAAATCAGAATGATATACTGGAGCGGTGTCCGACGACCTTCAAAAACATCCCATCAAGTATTTGCGGGAGAACATGGCGGTTGCCCTCGGGCTCGTCCTTATCTGGCGGAGCATTTGGTATGCGCTGGATGCGCTGGACATATATTTCTTTGGCGGCGCGCACATGGTCTCGGTGGTTATAGGCCTCGCGGCCGGTCTTTTGGTGCTCTACTTACCGCATCGCAACTTAAAGGCACTCGAAAGGCTCTAGGTTGGGCTGTACTCGCGCAATTCTCCGATGAGCGGGGTAACACGCGCATCGTTGATATCCTCTGGCCGTATCGTCGTTCGAGAAAAAACCTGCTCTTCTAATTCCCTGCCTGTGTGCGCGGCACTTTCGTAGGCAGAATCATTCTTCGCGGAATATCGTTTCTCAAAGTCCCGCAGTCGCTCTTCCAGCGACACGATACCGTGCGGTCCGACGCGCAGATCGGCGTATTGACATATCTTCAACTCGATCGGTCCCCTCTCGATGATCGTGCCGATATGGGAAAAACCGCTCATATCCATCATTCCGACGATGTGTTCCGAAAGACCGATCTCGCGGGCAATTGCGGCATTCGCCGCGTGCTGTTCGTTCCCGTATTTTTTTACAAAATCCGCCTTCACTGATTCCCAATACGCCGATCCCTCAGGCTGTACGAACTCCGGAAAATACGCGAGATCGAATTTGACGATGTTGCCGATGTCGTGAAAGAGACATTCAAGCAGCACGTCCTGCGTATTGACCGGTGTTGTAGCGTGGTCGCAGATCAATTTTGCAACAGCCGCCACCCGCAGCTGATGCAGCTGCAAACTGGGCATTATCCTGTACTGCGCGTATATCTCGCGCGGTGTTCTCATGCGACGATTCTATCACTCAATGACCCTTTTCGAGATTCTCCGATGATTGCCCTCTCTCATCTACCCCCTCATTCTCGTCAGCGGCTTCCGGTGAGTGCATTCTCAAAAAATACTGGAGTTCGGAACGTCTACTGGCGGCAGACAAGGCGTCACCCGTCGACACCACATCCAAATGGCGGAATTCCTTCCGCTCAAGACGAGCCTTGGCATCCATGAGCAACTTCGCGACGACGGTGCGATGCGACCGATCCTGGAATTTTGTCCACAGCTCTTTGAGTTCGGCCTTCTTTCCGGCATCTGTCATCTCGATCGCAAGGAATCCAACGATCTTTTTGCCCTCCATCGCCGCGAGCACAAGCTCGTGTTTTCCTGAGTGTAATTCGCTATGCCGTAGACCTGCTTCAAGATGTTTTACGGCCTCTTTTCGTTCATACGATTGACCGGTGGCATCGAAGGCGTCATCGATCGCGTCGTTTCGCATCAAATCCCCTATCTCCACCCGATGCTTTTTGAGTTCCTCCCGACTTTCGAGAGGGATGACGTGCAGTCCCGGCATTTCGTCCTGACCATCTTTCATTTCCCCACCACCTTTTGGCATGAACATACCGCATTATCCTATCACATATCTCTTTGCGCGATCGACGGGACTCGAACCCGCAGCCTCGTCCGTGACAGGGACGCGCTCTAACCAATTGAGCTACGACCGCAACAGGCACACAATACTTCAAAAACCGCGCAGTTTCAATCCGGTGTCGGGGGACGGGAACGATCCGTCGACCTAGCGCTTATGAAACGCTCGCTCTACCACTGAGCTACCCCGACAATGTATCCCATAGTACGGATTTTTTGATACTCCACAATCGAAATGTTCCGTGATACGCTCAGTGCTATGTGGAGCAATCTTTTAGTGCTGAACGCTATTCTTTGGGCGCTCTCGGGAATGTACCTTATCTATTCTATCGGCACAGCCATCCTGAAGGGGCAGGGGAAACAATTACTGCTCGCGCTTTTGTTATTCGTCTTTCTTTCCGTCGTCGAGATCGCACTGGGGGCGATCGCGGAGCCGTAAGCTCGCGCGACATGGCTCCGCCTTGCAAGTCCGCACGCGAAGTGCGCAGGCACTTCGCTCCCCGCACAATCCGAATACTGAAAAAGCCTCCGACGAGCGAAGACTTTTTCAGTGTTTGTTGCGGGGGCAGGACTTGCACCTGCGACCTCAAGGTTATGAGCCTTGCGAGCTACTACTGCTCCACCCCGC
>ERZ1292629.52-Hain-H43-01um-R1-52-length-113434-cov-9_pt1 | contig 113434 bp, 110 predicted proteins | sample MGYA00564399_ERZ1292629 | MGnify/ENA primary metagenome ERZ1292629 (study PRJEB36523, sample SAMEA6512636) | groundwater metagenome | collected 2019-01-08 | study: AquaDiva: Metagenomics assemblies of 32 groundwater samples | reverse complement strand
CACACTTTCCTACAAGGAGTCGCGGCAGAGCCGCGAGGAATACTAGTTCAAAAATTCTATATTTTGTGATATGCTCTAAGCGTCGTTAATATATGGCTACGATAGTACGAGATATCATAGTATATGGAGCTGAATGGTGTGGAGATTGTGAAAGAAGTAAGCGAATACTCAAACAACATGGTATTTCTTATATACTTAAAGATGTTGATGCCGATCCAGCTGCCGATCTAGAATTACGTGCACTGATCGGTACGGGCAATCGTAGTCTTCCAAGAATTCTTTTCCGAAGCGGTATAGACACGGAACACATGGAAATTGTAAATACACTTATCGAACCTGATGATAATAGTCTCCTAAGAGAATTACGCCTACGAGAATGGATCAAAGCATAAGTTCCAATTTCTACTCTTCATTACTTCTTTTTCCACACAAATACAGAGGACACCAAGAGAATTAATCCGAAAATCGTGTGTACGACATGAAATGGTGGCAAGCCTATGGCTTCATGATTAAACGGAAACGGGTTCGTATGAAAAAACACAAAATATATTCCAATGAGTACAAAAATAACAACTGAAATACTTTTTTTATTCATACTATTTGAATCCTATCTACTAAATAGTATAGATATATACTGGAAGCATAACAAGCATAGAAACATGTTTACCGCGTCGTTCGATGGTATAATAATATCTATGATAAAAACGAAAGAGACGTTTAAAACAACTTCTTATGGTAAAGCTTTTAGTGAGGCATATAGAAAAAAAATGGAAGATGGAATTTCTCCATTCGAAGCATTATTTCTCACATATTATAACGATGTAAAAAATAGATTGCTTATGTTAGGTGCACAAGTAGAACAGGTCGATGATCTTGCCCAGGATACATTTTTACAAATAGTTAAAGCTGCAAAAAATAAAAATCTTAACCCAGATGTGTCTGTTGCAACAATACGACACCCGAGGACATACCTCTATAAAGCTGCTAAAACAGCATTACTTCGTCATGTAGAAAAACAAAATTATAAAAAAAGACAAACGGATAAACATCTTGTAGAATTGTCAAGCGATGATGAAAGAATTGATCACTTAATTTCATTACAAGCTAAACAGGCACCTAGTATTGAAAAGCAAATAATAGATAGCAATGTAGTTCGCGACACGCAAAAAAACATATCTCAACATTTGTCACAAAAACAAAAAGAAGCGATGGGGATACTTTTATCTCTTCCTGATCCTTTAGTAAATAAACATAGCAATAAACGAACACCTTTATTAAATAAACATATTTCCGAGGCAAGACGAAAACTTCGAAAACTCGCCAAAGAAGATGAAGTAATTATTGATTGACATATACTTGAAAACCTCGATCTTCTCTGGCATAATCCATGCAAATGAGCATACCACCGCAAGAATCAGTTCTAGTAAAATTCAAAACGAGTCGTGGTGGCTGGAAACATGCAACGCTTACTGCTGAACCTCATAGTCTGGGCGGGCAGGTTCATACATATCTTACTCGGGATAGAATGACGTGGCATTCAATACGATTTACAAGAAGTGAGTGGCAAGATCAACAATTCGCATGGGCGTCACTTGCACGTTCTGGCGTAAAAAAACGTACGTAGTAACTCCTAAATCCCTATTTACTTACAGCGTACAGCTTAAATTTTTTTGACAAATCGAAGGTTTTTCTTCATCGGGAACTGTGCCACATATAGTGCAAATCGCATCTAACTGTTCTCGCCATATTTTTTCTGTATCTATAGCTTCTGTAAACGTCACATTCTTTGGCACTTCAAACACTGGATCCACATCGTCCCACGTATTACACATCCTGTCACCAGACATCTGTCCACTTTTAAACGTTTCCACTTTACCAAGCGTCCCAACATCTTCGTTTATAGTAAATGTCACTACACGTTTTTTTAGACCGTTTACCGCTTCGATATCATTTACTCCACGATCCCATATATACAACCATACACCGTCATAAAAAACCTGGTGATTGCCCGTTTTTTCTTCTGTCGTTGCACTCATGCGGTAATCTAGACGAATTTTTTTTCCGGAAACATAAGTAAAAAGTTCTGTGGTGATTTGCGGAGTGACTACTACATTTTGGCATTTTACGATATCCTCTCGTTTTATCTCGTTTACCGTTGTAGGGTTTGTTGCTGTTTCCTTATTTTGTGAAACTCTGGTACGAAAAAATATAAAATATATAAAACAAAAAAGTAGAAGAAGCAAAAGTATGAAGAAGATATTTTTCTTTTTCATGATCATATTATATACCATACAATCAACTCCAAGGCTTCTTTAGACCAAGACTCTAAAGGTGACGATATTGGATTAATTTGATAGAATCATGATTGTATACACGTAATAAATATTACCAAGACTTCATTTCATGAATGACATATTGAATCCAGTTATTAATGAGAAAAAATATAAACAGAAAAATTCTGAAGTAGTCTATACCGCCTCAGCAAAACCCTCAAAAGAACTATCTCATCTAAACATAAAAGTCGCTCAACCCATAGATTTACTTTTAAATGGACTACAAACTTACAATACTATCGATACCCCAAGTATCAATACACTAACCAAACAATTAGAAAACGTTAAAAACAGTCTTGACAGCACAAAAAAAACGCAAGTAGAACAAAGTCTTTCCTCTCTTAAAAACGAAATGGATTCTCTTGAAGTTATTGAGGTAAAAGATGCACTTTCCACTATAGATAGTCCCTGGGGCACTGTGGCTCAAAAAATAGCTGATTCCAATCGTTTAAAACAAGTGCTGCCTGATAAAAAATTACGAGAACAATACGTGGATAAATTACTTTTTCCTTTGGGAGCCGAACTTTTTCGCGAAATTCGGTCTATGACTCAAGACCCGCTTACCCGCCAACTTATGTTTCACTCAATTGCAGATGAAATACAAAATAAACCAGACATTATACAAATAGCAAAAGAATCCATACCAAAACCCAAAGATACCGGTACAGTAAAGAACTTAATGCGACCAGTATCTATACAATTATTAGGATTTAAATATGATGGCCATCACACAGATACTCAAATCGAAGCTCTTTATAAAAAAAGTATCCATACTGCAGTGTTAAAAAGCAGATTGTCTGCCGAGCAGACGATATTTGATCTTTCAAATATGGAACAAACACTTCGAACACAACAAATAGATGTAGATCAGACTTTCATACCCTTTGCAAAAGAACACGCGGCACAAACTCTTCGAGAAAATCAATCCGAATATAATGACATGAAACGAATTCGTCACATTATCGATCAACAACTCCCGTCTGTACATGATGAAACATCATTGATGAATGCATTGGATAACGTCCAAAAAGCACGTTTTGAAGATTCAAACGAAGAAATTGCACCGTATAAGCTCGAACCTTGGGTGCCGGAGGCTATTCGTCAAGATGCACGATCTACATTGGAACTTCTCAGTCAACCAAAAGAAGATCTCTATGCGAAATTGATGAAAAAATTAGATGCTACAGATCGTAGATTTAAATCACAAGAGACTACCTGGAGTGAAACGAAATATAAAGATCATATGAAATGGCTTGCTGATCCATTAGCCCAAGCCAACCGAAACAAACGCATCATTAATATCATTGATCTTGTAATAACTCTTACCACTCTTGTTTCAGGTGTTACAGGCAATATACAGCGTCAAATTGAAGGAAATTACTCAACTGGTATGACTATTAATGATTATATTGACTACGTCGAGTCACAGCGCCCTTGGGAGGCAGCTGCGGATCTTGCAACACCAAAACTACCAAAAAGCAAAATAGGCCAACAAAGTATTTAATCGTGTATCCCAAATCCCCTCTCTCAAATCCCAAGCTACTCAAATCGAAATGTGTATCCGTCTTTTGTATCGTGCCTCGGATATAACAGTAACGAAGTATAATCTCTACCTTTGAATGGAATTACTCCCATGAATCGTATTGACCTATTTTGTATATCGCAACGCGATAATATGGCGGGTACACCAACAAAACTATCCTCATCTTCTCTTTCGTTTGTCAACATTCTCACATTCAAAGAAGCTAACTCAGTTGGGTAGGTTCTATCTTTCTTATCTCTCACCTCAGGGAAATATCTCATTTTTACACAATTTTCTATACCTCCAACAATAACATCAAACCCTATGTACTCGCGAACGGTACGTATTGGAAGACGCGCTTCTATGCCGACTGCTCGCCAATTAGCAAAGTGCGCAGACCGATGCATTGCATCAAATAATCCCGGCATTCTGAATCGTCGCTGTATACCCGCCTCAGTAACTTTTTTCACACCTAACGCACTCCTGTATTCAGATTCAGCACCTCGTAAAAATGAGGGAAGTAATTTTTTTCTATTAATTGAAGCTAGCATATATATTATTACAAAGCCCTAACTTCTTTGCCTCAAAAAGGCGGGGATTTATAGGACGCCTCAACCTCTCGAACCATGCATTTATTCAGTCTTCAGGGAGAATGTAACAGGGACACAGATCAAAATCAATAACCTAGTCTATAAAATATCGATATTTTTAAATGGGAAAACCTATTCCTCTAAGAAGTGACCTATGCTCAGCGTGCTGATTCTTCACGTGTGGCTCTCTTTGAGGGTCTAATGACCTAAGAGAATCCTCAGCATCAACTAACTGACTCTCTAGCTTTATGAGTAATCCTAAATTTAACAAAGACTCCATTTTTCTTCGCGAACCCCTTCTTACTACAACCTCAGATATAGCATTTTTGCTCTTATCAGTAGCAACTACCTCATGCTGCCCGAAGAAACCAAAAACACCTCTTCTTGGTCTTATTGTTACACTTAAATTCTCTACTTTTATCATACTTTATATAGCGATTTTTAATTTGATAACTCGTTGTCTAGGTTTAGGTTGAGCATCTTCTACTTGTATTTCGCCACCACCAAATACACTAAATGATCTTCCTGGAGTTGTTCTCATAGGTCGTGCCCATTTATCCTCAATATATTGCACATCATCTCTATCGCTAACTTTCGTACCATCCCCATGAGCGGTCGGGTTAAGTGCAGTTTCAGCATGACCCATAAGTCCAGTGCCTGCGCCAAAAACAGATAGGTGCCTGCCTGTCCTTCTTTTAAATCTTCGGAGGGCTCCTTTACCATCTTCAACTAATCGTTCACTTTTGATTGACACTGTAGTTACTTTCATGATTTTGGTATTTTACCATAAATCCTTAATACCGCAAAGTGGGGATTAAGTTGCCCTAATCCCCACTCTCAAACCCCAAGCTGCTCCAATATTATTCCTCGCAGGACTAATACCAGAATTACTTAAGAATATTGCATCTATGCATTGCTTAGGCTGTGTTGCCGAAGTTAAGATAAATCGTCACTCTTTATATTCACCACTGGAGTGGGAAAATTGTTCTTTGAGAAACTTCATGAGAACTTCTATATCACGATAAAAATTAACTGTGTCAAGAATCCGAGGTGCTCTTCCTGTTTGCTTACGAAATGTTTCCGAATAAAAATATTTATCAAGATCTCCAGTAAGTACTATCGGTATATAATTCGATTTAATATGAGGAATTAGATTCGTCCAAGCACCATGTTTCCCATCCGATAAGCCAAATACAATGATACTTCTTTCATCGTTTCTTTGCATGTGGCTGATAGCATCAGCCAATGAATCAACATGCGTAAAATGCGTATCAGGAAGTTGTGAAAATTTCTGTTCTACACGCGATTGCCATCCGTCACGAATCTTATTCTTATCAAAAAATGTGAGTATATTCATAGAAGCTTCTCTATTTATTCTTACCATCCATGGTATCTCAATTCCCTACTCTTTATCAACTCCTCTGCCTTAAAAAGGCGGGGATGTCGAATTCATCTTCTTCTGGAGGCACATCGTCTACACTTGGATTAAATATTGGTGCGTTATGTGCGTTTGGATCAACCACAGGCGTCAACGGAATAGAGGCTGGATTGTTGCTACTTGGTGTAAACATAGCGCCCTGTGGCTGTCGCTGTTGCGGCATGCCGTATCGCACATCTCGCGTGGGCTTGGTCGTCATCTCGCGAAGTCTTCGTTTGGTTTCATCAAACCCTGTAGCTATGACGGTAATTTTGATCTGATCAACGAGCTTTTCGTCAATCGTTGCACCGAAAATTATATTGGCATCTGGATCTACGGCAGATGAAATCAGTTTCGCTGCCTCATCTACTTCAGCCATCGTGACGTCATTGCCTCCGATGATGTTAAATAGGACGCCCTTTGCTCCCTCAATCGTTGTTTCAAGAAGAGGCGACGCGATAGCAGTTCTTGCGGCTGTTGATGCTCTGTTCTCCCCGACTCCGGTGCCAATTCCCATAAGCGCTGATCCAGCGTTAGTCATAATGGCGCGTACATCTGCAAAGTCTACGTTGATAAGTCCGGGCATCGTAATAAGATCAGAAATTCCTTGTACTCCTTGTCCTAATACTGAATCCGTGACGCGAAATGCTTCGATAAGTGTCATCTTTTTATCGATAACCTCCAAAAGTCTCTGATTTGGTATCACAATTAATGTATCTACTTTATCTTTAAGATTTGCGATACCCTCTTCTGCTGTCACCATCCGCCTTGTCCCTTCAAACTGAAATGGCTTGGTCACGACCGCGACGGTAAGAGCTCCCAACTCCTTTGCAATTTCAGCAAACACTGGGGTAGCTCCTGTCCCTGTGCCTCCGCCCTCTCCACAGGTCAAAAATACCATATCGCTATCCCGCAAATACTCAGCGATTTTCTCACGTGATTCTTCTGCCGCTTGTCGTCCTACATCGGGATTTCCGCCAGCCCCTAAGCCTCTAGTAAAATTATCACCAATTTGAATTTTATTTTGCGCTTGGGAAAGAAGGAGCGCTTGCGCATCCGTGTTTACGGATATGAAATCAACACCGTTTATCTGATTATTCACTATCATAGAATTTACGGCATTACTCCCGCCGCCGCCTATGCCGACGACTTTAATTTTTGCAAATCTGGCTGTATCAGGCTTGATTAACATAAAAATTGTAATTGATTATACCAACATGCGACGCAATGCAATAAAACTCAATAATATTAATCTATGAGTTCATCAGGGGCAGACCTACCTACTGGCAAGTGTACTGAAGAGCTAGGGCAGAAATGACTTTACCAGATTGACTACCTTTCCAGCAAGTCCTTTCATATGAAAATTACCACCAAGCTTGCCGATACCAGAAAAAATACTTCCCGTTGTACCTTCTTGACCACCTTCCTTATCACCCCAAAGGATAAGTCCGACTGCAGCGGCATACGTCGGCGTCATAATTTCATCAACCAGTCCCGTCACTTTCTGAGGAATCCCAATATGCACGGGCATTGCTAAATTTCTTCGGGCAGACTCTACGGCACCAATGGTCAATGCACCACCACCGGTCAACACGACACCTGACGGCATCATGCCACCAAATCCACTGCGTTTAATTTCTAACGCGACCATCGTAAATATTTCATTTAATCGCGGTTTGATAATTCCTTCAATCAGTGTTTTTTTGGAAATCATTCGCATACCTTCTGGAAGACCGAGATCTCCGATATCTATATCATCTTCCTTTTCGTTCTTTAAAGATTTCACTCTACTTTCTTCTTCTCCCATCATTGGTGATTTCACCACTTGTCCCAAACGGAGTTTGATTTTCTCAGCACTCTCAAGCGATACCCGAAGGCCCGCTGCTAAATCTTTTGTAATATTTATCGCACCAATGGGGATTACGGACGAATAAGACAGTGCACCATCGACAAATATTGCCACATCAGTCGTACCGCCACCGATATCAACCAGTACCACGCCCAATTCTTTCTCTGTATCTGATAACGTTGCAACTGCTGACGCAAGGCCTCCAAAAGCCACATCAACCACATCCACACCCAACTCCTCGACACATTTATGCAGATTACGTATCGCCGTAGAACCTCCGGTTACTAAATGCGTTTCTACTTCCAGCCGTACGCCGGACATGCCGACAGGATCGACAATTCCTTCTTGCCCATCTACAGAATACCCGCGCGGTAATACGTGTAAAATATCACGCGATGTAGGTAACTGCACAGCTTTTGCGGCATCTATGACTCTTTTTATATCATTTGGAGAAATTTCTTTGTCTGGCTCAGAGACTGCAACGACCCCATGAGAATTCATGGAAGCGATATGTGATCCCCCCACACTGACAAATACTTGAGTCACAGATGTTCCTGCCATGCGCTCTGCTGCTTCAAGAGACGCTGAAATTGCATCGGTCGCTTCCTCGATATTAACCACTTGGCTTTTTCTTAAGCCATGAGAAGGAGAAGTAGAAACGCCGATAACCCGAGCCAAGCCCTCTTCAGTCATGGATGCAATAAGCGTGACTATCTTTGAAGATCCTATATCAATAGCACTGATGATTCTGTCCCTAGCCATAGTATTCAATAATCGTACTCTTTGGGTAGTATACAATGTTGATCGTGCAATGAAAAGCGCGCTTCATTTATTTTGTGATTATAGGCTTACTATACCGAAGATCAACCATTGAAGGCAGGACTCCTTTAATTCTAAACCCATTTTGAAGAAAAAGTAAAGCACGTGCTTTTTCTTCTTTATCGCCATCTACGGCAACAAGCACGCGCATAGAGTCTATTGTTACCTCAAATGCAGTTTTTGAAAAATCTTTCACCGATGACACGTGTATAGACGGATCGAGGGCGTGCAAGAATGACAACGCTGCCAAAACACGCGTATCAGTGACTCGCATACCAATGGACTGGGTCCCTATGTCAAACGTCATGACAGGATGCACAAATGGTGGTGTATACTCGCCAACGATCACCCCACCTTCATCCACACCGTATGTATGTCCCGACGAATCAATATAGCCCCACGAATTACGAAGTGAATATTCAATAATAATGCTATGCGGCAACCGCTTATATACTCGGACAGCCGCAAAAAGAGGATAATTTTTGAGTAAATCATTCTCAAGCGTTTTTGTCGGGAAAAATAAAACATTCGTGCTAAGCTTTGCGGCATCTGCAGAGAATACGGCTCCAGTGCCTACAACTTCTACCGTATCCAATCGAAAAAGCGCGTGCACACTTACTACTACAACCACACCAAAAAGACCGATTGCCAAAAGCAGCAATACCGTCAAAGCCGATCTCTTTGCAATAAACGGTATTCTCGTTGTGCTCTGCATATCATACTGTCCTGACAAGAAAAATTATTTCATCACACAAAAGCTCTGCCGCATCAAGCCGCACAGATTTGGCAAAGACCTTTGCATGTGCTTCATACATATCTCTCTTTTCAATATGTCTTGTTACCAAAGAAACCAATGTACTCCTTGTAAGATCTTTCTGAGGCAGAATCGATGCACTCCCTGCTTTTTGTAATACTTCTGCATTTTTGTACTGCTCGTCAAAAGACGCCCATGGCAACGGAATAAGAATTGCTGATTTTGCGAGCGCTGCGACTTCTGCTACAGTATTTGCCCCTGATCGACCTACTACCACATCAGATTTTTGTAACAAACTCACGTAGTCTGACTCACGAAGATACTCTATACACGTATAGACATATGTTGACTTTTTGTGGAGCGTATTCTGTATTTGTCGAGCATGCATAATAGACATGGCACCAACTTGATGAACGACGTTAGCTATACAAAGTAGTTGTGGTAATGCATCGTATACAACAGTATTTATACTCAAGGCTCCCGTGGTGCCGCCGGTGATCAAAATACATGGACGAGAATGTTTTGCTTTTTTGTACTTCAATTCCTTTGCAGCACTGACAATTACATCGCGAAGCGGCAACCCTGTATATACGGATCGCACAAAAGGAAACGACTGCACCTGCGTAGGATCACTCACACAAACAACATTTGAAAACAGTGCGATAATTTTAGTGCCTAACCCTACGCTTTGCGTTTGTTCATGAGTAATAATTGGTATGCCCATCACCCAACCTACAATAACGATGGGAACAGCAATATATCCGCCAAATGAAACAATTGCGTCAGGTCGAATCGTTAATAAATACCAAAAGGCCATACAGAAACCGATAGGAACTTTTATAAGAGAGGATACAATCTCAACGAGTGACCCTGCCTTCGTCAGTCGGCCAGTCGTTAAAGATAAAAATGACACACCCAACTCTTTCATCGCCTCTTTTTCATGCGATTTGGTCTCTTGGCTGTCAGACACCTTATCCCGTCCGATAAAATAAATTCTCACTGAAAGATCTCTGCGTTGTAAGGCGGTAATGGTGGCGATAGCAGGAGTCAAGTGACCGCCTGTTATTACAATACGAAATGGTGGCTTATGATTTTTCATGACTCGTTCTACTGATATTATGCACTATTCCAAGAGCCGAAAGCGTGATAACCAAATTTGATCCGCCATATGATATCAATGGCAACGGAACTCCGGTGAGTGGAAAAAGAGCAACCATTGAAGCTAAATTAATAAGTGTTTGCAAACCAATCCAGCTTCCGACTCCATAAACATATAAACGCGCTTGTTCACTACGAGCATGTTTTGCTATGCTAAATATTCTTGAAAGTAGGCCAACATATAATCCAATCAGAGTAACACTCCCGATAAATCCCATCTCTTCTCCTAAAATTGCAAATATTGAGTCGGTATTTGCTTCAGGAAGATATTCATACTTTTGACGCGATTTGCCAAGTCCCACACCAAATACTCCACCTGATCCCAATGAAATAATCGCCTGCCGTATCTGATACGACGATCCCAGTGGATCCGATTCTGGATTTAAAAACGTCATGATTCGTTGAAGTCTATAGGGCGAGGTAAAAGCCAACATACCAAGAATTATTCCCCCTATCGGAATAAGAAGGAAGAATTGACGTAGAGAAACTCCAGAAAGAAAATAAAGTGTAAAAGCAATACCGACGATAATCGACGCGGTGCCCAAATCTGGCTCCAACACCACAAGACCTGCAAGAGAAAAAACCAAAAGAAGAAATGCCGGTAACCTCCCTTTTTCGCGTTTCGAAAGCCATACAGAAAGATACATCGTAAGCGTAAATTTAGCTATTTCCGCAGGCTGCAAAACAGTAAACCCTAAATTTAACCATCTATGCGCTCCTAAAGCCCGTACACCCAAACCAGGAATAAATACGGCAAGAAGCAATAGGAGCGTTCCCATGATCATCGGTACCGCAATTTTCTGCCATACACTATGCCGAATGCGTGAAAATACGGTAAATGCACCAAGCCCCAAGACTACCCACTTCCCTTGTTCTCGCAAAAACCGATACGGGTCTTGAAAATCACGAAGTGCAATAGCGACAGACGAATCATATACCATGACCAGTCCGATAGAGATCAGTAGAACGATAAAAAGAAGAAATATCTTATCCCCGTTTGGTAAAGACGTTGACCGAACAAAAACGGTGTGTAATCGTTTCATAAAAAAACGCCGTTTACGCAAGTATGGCAAGCCATAATCCAAATAAGGCAAAAATAATAGACATGACCCAAAATCGCATGACAATTTTTGGCTCTGGCCATCCTTTGGCTTGTAACCACAAATGAAAAGGCGCTGCTACAAAAGCTTTTCGTTTCAGCACTGATCGGCTGACGAGCTGGATAAGCGATGATCCCACTTCAATGACAAAAATTCCGCCAATAATAATAAGCGCCGGAACTTTTCCTAAAATTAGTCCTACCACAGCAAATGTCGCTCCAAAAGAAATTGCCCCTACGTCGCCTAAAAATATTCGTGATGGAAAAATATTAAAATACAAAAAGGCAAGTACACCACCGACCCAAAGTGCTATAAACGTAGAAAGAACCGTATCGAGTATGGATGCAGATAAAAACCAAAATGCAAATAGTGATATGGTCAACACTCCTGAAGACAATCCATCCAACCCATCGGTTATATTAAATGCATTAGCAAAAGCTATAATCACAAATGCCGCAAACGGTATATACCACCAACCCATCTCTACCACGCCAATCAATGGTATATGAAAAATGCTTATTTTTAATTCCGTCACCAGCCAATATCCTACAAGCGAAGCGAGTATTATTTCGAGGATAAGCTTATGCCGAAGTCGCAACCCAAAAAATCCTCCCTTCACCCATCCAAATGTTTTTTTCACATCATCAAGTAGCCCCAATGCACCAAAGGATATAAACGTAAACAACAAAACTTTTAGCTCACTTTTCAATGGATATACTGATGTAATAGGTATCCAAAAATAATACATAAGGAGCAAAACAAGCGGAACCATCAGCGTCGTCAAAACAATAATAAGAAATCCTCCGCCAACGGGAGTACCCGCTTTGTGTTTGTGATATTTATCAAAAAGCGGTGTGCGTTTATCAAACGCATCGCGAGTGGTCTGGGTAAGTCTTTGAAATCGAATTTGATAGAGAAGTCGAATAAATGGTACGTATAATACGCTATGAATCAGCCACGAAAATAAGAGGGCACCTAAAAGTAATTGCATATGATTAAAACGACCCAATACGTGCAAGGGCTTTGGGTCCGAAAATAAGGCTCGCGATCAAAACGGCTCCAATTGCAACAACAAGCATCATACCAGCTGAGACATCTTTGGCAATCTTGGCATCTAGATGATGCTTTGTCGTAATCAAATCAGTCATTGCCTCAATAGACGTGTTCAGCATTTCACAAGTAAGTCCCAAAAGAATAGTAAAAATTATTATAAGGTACTCGATCATGGAAACCGAAAAAATCCAACAAAGAATGAGTGATACGGCAGAGAGTGATAAATGCACGCGAAAATTAGGTTGCGTGTTTATCGCCCACTTGATACCATCCCACGCATGTCGAAAAGAAACATGATGCGCACGAATTTTATCCATATGCTCTATAAGTATACCTCGACTGACTGATAAATCTCAACTAAACATCAATCATATCCGCGTCTATATTTTCTGTACAAGTCAACTATTCGTGTAAACGCATAAAGTGGGGAAACCGGTATATCAAAAGCGTGCATATATTCGACAGTATGCCCTCCAAAACCTTTTTTGAACACTGTTATACCTCGCCAAGGATGCTTTAGACTGCTTTCAGGCGCAATACCCCAAAAATTGTACAAGTTCATTCCTCGTTTTTTAGCCTCACAAATTGCCCGCCATTGTATGAAAGCAGATATTGGAACAGGTGCGTTTATAGATGCTCCATGATGATAAATAGCTTGCCGACCATAGTAGAGTAGTATTGCAGATGCATACGTTTTATACTTGTATTTTCCTAAATACAGCATCGCTTGATTGCGTTTACTAAAAACAAAAAACTCTTCTCGTATCCCTTCATGTGGCACGAAACCATGTCTATCAGAAGTTTGTTTATAGAGTGTATCAAATTCCGTAAGATATTTTATATCGCGAGTTGCTACTATTTCTACACCATCCTTTTGTGCTCTTCGTATTTCATACCTTGTAGCTTTACGCATAAAGGATAACAGTTCCTCCTCACTAGCTTTCAAGTCCAACACCCAGCAATATTCACCATCCATTCGATGAATTGATGCTGGTATACCACCGAGTCTTTGTCTTACCTTCTCGCTTTTTTCCCCAACGGGCAATTGTGGACTCATTCTCACAAACCAACAATTATTTTTTATTGCTAATTTTTTAGTAAATGCTGTAATCTCCAGCCAGACGGACTCTGGGGCAGTAGGCGAAAGGATGGGTCCGTGTCGCAAATGTATAAACGATCCTCGACGCGCGGTAACTCTGTGCGTCAAAAATATCGCTACAAGAATATCATTTATGTACACACCATAGGCTTCTACATTTGCATGTAAAACTTTAAGTGTTTCATACCAGTTCCAACTTTGAAACAATGCAAACGGCCCATGAGTCAATGCAAACAACTCCCATGTGCCTTTATCCACAATCACCCGAATACTAACCTCGTGTTTGGAATCCAATGTCATATGTTATCTGACTAACGATGAAAAAATCGTTGTGAAGATAGAATAAATAATCGATCCTATTAATGCTGATCCAAACCCATCGACAGAAAATCCGCTTACAAATCGACTCGACAAAAGAAACATGATGGCGTTTAACACAAATGTAAAAAGTCCAAATGTGACGATGGTCACTGGCAATGTCAAAAGGAAAAGAATGGGCTTTACCAACAAATTAAGTATAGCCATCACGATGACAGCTAGCACTGCCCCCCAGAATCCTGTGATAGTGACCCCCGTAACTATTTTTGAAACCAGCATCAGAGAAAAAGAAGATATAATAAGGTTTGCTAGGGTTTTCATACTATGAGTATACTCCTTGTAGACCCAAATCTCCTATAAGAATCCTTTCTCCATGTCCAGCATACATCATGGTATTGGATGGCAACGCAGTAATTTTCTCTATGCTTTTTTTCAGCGCGATTTTATCACTATACACATGGTGTGTATCGCCTACAGACCCATCAGAGAACATTGTGTCACCGACAAATACAGCATGCGACTCATTGCAATATAATCCAATACTTCCTGGAGTGTGTCCCGCAAGATCAAGTATCTCAATTCGTTCTTCTCCTAAAAGAGAACTCTCAAATTTCTCTATATCAATACAATCCTCTGGTGCGGGTGATGCAGTACGATTTTTTGTAAAATGAAGGACTGTCTTTTGCATTCTTTTTATAAGAAACATATCGTTAGGATGAACAAAAAATGGCAGGTTCGAGAAAAATACCTGCAATCCAAATGCCGCCAATACGTGATCAAAATGTCCATGCGTTGCTATCATAGCTATAGGGGTAAGTCTCATCTCTATAAGTTTTTCTCCTATATATTCCGGCGTATCTGCAGGATCTATGATGAGGGCAGTTTTTCTCTGCGAATCTGAAACGATATAACAATTACTCAAAAAATCACCGAGCACTAATTGACGTACGTTATACATAACGCGATAAAAATGAACACACACGGTCTCGCTCACTCTTAGTCAAACGCGTGGGAAGGTTGAGAATATGTTTGGCAATCTCTTCAGCATGAGGACAACTTCCCTGTATATAGTAGACACTGTCAAATGAGACTCCTCTAGGATCTATAACCCTTGTATACCAATTTCCCAAAAGAATGCCTTCTTTTATGGCGGCTCGCGCTACTATAGCTGGATCAGAAACAAGCAGAGGGAATCGCAAATATGTTCCCCCAAATGGTGTATCAAACGTGTGTACCTTCTTACTATTCTCTACATACGTTATATATACGTGAGAAGTTTCGTCTCGCATCTTTTTATACCGATCTAATTTTGAAAGCTGTATACATATAAGAGACGCGAGTGCATTCGGATACTGGGTAGACAATTCTATCGGTAAACCACCTGTATATTCTGTAGGATAAATCGGCAACGTTATCATGCCGATCGCTTTAAAAAATGCAATGAGTGCTTTCCCTATACCAATTCTATAAAATGGCATACTTATGGCAAATACCAACGGATGGAGTAACTGTTTGGCAATCCATACGAGAGAGGACTTAGATAATGATTTTTCAAACGCATATAGTGCATGGGACTCTTTCGGTTTATTATTTTTTATAATTGCCACTCCACCCCATACACTTGAGATTACTTTATCTCGTCCAAAACTAAAAAATGCTGCATCACCATATGTCCCCAATAACTTTCCCTTGATCGATACGCCCAAACTATGCGCACAATCCTCTATAAGGATAAGATGATACTTTTTAGCAAAAGAAACGATCGCTTCCATATTTGCAGCAATGCCAAATGTATGTTGGACTATTATAGCCTTCGTCTTTGACGTTACTTTTTTCTTGGCGTCCGTACAATCTATATTTCCCGATGGATCTATGTCGACATATACTGGTTTTGCGTGCACCCACAACACACTATTTGGTACTGCCACACACGTAAACGCTTGAACAAGCACTTCGTCTCCATCTCCCACGTCAAAGGAAGAAAGTATTCCCATCAGAGCCATGCGACCGCTAGAAAATAGTGATACCGTATCGACTACATAACGCGACTGAAACCAATGCACAACCCGTTCTCCACTCGTGCCGTTTCCCCATGCCCATGGCATCATAAGCGTCCGTATCGCGGTAAAAATATCATTCGATTCTGTATTTGGAGAAAGTGATGCTGTAATCATAAAATACCTGATAAAACGAGACCTGACGATTTTCCTTTAAATAATATTGTATCAGTCGATTTAATATGGGTACGAAGATACGAGGCGGCAGCATCAATAGATAACACTTGCACTGTACAGTTCGTTTGCATACTTCGTACTCCTTTAATAAAATCCTCTGCCCAATCTTCCCCAACAATGATCACTTCATCGCAAACTTGTCCAGCCAAAATACCCACGTCATAATGACTACTTTGTGCATACGTTCCTAATTCAATCATCGGTTGAAAAACCAATAGCTTTCTTTTTTTATACATCCCTAAAACTACGATTGCAGCTTTCGCTGCATCAGGGTTATTATTGAACGTATCATCGATATATGTGCTCCCAATTATACCTCTTTTTACCTCTAACACATGTGGCACTGACTTTAGTAGTCTCGTTGCGAGTACTGCTTTTTGGATAGGTATTTGTGCTGCAATAGCTGCTGCAATTGCAGCAGTAATATTTGTAGCTTGATGTGCCCCAATAATGGGTACAGAAACAGCGTGTGTCGTATGTTCATACAAAACGCCAAAATTTAATCGAGATTTTGTACTTTCAATATTTACAATCGTAAATGTGTTTGATTGTATTTCTTTACTTGGATATTTAGTAACCCACCAAACACTATGCCCATCATGGGAAGCCCACTGGGAAAGCGTACGTACGCGCATATCATCCTGATTAAGTATTATGATATTTTTGCCTGTCAAACTTTCTACCAATTCATACTTTGCCTTCATCGTGGTTTCTATGGTGCCAAATAAATCCTGATGCTGTGGGTTAATCGCGAGAATGATACCGATTTGTGGACGCACAATACGACACATCGCACGTATTTCTCCTCGCTTATATGCGCCCATCTCTACGACAAATACTTTATGCTCAGGCTTCAAGTTTTTTAATATTATTTCAGCAATGCCAATTGGCGAATTTTTGCTCGCCTCAGTTTTCAGTGTGGCAACGGAATCTGACAGTATGGTAGAAAGATATTCTTTCGTTGATGTTTTTCCAAAGCTTCCCGTAATCCCTATGACCAGAAGATCAGGTCGCAAACGAATGCGTCTCGTCGCCTCATGTATGCGCCACGAATGATACAATCCGATTGGAATATGTGATAGCACTACGACAAGTGCCACAAGAGGAAACGAAATTAAATCAACGACGATAAGAGAAACAAGCGTGTGTCCTAATCCTTGCCATACTCCAAAAAGAATACTTATAGACAACGCGATAATACTTATGCTTCGAAATGAACGCGGTGGGAGACGTAAAGACGGAAATAATATAGCTCTTCCCTGCTTAGTCTTGAGATGAATACGCATTCGATCCATGCGATATTCTTTTATCCACCAAAGAGAAGTCCAGCTTACTACATTGATAACAATGCGTAATATCCAAAGAAACGAAAGAAAACTGATGAGAATGTTCATACGTTTAAAAAACTAGATTGTATCTTTTAAAAATTTTTGTACATACGAGACAAACACCTGCGGCTCTTTAAACGGTACACCGTGATCAGCCTCTGGGATAACCTTCACCGTTGCCGTAGGCAAAACCTCTGCCATACGATGCATAATAGACAAAGGCACCATCACATCAAATTCTCCCCACAATAATAAACAGGGCACCATGACTGATTGCATAGAACCAAGCAAATCATCAGCAACAACGTTTTTAAACGTTTGACGCATAGACCCTTCTGCTTTAAAAAATTCTCTCGAACCTGATGCATAGTATAAAAATCTCTTTGCCCAATCCTCAAAAATAGAAAGCGGTGGAATAGAAAAAATAACTGTGCCGATTTTTGCCAGAATAAAAAAGAACAGCATCTTGCGCTTCAGTACCGGACTAAACCCAGGTGTTCCAGAGAGCACAATATGCGACACAATAGAGGGATATAGTTGCACAAACTTAAGTGCCACACGACCACCAAAAGAGTGTCCCACGAGGACTGCTTCTTTAATATGATGCATATCGATATATCGTTTCAAAAACTCCGCGTAATCCACTATGTGCCATGGTTTCACTGGCGCTTTTTCATTCCCAAATCCGGGAAAATCAAGAGAGTGAACACGAAATCCAGCTTTTGTAAAGGCTTCGTGAAGTGGTACAAACGTCTCTTTTGATAAGTTCCATCCGTGAAGAAGCACTATATCGACCTGTTTCATATTTTCATGCGAAATTTTTCACGTCCGGAAACGTCTACCTTTCGAATATTTTTTTTCACGGTATACAACGGATTTTTCCCTACACAAAAAGATTCACTTTCAATATCTTCACCAATCGTAAGTCCAGCGCCAATGCTTGTATGTGATCCAATTTTGACTCCAGGCATAATACTCACGTTGACGCCAATTCTCACGTGACTTGCGATGAGTGCACCACATTTATTTCGCTGTGTAGATATTTTTTCTTTTTGTACAACCGATGCAATATCTTCTTCATCAAGTCGAAGATTGGCAAGCACAGTTCCTGACCCCATGCTAATGTCAGACTCCAATACGCTGTCCCCTATATAATTTGAATGAAACCAACAATCATCACCAATATAACTTCTGGTTATATCAGTATTAAATCCTGTCACGCACCGCCTGCCAATATGGGATCCTCTAATAATATTATTATTGCCGATTATCGTACCCTCACCGATAAAACATGGACCAATTATTTTTGTATTTTCATATATCGTCACGTTGTCTTCTATGTGCACATTCCCTTCGATCACGACATTCGTTTTAAGAGTTACATTCTTTCCATTTTTTCGAGACAACTGAGACAAAAGCATAGCGTTGACATCCAATACGTGCCATGGATACTTAAGAGGTGACCATTCTCCTTGGTACGAAACCAACGATACATCATGGTTTTTCATATATATTGAAAGAGCTATTTCATATACATCATCATGTTGTGTTTTCACTGACGGAAATAACGAAGTAAATACCGAAAGATCTGGAAAATAATGAAAAACTAGATTAATCCTATCGCTTGGCTCATGACCAATGCCGGGCTTTTCAACTATTTCGATGACTCTATCACCCTCTATTTTCAAATATCCACCGTCAAAATAGCTATTGACTTGTTTCCCAACAACCCATGCATGGTCTATACCTGCTTCTATTAAAAGTTGTGAATAGAAATGAGGTTCAACAACATCTTCTGCATTCATAATAATCACAGGATTATTTCCAATCATTGACGCAGCACAAGAAACAGCGTCAGCCATCCCTTTTGGTGCTCCTTGAACTACCATGGAAATCTGGAGTTTCGAAAAAACAAAATGGGACATACGTTCTTTATCTTCTTTGGTACAAACAATGACTACTTGGGTAAATCCTGCAAGCTCAAGATGATGTAAGTTCCATTCAAGAAGTGGTGTACCAAAAAAAGAAAATAAATCTTTTGATTGCATCATCGGGCTAAAACGTTTTCCGACACCTCCTGCAAGGATAAGTACGATTGGTAATTTTTTCATTCTTCCTCCTTTATACGCGACACAGCTGCGCCTAATTGTGTAAGTCGTTCTACGATATGCTCATATCCTCTATCCATTTGTTCTACACCGTGAATATAACTTTTCCCTTTTGCGGTAAGCGCAGCCAACACTAACGTTGCTCCAGCACGCAAATCATTCATTGATAACACAGCATTATGAAGCTCTGTTTTACCAGTTATACGAATTGCCTGCTGACTATCGATAGACTTATCTGCCCAATTGAAATTGTAATACGCTGATGGATCAGATATCACTGGGGTATAATATTCTATTTTTGCACCCATTTTATGAAGTTCACTCACATAACTAAATCGACTCTCAAAAACAGTCTCATGAAGTGTCGAAACTCCATCAGCTTGTGTCATAAATACAGCCCACGGTCCTTGCCAATCAGTCATAAACTTTGGATGTGGTTCTGTCACGACATCGGTTGGACGTATGGTACCAGTTGCCAAGCTGTAACGCGTTTCGGTTTCAGATACAGGACTTGCAAGGCCACCTGCTAAAGAAAAAAATTCTAAAAAAGTCTTCAAGTGCTCACGACGAGAATCATGCACGGTAATGTTGCCGCCTGTAATTGCCGCGGCTATTGCAAACGTCACCTCTTCATTACGATCCGGCATAATCCTAAATGAGCAGCCATGCAAAGCGTTCACGCCTGTTATCACAATTTTACGTGGTGCTGGCCTCGTAATTTTAGCACCCATCGCAACCAGTAAGTGAATCAAATCATCTACCTCAACTTCTTCTGCCGCATTATCAATTTGCGTCTCACCACGCGCTAACACAGCTGCAAGTAGAATTGTCTCTGTTCCTGTGTGAGTATTTTTTGGAAACATGATGTGTGCGCCATGAAGTTTTTGGGCTTTCGCATAAAAATATCCATCATCTGAGTTGTATGAAATTTGAGCTCCCATCGATCGCAACGCATCAATATGCCTATCTATAGGGCGCGCTCCAATGCGGCACCCGCCCGGATTTGGAATCTTTGCGTCACCAAAACGAGACAATAACGGCCCCAACAACATAGCAGACGTCCGAATCCTTGCTCCAAGATCTAATGGCACCGTCGTACTCGCGGCACCCATGTGGGTAATCGTTAGTTCATGGTCAGACCAACTGTAGCTAATACCCATCTTTGACAACAACTCAAGCAAAAGATGCACATCATGAATATGCGGCATATTGAATAACATCACTGGCTCATCTGTAAGAAGCGACGCAACGATTGCTTTTACTGCGACATTTTTTGCCCCCGCAACAGTCACCTCTCCAATTAATGGTTTACCACCCTCTATGATAAATGTATCCATACTAAAACTCTCCAATTCTTTCTATCTCCTCTGATAACGTAATGCCAAACTGTTCTTTAACTTTCGCTCTGACGATCTCTATCAATTCTATCACGTCTTTGGCTGTCGCTTTCCCTGTGTTCACAATAAAATTGGCGTGCTGTAATGAAATCATCGCACCACCTACCGAAATACCTTTAAGGCCTGCATGATCGATAAGAAACCCCGCAGACATAGTGCCTTCTGGAGTAGAAAAAAGAAGCGCTTCGGATTGTGTCAAATTACGAAATGTACATCCTGCGGTAAATACTCCCTGTGGTTGAGTGCGTTTCCTGTGCGCGATACTATCGTTTGCTATTGCCCATAATCGCTCTTTGTTTTCAACGGTCAATGCAAAAACTACTGATAAAACAATGTCTTTTGATTTTTGAATGCTACTTGTATCATACGCGAAATGAAAGTATGACTGAGGAACTATTTTTTCTTCTCCATCATAGGTAAGAATACGTGCCTGATATACATAATCACCGACATACCCTGTAGGATGTGTCCATTTGGAATTCATATAAACAGCTCCTCCAACTGAGCCAGGGAGTCCTAAGTGCATATGAAGGCCTGTTAGCCCCTCATCCACAGTAAACCGAACAAGAAGATTGATAGGTACTCCTGAATCAGCTTCTACATAAACAATTTTTTTCATCAGTGAACCTTGTTTTTGAGACTTTATTCCCTTAATACCAATTTGTTTCGTCATGTTTTTTATAACGAGTCCTCGAATTCCCTTATCTGCAATCAAAAGATTAGATCCGCCACCAAGAATAAAAATTGGAACACCAAGTTTTCGCGCTGCACGCACTACCGTAAGAAACTCTTGACACGTTCTTGCTTCATAATAAAGATCCGCAGGTCCACCGATTTTAAAGGTCGTCAAAGAATCTAAAGGATAATGTATTTTTGCCTTGTCCCCTAAGATTTGATGTAATTTTTCTAAAGCTTCATTCATATTTATCATTTGTCATTTAAGTAGTCTCTCCCCCACGTATAAATATCTCCAGCACCCATAAATATAATAACGTCATTTGGTAAAATAAGATCATCAAGCGTATGAAATACGTCTTCTTTTGTCTTTCCAAACGACACATTGTTGTGGCGCTTTATAGTTTCAGAAAATAGCGACTCTCCCGTAAGGCCAAGAGTTTGACCTTCACGCGCTGAGGCATAAATATCGGTAAGAAGAACGCGGTCAGCATCACGAAAGCTTTTTGAAAATTCTGTAAGAAACATTTTCGTCCGTGAGTACGTGTGTGGTTGAAATACCGCTATTATTCGTTTGCCTGTATACCACTCTTTCGCACCCTTTAGAGTCGCTTGTATTTCCGCTGGATGATGTGCGTAGTCATCCACAATAATTACGCCATTTTTTTCCCCCAGATATTCAAATCTTCTCCTCGTACCGCCAAAACTTTTTAGCCCCGCACGACAATCTTCCAGAGAAATACTCGCAGCTTGGGCAGCAAGTATTGCTGCAGTAGCATTGAGAATATTGTGTCGACCCGCTACAGTAATCATAAACTCGCCCATAAGTACTCCTCTTTTTTCAAGAGTAAAAAATTGTCGACCATCACCCTGACTTACATGCGTTATACACACGTGAGCACGTGGAGAAAATCCATACGTGACGACAAATTCATTAGAGAGTAAAAAGCTACTCTGCTCATCATCAATATTGACGACCAAACACTGTGTTTGAAAATCCATCTTTGCCACTAATTGTTGAAATGCTTGCTTGACACTCGATAAATCTTTATAGACATCTGGGTGATCAAAGTCAACGTTTGTAACCACAACAATCTCAGGATGCATCCAGAGAAAACGTGGAGTAAGGTCATGATGCGGATCCGTAACATACTCATCACCCTCAGCGATAAACCAATTGCCTTTCCCTGCATGTCCTGCAGCTCCTAAACCAGTAATAGCGCCGCAACCAATTGCATACGATGGCTGTAATTTTGCACGTTGAAAAATACAGGCAGCCATCGCACTCGTTGTAGTTTTCCCATGACTTCCGGCGACCACGACTTGCCTTTTGCCTTCCATAAACTCACCCAACGCTTGACCATGAGGGAGCGCTTGAATACCAACGGAACATGCAGCAACTACTTCTACATTATCTTTTCCTCCATGAGCGCCCGTATAAATTACAAGGTCAGGAACATCTTTTATAAATCTGTTTGCATCAAATCCTCCATACACTTTTACTCCTGCATCATGCAGTTGTTGATCGGTCGGAAATATATCATCAGTATCAGATCCAGAAACTTCAATACCGAGATCACAAAGATATACAGCAAGTGCAGCCATTGCAACTCCTTTGACCCCAACCAGATGCACGTGCTTTAATCGCTTTGACAAATGATTTTTCATGCCGATTGTGTTGTACATAGTCTTTTCCCTATTATACCGAACTGTTAAATCCGATAAATCCAAGCATTTCACCAAAAGTTTCTGTCGTGTCTTTTCGATAAGAAAAAAAATCAGGATACAAACATGAATTACATATAGTAGCTGTTTCAATATGACGTTTCTTTATACCCATAAGACGTAATTGATCAACAATATTTGCTCCTAAATCAAAAAAAGCTTGACCATTTTTTCCAATGATGCCTTTCCCAAAACTGCCAAATGCAGCGATGAATGTATTTTTACAATCATCATTGACGCGATAACAACACGCTCCTATCGATGGGCCGAGTACAACACGGATTGTGTCTATATCCGCACCTTGTGCTACCATCGCTTTAATTAACTGCTGCGGAATTTTAGCTACAGTTCCTTTCCATCCCGAATGCGCAACACCAATAATTTTTCTTGATGGGTCAACAGCAAGTAAAGGGACACAGTCTGCTGTTCGAACTGTTAAGAATTGCTGATATTTATTTGACCTTGTTACGAGTCCATCTACATTACGTATAGTGCTTGTTTTTATTTTTGGGGAAATGATCTCTACAGTAGCTCCGTGCACTTGTTGTGCCTGAATATAGACAGAGTCTATACCGAGAAGTGACGTAATCATATTCTTATTACGCATATCACCATGCGTGCGTGTAGTAAATCCGTGTTTTAAACCACGTATAACAGTGAGTAAATCTGACACATACAAACCATGATTTGATCGATGAAACATAAAATATTAGAGTGTTTTCAGTATTTTCTTTACTTCTTTTTGATCACTCCAAGGATATTCTTTCGTGCCTCGGCAAAGACTTTTTTCATGCCCCTTTCCTGTTATTATCACGATATCACCTTTCGTGGCTGTTTTTAATGCAAATCGCAACGCGTCTATTCTCTTTGGAAACCGATATACTACTTTTCCATCTGGAATACCTGCTTTTATCTCATCCATGATCTTTTCAACATCCTCTGTTCTATAGTCTTCTTCAGTAATGATGCTTATGTCAGCATACGTAGAAGAAGCAGCGCCCATCATGGGACGCTTAGAACTATCACGTAACCCTGCACTTCCAAACACATGAATTATCCGTTTCTTGGACATTCTTCGCACTGTTTTTAACGCATTAAGAAGCGCATTTGGCGTGTGAGCAAAGTCGACAATCACTCGAATCGGTTTGTGAGAAACAATTTCCATCCGTCCCACAACTCCTTTAAATGAACGCATGACACGTTTCCAAATAAACGATCGAATCCCGAGTACTTCGGAAACCGCAATAGCGGCCAAAGCGTTATACCGATTAAATTCTCCAAGTAATTGGAGCTTAAATGAATGCGTTTTCGGATTTACCATGCTATCCCTTCGTATGCCATAGGTTACGTAACGTTTATTTCGAATATACGGAATGGCTGCCGCAAACAAATCTGCTTCATCTCTATTAATCACAACTACTGCCGATTTCTTAAGGAGGGATAATTTCGTAACCAGGTAGTGCTCAAACGATCCATGCCAATCTAAATGCTCGTGCGTGACATTTGTCATAACTCCTATGGCAAAGGGAATACCTAAGACACGAGATTGACTTAAGGCATGCGAAGTAACCTCCAATACGACATGTGTGTCACCAGAGGAAACTGCTTTACGCAAATACTTTTGCACTGACCACGACGTCGGGGTAGTGACATGAAAACCCGTATCATACGATCGACCGGCGATTACAGCATGAACAGAGGTGATCATAGATGTTTTAATGTTCGCTTTTTTGAGAATTTCGTAAATAAGGGTAGAGGTCGTCGTCTTTCCATCAGTGCCTGTCACACCAATGACCGTTAACTCTCTTGCGGGAAATCCAAACCAAAGATTAGCGGCAATTGCAACTAAAAAATGGTATACGTTTTTAAGAAGCACTACCATCCCCGTATTATAGCGTTTCGGCGCCAATATTACCAAAAAATGATCTTAATTTTGAGGCCCTATACCATAATAGGTGAATAACTCACGGCTAATGGCAAAAAACAATGGCGCTGCTGTTTCAGATCCCCATTGCGATGATTGAGGCTCTCGAAGCGTCACCAGCATGACAAATTTTGGGTTATCAACCGGTGCAAATCCCACAAATGAAGCGATGGTTTTCGTCTCATCATAATGACCGGCTACTGGAATTTGAGCAGTACCTGTTTTACCTGCTATCCTATAACCCTTTGGTTTGGCCCACTTAGCTTCACCGTTATCTACCGCTTCAACCATCATTTCTCCTATAATTCTTGCCGCTTCTTCACTGATAACTTGTCGAACTACCTTCGACTTCACTGGTATTACGCGCCCATTATCATCACGAATTTCTTTTACCACATGCGGCTCCATGAGTTTGCCTCCATTTGCAAGCGCCGCCACAGCTGCCACCATTTGAATAGGCGTCACCGCTATACCTTGACCAAACGATGCGGTCAGTTCATCTACCTCTGCCCAAGCATCATCATCACGAAGGGTAGGTGATGACTCATCTTCTAAATCTATATGTGTCGGCTCACCAAAACCAAATCGCTTGATCGCGGAAAGAAATTTATCATGGCCCAATTTTTTAGCCACAAACACCATGCCAACATTTGAAGAATACTCCAGAACCTGTGTCATCAAAATAGGGCCATGATACTCGTTGTTCCACGTCCGTATAAAATAAGGGCCAATTTGCACAGGTCCCGTCTCATCCATCATAGTCTGTGGTGTAATGAGTTTGTGGTCAAGAGCCGCAGCCATAACAAGTGACTTAAAGGTACTGCCGGGTTCAAAACTTGAGGCTACTATCGGATTTTTGTAATACTCTTTGGGGAAAGACTGAAAATTTGTTGGATCATAATTAGGATACGATGCCATAGCCAACACTCCTCCTGTTTTAGGATCCATCAAAACGACTGAGCCTTCTTTTGCCCCGTATTTTTCCATTCCTTCTTTTAATCTTCGCTCCACAATCTCTTGTACTGCTTTTTCACTCCACAATACGAGCGTACGACCATTTTCTGGCTCTACTCGCTGTTGATCGCCTATAAGAATAGGAACACCTTGTGCATCTTTTTCAAGACGCAACTTGCCTGTCACACCCCGTAATTGACGATCATAATACCCCTCTAGGCCAAAATACCCATGATCCACGCCATTTACGTCTGAACCCACAAACCCAAGCATTTGAGAAGCGGTAGAAGCTTCTGGGTACAATCGAAGTGGCTCTTTTTCAAACCCCAAAGAAGATAAATTTAATGCTTTAAGCATCTTGACCATTTCCCCATCTGCTCTATGAATAAGTGGCGCCCAAATACTGGTAGGATCAGAAACTTTCTCAAAAACTTCTGAATCAGTAAGTCCTATGATAGGCGCGATTACTTTTGAAAACTCATGAGGATCTGGTATGAGTCTTGGCTCAGCAAACACAAGATATGCAGGTTTATTGACCACTATCTGATTGTCGTCTCGATCTACGATATTCCCGCGAATAGCGGGAAGGGAAAACTCAATAAAATGCTGGAGAGATGCTTCAGTTTTTAATCTATCGCTTGCTACCACCTGCCAATAAAAAAGCTTGAGGACCACACTAATAAATCCTATGATGATAGCAATAAAGACTATTGAAGCGCGCTGATTACTCATTACTCTATCGTATCATGAATGAGTCTTTATTAGGGAAGTGTCACTTTGAGAGCTACAGGCGACTCTACGGAAAGTGCGATAATTTGATCTTTAAGTGGAGGCTTAAATCCTAAGGATTCAGCGCGACTTCTCATCACAAGAAACGATGATGTAGAAGCCACTTCTGTAGCGAGTAGTTCGTGTATATCATTTTGTGTAGATAGCTCAGTGTTTAATCGACCAAGATCCTTGCCAAGCGTTGCTAATTCATTGGAAATCACAATTTGGTAGATAACAAGTGCTACCGCGGTAATCGGTAAAAGATACAGAAGTATTTGAACTATTCGATTCATATTTTTTCAGCTACTCGAAGCTTGGCGCTTCGTGATCGTTTATTCTCATACACTTCCCGTTCTGACGGGATAATCGGATGTTTTGTCAATACTTTCCATCCATTACCTCTCATATATTGTTTTACAATCCTGTCCTCAAGTGAGTGAAAACTTATAACAACAAGTCTTCCCGCTGGCTTTAGTATTTCTCTAGATTGTCCTAGTGCGCTTTTAAGACTCTTTAACTCATCATTCACCACAATGCGTAATGCTTGAAACACCCGAGATAATATTGGTGTCGCACGCTCTCTCGAGCCTGCTAACTTTTCTATAACCTCGACGATATCGTTCACCGTTTCAATCTTTTTTATCGAACGGGTGCTACAAAGAGCGCGAGCAATTGCCAAAGCCAATTGTTCCTCGCCAAATTTTCCAATGCACTCATATAATTCTCCCTCGGTCATTCGATTCACCAATTGGGCAGCAGTGTCTCCGCCGCTTTGCGACAATCGCAAGTCAAGCGGAGCATCGGTGAATCGGTAACTAAATCCTCGCTCTGGCGTATCGAGTTGATGGCTCGAAACACCTAAATCAAACAAAATCCCATCAATGTGCAAAAATCCATTCTTTTTAGCTATCTCTTCCAGATCTTTAAAGTTTCCCTGAACCAATGTGTAACCCGTACATTCTTTTAGCCGTTCTTTTCCGTGTGCAATTGCCTGCGCGTCTGTATCAATTCCCAAAACTATTCCTCCGGCCTTCAGTATTTCTTTTGTGTGTCCAGCGCCGCCCAATGTCGCATCGATATAAATCTTTCCCTTTATAACGTGTAATGCCTCTATCACCTCTCTAGTAAGTACTGGCGTGTGATAGTCGCTCATTTATCTCCTAACCGCTTCTGATACTCAACCCAACGCTTTGTATCCCAAAGTTCGAAATGATCTCCGGCGCCAACCACTTTTATGTCGCGTACAATAGTGGCATAGGCCTTCAATGTTTGCGGGAGAACAATTCTTCCAAGCTTATCCATCTCCACTTTTTCAGCTCCCGAAAACAAATAACGCCTTGTTTCTCTTGCCTTTTGATCAGTCACCGGTGTTTCAAGGTGCTTTTGCGCTTCGTTTTCCCAAGCTTTTATGTCAAACCCAAATATACATCCGTCGTACCCTCTGGCTAATACTATTTCCCGTGCCTCTATCTCTTGCCTTATCTTTCGTGGGAGCATTAGCCTGCTTCGTTCATCGAGTGCATGATCGTATTCTCCAAGGAAAAGTTTCATGCTTTTAATTTACCATATCTTCCCACTAGATACCATCTTTTCCCATTTTTCACGGTTTGTCAAGGGGGCATTTCACGTATTGCAATTTATGTCGTACCGTGTACTATAGGGACATGACAACGGCTTTACCATCTTTTCGTCCAGAGATTGTTCATGCTCTGACGAGTAGTCTGCTATTTAGGAAAGAAGCACGTAATAGAAAATCAATCATTGCTGATCGCCAATTATCTCTCTCAGAGATAGGCTTGAATCTTTTTCTAACACAAAGACACATAGAAGATCTAGCAGTTGTTCAAAGACATAACGCTACAAAAGAGGAAATACAAGAAGCATTTGAAGCATTGAGCCGTCGTTCATTAAAAAACCCTTCTAGGGTTGGACGAACTTAGTAAGTAGTCAACTTTACACCGGTCGAGAGTTCGTTGACTACTTAATATATTTCCCGAGGTTTTAGTCTCACTGTTTGGACTTTTCCTTTTGGTCCTACAATATCAACCAAATATCTTCAACCAAAAAAGGTTGAAACTTGCCACACGTGAACTCTAGAAGCGCCGGGGAATAAATTTAGTCCTGCTTCTTCTAACGTCAGTGCTCCATCAGTGCTCATTGATTCATCTGACGGTCCTTGAGTAGATAATCTAGTGGCTAAGGGACGAAGTGCTTCAATCTGATCTGGTCCTAATTTTGCCATAACGCACAGATTATAGCACCGATATCTTAAAAATCACAAATCAATAAAACTCTTAAATAGTCAACTCTACACCGGTCGAGAGTTCGTTGACTACTTTCTTCAATGTTGTTTTTATTCTTTGATATGCACTATCTCCCTTCCACCACGGCGGGAGTAAAGAAAAAGGCAATTGAGGATCATCTTTAAGGATTGCTAAATACGAAACGATTGAAAGCTGATCACCACCATCTTGATCTTCAATAGCCTCAAGCCACTTCTCATAACGCTCATTTATTTGTTCTAATCGATACACGCGCACGATCATTGCTCGCAAATCTTCTTCTCCTATTGAACCATCTTTACCCATATCAGAAACAATAATATTTCCTTTCAATCCATGTTGTTCAACAAAACCACGAAGCGTATCAATTGGGTTATACGGAGTAATCCAAACTGATTCTTGCAACAAGCCGCATCCAATGACTCTCAAATATTCACGAAGTAAATAACGATCACTACTTTTCTTTTCTGGTATATCGTATGTCACAAGGTGCATTCGTCCGTCCCATACGCGATTTTTATCATAATGAGGAAGTATCGCTTCCAGCCTCTTCTTTCCTTCAGCAGTTATCTCGGGCAATGCCTGCCGTTTAACGATTTTTATCCAACCACGTTTTCTTGCGGTTTGTATGGCGTTTTTAAAAACTTCGTAGTTAATCTGATTGAGAAATTGATCAGCGTTCCTTTTTGCTCTCCACAATTGTCCATACTGTGACTGAGGCACACCCATTGAAGCCATATACATCGTAATCCATAATCCCAAATCTACTGAATACGCAAATACCCCTTCTGCAACCTGAAGCGCCGCACGACTCAATTGCCTCATTCCTTGTTTTCTCCCCATGTCTTCACTCTACATTCTCAATAATTAAATAGTCAACTATTTTCCGGTCGGTGTTTAGTTGACTACTTAATATCAAAAAAGCTTACTCGAACTTGACAGAAACCTTATTGAGAGAGAGAGAGAGAGAGAGAGAGAGAGAGAGAGAGAATAGTGCAGTTGAATAATCATTCGTATGACAAAAAGCAGAATTCAAAAATTAAAGGAGGCCTTACCCAAAGATCCATCTCGCGTATACAATGAAGCTCTTCCGTATATCAACGCTCAAATTAAACACTTTTCTCATTTAAAACCCGATACTACCATAGCAATACGCGTAAAACGAGCAGCGCTGGAAGCTGCTACATTATATAAAGAAGCAAAAATCCGCTTGGGATTCAAACCACGCATGAGAGGTTAATCACAAATCAAACTCTTTGGAGAGTTGGCTCTTTTTGCCTAATGTGTCGGTAAATTCGAGCGCTACGGAGACTGATTTCACCCCTGCATCAGGTTTACACACGTTTCTTGAGCACGTACCTAGATATACCTCTCGCTCGAACGTGTCTTTACCAGCTACTTCAACTGGTTTACTGCCGGAATTGACCCCTTTGATGAGTCCTTGACTCTCATAGGTCAACTCGTAGCCAACTGTCGCGTATTTACTCGCCAAAGCACTTACAGAAAGGACCACTGCGTTTGCGGTAATTTTACTTTTGGTAACAGTAGCAATAAGTGATGTATCAGCCTCTGCAAGCAATTCTTGTTTTTCTTCTATTATGAGGGTAACATCTTTTGAAGGTGCGACAACTTTGTAGACTACAAAACCTGTCACCAATAGAAGAACCGCAAGTCCGATATACATCCACATCATGTTATTTTTCATAATTTGTTTTGAAAATACGCTGGTAGTTCAGTGATCTTCATTCTAATTTGTTCCATGGTGTCTCGATCCCGAATCGTGACTGTATCATCTTCTAGCGTATCATAATCTATAGTGACGCACCATGGTGTCCCTGCTTCATCTTGGGAAAGATACCGTTTTCCGATGTTGCCCCGATCATCCCGCGCGACAGTAAACAACGACTTTAAGCTGTCAAACACACTCTGTGCTTTCGCAACTAATTCCGGTTTGTTGGAAACGAGTGGAAACACCGCGACTTTGTACGGCGCTAATAATGGTTTAAGATGCAAAACCGTACGCTTTTCATTTTTCTCATACGCGTCGGTAAGTACCATAAGAAATAATCGGTTAATCCCAACAGCCGGTTCTATAACATGCGGGATTATCTTTTCCCCGGTCAATGAATTTAAATATGAAAGATCCACTCCTGAATGTTTTGATTGAACATTAAGATCGTAGTCAGTGCGGTATGCAATTCCCAACAGTTCTTTCCATCCAAATGGGAATTGGTACTCAAGATCGTATGTATCTTTACTATAGTGACTGCGCTCCTTATCTGTGTGCTGTCGCCATCTCAAATTATCTGATTTTACCCCTAGTGCTTTCACGGCAAACTCATGCATATCCGTTTTCCACATTTCAAAAAGCGACTTCCAGTCCGTCGCAAGCGGATCAAAGAAATACTCTATCTCTGCCTGTTCAAACTCAAGTGTGCGAAACACAAATTGTCCTGTGGTAATTTCGTTACGAAACGACTTTCCGATTTGTCCGACGCCAAACGGCAATGAGACGCGCGAAGAATTAAGAATATTTTTAAAATTGGTAAATATTCCTTGCGCTGTCTCTCCTCGCATATACAAAAGCGACTTCTCCCCCTCCACTACTCCGAGTTTGGTTTCGAACAACAAATTAAATTTTTTGGGAGTGAGAAGCGGATTTCCGTCAGGACTTACAATTTTATGTTCTCCTATAAACGCATCCATATCCTCCAAAGTCATATCTTCCACGACCACGTGCACATCAGTGTGATCTTTTAACCATGCTTCTATGAGATGATCTACGCGATATCGCTTTTTGGTCACACTATCCTCAACCAATGGATCATTAAATGCACTCACATGTCCTGATGCTACCCATGTTTCGGGATGTAATAATATTTGACTATCAAGTCCCACCATATCCTGTCTATCATGTATAAACGTCTTCCACCATAAAGATTTGATATTGCGAAGTAATTCTACTCCTAAAGGTCCGTAATCATACGAACTCATCAGTCCCCCATAGATATCGCTCGTGGGATACACAAATCCACGACGCTTACAAAGACTATTGATTTCATCAAGCGTTGGCATATTTTTATTATATCATGCGGCAAGACGACGAATAAGTTTGGCAGACTTTAATTTGCGCTCAGTGATATCTTCTATAAATGACAAAAGCTTTTTGCCTTCCAATACGTGCCCTATGGGCAAAAATCCTAATGTCCACAGAAGCTGTTGGGCAAATTCTCGGCTAATTGTATACAACGAATTCCCCAATGCATTTCCTACATCTTCAAACCCTTTCATTAAAAGCGCATACACATCTCTATGCTCCTGCTTTTCACCAAGCAATGTATCGACAAGCTCACAGAGCAAATATGCTATACTCACGCGCTCCAATTCGTTTCTTATTAAAGGATACGACTCTAAAGACGTCACTTCTATAATACTATCCATGGTCTTTCCTTTATGAACCAAACACGTCAGACGAGTAAATATCTCAAGATGCGGCGCACGTTTACTGGTTATCCGTCGTATGCCTTTAGCCATCAGCCTCAATTTACCAAACTCTTTGGAAAATACGGTGACGATACGATCTGCCTCTCCATGATTTTTTCGCGAGAGAACTATTGCGTCTATCGAATATAATTTGTGGGATCCGCGATACATGGGTTTACAGAACAACTTCTGTATCAGCGTCTAAGATAAATTTCTTTTTATCTTTGCCATTCATCTTCATTATCCACTCCTGACCATCAGTACCTGGTTGTTTTTGGATAAGAAGTTTATACTTGCCATCAACTAATTTTATGGGTGACGTGTAGGTCAATTCCAATCGCGCAGTCCCCATAGGATTGACGATAAGAAATCCTTCAAAATATGTTTTATTTAAATCCGTAAATGTGTCCATAGTAGCGGCTTTGTTATCCTTTGGGGATTGGACACCTTTACTCAAAACGAGAGTACTGCCGGCCGGCGTATAGACTCTCACCCAGTTTCTAAGCGGTGCGTTCAAGCAAAGCCCGCCGCTTTCCAAACCGCAATCGCTTCCCTGATATGGATTTTTATAATCGATAGATAGCTTTGTCGTCACGGTTCCATCAGAGTTTATCGTGCTGTCTTTCGTAATTTTTTCTCTCACGAACATATTGGATTTCGCTCCTGCCATGTTATTGTTGTTGACATGGATATAATCCCAACCATTTCCTTCTTCGTACTTTAAAATACTGGCAACTTGCTTTTCCCCCATAATCCGACCTGCCATATTAAAGCTCTCAGCGGCAATTTGGGTCGTCTCATCATGGAAATACGTCAGCACATGTTTTTGATTAATTTCAGACAATAACATCTGAAAAAGTTTGCCCCAATACTGCGACGGAGATACTCCCAGAGCTTTTTGCATCAAAAGTTGCATAAGCGTTCCTATCACATCTTTTCGCGCGGTTCGTACATAATTTACCGGTCTAGTAGAATAATCTTCTAATTCATACACTGCGCGTGGACAATCACAGCGTTTATCAATATCAGCAGAAAACACGCGTCCCCCAATAGTCTCAGGACCCAGTATCTTTAACGCTTCAACCAATACGTGTGTATCAAGAGCAATGATGCCGTCAATCTTTTCTTTCCCGGCTGCGGTCTCATACATTTTTTCAAACTGCTGCATCGACACTTTAAAGTCTGGATTTAAATTACTATCGCGAATATGCAGTTCGTAAACCCCCTTATGAAAAGTCAAAACCTCTCTTGGCGCTTCAAACTTTTTTTTGAGCGCACTATCAAGGGAATAAATGTCGTCTGATAACTCTAAGATTATTTTCCCTTTATCAAATCGAAACTGTGCATACGCGGTGAGAAATCCTCCTGTGGATCGCAATTCTTTATCATTTTGGAAAAGAATAAGATATCGCTTCATCTCCGGCTCTCCTAACATGCTTGGCAAACTTTTAAGAAGCGGGTGGGCATTCACAAAAAGGTTAGCAGCATTATCAATAACTTCTTTTGAAGACACGAGTTTTTCACGAATGACGGTCTTTCCAATTTGTTTAGGATATCTATTGGGATCTATTTGATCCAATTCTTTGCGCATCGTGTCGACGGCGGTTGCCATCTCATTTATTTTTGGTGTCAAGGCGCTCATGGTCTTTACCGCGACCTGTATCCGTTGATCGGCTGATCCTTGCACAAATTTACTGCCTCCTGTAAATCCTAAAAGATCTGCATTTGGTTCAAGCGCTTCTATTGCGCGATCTGCCGCATCAAGTGCAGCTAAACCAGCGTTGACAACATGTGAACCGTCACGAACATATGCACCTAAGAATGGTATATACGACAATGGTGTGACCTTTGCGTATTCTTTGGATAGCTCCGTTACTTTGACACGCGTCTTTGCTAGTCCATCTTTCGTGCCGATGAGATCTTGATTTTTCAATGCTTCTGCAGTTTGTCTTGCGATTGGCAGCGTTTCTTGAGCTTTTGCAATAACACCGCGCAACGGCAAAAGCATAATCCCTATAATGACGACAAAAAGAAAAAGAACAAGAAGCGGAATACCAACAAACTTCCATTGAAATTTTCGTTTTTTGGGTGTTCCCACTGTTTGATCAGGCGTTGTATCAACAGTAATTTTTTTCAATTCTTCTGACATACGTTCTATTGTTTATGAAAGTGTGTACCTTTGTCAAGGCATGCTTACACCGCACCTTTGCCATAAATCATCGCCCATGGACTTTTCAGGATTATGACAACGTCAAGAGATAACGAACGTTTTTTTACGTAATCAGCATCAAGCTTAATGCGTTTATCAAAATTAACCTCACTTCTTCCAGATACTTGCCAATACCCAGTAATCCCCGGACGCGCTGAAAGCACAACTTTCACCAAGTCTCTGGTGTGTGGATATTTTCGTTGCTGTTCAATGAGCTCGTCAGGATAATATGGTCTTGGACCTACTAAACTCATGTCTCCCTTTAACACATTAAGAAATTGTGGAATTTCATCTAAAGAATGTTTACGAATAAATTTACCGACAATCGTTACCCGAGGATCTTCAAGTAATTTGTAGCTATTTCTTTTATATTCTTGATACAACGCCTTCAATTTCGGATCAGTACGTAATTGTTCATGAGCATTCACGATCATGGAACGAAATTTTAAAAGCTTAAATGGTCGTCCGTCTTTACCAACACGTTCTGGTGTATCGGCAAATATAGGTCCCGGAGAATCAAGCGTGATAGCAACAGCGACTAATACGCTCATGGGAAGAAAAAATAAAAACAGTATGACACTGCCAATCAAGTCTATACACCGCTTAAAAAAGGTATACCACATAAAATTTAAGTGAGATGATCGTTTTCAGTGCCCTGCAATCCTTCAACGAATTTTTTCACCTTAGGCACTGATGTTTTTTTACAAATCAACAATACATCCTTCGTGTTTACTACCATAATACCATCAAGATCGATTGTTGCGACAAGCTGATCGGTATAATTGTACACTAATGTGTCCTTGACGTCTGTCAACAGCACTTTTCCTTGCGTAACATTTTTGTCTTCACTTATTTCCAACGCTTCTTTGAGCGCTTCCCATGCGCCTATATCACTCCACTCAATGTTCTCAGTGACCACTAATGCGTCTTTGGAGTCCATCTTCTCTAAGATCGCATTATCGAAACTAATTTTCTCAAGCGTCGGATATATTTCATTGAGAACCGATTCAAAATCTGGAGTGCCATACGCATCTGCTATTTTTTGTATGCCTATGGCTAAATTTGGCGCAAAGCGTTCATATTGAGACCACAAAAAGGATGGGGTCGTTACGAAGTACCCTAAGTTCCACGCATGATGCCCGCTAGCCAAATACTTTTGGGCGGTCTCTGCGTCTGGTCTATATTGGAAATCAACGAAGCTATGAAATGGGACATCGTCAGAAGTCTCTACCTTATCGCCATATGATATCCACCCTAAATTTTCACTGGCAAATCGTGGCTTTTGGGACACAAACACTATTTTTTGTGGATCTTTCGATACGACATCACCTGCCGCCATGAGGAGTTTACGGAAAAGTTTTTCTTTCTTTACTAAATGATCGCTCCATAAAATCACCATAGGTTCCAATGGGCTTTGTTTCTTTAAAATGGCAGACATAAGACCGACGGCTGGTCCCACATCTCGTACTTCTGGTTCACCGATGATTTGATGTGATGGCATCTGAGGTAATTGCTTTCCGACAATGTGCGCGTACGCCTTACCGGTTGATACATATATATCTTGAAACGAAAAATCAGGAAGGAGTCGAGAGGCCGCAAGCTGCAACGTAGATTTATCTCCAACGATTTTTTCAAATTGTTTTGGCGATTTTTTCCGTGACAATGGCCACAACCGTGTCCCTACACCACCTGCAAATATAATTGCTTTCATACATCCTTCCTACCTTTCATAAATTTTTCCACAATGTTACGCATCCCTATCTTAAATTGTTCTTTTGAAAAAAGAAGTGCCTGATTTTTACAATCTTCTTCACGTATAATACTTTTCTCGAACGCATGAATGGCAGTATCTATGGACTCAATAGACTGTGTCGTAAATAGTATACCAGTCTTTCCATCAATGACACTCTCTGCTACACCACTTTCTTTATACGCGATAACTGCTTTGCCTCTCGCTTGTGCTTCTACAGCGACTATGCCAAAGTCTTCGTCAGCGCAATAGAGAAATGCACGACAATTGTCATAATACGAAACCAGCTCTTTCTCTGTCAAATGACGCGTGACAAATGTGATGGTATTTCCTGCTATTTTTTTAAGGAAATTTTCTTCTCTGCCTTTGCCTATAATAGTGAGCGGAAGTTTGAGTTCATTAAACGCTTCTATAAGAAGATCAATTTTTTTATACGAAACGAGCCGCGAAACAGTCAAAAAATATGAACATTCAGAAAACTTGGAAACTGACTTGGGATCTAACAATTTGTGTATTTCTACAGGTGGATATATAACCGCTTCAACTTGTCTATCATAATATGTTTGTATACGCTTCTTTACACGTTCTGATATCGCAATATATACATCAGGGCGACTCGCGGCTATTCTATCCCATCTCCTAAGGATGGGAGCTAACTTTGTAAGCCCAATCCTCCCAATACTGCTAAAAACTCCTAACCCCGGTTTTTCCCTATATTGATCATACCCACTCCACAAAAATCGTGTAGGTGTCAAACAATAACAGATGTGATGCGTGTTAGGCTTTGTAATAATATTTTTCGCTTCCGCACTCGTTACGGAAATCACAAGATCAAATTCATCAAATGAAAATGTTTCAAATGCAAAGGGGGTTACCATCGGTAATAATTCATGAATCGATGACGCGAAAGGTAAGTTGTTTAAAAATGATGGTCGCACATCAAAAACAGTAGCCCATGGCGCATTCTTTTTATCGTACACCGCAGTATAAAGCGGTGCATCTGGATACAGTTCATGAAGCGCTAAAAGCACCCGTTCTGCCCCTCCCCATTTATTCACCCTGTCATATACGAGTGCCACCTTCATCATATATCTATTGTACTTCAAAGCAACGACACACTACACAGACTACAAACTATGCACGCCATGGCGTCAAGATTTTGTAGTGAAAATTATGAAAGAGCACTTGAGATTTAGATAGTTTGGTAAATATGCAACGTATCCAAAGCTAATTTTTCCCAATTGTACTCTCGAAGTTGTAATGCCACCTTCTTTAGCGTCACACGATGATCGGCCTTTTTCCATGTATCAAGAAGCGTCATTAATTGATCTGTATCATTTGGAAAAAAATAGGTAACCAAATCTTTTAATATCTCTCTGTGTGCGGGAATATCTGACGCTATCACAGGACTCCCACACGCAACTGCCTCTAAAGGTGGCAATCCAAAACCTTCCATAAGAGATGGGAATATAAGCGCTTCAGCATGTGTGTAGAGTGAGCGCAAACTTTCATCATCAGCAGCGCCAAAAAATACTACTCGGGTAGATAATCCTCTCCGCGTAATTTCTGTCCGTAGTCGTTTATAAAAAAAATCTTCTTTTCCGACAAAAACTACTTTAGCATTTGTTTTTGACTTTGCGAGTGCATCCGCGACGACGGAAAGATTTTTGTGTGGATATGCATTACCAACACACAAAAAATACGGCGTAGGAATCAATGGATGTTCACTTGCCCTTCCTCGTGACGATTTCGTAATTTCCCTATCAACGCCTTCATACGTAACGGTAATTTTTTTCTCTGCGACTTGATAATGATCTAAAATCTCTGTTTTTGTCGCTATCGATGGCGTGATGATATGTTTGGTTTTCGCAATACCAATGGATAAAACAAAACCATATAACAATCGTTTTAACTTATACATAACCCACCAACGTGTAGATGCTTTACCCGTATCAAAATGCTGAATAGTAAGATCATGGATTGTCGCGATCATCGCACCGCTGTAAAAAATAGGGATATTAAAATAGGGAACATGGAGAAGATCCAACTTTTCTTTATAAAAAACCCATGGCATTCGTATCTGCTCAATGATGGTGTGCCATGGCACATCCGCCAACACTTTTTTCCATCGTGTATTTGGTGCTCTCCATTGATCAAAACCAGCAGCGCTTAAAAAGACGACATACTCATTATGAGTATCAACAATCGACAACTCCCTGATAAGGTTACGGATATATCGACCGACACCAGTTTCTTGTATAAGACGCGCATCTATACCTATTCTCATATGCCAACGTGTTCCAATAAAAATATTCGCATGGTATAAAAATCATTCACCATCATGGTCAGCCACCACGGATATATCTTTTTGTAGTGCTTCGTGTAAAACAACCAATTATACCGATGAAAATATACTTCAGTAATTATTCGTCTATTTTTCAATATATTTGCTCTCCCGCTTTGTTTTTTGCGATGCAAAAGAGAAGTTTGTGGATTAAAAACTATCTTCCATCCTGCCTGTTTTATTCGATAACACCAGTCTATATCTTCCGCATACATAAAAAAATCTTCATCCAATAATCCCACTGTTTTGATCACCTCGTTGCGTACCATAAAAAATGCGCCGACTATACAATCTACCTCATGAATAGTAGTAAATCCTTTGTAGCCTTGATGATACTGTCCAAACAACTGTGACGTTGGAAATAATTTTTCTAATTTTAAAAAATACGTTATCGATGCCCATGGCGTCGGAAACCCCCTGTGACATGCAGGATCTATTGCACCAGATGGCAAGAGCACATTGCATGTCGACGCCCCTATATCTGTATGTGTATCCATGTACAAAATCATAGTGGCACAGGTATTTGACGAAAGCTCCGTATCGGAATTTAATAACAGAATATATCGTCCTTTCGCATTCTTAATGCCCGTATTATTTCCTGCCGCAAATCCTAAATTTTTATCATGTTGAATAGTAACAACGCGAGGAAATTCTCTGACAACCATTTCTACACTCCCATCAGAAGATGCGTTATCACACACAATGACTTCCATGCGATAATCATCGAGTACTGACGAAAAAACAGTCTTCAAGCACGTCCGCAAAAGATCTTTTGTGTTATAGGAAAGGATAATGATAGATACGTCAATGTTAACGTTTATAGGCATGTGCACCTTTCCAAACCTTCTCTAACGATATTGCAATGGTATCCCAATTATATGCATGTTCAACAAGTGCGCGCGCATTCTTCGTTAATTTTTCATACAGTGAAGAGTCTGCATTCAGTCGTATCAACTGATCCACAAACGCTTGTGCATTCTTTGCGACCAATATTTCTTTTCCGTCTTCACCACTAATGCCTTCAATACCTTCAGTCGTAGAAATTACCGGTGTGCCACACGCCATTGCTTCAAGAACTTTAAACTTTGACCCTCCGGCTATCGTCATTGGCGCGACCAGTGCGAATGCTTTTGCATATTCTTGCCGTATATCAGAGACGTCCGATAGACATAACACTCGATCGGTTGATCGTTTTTTCATACTCTCCGGCATGTTTTGTCCAACAATGGTTAACATACTACTAGGAAACTGTATTGCTATCTTTGGCCATATATCAGTAAGTAACCACTCGGCAGCTTCTCTGTTTGGTAACCACCGGAAATTTCCCACAAACAAAAAGTTTTTATCTTGAGCATTCTTCTTTCTCTTATAGGTAAACCATGACGTATCCACCCCATTTGGTACGAATGCTACTGGAAAACTTAAATATTCTTCCATAACAAAACGATCATGCGCTGATACTGCAGTAAGTGTAGTTACTTTTCTCCAAACATATCGCTCCCAACGCTTTAACTTTTCTACATCTAGACCAAGAAGAGGTTTTATAAAAGGAAACGTCATTCTCCTCACATATTCGTTATACACCTCGTATTCCACATTGTGTTCAGAAACGACAATCGGTATATCTGTATTGGGTATCGATGGCCACACATAAAATGGCTCCAAATGAATAAGGTCATACGTATTTTTGATAAGTAACTTTGAAAGCAACGTGTGCATCTTGCCATTTGTATATGTAGCCAATAGAAATGGCATGCGCGTAAACACAGCCCTCGCAATATACCCTACTTGCCATGCGCGCCCTCGATTTATCAAGTACACTGCATGACAAAATGAGAGATCTTTTTTGTATAGAGACTCTTTGTTATCTCTCACAAATGAAACGAGCGTAATTTCGTGTTTTTTGGAAAGGCGTTTTAATAAATTGTACATCCGCACTTGCCCTCCTGAATAAAGAGGATATGGCAGGACGGCAGAGACTACAAGGATTTTCATTTTTGCCTGCCCGCCAGCTGGCGGGGCTTCGTTAAATCGATAATTGCAAAGGAGTCATTTCGTACAAGCACCGTATAGGTCTCAGCAAGCGTTTTTGTTTCCCAATCAGCGTCAGTCGGGGAAACAGTCACATAATGGGTAGCCCCTTGTGCCAATTTTTTCTCTATATCAAATCCCAAAGGCCATCCTTGTCGCTTAGTCTGATACAAAAATGTCGTATCGCCGTTATATGGGGCAATTACCTTCGCGTCTTTAGGGAGTATTCTATCCGCTTCCATACCGGCCATAATTATTTCCGGCCTATTTATCCAATAAAAAGTTCGCAGAGTAAACCACGAAAATGCAGTCGTAAATCCGATACCAACGACTAATAATATCATGACAGCCAAACGAGAAAAATGTATATTGGTAAATAAATACGCAATTCCCTTGCCGCTATACAAACAAATAACGGGAAGAAGAAGGATCTGATAATAATCATGCCGCACGTTGCCCGCCGCAAATATCACAAGATACAAAATACTGCCAAAAAGCAAAAGCGGAGCTACCCATTTTTCTTTTTTATCAAGCTTTAATACAAGCCCTAATCCCACAAAAGATATCCCAAAATACCCTAATATCATCTTAGAAACCCGTTCCGCAAACAGCCAATGAAACCATGCCCCTTTAAACCGAATATTTCCATCGTTTAAAAGCCACAAAAATACCGGGATTCCTTCAGGGTACTGCAGTATCCATTGCCGCCACCATAAAAATGGCACCAGAATAACCACGGCAAGTATCACTCCTTTTATAATCGTTTTGAGGGAGAATCTGTATCGCAAAAATATAATTCCCACAAGCGGCAATAATAAAAATCCAACAGTTGGCTTGATGAGTATAGAAATGGAAGCGGTAAACGTAGAAAGATAAAATGCCCATGATTTTTCCTTTACACACGTGGCAAAAAGCATGAGCCATATGCTACAAACAGCAAAAAATACCGCCAATGGTTCAGGTAACACTACGCGGCCATAAAAGACACTAAAGGGCAATATTGCGTACAATACGCCAGCCGATAGTCCCGCCAATTGACTAACCAGAGTCGTTGTAATGCTTGCGACTACCAAAGCGGTGAAAGACGAAGCAAGAATTGTGATAATACGAAGTGATAGATCTACCGATAGATTTGGTACCATACGAACAAGCAATGTAGCAATTGCCTGATACAGAGGCACCTCTACCATTCTGTACCCTTGCGGGTTATCTTTGCCAGATTGAATGTTTGAAAGATCATGATACTTTGGGTGCAAAATGTCTATGCCTCGTGTGACAAAAATTTGCGCGACAGATGCCGTGTCTACTTGGCGAAAACTGTGCCAATCGGCAATGGGTGCTGTAACTTTATACAATCGAAGTCCCACAGCTAAGACAAATATCCCCGTAAGGCACACATGAAACCAATAGTTGTTAAGAATCTTCATTCTACCTCGATTATTTTTATTTCCTGTCGCGCTTTATTTAACGCATACAACTCATCAAACAGCAACACATCAGGCGCACCAAGAGGACTTTTTACGGCAAATCCATCCTTGACCGTTGGCGCGGTGAAGACTAAATACGCATACGGATTAAATTTAAACATGTGCCACAACGCATCCTCCAACCCTACTGAAAATATCCACGCTCTTCCGTATCGCGTTGGCATATTCACAAAGACAAATGTATGGGTACTTTGTAATGGAAAATAATTGGCTTTCAGCGTTAACATCGTTCGTTCAGAAATAGTTGCAGCCTTTTTCCAATCACCAATCACTCGCTGTAAATCCGTATAGTTTAAAATGAATACCATAACAAAAACCACAAGCCCAATAAAAAATATTCGAGAATTTTTCAAATATCGTTCAAAGAGCATACCTGCTACGATCGTCATAAATACTGTCGCGCTTAATGCGTATCGTTCTGCCATGCCACCGAGTCCCAAAAATGGCAATAAGGCAATGACAGCGAGTAATTTCCACATGAGCGCTTCTTTATGGATAACAAGCGCTTTATGCGTATGTTTCAAAATCCAAAAAACGAGAGCTGAAATTCCCACCATAGCCGCAAGCACTCCTTGCGGCTTACTCTTTAGAATTTCACGAAGTGATGTCATCCACTCCACCATTCTCGGTCCGACAAATACTGCCATTAAGTACCCAATGCTATTTGCAAACAGGTTAAATGGTAGCTTCAGGAAATTAATACTATAATCACCTGACGCAAGCAATGAATTCGCATTTGATCTCATCCACCAGTACAACGGGATAACCAAAAGTATCAATGCATACTGTTTCCCTTTACGCAATATAAAAACCGCGCAGAATGAAACGATAACCGGCGCAACAATACCACCTTCATAGGATAATGCTGACAACAGGGAAAGAAACGAAACGGAGATAATCTGCAACCCAATTGCTTTACGATCCTTTACTAGCTTCATACACGCCCAAAGCGAAATCACAAGAAACATAGTAGAAAGTACACTACTTAGCCCAGAAATCCACACGACATTTTCATGATGAACTGACAAAACAACAAATAACATTGTGGTTGTAAACGCTATGCTTTTGCGTATGCGCATCCCTCGCTGCAATAGATACACAAAGATAGCAATGATCGCAAAAAATCCTATAAGCACCATATGATATCCCCACGGCTTTAACCAAAACAGGCTGTAGAGGACAAAATATACAATTTTTGCTATAGGTCTATAAAAAAATCCACTCGCGTCGACAAAAAACTTCGGCAAATCAGACATGGTCGTAGACGCAGCCCACTTGAGCCAAGTGAAATCATCTCCGACAAAATAGAGATTGATACTTTCTCTAAATGTCAAAAACACCGCACATACGATATACACAATTATGGCAAATTGACTGGTAAAGACAGATATAAGGAGCTTAGGATATGACTCGCGCCACGGCCGAACTGATAAAACGGCGACCATCGCACCAATGAGGGGCCACAGTGTAAAGGCTACTTTTGATGCTTCAAACACATCTATAAGTGTCGCGTTCAAAAATAACCCTACGATACCCGCAGACAAGCCTGTCACAAAGGCATCTTCATGGGGAGAAAGAAATGGTCTTTGTTTCCTATACAAGAAAAAAAGTGTTACAAATATGCCCAAGAAAGCAATCGCACCAATAACACCCGTTTCGCCAAGCATGCGCATATAATCTGAATCTGCCGCGACAGAGAGGCTTGAGTAACCACTGCCTAAAAACATATTTCTCTTAAACGCATTCATGGCTTTCGGCCACTGACCCTGAAGTCTTGTAGTAAACGATATGTCATAGACAAATGCTTTTTGGATCAAAAAATTTCCAGATACTGTGGCGATCTCACCTGATCCTGTAGAGAGTGGAGTGCTTACAAACATTTCTATGGTTTTAAACGTCTTTGTAGGCTTCGAAGCGACTGCAGGTGCACTGATAAATCCACTTCCTGTAGGTAACGACTCCACGTCAGGCTTTTCTTGGGTACTTACCACAGCATTTGCTCCATTTATACTCTCTAGTGTACCTATAGGCTGACCAGTAGAAAGATCGATGATCACATCTGAAAATCGAATTGTTTTATAAAAACGATCAGATGCAGTTGATACAGAATTCAAAAGAAGCATACTCACCACAACTACTGGGATAATCCAAATCTTTTTATTTTTCCACCACAACATAGTAACTATGGAAACCAAATACACGCCAAATGACACACGCGACGCCGTAAAAAGAAGGAGTATCAATGACCCAGTGGCTACCAGAAGCATGACAAGCTTTTGCCAGATCTTTTTTAGAGAAAACACAAAACTTCCAAATAGAGGAATCAGAAGCACTAAATACGCGGCCAAATCGTAATGTCCTCCAAAGGTCGATGCTATACGGGCTGTGGGCGGGAGTCGTAACGGCACCCCTTTGGCAAACTCTTCATTCATGGTAAGGAATGCCGGCCAGCCGCTAAATTTCTGACCAATACCATATATAATCACAATCGTCGTTGCTATAGTAAGTGACCATAAAAACATAGACAATGCTTTGGGATTCCTGCGCACTGCATAGTATCCGACAAAAAACATGCCCATATACTCTACTCTGCGAAAAAGATGCAAAAACGCTAAATGTGGAATAAAATCTGGATTTCGGACAAAAATCATCGCAACAAATAGTGATAATAATCCGACCATCCAATAGATAATAATCGGTATGGTAAGCGGAGTGTTGAGGTCTATTTTTCGCTTCCATGCCAATAGTCCTACGGCACTTAAAACAATAGCCACCAAAAAATCTTCCAATCGAATATAAACCCATGTTTGCACCACGTCAAGAAGTGGCAATTTAGGATAAAGCGGTATAAACACCAACAAAAAACAGGTGGAGAGCAGTAACCACTTATTTTTACACCAGTTTGTAAGCTTCTGCATACGTTTCTTTAAGCTGCGCTCTTCCCATCATAACAGAGATCAAGATAGCAATAAGTGCTTTAGTTTTTAACAAAGTTTTCAACAGTGAAAGCTGCCACTCAGGCTTATATTTACCATAAAACGTTAATAATCCGCGATAAATATTTAACACTGGCCCTTTTCTCTTATTTTGTGAGCTTCCTGCCCCAAGATGAACAATGAGCGCTCGATGGTAAAAATACGTCGAGTATCCTTTTTTTCTAGCCCGATACAAAAGATCTATCTCCTCCATATACATAAAGATTTGTTCATCAAACAGCAAATCGTTCATAAACAGTTTTTTAGGTGCTATCATACACGCGCCTGATACCCAGTCTACCTTTCTGGTGCGCTCTGGTGACCAACGCGTAATCCCGAGTATGTCACTTTTAAGAAATAACGAAGCAAATACAACAGGCAAACTAAAAAATGGCCCACACGAAGTTTGAGGACTTCTGTCAGCATTCAGCAACTTCCCACCGACAAATGCATTGGTATGCTGTTTGGCAAACGAGTAAAGCTTACCAATGGACGAATTAAGTACGACAGTATCAGAATTTAGAAGAAGGATATACTCCCCTTTTGACGCACGTATTCCTTGATTATTCGCTCTCCCAAATCCAACATTCTCACGGTTATTGATGAGCCTCACTTTCGGAAACTTTTTACCAATCATTTGTCGCGTTCCATCGGTAGATACGTTGTCAACGACGATAATTTCAAATTTAAATGCAGCGTGATCAAGGCTCCGATACAAAGATGCAACACAATCGTGTGTCAACTTCACTGTATTATAACTAACGATAATAATTGATAAATCCATATATAGAGGGAAGAGTTATTGAAACAACCTTGCAAATTGTAACGTGTAATGTAAATTTTTTGTCCTATCTTTAATGTATTTGGCAGGTACACCACCAACCACAGTGTAGGCGGGGACATCTTTAGTTACTACTGCCCCACTTGCTATCACTGCGCCTTTTCCTATGGTAACACTGGGAAGTATGGTCACTCGAGTACCAATTACCACATAATCCTCTATTACAACTAAACCACCAATTTCTGTAAATTCTTCACTTTCTATGTCGTGTTCCATAGTAAATATCCGTACTTCACCGGCTATAGATACATTATTTCCAATCTGAAGCGGCCTCTGCTCATTTGAAAACAACGATCGAAGGTATCCAAACGTTTTATTTTCTCCCGTTCTCCATACCCGTTTATGCCTCCCATCAAGAAATGCGTCATTGCCAATGATCGTGTTATGTCCGATAAAAATCCCAGCTGGATTATTAAACCGGGCTAACCAATGGATGGATGAATCACTGCCAATTGCGACGCGAAAAACATAGCGATACAAAAACAATCGAATCGTATGACTTGGGATAAACCCAGTGAGCGTTGCTAAATAGACCCAAAAATCAATAATTGCTCTCATAGTATGTTATTTCGATTTTTTCCCTACTTCCTCTAAGATTGATACTACTTGTTTTGCAGCCGTATCCCAAGAAAAAAGCGACACTCGTTTCTTTCCAATTGCAAGTCTTTCTTTCTCTTGACTCGTCCCATGTTCAAAAAGCGCTTTCGTGATACCCTCACAAATACTTGACACACTCAAAGGATCCACATAGATAGCCGCGTCCCCTGAAATCTCAGGCACACTAGAAACATTACTGACCACTATCGAACATTCATGCGCCATAGCCTCAAGAACCGGCAGCCCAAATCCTTCATATAAACTCGGAAGGACAAAACACTGCGCATGAGTATACAGAGTCGAAAGATCGTCATCAGTCACAAAATCCAATATTTTAACCCGATCTTTTACCTCATACGCACTGGGGGCTGCAAGAATCTCCTCATACATCCAACCCTTTTTGCCTACGATAACAAGTGCTATATTCTTGTCTTCCAAAAGAGAAAAAGCCTCGATAAGGCGCACGAAGTTTTTTCGCGGCTGCAAGGTGCCAACGGATAGAATATACGGCGCGCGTATACCAAAACGCGTAAGGTGTGATGATTTCTGCGGCTTTTGTTCCAAAAGACTCATACTCATCCCCGGATACACGACTACAATGCGTTCCGAGGCTATGCTGTAGGCTTCCATTATAGCATGTTTGGAGTATTCACTGATCGTAATCACCTTTTTAGCATGTCGAACGGAATACTCTGTCCATTTGGTCAATTGATAAAGATCCAACGTGTCAAACATCTCAGGATAATGAAGATACGACACGTCCATAATGGCACACACGCGTGGAATATTTGTAAACCGGGGGATATAATGGGTGGGAGAAAATACGACATCTGCAATCGGCGCATCGCGGTACAACAGCCATGGAAGACCAATAAAAGTCCACAGCTTTTTGGGTTTACCCACACTATATTCCCATACAGCAGAAGCAGAAGGCAGGTCATCAGTTGGTTTATCCGGCATATACACGCGCGCCTTGGTAAATTGGCTATCCCCATGCTTGAGCTTTCGTTCTATACCAATGAGCATTTCATAGGCAAATCGCCCAACCCCTACTCTGTTCCCACTATTTGCTTCATAACCATCAATTGAGAGTATCATACGCGTGTATTATAAATACCCAGGATATACAACATGCAATTTCTGTTCTGAAATAGAAAGAAATTTCATGATATCTTTTTTGGTAGCAATACTATCGCAAAAAATCCGTGCACATTCTCGATCGACCCAATGAAGCCGTCGCCTCTGAACACCGACGATATTTGCCCGAAACTGGCCTTGTTTTATATCGATGTGAGGCTCAGGATTTGAATCTTTAGGATACGTAAATATGGAAAGATCGTGAATCGTCGTGACACCTTTGGCATAGGTAAGCGGCGGCTGCGTCCAGTCACTGCTCCAAAAAACATCAACTCGCCCTATAATCCACTCTACAGGCATGATATGCAGTCTATTCCACAACAGGTCAAGAAGTATTGGCGGGACATGAATAATCATTGAACGAACATTGGCATGTTTGTTCTTTAAGATTGCTGCAAACTGCTTTAGGATGTGAGACTTACGAAGCGATGATCCGAAAAGAATAAATTCATGCGAAGGGCTTTTTTCTACAAGCTCAATCACCATACGCTCCATATATCGAGCGACCCCTGTGTGTTCAAACGCAATTTGACTTATATCAATGCCTATTTTCATACTGCATCATATCCCTTCGGATGTGCTTGATGCCAGCGCCATGCTGAAGAAATAATGTCAGAGAGTGTTGAATGTTTTGGCGCCCACCCAAATTCTTTCATAAGCTTTGTAGGATCTGCCACAAGCTCGGCGGGATCCCCTGCTCGTTTCGGTGAGTTAATCACAGGAAACTCTCGGCCTGATATTTTTTTCACCAACGAAACAACGTGAGAAACCGTAGCACCTGTACCTGTACCCACGTTATACACGTCGCTTGAGTGACCGTTTAATAGCGCATCCATGACCAAAAGATGTGCTTCACAAAGATCATCAATATGTATGTAGTCCCGCACCGCAGTGCCATCCGTGGTCGGATAATCCGTGCCAAACATATGAAACGTATTGTGAATTCCAAGTGCGGTCTGACACGCAAGGGGTATAAGATGCGTCTCCGGTTCATGCGACTCGCCATTCGTTCCATCGATAGCCGCGCCACAAGCATTAAAATACCGCAAAGACACCGACCGAATACCGGCTGATCGTTCATACACGGAAAGCAATTGCTCGAAATTCCATTTCGATAATCCGTAGGGCGATAACGGCCAAATAGTATGAGTTTCAGGAATTGGAATTATGTTTGGAACACCATAAACAGCTGCGGTAGAGGAAAAAATGATTGGCGGTGATCCTGCATCTTTCATACACTCCAAAAGAACAGTGGGTGAAATAAGATTATTCTTTATATAACGAATTGGATTTTTCACAGATTCTTCTACCGATGTGTACCCGGCAAAGTGCAACACTCCATCAATAGAATTCTTAGAAAATATCTCTGATACCACATCTTTGTCCCCTACATTTCCGATTATAAGTCGTGCGGTACTGGGTATTGCCTGCTTATGCCCGTACTCAAGCGTATCAAGGATGACCACTTCATGACCCTTTAAAACAAGCATCCGAGACATCGCACCTCCGATATATCCGGTGCCGCCAGTGACTAAGAACTTCATACTGTTATTTTGCCTTTCTGGGAGGGTATAAAAGAAAATAGAATGAAGAAAAGAAAGAACGCAGCCGCATACCACGTAAGTCTTTCGGCCGTAAAAAATATATGGAACGCAAACAACGGGATAGCTAGAAAAAGCATAAGAAGTCCTGACCACACAAACAAAATCGGCTTACGACTAACCAAAAGTAAGACAAAAACTACAAAAAAACTTATATCTTGAGTTTTCATAAAAAGTAAACTGTTAACTGTTAACCCTGCCCGCCATCGCTACGCTCAGGCGTTTGCAGGCGGGTGTTAACTGTTGTCTATAGTAGACAATAGTTTTCTTCAATCCTTCGTCAACAGAAACGACAGGCTCCCAATCTAATAATTCTTTGGCTTTGGTAATATCAGGGCATCTTTTCACCGGATCGTCTGATGGAAGTTTCGAATAGACAATCTCTGACGTACTATTGGTAAGAAAAATAATCTTTTTGGCTAAATCAATCACCGTATACTCCTCAGGATTTCCTATATTAACGACCTCCCCGTTTGCCTTCTCTTTTTCCATCAAAGAAATAAGGCCGGCCACCTGATCCGACACATAGCAAAAAGATCTCGTCTGTAGTCCGTCGCCATAGACAGTCAGTGGTTTATGAACAAGCGCTTGATTGATAAAGTTAGATACCACGCGTCCATCGTTCGCTTTCATATTCGGACCATACGTATTAAATATCCGCGCAATTCTTGTGTCTACGCCATGTTTTGTATGATAAAGCAGGGTCATCATTTCGCCGTATCGTTTGCTTTCGTCGTAGCAACTTCGCACGCCATTAGGATTCACATTCCCCCAGTACGTTTCCTTTTGCGGATGTTGTTTTGGGTCTCCATATACTTCACTGGTTGAGGTATAAATAAGCCGAGTATTGTGCTCTTTAGCAAAGATAAGCGCATTTCTAGTCCCCACCGAATTGACCAGCGCTGTTTCTTCAGGATTGTTTTGATACCCTTCAACCGATGCGGGGGAAGCCAAATGCCACACATGCGTGACATCGGAAATCTCCGGCAAGCCTTTTATAACATCTGCCTGAATAAAAGAAAATTGAGAGTTACGTATTGCCTCGGTGAGGTTTTCAACTCTACCAGTAATTAAATTATCGACAGCTATGACCGTATGCCCAAAGTCAAGGAGTTTATTCACTAAATTACTCCCTATAAACCCAGCCCCACCTGTGACTACACTTACCATTTTTCCTGCCATAGGCGTATTATATCAAAGGATTATATATAAAATTCCTATAATTACTTTTCATTCAGCAATTGAAGAATTTGATTTTTAAATTCAGGCAAACTTTTTATCACCGTATCCCACACGACTGTGATATCAATACCGAAGTAGTGATGAATGAGAATATTTCGCGTTCCCATAGCTTTGTTCCAGGCAACTTCCACATGCTGATCTCGATATTCCTGAGGAATATTTTTGACTGCTTCTCCTATGATTTCCAGTCTGCGAATCACCGCGTCCTGTTTCTCTTGGGATCGCATGAACTCTTCTTCCGAACAATTACGTATATACTCTTCAATAACAGTAATACTTTCCACTATATGATTGAGAAAAACAAAGTAATCTTTGTTCATAATATGCCTATTTGTTCAGCCATAATTCGATCTTTCAAAAGATGATGTACTGATGCATAGGTAACAAGATCAACATTTTTACCAAGCGCCTCTTCAAGCTTTATTTGTAAATCCGCTAAATCAAATAGACTCGTTCCTCGCGGTACATCAACAAGTAAATCAATATCACTCTCTTGCTTTTGCTCGCCTCGTACATATGAACCATAAATAGAAGAGCGAGTCACGCCCGCTCTCATAAGAATAGGTACTGCTTTAACCTTTATCTGATCAATCGTATTATTTACCATATAACTATCCTCTTTAAGTATATCACTATTTTATCCCCATAAACCCAGCCCCCTCAGTGACCACACTTACCATCTTTTTTGCCATACAGGCATTGTATCATAAGGTTTTTAATCAGATTTATTCGAATATTCCAAATCTACTATTGCATAGATTTGCATAGATTTGATAAAATATGCATAGATTTTGAGGGCGTCGTGGTGCTGACTCCTTCATGGGCAGATGAATTTTTAACTCCTCTTCAAAAACGATTTGGTGACAGGGTGACATTACAGACTATCAATAACCCATCCGTTGCGGCAACACTCGCTACACTCGCAAAGCATTAAACAAAAATTGAAACTGGCAATCCTGCACTTGAAGCATATGCATTTTTCATTTTTTCTTCCCATGCAAACGGCTTTAATTCCATCATTTCATGGATAATTGAATCGCCAAACACATGCTGTAAATCCGATTCAAAAGTTTGCCCTAGATGCTCTAGCCTATCAAGCGTTGCCCTGTCAGCACGATTTCGTGATCGCAAACCTACAAACCGATCATGGAGGCTCACGGATTTTTGATCAAATGTCCAATCACCATAGGTGAGTACTGCAAACTGTATATCTTTCAATCGACCACTTTTTCCTCGAGAGAAAAGATACGCGTGATCTTCTTCCTTCATATGGTGAAGAAAATATGGATCAGCCCCATTTCGCTCTAATAATGCCAGCGTATTTTCTGAAGAATACGTTGACGGATGTGCAGCGTCGCGCACATCATGCCATCCTAATTCATCCATTTGTCTTCGTCCCGCATGATCGACAAGTTTATGATCACGAAGAAGATCAGGATCAAGAGATGTTAATGATGTTTGGGTATACCCTCATGCAAGTAATTTTTGTTTTTGCGTAGGTGTCGCATGCGCTATTTTATCACTCAAAAAATAGACATGCCTTGAAGCTCCGGTGATATGAGTAAATATTCCCTTCCATCGCATTGCATCTTGAGGATTTGTCAGCCCAAACATTGCCGACCCTTCTGTGACAGTTCTATTATTTTCAAATGTCTTTTCTGATACTGAACCCAATAAGTAACTTAGTACCGGAAATTTTTTGAGCGTTTCAATCACGTCTGGATTGTCCACTCGATATTTCTCTATAAATTTGTCCACTGGAATTTGTTGCATCATCAATTCTCTTTTTTTGACTTCTGCATTATTGCTTCTCGTAGTTCTTGTGATATCTGACGATTATAGCAAATCAGAGTACAAAAATAATATTTTTTGTGATACAGTTAACATCATGCAAAAAGCATTAATAACTGGCGGTGCAGGATTTATCGGTTCTCACCTTGTAGACAAATTGTCAAAGACATACAACGTTCATGTAGTAGACAATCTAGCCACTGGAAATAAAACATTTGTTCCAAAAAATATACCACTCTATATCGAAGACGTACGAAACAAAGATAAGATACTTTCTATCGTACAAAAAGTGAAACCAGACATCATTTTTCATATCGCAGGACAAGCATCCAATATTAATTCTTTTTCCGATCCGCATTTTGACATCGATGTCAATTTCAAAGGGACAGTCAACGTGGTGCTCGCAGCCCTTGCCGCAAACGTCACACGATTTCTCTACGCTTCCTCCATGACAGCCTACGGTCATCCAGACTCGCTCCCTGTATCAGAAACTCACTCCTGCAAGCCAGTTTCCTACTATGGAATCTCAAAATATGCCGCGGAGCGCTTCGTCCACGCGACAGCGGCCCGCACCGACCTAAAAAAACCATTCAACGTCACCTCTTTTCGCATGTTCAATGTCTATGGCCCAAGACAAAGTCTGACTAATTCCTACCAAGGGGCGCTCGCCATATTTATCGGCAATGTGCTTCGAAATGAGCCCGTTACTATATATGGAGATGGTTTACAAACACGGGATTTTATCTATATAGATAATGTCATCAAAGCATGGACACTCGCTATCGACAAACCCAACGTATTTCAACAAGTATACAATCTCGGAAATGGTAAACAAATAAGTGTCAAAGATATGGTGAGAGCAGTGATACAAGCAGCAGGAAAAAATCCCGATACGTATCCTGTCGTCTATAAAGATCAGCGTCCCGGCGAACAACGCTTTATGGAGGCTGATATGAAAAAGGCTTTCACAGACTTTTCTTTCAAACCCTCCACATCGTTTACCAAGGGCTTGACACAAACACACTACTGGGCACAATCACAATTGAAATCTTCGGTCATTATATGACAAAACTACACAAAGTTTTGCTATCTCAATCCGAATACACACTTGCGTAATCCTACTCATATATGCATAACCATACACACGATGACCACGTAATTATAGAAAAAAAATTAGGTATACCGCCTGATTATCAATATCTGGCAATTCGAAGTAAGAACTTTCTTCAAGCTAACTGGCACAAAAATAAATTAACGGTGTTAGATACCCTTCTGAAGTTTACTAAACATTCGTCCGTACTAGATCTGGGTACGGGTTCAGGAAATTTTGAACTTCGGTACACCGCAAAAGTAAGAAAGATTGTCGGCGTTGACTACAATGATGAACCACTAAAATTTTTAAAGAATAAACTCAAACGCGGCAAAAAAAATAATGTAGTACTCGTTCAATCTGATATACGCGATCTCACAAAGGTAAAACGTCATGCCCCATTTGACTTTATAGTTGCTGTAGATGTTATCGAGCATATTCCGGAAAAAGATGCATTAAAAGTTGCAAAAAATATTCGTGCACTCATCAGTAAAAACGGGAAGGTTTGTATTATTACTCCGAATTATCGAAGTGCCTGGGTGCTCCTGGAAGCACTTCTTGACACAACGACCCTTGTTCCCAAATTTCAGGGCCACCAACACTTAGCAAAATACTCAAAAGAGAATTTAACGAGGGTGTTTAGGGAAGGTGGTTTCCGTCTCGTTACTTTTCGTACATTTAATACAATCTCCTTTGCGGCTCCATTCTCTTGGTTAGCTACATTTCTCTGCAAAATCGAAATTGCATACGAGTTTACTTATGGCAACATGATTGTTGCAATTTTTGAACGAAAATAGCTACCCTCGAATTATGAGGCCTCAATCGCCTTTTGGTACTCATTATCCCACGTATTTTCTTTCGCGAAATGAATAGAACCCGTACGCAGAGATTGATAAAGTTTTGGCGTAGTTATTATCTTGATAATAGCTTGTGCAAACGCGTCAGGCGTGTCTTTAACAATCAATCCTGCACCCGCTTTCTGTATGTCTTTGCCAAGGGGTGGGACGCTGGTTGTAATTACTGGTAATCCCACTGCGGTGTAAGCGCGTATTTTAGTCGCGTCACCATACTTTCTTGCTGATCCTTCTATATCCTTGTAAGGCGCAAGCGCTACCTGAAACGTACGAGCAATGTTAGAAATTTTTTCTCTATTTGCGATAAACCCATGAAATATGACATTCTTTCTAATATGCAACTCTCCTGCTAAACCCTTAAGCTTCGCTTCATTCGCTTCGTTCCCACCGATAATATGTAATTGTATATCTGGTATTTTTTTTGCAACTATCGCGGTCGCTTGCACTGCAATATCTGGTCCATTTTCATATCCTAGTGTTCCCAAAAAAACAAGAGTATTTTTTTTAATACTCCCAATCGGAAGCGCGTCTATTTGAGCGGGATACAATGCATTTGGTACATGAATTACTGGCGCTGTTTTTTTGGAATCTAGTCCTGCATGTATACGTGCAGGCATCATGGCCTTAGACACATCCCAAATGACATCAGATTGCATGCATGCTTTCCTATCTAACCACAGATAAAGAGCATTAAACCAATTGAATGTATATCGCTTCGGTGAATAATCCGACACATAATACACCACTTTTTTCACTCTTCCTAAACGTCGTAGAAACACTCCTGCAAGCGCATTGATCGCTTCAAACCCGATAAAAAGATCAAACAGCTTCTTTGTTCTCAATCCTTCAACAATAACGGAAAGATAATCTCTCATCTTAAACACGATGTGAGTTCCCGACGTATTTGAAAACCACAATAAAGGAGAAAGAATTGTTAGTATAAATGACGACTTCAGAAATGAAACAAACTTTCCATATTTATACACTTCTACTCTAGGCAATACAAAATCACTCCCAGGATACACTTGATCAATAACCACTACCTTTTCCACTCTCGGCACAAAGTAATCACGCATCGGCTCCAAATTTCCGTTAATAGGCAGACGCACACCATTTTTCCATGGTGAAAATGTAGCAATCAACACATGTGAACGTTTATTGATGATAGATTTAGCGTTTTTTTTGAGCATATACACGAAATACAAATAACCATAGAACAATAGCACCCAAAGTGACCAGCGATAAAATTCTTCCCAACAAATACCATCGACGAGGAGCAAACTCTATAACAACGGTATATGACCCTTCTTGGGGTAATGCAAACGACATAGTGCCAAATGGTTCTTTGATAGCCTCTACCAGCTCACCCTTTATATTAGCTTGCCATCCGTGATGATATGACTCTGAAACCATGAGCTTTGTCGCTTGTGAAACCTGCACATCAACTTCATACGAATCATCAGATATTTTACGCCAATCTATAATCGTTCCGTTCTCTAACGAAAAATGATCTTTCGATTGAGGTGTTTTGTACATCGCGATGTCATTCAACTGAATTTTACTAAGCCATGGCACGGTATCAAGGACTTTCTCTACATCTTCTCTTTTTGTTTGACTATATTTTCTGTCATCAGTAAATATTTCTCCATATGGATCAAAAGGAACTATGATATAACGGATGCTCAACATATCTAATTGACCTCCCACAGTCGGGGCTTGCAATGCACGTTCTAACGATGCGCTATCAGTGGCTCCTAAAAGAGGTTGAGCTTCTATCGGCAACTGATTGGATGATGAATAAGCGAATCTACTTTGTCGAGGAACCCACAGTGTACGAAAAAATCCTTGTTCATTTTGTAACACTTTTTTCAATGCAATATATTGTGTGGGCACTTCTCGTTTTGTAAATGTGCCGCCTAATGACCCATTCACTGCTGGTCGAATTAAAACAATCCAGTAACAAATAAATACAATTGGAACAATCCACAAAAATTTAATCAAATATTTTTTCATCACTTGGGTGATTGAAAACAGCGCAATTGGTATAAGTACCGCATACGACGTCATGATCAATACATAAAATTTCGTCGGATCACGAAACATCACAAATCCAGGAACATGCTCAAAAACCCACACATACACAAAACCCAGCGGCTCGTTGGCTCCTTTCGATAGAAAGGCTCCGACTAATCCTAACGCCGCAAATCCAATAACTAATGTGTTCTCTTTAAACTTTTTTACAAAAAGTAAACTTGAAAATGCAAGTATTGGAAGCAGTAAAAACTCCGGTTGTAAAAAATATGTTTTCCCAAACAAATTCTCCGGCCAATTAGGATGAAGCAATGAGAGAGCGTGAGAAAAATCAGCAAAGCTAAAAAATCGAAGCGCTGAAACCGTCGTATAGGCACTTCCTAATGCGTCTAACGTATTCTCTTTAAGCATGAGTAACGGCAATACCCAATATAGATTTAACAAAATCCCTATTATACCTGCCACAGCGCCAAAACGTAATCTTCTCCATAACTTTACCCATCCGTCCCCTTCAAAAAAATACAACACTACCATGCTTATTGCGGATAAATACGCTATTCTTGGATCTAAAGACACTTGAACACCAAACACTGTCCCTAATATAAGTGTTGTCGGCCAAGGATTTCTTGTATCACGAAGAAATCGAAAAAAAGACAAAAGCACCCATGGAAAAATCGATACCGCATAAAACACTCCCATTTGCCCACCACCGGTTACCATAAGCACATACGTGTTTGTCGCCAAAATAAGTGATGCCATCGCACGCATCCACAAAGAGGAACTCGGCAACACCGTTGCCAACAAACGCCACCCACCAACTGCTAATATTACTACGGGACACAAAAACCAAAACAGTTTATATATCGCTATCCAAGAAGTTCCGGTAAAAATGGCAATCTGTGCAAATAAGAAATTATAGGTGCTCAAAAAATATGCTGGGGATAATCCTCCCAATCCTCCCCCGTATCCAGCCTGCCATGAGGATGGCACGCGCGACATCGTGTTTACCATTTCAGGAAATAGATATGGCCAATCACCACCAATAATTTCACTACCCGTAAACCATGGTCGATATATAAAAATGACAATCATAAAAGCCGCGAATCCAACAAGCACAACTTTTCTATTCATACGCGACCCCATTTTTTTATATATCTCCACATTCCATACGATAGTAAACCGATTAATGCAACGATACTTATACTCGCGCCAATATAAAAATAGGATTGCATACTCATATACAATTCCAAATCATATTCACTTTGCCTATCAACATCTTCTGGCGTTATATACCACGCATTCGCATACCCATTGGCTTGAAAGTGACGCGTGCTGGCGATACCTTTATCAAAACCAGCAAGAGAGACGCGCCACCTGCGATTAAACGCTTCACTCAATGCTAATACATATGGTTGATCTGCACCAGAAACATGAATTTTATACAGCGTTGGATTAACTTGAACGAATGATATGGTCGGTTGCGACACAATTTTCTTCTCGTTGTTTTTCAAAAGCATCACGAGAGGATGCGGTATATGAACAAGCGATACATTCTTGAGCTCTATGCGCGAAAGGGATAAGTGATCGGTGGATGGAGATATCTGTATAAATCCAGTATTCACGAACTTATTGGTCCTGACCACTGCTTGATACTGTGCCCATGTAGGAGATTTCAACATATCTTCAACAATCGTATTTGTACTATCAACTTTTCCGTCCTGAGCTTGCTCGCCTCGCTGAGCGTTCTGGGGCGAAGCGGGTCGAAGAATCTCACTTTCTAGCGTCCGAACGACAAACGGCTCCCCGCTTGTGCGATAGGCAAATGTCAAAAGATAATAACTTTGCGGTTGCCAATCGTCAATCTTCCACACCAATCCCTTTGCGCCCTTTATATAGCGCGCGTCTATCGCAAAACTCGCTGAATCTGTGGATGAAAGTTCTGATTCTAGCATCATCCTTGAATTATCCGTTAATAAATTTTTCGGTTCAATCAAAGACAGACGCATTTGATTCAGGGAATCATTTTCTGTTTGCACTACTGTGCCTAATTTATTCCAGCGACCTTCTTCAGTTATCAAACTATCTAGCTTCTCATCCCCAACTGTTATGGAAAAATGCTCATTTATACCATACGTATTTTTATCAAGATAGACACCATACGATTCAGTGTTACCCTTCGGCAATTGCACGCTATACGGTATAGTCAAATCAGAGAGATCCGCATTGGTCCTCTCAAGAAGGTTTCCAAATATCATATCCGTAATCTCTTCAAGATAGTCTCTGTGTGCTTTTATGGGATCACGCTGCTGTATCAGAAGCGTTAGTCGTCGGTAGTGCTGACGCAAATATTCAGACAGTAGGAATTTTTGTTCCATCTTCCATTGTAGCGATTGATCTATGGCATCAATCGTTTTTATATTATCGTCAAAATATCTATAGTAGCGCGCAAGTGTTGCTTCCCAACTATTTAAACGCTTCCATGCAGAAACATCCCAAAGGCGAGGACTATCACGAGACACTCCGGGCTCTTTGTGCGCAGTGTTAAAATCAGAAAGTGTGTGTAACGTTCCCAATACCGACATACTCTCGCCCCAACGTTCCAACTCAAGAATTCGCTTTGCGGATAAAAATGATTGTTGGTCGATACGCGAAAAATAATTGGCTCTGCCAAATTTCCATAATTTTACTGTTTCCTTTAATACTATCAACGGATAATAAAATGACGAAGGCGACGTAGTCACGAACGCATGGTGCATGATCCTGAACGGATCTGGATTTTTTACCATGGCAAGAAGAGAGCTTTGCGATTCCGCTGGATACCAAAATGCCGATGCAGATGATGGCGTCTGAGATCCATCAAAAAACGCAGACTCACCAATATCATCAGACAACAATTCTAACGGTACAGAAGCGTCTACAACCACTCGCGATATGGCTGTCGTATTTTTTGCGATATAAATGCGAGGTGTCACATTCTCACTGGGCAGTTCATAAATATAAAATCGATTATCAAAAGAAGCTACGAGTCGTAGCGCAAGCGAATCGACAAACTGTGCATACTCTTTCTGACGTTTGGGAAAATATTTTCTGACGTCATTATACGGAAACTCAAGAAAAGCATCATACACCTTCGGGTCACTAGTATAAAACACATACCTGATATTTAAGATACCCAATATACGCTTCACCTCATCTATGTTTCCATCCCGTACGCTTTCAAGAAAAAGTTCACGATATCTTCCAAATTCGCCAGTCCCCGAAAAATCCTGTTTTCCCCCCAAATATGAAATCATCGACGGCCCTTGATATGCTCCAGTATCTTTCCCTGCTACAATCTGATAGCCAAAATCAGTAAGTGGGAGCGTCAATACTTTTCCGCCTGTGGGCAATTTGCGAATATACTCAAGAGCCAGTTTAAAATTAGGATCCATATTCATAGCTATCCGAATATTGTCAGCATCCCATAAAAGTGGATTTGTTAAAGATCCGTTGATAAACTGCCACGCGTTAACGAGAAGCAAAAAAACAAAAACTAAAAGCCACACCTTCGCTTTCTTATACACCTCTAATACGACAGGAAGCGCTAATCCAAAAATCACCGCATAATAAAATAAGTATGCACCCGCCCACTGTCCATAAAAGTTACGAAAGATAGAAAATCCAGGAAGTATAAATAATTTTTTATATACCGACAGACCAAGATCAGTGATATTCCCTGTGGCAAAAAAGAAAATCACAATAAAGAATGCCCCGATCAACAGGAACGTTTTCTTAAATCGTTGTTCCTCTTTTCCGCTTCGCAACAACCCTAATATAACCGTCAATGGAAGCATTATCATGAATATAAGGAGTTTAGAAACTTCCGTCATCTGCGGAAGTAACATCACATTAATCGATGTTTTTATACTCGGCGCAATGGAGGAAAAGTATCCAAGTCCGCGATCAAACTTCCCCTGGGAAGAAAACACAGCAGAATACAAAACACTCCCAGGAGTTACCATGCTGGCAATTTGCGGCACTATATGAAACGCCTGAAGAAGTATAAATACAATACTCGCCACACCAAGCTGTCTCCAATGAACAGCTTGATCCAATACCCGTCGTTTATACACCAGTAACAACACAAGAGAAATTGGATAAAATGCAAAGAAAACCGGTGCAGCTGCAAAACTAAAATTCGCAGAAAATATAAAAGTTACCAGAAGCGCCCAAAAAAGATAAAAAAACCGATCAGTCACCATGTATCGCAACATCAAATAAAACATGACAGGGTTTAGGAATACATAATTATGGGTTATAAGCACCTTATCCCAACCAAATATTGAAATGGGTGAAAAAACATAGAGTAACCCTCCTGCCAATGCTGCTAATTCTTTTAATCGTTCGCCTTTCATGGAAGTGTGCAACAGTTGAACAACCGATAAATATACAAACAAAAAACTCGCGGCTAAACTGAAACCATGAAATGCGCTTATAAGTACTGTCGATGAGACAAGTATTCGCTTTGCTACTGCCAAAAGAGCCACAAATGGTATCGTCATAAAACCGATATTCTCACTGCCTCCACCAGAGGGAGACACAACAAACAAAGAGTAATTAATAAGATATCGGAGAGGATCATAAAAGTACAATCGGCTGGAATCCCCCCCTAAATCCATAAATCCGGGTTTGAGCCAAAAAAAAGGAATGATGAAAAGAATACACGTAATGACCGTAGGGAGCAACTTTCCTTTCATGCGGTTATCTCCCGCCACTGCGTAAATATTCCGAGAACGAAAAATAATACAAACCAAACGGCCAAACGCTCAGTAGTCGCTGCTGCTCCGCTGATTAGATATCCTAAAACCATTCCAGTCAACAAAATAATACACAATTGAAACACTCGCGCACTCGTAAGCTTTCCTATACGAGCAAGAAACCAATATAAAAATAGTGCACCAAACAATCGCACATCTAATGAAATCGGAAAAGCAAATACTTCAGCTATAACGAGTATGGAGACAAATGCCAAAAAAGTCAGTGGATTTCCATGAATCCATTTTGCCGTGTCATGCATCATTTTTTGAATATCTTTTTTCATGTGACTTTAAAATTACTCATTCCAAATCTGAACAACTCCGATCAACAACAAAAGAAACAGCCACACTGCCACCTTTTCAGTTTGTTCTGAAGTTCCCGTAAGAAGATATAGAACATACATAAGAAGAAGCAATGCAAGACAACCAATAAACGTGGTCTTACTTTTTCTCCCAATGACCCATGTGTCTATTGCATATAGAAATAGGATGCCATACGTCCGGACATCTGACATCCTAGGGATGATAAATATATCCACCAATACCATAGATGACAACAATGACATGATGGCGTTATTGTTTGCTAGTAAATACTTTCGCGCTTGAAGCACATAACGTTGTATAATCATATATCTTTTCCCGACAACCGATTTCTTATTATACTAAACAGAATACTGACAGTGAGAAATAGCGCACAGGCAAACGAAACCGTAAGTCCTATGACAAAATATTTTTGATCCCGCATCTCCAATATGATAGTAACAGCGTCGCGACCATCTATGTCCTGGTTGGTTATATACCATCCATTCGCATAGCCATTCACCAGAATATGTCGAGATGAAGCGACCGCTTTGAGTCCACGTGTCGAAAAAAAATGGGTATCAAATAGTGTATCGGTCGCATAAGACGCACTTTTTTCCTTCACGTCACCTTCAAGATATGATTGGTCATACGGACCGCTACCGTCCTGAGTCTGATCTGAAATGTACGCCGTCCATGCTTTATCGTACCCTTGAAGAAACGCTAACAAAAACGGACCCGTGATACCTGAAACGCCAATTTTGTAACGCGTTGGATTGATCCGGATAATCGTAAGTTTTGGGGTTGTTTTCTGCAAGACATGTATATTTGTCTCACATAAACGTTGATCAAGTACACCACAATCTTTTTGATCAGCGTATACCTGTCGCAGCTGTACCGACGTATCGTTTATAAAAAACGATGCCGTCTGTCCGTACCAATCGTTTATGGAATTCTGATAAAACACAACGGACGTCGGAACGTATACGATGGGAAGAAAATCAGAAAGCTCGTATATGTTATAGCTTTTCAGAGAAAAAATCTTCTTCGCGCCTAGTTTCTGTACCAGTTCCGTCATGCCGTCCTGGGTGTCCGGAAGTGAAAGTCGCGCATAGGTATAAGGAAACTGAGGAAATATGTCGTCATAGATATTGTGCGCGCTGTTGTGATAAATGTATCGAATATTAAGAAGCCTAAATAAACGTCGAAGAGCTGCATAATTCTTCTCTCGCGAGAGTCTAAAGAAAATTTCCGGAAACGGTGCAATCATTTGGTATCCTGAAAAATCCGGTTTTCCTGCAAGATAAGAAATCGTTGATGGACCGACATAGGCTGCATTATTGAGTCCGTGAACCACTTGAGCTCCCCAGTCCGTAAATGGAAGCGTGAGAATTTTTCCGTCCGACGGTAGTGCATGTATGTAATCTAATACTCTTAGATACGCAGGGTCCATAATGATGGCTGTACGAACACCCTTTGATCCCCAGCGAACCGGATTAGCCAAATTTCCAGAAATAAACGGCGTGGCGTTAACTATAACGCCCAAGAGAACAATTGAAATGAAATACATCCCATAATATTTCTTCGTACGGAGCATGAGTTGTTCTGCGGCAAGTCCTAGAAAAAGTGCAGCAAAAAAATTATATACGAATTGCCATTGTCCGATAAAGTTTCTAAACATGGAAAAGCCTGGAATATAGAATAGTCGTTTATAAAACTCCACGCCTATATGGGTGATGTTGGCCGTAACCAAAAAAAATGTAAGAACGAAAAACGACATCACTAGAGGTAAATCTGCATGCTTTGTTTTTCTCAGGCACACCCCCAAAATCATTGTAAGCGGGACTAAAATCACAAGAGGCGCAAAAAATGAGATTGTCGACGGGAAAAGAAAATTAAGGCTTGCCTTTGAAAGAGAAAGAACTGCTATAAAGTACTGAACGCCTTCTTGAACAATGGTCTGCCGGTCAAAGAATCGAACATTTGTATAACTTCCCTGTGTTAACAGGCTTTTTGCTTCGGGTAATAAATGAAATAAGTGTAATCCTAAAAACAAAACGAGGCCAAAGCCTATCTTTTTGTACGGGATTTTGGATTTTAGGACGATTACTGCGTACAGCATAAGAAAAACTATCGCAATTGGATAAAAAGCAAACATTGGAGGCGCGCTAAACCACGAAAAGTTACCCGAGAATAATAAAGTGACGCAAAATGCAACAGCGACAAATACCCATTTCTTACTCTGAATGAAACGCAGCATCAAGTAGAACATGAGTGGATTAAGAAAAACCTGATCGTGTGATAGTAAGGAGTTATTCATATTGCCGATGACTGATGGAGAAAAGATATAAAAGATTCCGGCAAGAAGAGCAGATAACTCTGCTATGAGGTGGTGCGCACGTTTTCCAACAAAGTTTCTCACAATGGCGTACATTGCAAGGAAACCTACCGCAAGCTTTAAACCGCTAAATACGTGGATGAGCAAGTATGGTGATCGAAGAATCTGATTAATTCCCGCGAGAAACAAAAGATACGGTAGATAATATTGATTAGGGGTCACCCGACCAATCCCCTCAGGGACGATGCTGTACAGCCCAAAAATCTGCAGATACCGCCACGGCGCATACAAATACAGCCTGCTGAAATCACCACCAAGATCAATTTCACCATGCCGATACCAAACGAATGGCAAAACAAAAAGTGCTATCGCAAATAAGATCGGAACAAATCTAACTAATGAACTGAACTTTAATCTATTCATTGGCTTCAAATGATTATTCTCATAATTATTGTGTGTTCTCGCTTCATTCCCCCTCAAGCATATCTTGATTTTTTCTCGAAAAATATAACACATCCTCGTAGGTTTTTTTGTCCTGTGGTGCAGCTTTGGCGACCAAATTGATAATCAACGTCTGATGTGCCACGTGCGCTTGGCTTATTCGCACTGACAATGATTCTGGAATACGGTACCCGGATGCAGACGCGTGAAAATAATCAGATACCAGCTTACTCATATAATTCTCTCCTTTAAGAATTGTCTCTTTCGCCAGTCTTGTTTCCCCTTTTGTATTCAGAAGCTCTGCTGCATAAAGCATTTTATCCGCAGTCAGGAGGTCGTACTCCACCCTCCGAACTGGGCTATAAATAAGCTTCTCGATAATCTTATTTCGTAAAACTTTGATTTTATAAAGAGGGTGATCCTGTAGTATGCCTGGCCACGGATACCTGTATTGAGCATTGACACTCGGTGGAATCAGAAACGAACATATCAAAAGAAACAATACCGCTAAATATTTCATGCTTCATCCTCCGGAAGTAAAATCTCATCAGCAATCTTTTTTATTATACGTTTGTATTGCTTTTGAGCTTGTAAGTATACATTTTTAAACCAACGATACCGAGCATTCAGTTTCGAGGATTTTGACGAAATGATATAGCGCACAAACATGATAACGTCACTCATGCGTCGCACTAACCAATACAACAACATGATTATGAATACTGGAGATACAACGAAAAAAACATTCGGTTTATAAATAAGAGCAGAGTCATAGTAATCTGTAAGCTGCAATAAAGGATTAAACATGGGGTTTTAAAACAATGTTGATTGTATCATGAGAGATATGTGTATATTCTGTTATTCTCAGTCCGTCTCTTGTGAACAAAAACGGTTCATAACCCAAGGATTTTAAATACACAAAAAGTTTATCTCTTCTTCTTAGTTGCTTCTGATCTTTACAATATACTTCTGCTAAAATTATTGGCTTATGTTGAAGTAGGATTTTTTTTGCCCCTAACAAAACTTCTACCTCTGCTCCCTCAACATCAACTTTTATGCATCGGATATTCTTTATGGTTTTCTGCTTTTTCAAAAAATCATCGAGTCGAAGAGTTTTTACTGTAATGCTTTTCACTTTATTTTTTGTTATGTGTTGTGCTTGATCTTTGATCAGTGATCCTCCCATATCATCCCCCACCCACAAGCGTGATGTGCCACTCTTATTGGAAAGTGCATCCTGGATAATCTGAATATTATCAAATCCGTTCATTTTGATATTACGATTCAATACATCTGCACATACTGGATTGGGCTCAAATGACAGAACAGATCCCTCGCTCCCTACGCATTGGCTAGCAACAAGACTATACCAACCAGCATGCGCGCCTGCGTCTATCATGGTATCACCAACACGAAGGACACTGACAATAACTGCTGTCTCTTGCGGGTTTGTTTCACCCAAAAACATATAGCCGCTCATCCAGTATTCATAAGGGGAAACTTCCATAGCAAATCCATATTTAGAACGAAAACAAATCGGATCTTTACTAAGTCGTATGAATATTTTTATCAGGGTCTGACCCACAGGACCCATGAGAATAAAAAATACCCAATCTGGTCCAACTATCTTATACAAAAAACCTAACATGCTTTGCAATATTTTACTCATAGATACTTTAATACTGGGATATAAACTCGCTTATTACGGAGATCACATAGGAGAACATATTAGGAGTGATTCCTGGATACACACCAATCCAAAATCCATCATTCATAATTTTATCGGAATTGGATAACAGACCCACGACTCGCATATCCTTTCTTCCACGATATGCCGGATGTTTTAATAAATTACCAGCAAATAGATTTCGCGTCCCTATCTTATGATCCTCGAGCCACTCTACAAGCTCCAACCTAGTAAATGGTGCACCATCAGCAATGACTATAGGAAATCCAAACCAACAGGGATCAGCTCCCTTTTCTACATCCATAAACAAGAAATATTTTTTATACTTGGATAGTCCTTTTAGCAACGCCTGGTAGTTGGCTTTTCTTGCCTTTATAAATTTCGGCAACTTATCAAGCTGTGCCAGTCCTATAGCTGCCTGCATATCAGTAAGTTTTAGATTATATCCAACCTGCGAATAGATATACTTATGATCATACCCAAATGGTAAATCTCCAAGCTGCCAACGAAAACGTTTGCCGCAGGTATTATCTTTCCCCGTGTCACACCAACAATCCCTTCCCCAATCTCGAAACTGCCGTATCGCTTTATGGATAAACGGATTACTGGTTACTACCGCTCCTCCTTCACCCGTCGTAATTTGGTGAGCAGGATAAAATGAAAACGTCGCGACATGTCCAAAAGTCGAAACTAACTTTCCATTGTATGTAGATCCTAACGCGTCACAACAATCTTCTATAAACCAAAGATTGTGCTTTTTCACAAGTTCCATAATCCCGCTTAGCGGGATAGGATTACCGAGTGTGTGCGCCATCATGATGGCTTTGGTTTTAGGAGTTATCGCTTTTCGTATCGCCTGCACCGTCGCATTCTTTGTCCCTAAATCATTATCGATAAATACTGGTATAAGACCATTTTGTAAAATTGGATTCACAGTAGTAGGAAATCCTGTGGCGACGGTAATCACCTCATCACCCACCTTTAATGCCCGTTCACCAAACACATTACTCGTAAGAGCCGAGAGTGCGATAAGATTTGCAGACGATCCAGAATTCACCAAGCTTACATATTTCACCCCGAGATAATCTCGAAACTTTCGTTCAAAACTTTCAGCAAATCGTCCCTCTGTCCACCAGCCATCAAGCACGGCTTCTATGCCGTTTATCATTTCTTTTTCATCAAACACTTTCCCCGAAACCGGCACAGGGGTTACGTTTGGAATAAATTTCGATTTGTTAAATGTAGCTTTATAATGTGCACGAATGTGTGAGGCTAATGCGATTTTCATATATGGATGCTATTGTATCGAGGTATAGATCAAATCACAAACAGACGTTTAAACAATTTTTTCCCGTGAAACTCTAACAGTCATATTTTTAAAATTGAAGAAACTATTTTTTACGCATTGCATGTATCATTTTCAATGAATGTTCATTTGTTATGATAGATTTTGTATTATTAACATTCACGATAAAATTATTTAATTCCAATAACGTGAGGATTCTCTTCAACGAATTTTTTTTCTTATTCATTCCTGGATGATATTCTATGACAAACTCCCCAACGCGATCTAAATAATTCCTTGATTCCGCTAGAACCTCCCCTTCCATACCTTCTATATCAAGCTTCACGACATCTACTTTTTTTGATCCAAGAAACTGCGATAAACGAATCGACCTCACCTGAGAAACCACCAAATCTTTTCGTCCTTCAACGAAATCAGAGGCTCCGGTATCCGAGACTGACCATCCGTCATTGGATTGAAATGTATAAAACGAATGATTCTTTTTTTTCAAACCCGTCACAAATGCTACCTGCACCCGAACATCATGTAAGTGATTCGTCTTTATATTCTTAATTAAGTAAGTAACAGTATTTTTATTTGCTTCAAGCGCAACGATCTTCGCATCTGGACAAATATGTTTAAAATATAGCAGGGACATACCCCAACTGCTGCCACAATCAATAATCATCATGCGGTTTTTCTCCTTATTCAGTTTATATTCTTGAATACCGAATATCTCGATAAAAAGGAGCGCAAATTCTAGGTAATTAGGAAATTCCATTGTATAGCCAAAAAACGATTCATGCGTTACATGAATCCTAAATAATTTTATATATACTGCTTTCAAAAAAAATCTAGTCTCCAACGCGAGGGTGTGTAACCGTCGAAACAAGCTTAATTCTGTATTAAGAAGTGTTGGCAACACACTTTTCAGTAGTGCCTGAAATACAAAATAATAGAGATACAATCTAATAAAATATTGAGAATCTGTAATTTTTTTCATCATAATATTAAATGAGTAATTCCTTCCGCAATAACGTTTTCCTATTCTTATACCAATCGTAGAGCCGAGACAGTGCTGTGTCAAAATCTGTATATTGAAAGCCAGACAATTCTTTGCGTAGTCTAGCTGTGTCGCATGTATACTCTAAATTCAGCCCCTTCTTTTCAAAAAGTATAGGGATATTCTTTTTTGTAATTATAACAATACGCTGGGCTATTGTAACCAGATCAATCGGTATGCCGGTCCCGATGTTATATGTTCGATATTGTTGATCATGTTCTATAAAATACTCAAGGATACGAATAAAATCATCTACATAAATATAGTCAAATTTAACATTTTGTTTTATTACAATTGGTAAATCAAACAACGCGCGACAAAGGCTCTGTGAAATAAATCGAAACGCATATTCTTCATATTTTCCATATATTCCGAAAATACTGAGATTTACCGTGTTTAGTGGTGTACCTTCTATAAATTGTGCACACACATATTTGTACAATGCGAACTCGTCAGATGGTATGCGCGTATCCAATTCTTCTTCACGCACACGTATAATTGATGACTGTTTTCCGTATTGTGCACCTGAACCTAAATAAATAAACTTTTTGAAATATCTATGATTATGTACAAGATTAAAAAAAATACGTAAATTATATGCCATGACGCCAGATATATTCTTTTCTGCTATATTTCCCCCTATATTTGCCGTGTGCACTACAACATCCACAGGATACTGTTTTAAAAAAGCTTCCACTCTGTCAACATTTCCAAGATCCAACTGCGTATGTGTGGGAGCTACAATAGCGTACTTTTCACCTAGCTGCTCTAAAATATTTCTTCCAATAAAACCGCTGCCTCCCGTAAGAAAAATTCGAGTCTTCATATATATTATTCAATAACAGATGATAACTCATTAAAATCTTGTACAACTCTATCTGCATTTTTTAACACTATTTCGGGAAGGGTTGATGTTACGGCAATACAGTAAATAGCGGCCGCTCTTGCCGATTGTATACCTAATGGAGCATTTTCGACGACAACAGCTTCGTTGGCCGATACTCCAATCTTTTTCAATGCTTTCAAATATGGATCAGGATTTGGTTTTGACGCAATTTCATCATCAGCCGTTATGATGACATCAAAAAGCACAAGCAATTCTTTCGGAGTCATCTCTTCTATACGATGAGATGCTGCTCCTGAAACCAAAGCAAGTTTGATACCTCGATGGTGAAGTGACGTGATAAATTTTTGAACACCTGGATACAATCGAAAAGAATTATTTTCCTTATAATATTTTTTCTTATCTTCTATGATATCAGCTATAACGCTCTCAGAAAGACCATGGTCTTTTGTAAGTTTGGTAGCTATAGCGTGTGGAGTCATTCCCTCAAGCAGTAGATACTCCATAATCCCCAATGTCACCCCTTGTTTAGCAAACGCGTTTTTCCACGCAATATCATTGTCCCTCATAGTATCAGCAAGAACACCATCGTAATCAAATAACACAGCTTTTATCATAACCAATTTTATAGTACCCGATTTATTGGTTTTCCTTTTATATAAGCACTAATATTTTCTGCACTAAGATTTAAAATGGTTTGATATGCTTCTTTGGTATTATATGCATTATGCGGTGTAATAATAACGTTGTTATGTTCCAAAAGAAACCGCGACCTATTACGCAGAGTGCGATATTTACGTTTAAACACGCGCTCATCTTCCAAAACATCAATCCCCGCTCCTGCGAGCACACCTGTCTCTAAACCTAAAATTAATGCATCTGTATCTACTACCGGTCCCCTTGAAGTATTGATAAGGATACTATCTTTTTTAAATAGGTGTATATTGTTTTGATTGATCATATGTTTGGTTTCATCAGTCAGCGGCACATGAAGACTTACGATATCGCTTTTTTGTAATAATGTTGGTAGATCGACAAACTGAACTCTATGCTTATTTGCGCGCGAAGTGCTCGGATGTTTTGTCGTAACAAGTATATGCATGTCAAATCCGCGCGCTATTTCAACGACCCGTGAACCTATGTTTCCAAATCCTATAACTCCCAATGTCTTGCCTTTCAATTCAAACCCGCGCAATTTTTCTGCGTCGACAATGCCATGCTTCGTTTGATTGATGCACAATAATAGTTTTCTGGATAACCCGAGCAATAATGCAAATGTATGCTCAGCAACTGCATTCGTGGCATACGTCGGAACACTCGAGACTACTATCTTATGTTTCTTGCAGTACTCTAGGTCGATATGATCAAACCCTGTCGATCTTGTCGTGATAAATTCCAGTTGTGGAAGCTCAACAAGTATTTCTTTTGTAAGTTTTGCAATACTTCGTATGTAGAGAACTTGCGTGTCAGAAATTGTGGAGGCAATTTGTTTCGTAAGTGACGATTTATTAAACACACAATCGTAATTTGCAGAAATTATTTTGAATACTCTCTGCTCAGATTGTAGAAGGTCAAAAAAAGCTATTTTCATATGTTCATGTCTCATTCAAGGGAGGAACGATCATATTCTTTAGAAACTCTTCTCGGGGTAAAAATGGCCACATATCTTCCATAGGCTTAGAGATGAGCTTACCATCTGCACGCACATATGAAGAAACTTTCGGAATTAACGGCTGCCATGGATCCATCATTATCTCAAGTATATAGGGCCCGCGTGCCGCAAGTGCCTTTTGTATCTTTTTCTTTAAGCTCTTATGTGTCGATACACGATCAGATGTAATTCCATACGCTTTTGCAATTTTTTGCATATTAGGAAAGCTAATACCACTTTTAGGACCCTCTCCTACAAGATGATTAAAAAAATTCTTTTGCGTGTTACGTATCGCAAGATATCCATTATTATTGATAAGAAATATTTTTATCGGAAATTTATGATGCACAATTGTCTGCAATTCCTGGATATTAAGCTGAATACTCCCGTCACCTGCTATACATACAACTCGTTTTTTCCCATTGGCAATACAAGCACCGATTGCTGCAGAGATATCATATCCCATCGGAGCAGAACCGATGTTTCCGATCAGGCGTTGGCCTTTTTTAATTCGGATACTCTGATAAGTACACGTAAATGCCGTGCCATCACCCACAACGATAACTTCATTTTCCTTCATACAATCTGAAAGCACGTCCATAAAATAATAAGAATTAACATATTTTTTTTGACTCTTCATTTCAGTCGTCACTGCAGGATATGCCGTTCTGATTCTTTTGCAGTAATCAAACCATTCCTCACGGTGAGGAAATATGGTATTTTTTGTTTGTTGACTTAATCTTTCTATAAATATCTTTGCGTCGGCACAAACTAGTATATCTGGATGTACTGTTTTCTTTTTGAGTTCCTCTCGGTCAATATCCACCATAACGTGTGTAGCAGCACGCGCAAACGTGTCATAGGCATACGAAATGGTCCACGTCGAAAGTCGTGTACCGATACTGATCAGTAAGTCACAATTCTGCACGACAAAATTTCCTACGCGCTCACCAAATAATGCCGGGCGGCCGAAGAAAAGCGGGTGATCTGATGGGATCAAGTCATGAGCCGTTACCGCAGTCAATACAGGTATGTTGAGACGTTCAGCAAGTCGAAGAAATAAATCAGCTGCGCCGGAAAGACGAATTCCGTTACCGGCGAGCATCACCGGGCGCTTCTTGATTTTTAAAAGCGTCACAGTTTTATCTACTGCATTCTGAAGTGATGTTTCACTATCGATATCAATAGAAACTTCATTCGGAGAGAATGCCGGCAAACTCTCCGGATCAATCATTGCTGCCTGTATATCGAGAGGAACATCTATCCAACAGGGTCCTGGTCGGCCAGTTGTAGCCAAATATAAAGCTTTTTCTAAATGATATTTAATCTTATTCGGATCCGTAATCATGACCGCATATTTAGTAATTGATTGAACAACCGGAACAATCGGTATTTCCTGTAAACCGATTTGCCGGACTTTGGTATCACCTACCGTCATCTCTAACTTCGCCTGACCGGAAATATACAGACCGGGAATAGAATCAAGCCACATACCTATAAGTCCGGTAATTGCGTTCGTTCCTCCCGGTCCAGTAGTAACCTGTACAGCGGCAATTTTTCCAGAAAGCCGAGTATATCCTTCTGCTCCTATTGCCGAAGCCTGCTCATGATGATTACACCAATATCGTAAACGCGGATTATTACCAAACGATTCATTCAGATGCATAGCCCCGCCACCAGTCACCATAAACGCGTCACGAATGCCGTTATTTACAAAAAATGAGACGATATAATCTGAGAGTTTAACTGTTTTTGCCATAAGATAAGGTGAGATAGAGTATATCAGAGAAATTTTCTATGTGTGTCATATTGCGCAATGAAGAAACTAACGCCACTTCACCAGCAGATAAAATCAATCGACCATCAACATCATGCAGCTTCCCCTTGAGTAAACAAAAAAGCTCCCCGCGTGCTTTTCGAATACATTCACCAACGTCTTTGGTATATGGATGATGAGCAATTGTAAGCGTTGTGTGATCAAGTAATTTTTCCATTTTTTTGCCATTGGAATATGTATGAAAATCTACATAGGTATATGCGTCGAGATTCTTTGACATTTGAGAGGCTCCCTCATATCCCTGATCTTCCCTACCATACGCATCTTTTAGCCTAACAAGATCTTTTTTATTCGGTGGACATTCCACTTCTATAACGAGCGCCCCACCTTTGGAAACTGCACGCGTGGTATGAAATACCCCTTCCTCAATGATTATTCCATCTCCCTGCTTTCTCGTTAGCCAACCCTCAAGAGTACTACATACAACTTCACCTGAAACAACTATAAGAGACGTTTTTTTATTAGGATGACAATGCATAGATGTTTTATGATTATTATTTAAATGCAATACCCACGCTGCGACATCATGATTTTCATACAATAGATATTCATATCCCCATGGTTTATTAACCACAATACCCCGATAGTTAAAATTATCGACATCTGTAGGAATTGAGGTACGAAGTTTGGACAAATTTTCGATATCAAATTTCGACCTATAAAAGCGATTGATCATAAAAATGGGAAATCATGAATAATAAAACGCTCAATCAGGATGCTGCGTCCTCATTCTTGTTTCTTATGTAAAACTTCTACGATTTTATTACACCACGCCTCACTCGTTTCTGGTCTGTCTGCTGTAATAAGATTTCCATCTGCCACAACATTTTCAGAAACATATATAGCTCCTGCATGAACAAGATCGGCTTTCATAGCAGGGTAACATGTCGCTTTTTTTCCATGAAGAATTTCGGCAGTACAAAGCACCCATGGCCCATGGCAAATCGCCGCAACGATCTTTCCAGATGCATTCATGTCCTGAACGAATTTAATGACCGTCTCATTTCCGCGTACGCGGTCCGGCCCCTCATGCCCGCCAGGGAGCAATACCGCATCATAATTTTCCGGCTTTAAATCAGAAACATGTACGGTCGGCTCTATCCGATACCCCTTTTTTCCTTCTATCGGCACGTCGGCAGTTCTGTATAGCGTGGCCAGATCAAGTTCAATACCATTCTTTGGCAGATATTCCATCGGAACTTTTACTTCCACTTCGTCGAATCCATTACCGGCAATCATAACAACTCTCTGTTCCTTACTCATAGAGCATTACTCCTTATTCCTGCAACCAATACATTGCGTTTTTATCCACTAATTCCTGCAAATAAAGATAATCCCTATCCGTATCAAGCCATCGCCAAAATTTATGATGTGGAAATAACGCAAGTTGATTTTCTTTTATTAAATTCGTAAACACTTCCGATTCTAAACGGCATTCACTAAAAGATGTCAAATATGACATGAGCTTAGTGTTTGCCATCATATATCCGCCATTCACATACCTCTGACGCTTTACCGCAACATCTTTCTTTGCGTCATACGGACCTGTGATTAAATTCTTCTCTACGATATACTCTCCTTCGCGATATGGCGGTATAACACCCGTAAGTGTGAGAGTTTTATTTAATTTTTTGTGAAATTGGACTAATCTGGGGATATCCACATCCGCTAGAGTATCCGCGTAGGTAATAAAAAAATCTTCATCCTGAATATATTCTTTGCATCTGTGTATCCGGGATCCTGAATTAGAATTCTCGCCCGTATCCACAAAAGTAATACGCCATTTTTCTTCCTGATGTTTCGACAATATTTCAATCTTTTCTGATCCAAGAGTGATTTGTGTATCCGCTACGTATCTGTCGTAATGCAAAAAGTAATCTCGGATAAGCTCTCCTTTCGTGCCTAATGCAAGGATAAAATCAGTATGACCTGCTAAAGCAAAACGCTTCATGATGTGCCACAATATTGGCCGATACCCAAGTCGAACCATCCCCTTAGGAATATACACAGACTCATCAAAAAGTCGTATACCCCGCCCGCCGCATAAAATAATTACTTTCATATATTATTTAAATACCACAAATATACTTTCGCTAAGATTTTTTTCAACGTGTACGATGGAGCGTATCCCAATCCTTTCACCTTGTCAAAATTTAATGACTGGTAGGGTATTTCATTTTGCTGTGTATTAAGAATCGAGTATTGTACCTTTTTCTTCAATATTGTTTCGATCGTCTTGATAACCTCAAGAACTGTTAACGAATCATCTGATGAAAAATTATATGCTTCTCCTCCAACCTTATCAATATGATCAAGAAGAACTCTATATCCGGCTACTACATCCTTTATGTATACGTAATCACGCACAAATGTTCCGTCACTTCTAACTTCAAGCATCGAATTAGTTATTATGGATTTTAACACGCTCGGAATAATTCTGTTAAAATTTAAATCCCCTTCTCCGTATATATTACCAAATCGAGTTACTACAATGGGCATATTATAAGTCTTAGCGTACGCAAAAGAAATTAAATCTGCAGAAGATTTTGAAACCTCATATGGATGATCGCCACGAAGGGGATCAGACTCAACATACTTTCCTGTTGACTTGCCATACGCTTTGTCAGACGAAGCGACTATTATACCCTTAACTCTTCCATAGAGTCGTGCCGCCTCAAGTATATTCGTGGTCCCCAAAACGTTTGTGACGATGGTTTCTCGTGGATTATTATACGCCGTAGTGACAATCGCCTGTGCCCCTAAATGAAAAATATAATATATTTCATATTTGGTTACAATGTCAAACATTCGAGAAAAGTCTTTGAGATCACCTGAAACAAGCGTTACTTTCTTTGCAAGTTTTTGTGTGGTAAAATATGAACTTGGATCAAGACTTCGAAAAGGCACGATTACACGAGATCCTTCAGAGATAAGGGATTCTACTAAATGGCTTCCAACAAATCCTGTGCCACCAGTAACCAAAAAAATTTTGCCTTTTAATTTTCCCATAGCTTCCATGGTTGGGTATCTTGCCAATATGCATTCAAATGCTCTACATCAGCATATGTGTCCATGCAGTGCCAAAATCCTTCATGTTGATACATCGATAGCTGTTGTTGTTTCGCTAGGCGTTGAAGCGCTGGGTGCTCAGTTTCACCTTCCCGCAAATTATCAAAAAACTTTCTGTTAAAAATCATAAAGCCACCGTTAATCCAGTCCTTGAGTACCGGCTTTTCCTTAAACTGAAATACCGCCCGTTTAACACCGAGCTGTATGAGTCCATATTTACTTCTTGGATGAACGCCGCTAATCGTACCAATTGTCTTCATTTTTTTGTGAAATGCGACGAGTTTAGAGATATTTATATCGCCTACCCCGTCTCCATACGTCACCATAAAATCTTCATCAGCAGGAATGTAATCCTTACATCGCAATATTCTCTCTCCGGGTAACGTTTCCTGACCGGTATCAACGAAGGTAATTTTAAAATCATCAATTAACTTTCCATCCGTCTTATCCCTATGAATCTTCGTTGCTCCTGTTTTTGTGTGAAGCGTAAAATCATGCAAAAAATATTTTTGATTTAAGAAATAATCTTTTATGTAATCACCTTTATATCCTAATGCAATAATAAATTCGTTAAAGCCATGATGCGCATAAATCTTCATGATATGCCACAAAATAGGCTTTCCACCAATAAGCACCATTGGCTTTGGTTTAAACTCCGTTTCTTCCTTTAATCTGTATCCTAATCCACCGGATAAAATAATAGTCTTCATAATACAGTCATTATAACGAATATCTCCTTACAAACAAACCTTTCGTCATCCAGAATGTTTCGAGAAACACCAAACAGATCACAACAATCGGTAACAGTAGTATATTTCTATCTCTTCGCGATACCGAATCTATAAACATGGTCCGCATATACCAGAAAGGAAAAATAATTAATGGCAGCACAAGTAACGGATATAAAAATGATAAAACTGTCAAAACAACTAACATAGGCTTCACGAGAAAAGGAATAAAACCAACTCCCATTACTCTCCAATGAAGCCGTATCTGCAAAGCATACGATATTGCTAAAAATTTTCTACGTTTCATCCAGTCTTGCATGCTATAATTTGCATCTTTTCCATGAAGATGGACTACACAAGCATTTGTAACGGCTATCTTTCCTCGCGAAGCTAATCGAAAATTCATATCTGCATCTTCCGAACCAATATAATGATTAAAATTTTTTATATCAAAACCTTCAATCGACATGAATACTACTCGTCTGTATGCATCAAATTTGCCATTTAACGAATGCTGTTCTTTTCCTACTACTTGAGCAAAAAGGCACTTTTGCCAAAAATTGTAGGTATCCCATTCTTGTTTTCGATGCACAACAATCGGCATTGCCGCCACATAATCAACAGTGTTTTTTATTAAAGGCTCCATTAACCGTGAAAGCTCAAATTTAGTAGGCAACATGCTATCTGAATGAAGTGTCACGATATACTCTGATTTCGTCTCCTTTGCTCCTAAATTATAACTATGCGAAAGTCCGTATGTTTGTTTTCGTTTAATGATGCGAATAGCTATTTTTTTGTGAGTTCGAATGAATTCATCTGCTACTTTCACAGATTTATCATCGGAATGATTATCAATGAGAATTATTTCCTCTATCGGGTATGTTTGTATAATGAGGCTAACAAGCACTTCTTTCAAAATGCTTTCTACATTATATACAGGAATAATGACGCTTATTGTTGGTCGTTTCATATGGTTTCTAACACCTGAAATGATTGACTGTAATATTTTTCATACTCAAAATACTGTGCTAACGCATGTACACCTTTTTGATATACGCCATATTGTCTCTTCATTCGTTCTAACGCCGCAGGAAGCTCTTTTGTTCCGTTCACGAGCTCACCAGCCATATATTGCTTTATATACACCGCTATAGCAGATGTATTCGTCATTATAACTGGCAGACCTAATTCTATATACGTTTTCACTTTCCCAGGATCCGTATAATGTGTAGCCGTATGCTCTCCCTTTTCATACAGTGCGATTCCTATGTGATGACGATTACTTAACTTTTTGAGTTCTTCATCACTCACAAACGTATTTGGGAACCAAACTCGATCAGCAACGTGATACTTCTCAATCAGTGTAACGTATTTTTCATAAAGTATTTTCTCACAAACTCCGACAATTGAAAGTTGTACCTTCGGAGTATTTTTTATAAACAGCAGTAAGTCCTCAATTCCCTGTGATGGTCGTATGACACCTACAAACAATAATTTAAACGGTGAAGTAATTTGCTTTTTTGATCCCGTATGTGGCTTTACTCCCCACATAACTGTCTTTTTATTAGGAAGTGTAATGACCTTGCTGTTATAAATATTATTAATTCTGTCACTTAAATAATACGTAAAGGGTATTCGATCATGGTAATATTTTTTAAGTTTTTCAAAAAGGATGAGCGACCAATGAACTGGAGGATAATAATCTCCTATCCAGTATGCATACTTCAGCCTTCGTAATAATTTCATCATACTCATACCGATAAACGCTACAGGATGTCCACCAAACACTAATACTTGTTCTGAACGGGAAAAGTATTGCAGCAAAAAAAGATTTTGGTAATACCACCATATGAAATAATAGAGAAATATATTTGTTGACGAACCAACGCTATGCTCGTGCTTTACTATGCCTCGTTCATACACGCGTAGGTCATTTGCACTACCATTTACTCTCGGCATGATAATGTATACAACAAGTTTTTTGGTATGTTTGATAAAGTAATCCATTATATGACCTACACTTTGCAAACTGCCGTACATAAATATGGTATCGTATCGAAATATTCGATCTTTCATTTTTTTTGAAGGATGCTCACCACATTACTCGCGCCAAATGGAATTTGCTCAGTATACATATCAATTCTTTCTCCCAGATCATCCCATCGTGGATTTTTTGTAAAAATTTTACATAATAAAAAGAATACTTTCCCGAGGTTTCCTGTGTAATAGGTTTTCAGCTCTGTAAAACGAGAGAATCCGTTTAATATAGTTTTTCTTGTATACCTCCTAAGATGACCAATCTTTTTATCATGAAGTATATTCACCGGCCAGAGAAACGGCCAAACATATTTTAAATGAATGGGCATTGCAAGCATCAACAAAGCCTTACGTTTGAGTACGCGCTCAATTTCTTTGATAGCTTTCTTTTCATGTGGGAGATGTTCAAGTATCGCATTTGCCACCATCCCGTCAGCGCTTTTTGCTTTTATGGGTAACTCCTCGGAACTTGCACAGGTTAATAAAACATTTTTTTGTAATTTCAATTTTAAAATATTTGCTTTAAGCTTCACCAGCTCTGCAAACGTAAGATCCATCGCAATAACGTCGTACCCTTTTTTGGCTAGTTCAATAGCCATATATCCGCTTCCCGTCGCATTATCAATAACTATAGAATTCTTCTGCAATTTTGTATGCATCAAAAAATTATCAACATATCTTTTTTGCCACGCTTCGAGTGCATATTTTCCTCGTGATAAATCCTCCTTCTCAAAATATTTCACTTGATTTTGTAAGTGAGTAGGTAATGTGGAAAGATTAATAAGAATTGGTATTCCGTTTGAAATACTATATTCCTTCTTACATTTCTTGCAATACAGGCTTTTTGATTTGGAAACAAGCGCTAGTTTACACACGGGGCAACAAAGATATTTTAGAAGTGGATGATTCATACGGATTGAAACGCTTTTTCAAATATCTTATCCCAACAAAATTTATGTGATTCTTTTATAGTCAGATCTTTCATCTTGTATAACGTATTCGTATGCGTAAATAAACGAATGATTGCAGAAGCAATAGCATGTGTTTCATATGGTACCACAACCACCACTCCAGCTCCCATAAGTGTCTTTGCATTGTATGAAACATCTGTCATCATTACCGGTACACCACAAGAAAGATAGATTTTTATCTTTGTCGGATCTGCATAGTAACTAAAATTTGTCGTATCTCTCCCGCTTGGCATATACGTAGCCAAAGCTATATCTGATTTTATAATTTCGTTTCGTATGACTGCTTGGTCAGATTGCCATCCCATAAACTGCACATATTTTTCTAAAGATAGCGATTCTACAAGATCTCGAAGATGTTGTTCGTACTCTCCACCACCTATAATGGTAAACGTTACTTTTGGCAACTTTTTTAATATTGTTGGCAGTGCGCGAATTACCTCCTGCACCCCTTGTTTTTCAAGCAAGTGTCCTACAAATATAAGGCGATAGTCATTTTTGAGTTTTATCTTCTTTACAATATCCTTTGCCCAAACGCCAATAGGCACGACTATTTGTTTATTCTTTGGAGTTACGAGGTTTAAATACTCTTTTCTCCCCTCTTCTATTCTCGCCGACACATTCCAACATGTATCAGAGTATCTGACCGCGAAACGCTCCATGCTGTGATAGATATAATTAATCAACGTATTACTACTTCGCCTTGGACTAAAATCAATCGCATAAAACACCACTCTCTCGACAATTCCAAACACGCGAAGTAAGACCCCGACACAAGCGTTTAGAGGATTAACGCCTATATACATGTATGGCGCTCTTTGAAATTTCACACATTCAATAATTGTCGCGAATGCGTCGCGAAAAAATGACACTACAGATCCCGAAGAAATTCGCCTGATGTTTTTTGTATGCACGATTTTTCCATTTCTATATGCACTTTGCGTGTACATTGAATTTTCTGCAAGCAATGGATGACCGATGTATATCAGTGACTGTATTTTTTGAGAAATAAGATAATCACGAAGCGCCTCTGACGCACCATAAAAAAGCGTATGCGTCACTATGATGACCTGTTGGGGAGTGTTCAGGCGACGTTGCATATATCTTCTAGTATCCTATCGCCATCATAGGTATACTGCCAATTCGGATAGTGTGATTGAAACTTCGACACATCAGAAATATACCAGATATGGTCGCCAATTCGAGGTGTATCTATATACTTTATTTTCGCCTTCTTGCCCACAATGGCTTCGATCTTTGCCACTGCCTCAAGAATCGAAACATTAGAGTGCCGTGATCCACCGATATTATATACTTCTCCCACTCGTGGCTTTTTATATACTTCATAAAACGCCGAGATCAAATCGTGAGAATGAATGTTGTCGCGCACTTGCTTCCCCTTATATCCAATTATCGAATACTGTCGTCCTTCTTTAATACACTTAATAAGGTACGCCAAAAATCCATGAAGTTTGGCTGCTGAATGAGCGGGGCCAGTGAGACACCCGCCACGAAAAATAACTGTATGAAGACCAAAATAACGCCCATATTCCTGTACCATGAGGTCAGCTGCTGATTTGGATACGCCAAAAACACTGTGTGTACACTGATCTATGCTCATCGATTCATCTATCCCTTTATAAAATTTATGAGACGGAGGTAGTTCATATCGAGTCTTCTGTTCTATAACTGGCAGACGATTTGGTATGTCTCCATACACTTTATTTGTAGAAGTGAATATAAACGTCGCATCTTTGGCATATGTACGAAGATTTTCAAGTATGATAAGCGTTCCGACTGCATTGATAGAAAAGTCAGTGATGGGCTCTTTGGCTGCCCAGTCATGAGATGGTTGAGCTGCAGTATGGATGATGAGATCAAACCGATTTTTTTTGAAAATATCACTAATCTTTTTCTCGTCGCGTATGTCTACTGTGTGATGAACGTATGATTCTTGTTCTTTGGTTAACTTCTTTCTTATCCAACTTGTATCTCCATCAGCACCAAAAAAATACTTGCGCATATTATTATCAATTCCATGCACTTCAAATCCTTTGGCACAAAAAAATCGCACCGCTTCAGATCCGATAAGCCCCGCTGAACCACTAATCAAGACTTTTTTCTTTTTCATGATATATTTTGCTCTTTTTTATACCAATCAATTGTTTTCTTGAGACCATCGACTAATTTTGTTTGTGCACGAAATCCAATTTTTTCAATTGCTTTGGTATTATCGCTATTTCTTCTAGGGCTTCCATCAGGTTTTGATGTATCAAATTCAATTTTAGTATTCTTTCCTGATATGGATACAATAATTTCCACAAGTGTATTTATAGATACTTCTTCATTAGTTCCTATATTAACTGGGTCTGCTACGGGATATTTGTCTATGGCGTCAATGAGACCCTTGGCAAAATCCTCAACATACAAAAATGCTCTTGTCTGGTTGCCGGATCCCCACACTCTCAATGGATTCTCTCCATCAAACACTCGTTTGATAAGTGCGGGTATCACGTGAGACTTCTCTGGATCGAAATGATCACGAGGTCCATATGCATTATATGGCCTCACAATTCCCACTTTCATTCCATACTGCTGACTATAATACATTCCTAGCTTTTCTGCCATGCGTTTGGCCCATCCGTATCCGCCATTAGTCGGCTCTGGCTCTCGTAAAAATCCTTCTGATTCGGCAGTGGGAATTTTGGCATCAGCAGGATAAATACACGCAGATGATACAACCAAAAATCGCTCAACGTTTGTGCATCTTGCCGCTTCAATCATGACAGAGGCAATTTTTAAGTTATCAAAAAGCATCGTGGCCTGATGCGTGCTGTTGTAGGCTATGCCGCCCACTTTGGCTGCCAAATTCATCACCACTTGTTGCCCTTCACAAGCTTTTAACGCCTCAGACTCGTCAGCACAATCACCAGAAATAAATTGAACCGTATCTTTAAGATATTCAATATTTTTTATGACTCCATCTCTCATTCGATCAAGTACCCTAACCTTTGCTTTCAGAGACACAAGCTGTTCTACCACGTGACTACCAATAAACCCTGTGCCACCGGTTACGAGCACTTTCTTTCCGTTCCAAACGGTACTATTTTTTGATTGTGGCATAAATATGTATTTTCCAAGCGCCAAAACTCGTATGCTTTCCTGCCTCTATTTCCCACCCTCTCACCAAACCGACAAGTCCCGTAATTTTCATCCACACATTTCTAACGATAGAAAACAAATCTCTCGATTTTTTTCCAATTACCTGCATCTTCACAACCCCTTGATCGTTATATTTTTGGGCCTGATGTTTACCTACAACGAGTTCCAAAAGCTCTTTGGGTAAAAAATATAGAAAAATATTACTGAGTTGATAAAGCCAATGTTCACTATACGTTTGTCTATTCACATGAAACCCGTGATTTTTCAGCATAGTAAGAACGGATGCATGCGTAAATTCAGGGTGAACGTGCCCCCAATGCTTAAAGGTCAGTCTCCCGAAACCGATCTTCGGAAACAACCACGTATACGTCATGGGTTGATTTTCACAAGGAACCAGTAGAAAAAACTTTCCATTTTTTTTGAGAATCCGTCTTATCTCCTTCAAAAAAAAATCAACATCTGGCACATGCTCCATGACGTCCAAACAAATACACGCATCAAATGTAGAGTCTTTATACGGAAATTTTTTACCCTTTAAGACATCATAGGTCGCTTTCCCACTTCCAAACTTTTTTGCATATGCAATTGCAGTTTTCGAAATATCGCATCCAAATACCTTCACGCCTCGATAGTAATACGGTAGGCTTTCAGTAATTATGCCCCCACCGCAGCCGATGTCTAAAAGCTTTCCTTTTTTGAGTTTTAAAGCCTCTGCCATGCGTTTAAGCCGATAATCATCCTGAAATGTTCTTTTAAAATTATTGCGCTTCTTTGAAGAGACGCCCATAAATTTTTCTTCATAGTTAAATGCGTGGTTCATAGATTCATTAAAGGGAAGTAAAAATACGCACGATTGTTGCCATTTCTTTTTTGATCATATCAGGATTATTACCAAAATACAGTCCTTGTTCGTGAACCAAACGGGCATTCTTTGTGTATGACCGGAGAGCCCCTTTCATATATTTTTTGAAAAATGGTTGCTTGGTCATGTCACCGCCTACCACTGGTCGTATTTCTACTTTTCCATCACACGCTTCTACCAGCGCGTCACGAATTTTTTGCGAACGACAAATCACGGGTACGGCAAAATTAGAAACTCTATCAATATGATCGTATCTTATGGGATAAAATAAATCCGTTCTGGTATAAATTTGTTTTGCCATAAACAAAAAGTTACGTTCTCGTTTCTTTATAATAGTAGGCAGATAGCGGATCTGATTGTTTCCCAAAAATCCCTGAATTTCTGTCGTTCTCAAGTTATACCCCAAATCATAAAAGGTGTAGCGAGAGTAAAACGTAGAATTTACGTCATGCTTTACGCGCAAAAACAATTGCTTATCTTCTGTCAAATTGCGATCCCACCCATGTGCACGTACCAGATGAAGCATCGTCATCAATTCTTCATCATCCGTCACGACTGCGCCACCCTCGACGGTGGACATATGGTGCCCTACATAAAATGAAAACGTGCTCGCTAATCCCCAGTTACCAAGCTTTTTGCCTTTATAAACAGTGCCAAGTGACTCACAATTATCCTCAATAAATATAATATTATTTTGTTTACAAAGGCTAGCTATTGCATCTATATCATCACAAAACCCCAAAAGATTTGTAAGAAATAACATTTTGATCTTTCTTTTTTTGAGCACTTCTTTTAACGTGCGCGTGGAAATATTAAGGGTGTCAAGCTCTATGTCTATAGCGACGGGATGTAATCCCAATTGGATAAGCGGCATGACGTTGGTCGACCACGTCAACGCAGAAAAACCGACTGCATCTCCTTTTTTAATCCTCCCTAAATTAAGAAGTGCTTGAATGAGAGCTAAATTTGCTGAACTACCACTGTTTACGAACAAACAATGTTTACGATCTTGATAGTTCGAAAACTTCTGTTCGAATTTACGACATTGTTCACCAATACTTAATTTATCTGCTTTCAGGATAAACTTACATAACAATTTTTTCGTATTTTTTTCGTTATAAAATGTAGATTTGATCAGTGGAATCATACTATTCTCCTTGTATTGTTTTATACCATTTATACGTTAATCTCAAGCCTCGATCCATATTCGTTCGTGGAATCCATTGAAAAGTTCGCTTCATTTTTCCCCATGAAACAACCTGCTCAAGCAATTCTTCTTCTCGGCCATTCTCAATTTTTTTGATAGACAATATTTTTTCACTAAGAGCTATGATTTTCACCATTAAATCATTCACTGAGATAGGCTTTCCAGTTCCGACATTATATATTCTATTCTTTTCTAGCTGTGAATCCGTAATTAACCCGAGCATACTGTATGCCCGTATTGCATCATCTATATACAAATATTCTCGTTTCGCACTTCCCCCCCACATGGTGGGATTTTTGCCACTCACGACGCTTTGCATGGTTTTGGGGATCACGCGTGAAAAATTAAGATCGCTCGGACCATAAATATTTACAAATCGTGGAATTAAAACCGGTAGATTAAAACTATCTGCATAAGACTGCGCGATAAGGTCTACACACGTTTTTGATGTTTCGTAAGGTCTTGACGGTCGTGGCGGCTCATCTTCCCGATATGGAAGTGGCGCTGCCCCATACACATGAGAGGTAGACGCAATAATAATCCGCTGTATATTATAGCTTCGCGAAATCTCAAGGACATTTAACGCACTCGTAATATTATTATTAAATGTCCCATACGGATCAATAGACCCAGCCTCAACCAGCGCTTCGCTTGCTAAATGAAAACACGCATCAGGTTTAAATTGCTTGAATGCTTTCAATAATTCAGCTTTATTCGCGACATCAACTTTTTTTTCTATCGTAAAATTATACGGATGTCTTGATAGACCAAGTATCTTTGCTTTTTTTCCCAAAAGATAGGAAACCAGATGTCTCCCGATAAATCCACTTGATCCAGTAATAAGTACGCGACTATTTTCCCAAGATTTTATTTGCATTGTAATATATTTGGTGTCTTATTATAACCCAACTGTAAATAAAGACGAATCCCACACCCATCAGAGGATGCAAAAACCATGCTCTGTCTCGAATTTTTAGACATCCTCTACAGCTATCATAGAAAGGAACAACAAGTGTGACACAGTAAAAAATCGCCAGTACCAGACGCCAAAGTTCTTTCTTTGTAAATATTTCGTATCGACGAACGCGCTTTCGTTCAAGTGATTTCTCACCCAGGTGATACTGATTCATAAACAGCATTCTTCGTTTTAGATAAGACCATATGTTTCCATATCCAGTTAAATGCAAAATCGCATCATCGACAAATGCATAGGTATCAAATCCTTTGGTGATAAGGTCTACATTTACATCCATGTCAAAATACTTTCCCGGTGTCGCTTGGGCATTGTTCATAAGAGTCTCACGACGCACAATAAACCCATTAGCACCTATGGTTGGTATTCTATCTACAGAAAAACGCACAATATAATAGTCTCCATCAAAAACAATCTCTCCCGCTAGATTATATCGATCAAACATATAGGAAAGCCTATCTGATCTGCCTAAATACCATACAAAGGGATCTCCCGTGCCAAACAGCGCAAAATATCGATCAAGTAAGCCTTCTTTCTTGTCATACTGATATCTAAGTGTCTCAACACCTACTATATTTTTATTTTCCACAAATGGTCGCACTATCTTTGACAGCCAACGGGCATGAGGGAGCACGTTATCGTGATCTATCATCGCAAGAAGCTCATTTTTTGCATTTTTAATACCAATACTTTTGTTATATTCTGCATTTTGTTTCTTTGGATCAATGGTGTAAATACGCGCATTATATTTTTTAGCTATAGTAAGGGTGGCGTCTATAGAACCTCCGTCAACGACGATAATTTCAATATTTTGTTGGGGATAGTGTTGTGTTCGAATACTTTGCAAACATCGTTCTATGGTACGAATAGAATTGTATGTTGCAGTTACTATGGATATGGTGGGAAGATGATTAGTGTGTTTCATACCCAAAAAGTAGCGAAGAAAAAATTTGATACGATTTATCCCAATTAAACGATTTACTACGTCGCATAGCGTTTTTTCCTAACGTAGTTGATAGTGCTCTATCACTAATCAGAGATAGTATTTGATTAGCAAATCCGTCAGCTGATATATCGTAATCCACAACAATTCCAGTTTTATTATGTTCGACTGCGTCTATAAGTCCCGTAACTGACGTGACAATTGATGGTGTACTGCACGCAGCCGCTTCCGTCACCACCATGCCCCACCCTTCTTTAACTGAGGGTAAAAGAAGTGCCCATGCTTGCTGCATGAGCCTCACCTTTACATCCTTCGGGTCTTTATCAAAATAGAGTGTATTTTTGTTTACTAAGTAAACGTTTTTTTCTAAACCATATTTTTGTATCATACCTTCTAATTTATTCTCCATTGGTCCATACCCCACTATTGCAAGCTTTGCCTTGGAATACTTTTTTACAACAACTCGCATAGCTTCCACACACAAGTCCGGCCGTTTCATGGACGTCAACCGTGCGACAAAAAGAAAAAACGGATCTTTTGATTTCTTCCCTGATTTATATCGATTATGATCTACTCCGAGTGGGAATACGGAAGTATTTTTTTCCGGTATGCCAAACGTCTCTAAATCTTTTTTTGTACTTGGGGCATAACAAAAAACTTTTGTGTCCCTGTATGTAAGATACTCAATCCGTTCTAATACATATGCTATGTATGATAGCGGAAAAGGAAGTTCATAAAAAAACACCTCTTTGGCCAACTGGTTCACCAACATGACTCGATTAGATTTTGGAATATACAACGGTGTCTGCCAACAAATTGTATTGATGCAGTCTATTATCATATCTGGCTTATTCATTAAAGATTGATAATATCTATAGGCTTCCCAGTAAACAGTAATCTTATTGCCTCGACGAATAATCTCGATCCCGTCATATATATCATGTTCTCTTGCACCAACAAAAGAGCGACAAAACCATGTCACACGGTGTCCATCTGCCACCAATCGTTTAGCTAACTCATACACGATGATCTCAGCGCCTCCCACATCGGGGTTCCTAAGATCCTTCCAATTAAGAAAAAGAATATCCATAATTTAAGTCAAAATAGGTCAGTATTTGTAGTAATCCACCTATGAAGTTTTTCGACACCGTCAGAGACAGATATCGTAGGTGTCCATCCAAATTCATCTTTAGCTTTTGTTATATTTGAGACAAACACTTTTTGATCTCCTGGCCGCCAATCATAAAATGTAGGTGATATTTTTCGTCCAAACAGCTTCTCGAGCATTGGACCAAATTCGAGCCATACAGACATAACGTTTTTAGAACCCCCACCTATATTATAAATACCACCGCGCGTCTTCTCACCTGCTATAAATGCCATATCATACGCTGCTATCAAATCATCTACACACAGAAGATCACGAACCTGTTTACCATCTCCGTAAATGGAAAGCGGTACACCTGTACTAAGTGCGATGATAAACCATGCAACCCACCCTTGATCCTCAACGCCAAATTGTCTCGGGCCATAAATACATGATTGCCTCATCACCACCGTATCAAGCCCATATATCCTGCCATAATCGTGCACATATTGATCAGCCGATCCCTTCGAGCATCCATACGGAGAATGAAAATCTAATCCTCTTTCTTCACTTACCCCCAATAGAAGATCTTTATATGCATAATGTGTCGCTTCTTCAATAACAGTGACGTCTTCCATACCACCATATACTTTATTGGTCGATGAATAGATAAATTTAGCTTTACTTCCCGATAACCGCATCGTTTCAAGAATATTGAAAGTGCCCAAAGCATTGATATCAAAATCTTCACGAGGATTGGTGACAGATGTTGTTACTGCCACTTGAGCGGCTAAATGTAACATAAGATCAGCAGATGCAAATGCTACTTTTGCCTTATCTAAATCCTCAACTGATCGAATATCCCCGACTATGACATCAAGTTTTCCCCCAAGAGTCTTTAACCATAAAAGATTTTTTTCTGCACCCTTTCTTGAAAGATTATCATAAATCGTAACTGACGCGCCTTTTTTTAGATAATACGCAGCCGCGTTACTCCCGATAAATCCAGCGCCTCCTGTAATACATACGTTCATACATTATTTAAAAACTATGGCAATGCGATTTTGAAGTTTAATTCAGGATCAAACATCCACTTCTTTTTATTAATGTTGTCGTAATAATGAAGAATTTTTAATCGATAAAAAACAGCAAACGTATCCCAAAGCATGCGATACACTACTTTCCAAACAGAATACGATGTAATACTCGATACTCCCGTAAAATCTAACTCAATTGGCGCTTCAAAGATTCGCGTATACCCTAAGTGGTTAGCGACTGCCAAGATTTCTATATCAAACGCAAATTGCTTTACCAGTAACCTTGGTAATACATCCTCCAACACGTTCCTTCTATAAAGCTTTATCCCGACCTGCGTATCCTTTAAATTTAAGCCAAACAATACGCGTGTAAGTTGCTGATAGCCAAAGGATAATATCTTTCTCTCAAATGGATATTTTACTTTAGATACTGGGTGCCGCTTGCTCCCGACTATAATATCCGCATTATACCAATAAAAATGCTCGAGCATCATAGAAAGCCCTAATTCGCTTACATCTCCTCCAGAATCGATAAACCCTATGATATCCCCATGACTTTTCGCCATACCAAAACGCACGGCATACCCTTTGCCATGATTTGTGTTATATCCTGTGACGATAAGCTTATTGGAATGAACCTTTCGTGCTTCTTTTTCACTATTGTCGACCTTGCCGTCGATAACGACTATTATTTCATACGGAATGGACAATAATGTAAATTCGCCTAGTATAGACTGGAGCTGTTTTTGGATTGTTCTTTCCTGTTTATATACAGGAATAATCAATGATAATAATTTTGGCTTAATCTTTCCCATAGCGGTAGTATATCAAAAGGATCATACAAGTAAAAAACGCGACTGCGATATTTATATAAATCACCTGATAGAGTGACGCATGAAAAAACCACAATCCTATTGCTTGTGTTATTGCCGCTCCCATAGTAATCACCCATACGCGCGTTCTGCCGATAGCAAGAAAAATAGTGGTAAGTAAATTAACCAGCGTAAAAAATGTGATAAATATACCAAATAAGCCCATAAAAGGAATAGCGCCATCAAATGCTGTTCCATACATAATCCGAACGATAAAGGTTGGTGCAAGAAAATAACCTAACGTTAACATGCCTGATAGTAGAGCCACTCCACCGAGCGCGCCAAAAACCATACGATGGTGTGAAAGCTTTAATTCTTTTTTCTCAACTATCATCGGGAACATCACAAACCCTAACGCCGCTGAAGTATAAAATATTACCTTTCCAAGCACTGCAAGAGATGCGTAAATCCCTGCTTCATATGGAGAGAAAAAATGCTTCACAAGCAAAACATCTTGACTATAGAGTGCGATGGTACCAAGTGTAGCCAGTAACGTAGGAAGACTATAGACCGCCGCGTCAGCTTTTGTGATCGATAACGATTTTGACTTTACCCTTATAAGACCCCAAATCGGCACAAAATTTATAACGTATGAAATCACGTTGGATATGATATTTCCTATAAGTACTCCTATGAGCCCAAATGGCGCTCCTAACACCCCAAATATTAATCGCAACAGCATTCCGATATTGGTCACCACACTGGATGCCAAAAATAGTTGAAATGATTGCATGATGCTTATGTTTATGACAGAAAAAATGAAACTCACAAATAAGAAATAGAGCCATATAAAGTAACTTGAAGATATATGTAAAAATTCACCCAATGCGTTAGATGAAACTATCACAACAAGCAAGCCGATCAATGAACCAGCGCAAATATATCGAAACGCCACCCAAAAAAGTGTAGGAACTTCTTGCAGTAATTTTCTCGCGCGAAGCTGTGAAAAAAACTTCGCAAGGACAGTCTGTACGACGCCAGAACCGATATTTATGATGTAAAATAATGATAATAACGCCGAAAATTCTCCATATATAACTGGTCCTAATAATCTCCCTACGAGTACATGATATGCATACGCGCCTACATTGGCCACCATAGAACCAATTAAAATAATGAGGCTTCCTTTCGCCAATGGATGCGCGACAAGCGTACGAAGTTTTAGAATTAATTTTTTCATGTTCGGGCTCGCCTCGCTGAAGCTTCGACTAGTCTCGCCGAGTCTAGGCGGGCGAAGCGGGTCGGCGACCAAAATCGTAATCGCAACAGTGTAAAAAGTGCCGTCACTCCATCACGCCACGTGAGCTTCTTGCCTTCGGAGAATTTGCGACCAAAATACGAAATAGGCACTTCATATATTTGAAACCCGCTCCGCAACACCTTTGCAGTAATTTCCGGTTCAAAATCAAACCGCTTTGCTTTAATACGTATATTTTTCAATACTGATGCATCAAATACTTTGTATCCTGTCTCCATGTCCGTAATATTTGTGTTGTAAAGAATATTGGTAACGAGTGTGACAAATTTATTTCCCAACGCATAGACAAACATAGTAGATAAGTGTCCACCCAAAAATCGTGATCCATATACGACATGAACCCGACCGTTTTCAAATGGAGCCAACAGTATCGGATAATCGGATGGACTGTATTCTAAATCAGCATCTTGGATAAGAATAATATCACCAGTGGCCATCGTAATCCCTATTGTTACCGCCGATCCTTTGCCTTCATTTTTCTTCTTGAAAATGACCTCTACCTTCTTCACCCATGTTTTCAGTATCTCTTGCGTGCCATCGGTCGATCCGTCATCGATAATAATGATTTCTTTCTCCCACCCTACAACCTTCGTTTGGGACACGCGAGTAAGCACTTCTTCTACTGTCGTCTTTTCGTTGTATACAGGTATGATTACAGAAAATTTTTTCATGCGTTGAAAAATGCCTTACCATGGAAGACTAACCACGCCCAGAGCGGAATAAATTCCAAAGTTTTTCCATCTATCTTTTGTATAGCCGAATAATTTTTCGTCAACACATATCCTTTTTCCTTATTAAACTCCTGCAATCCTTCTACCATGCCCTGTGTTTCTCTCTCATGCGGCTGATCAGTATATGAAACATTATAAAAAGCCAACGCAGGATCCATAGTCACAAAATCTATCTCTTTTTTGCCTTTCCAATAGTAAATCGCCTGCGATTGTTTTTTTAACTCCATGTATACTACATTTTCCGCACATTGCCCGATATCAGGCCGTAAAAGCGGCACGTTAAAATTTCGCAGTCCATTATCGACTACGTACATCTTTCGGGCTCTTTGCACATCCTGCGTCTCCTTCGTTTTATACGAATAATGCTTACTCTCAAAGAGTAAATATGCCCGCTGAAAATACTCGATGTAGGACTTGGTAGTCTCTAAAGAGAGTTTCTGCGATCGAGATAAACTACTGTATGTATGCGTTTTTGTAAAATCAGACATAATCTGAAGTCCTAATACTTCTACTTCCTGCTGATTTCGAACACCATTGGGCACCACAACGTCTCTTGAAACCGTATCTCTAAAATAATTTGATGCCAATGTCCGTTTGACATCTTCATCTTCGGTAAGCACTATCTCAGGATACCCGCCTTCTTTCATATAATTCCCCAAGTGATGTAAAATTTTCGTTTGTTGGGAGAAATTAGCCTTGAGAATCGATGATATATTCGCTTGCCCTTCTATAGTAATTCCTTTTATGCGCAAATATTCATAAAAGTTAAAGGGGTAGACGTCTACTTGAACGTTTCTGCCGGTCAAAACTGTCGCCGACTCTGACTCAACCAACGATCGGCGTGATCCGGAAAGTATAAACTTAACAGGATCTTTCCGCTCATACTTACTGCTTATCCAACGATTGAAGTCTTTAATTCCTTGAATTTCATCCAAAAATATATAAACTTTCCCTTGCGGGTTGTAAGTCTCCATATAATAGATAAAAATATCTTCCAAGAGTTTCCAGCCTTGTGTCAAATACTGCTGCACCAATATATCCTCCAAAAACAAATACACCACGTTTTTGGCCGGTATGCCTTTCTCAACGATAAGATGCTCCATAAGCTGATGCATCAGTGTTGATTTCCCTGCACGACGAACACCAGTAAGTATCAACACATGACGAATATCCAGAAGTTTTTTGAGGCGCTCAAGATACTTCTCTCGAGGCACAGTATGTATCCATTTACCTTTCAAAGGATCAGTAAAGTGAGGGTTCCATGTCGAAATTAACGTTTGACACACTTCTCTATCCATAGTTGCAGTATATACTCGTATTGCCTACCTGTCAAGTATAATCTAAGGTTTATATGTCAAACCCTACGTTATATCGAAGGGTTAATTACGGTATTATACACGGCTATTGTTTCGCAAGCTGCACGATCCCAACTAAATTTCTTCGCCCACGCATGACCCTCACGTATCAATTCTTCCCGTTTTGATTGGGACAGTGAAAATGCTTCTTCTATCTTTCGAGCAATGCTTTCGTTGTCATCCGGATCACAAATGAGTGATGGGCCAGCAATTTCTTTCAAGCTCCCGCCATGTGTCGCGATCACCACCGTACCTGCAGACATCGCCTCAAGAACCGGCAATCCAAATCCTTCATAATACGATGGAAGTACACACACACTCGCTTGAGAAAGAAACGCAGGCAAATCATCATCCGATACTTGACCTACTCTCTCTATAGATGATTCAAGATGAAATTTTTTAACATAGGTATCAATAGTTTTCGCTTCCGTTGAATCACCCAAAAAAGCTTGTCCCACTAGAAACAGCTTCTCGCCGAATCGCATCGCACCTTTCGCAACCAGAATTTGCCACGCGTTGAGAAGTCCAAGAATATTTTTGTTCCAATTGACGTCCCCTACGTACATTGCAAATCGTTTGGGGGGTGCATACTTTTTTGCCACGCGTTTCACGGCATCGGTGCTAATAGGTTTTATAAACGCACTGCTTGATGCTAACGGCACTACATCAATTGTATCTGCAGGTCTACGCAATATGTTTACGACATCATTTTTTGAAATAATACTATCGGTAATAATCCTTGCGGCGGGGGATATATTCCATTTTTGTATTTGCCACTTCAACTCACCGCGAATTCCTCTGGGAAAATGCTCCGGAAACACGAGCGGCGTAAGGTCATGCACCGTCACTACAAATGGTTTGTTGAAAATAAATGGAAGTGTCAAAAAAAATGGATCAAAATTTGTGAAGTGAACAAGGTCTACTTCTTTTGGAATATCACGAAAGCTAGAAAATTCGTGGATGGAAACGGTATTATTTTTTTTGAGTGCGTTGATGAGTTCTCGGGTATATACGCCCACTCCCCGTGTTTTGTGGCCGCTTGAAAGGGGTGCTGAACTTATTGCGATACGCATGAGTACCTTTAAGTATACCGAAAGCTAACAAAGAGAACAAACTGAGTAGTGATATGCCGTCGGCAAATAGTTGCAAGGGCGTCTCTGTAAATTTAATGCGAAGCTCATGCTCACCAACTGGCATGTTCACATGGATAATACCGTCAGTTTGGTAGGAGATGGTTGTTTCTTTACCGTCAACGTACGCTTTCCACCCCGGAAAATAGAGTATCTGCGCTGAAACAGTGATCTCTGTTTTCGCATTGATAGTCATCTCATATGAAAGTGGGGTCTCTTTGTACAAATTTATAATGGCATCCCCAGTACTCGCTTGAAACCTTGTAGAAAACCGCTCTTTTTTCCATTCTGTCCAGATTGTAGAAAAAGAATTACCGAGAGATGATGTGCCATCGGTAAACTCTCGCCGAGAAAGGTAATGTGCATCATCCCGTTTTTCATACGTCACTGGTTTCATGTAGGAAAAACTTGCTATAAAAGCCAGAACAGTGAACCCTACCATAATCCATCGTGGTGTCACTGCAGTAAGAAGCGCTCCAAGATACCCAGTGGCAATGGTGGTAACCATCAATAATCTCCATGGATACTGAATATTGCCCATAAGCGGCACGTATCGCCATAATGGCAACGAGTACTCTGTCATACCAAAAATTGCAATTGCTGTCACACAAAGAACGGGAAAAATTATTGCTCGTAATACTTTCTTTCTCATAGCCATAAAAAAACTGATACATAATACAAGAAGCGGCACGATGCCAATTTGATACGACATCTCATCAGCTGTAATCCCTACACCCGAAAATCCCGTTCCCCACGATGGGAAGAGCAGCTGAAAAAGATCCGGAAAATGATCAGCATACGAAACACTATTTAAACCCACCATGAAACGACTCTCAACAAGTGCCGGCAGCCAAAAATACGTTGCTAATCCAATTCCTGTAGCGATTGCTAAGATGTTGCCTCGTTTGCGATACCACGCATACAAAAAAATAATTGGAATAAATATGAGTGCTGTAATATTGTGACTTACTATAATACCGGCTATCCCTATTGCTACACCAAAGGAAACACCATATTCTAACGCTGCAAGGGTTAATAGTACAAAAGAAAGCGCCCACACCTCTCCCACTGATCCCCGTACATAAATATCCAAAAACCAATACGGCACCATGGAACATATAATCGTACCGATAAGCGCTGGTATATTTCCAAATACTTTTCTAAGCCACAAAAAGCACCACACAATAGCGATAAGATACCCCAACGCAAGTGTGAGCTTCACGGTGTCGACAAACGTCGCGCCCAATGCATGGAATAAACTTCCTATATAGTTAGGGAATGGATAATGAAAAAGAAAAAGCGGTAAGCCGTATCCACTATTTAAATCAGGCGCCCATCGAGGAAATACATACCCTTGAGACAACATCTTATAAAACTGCCAGAAACGAATAATATGATACTCTCCGTCATGCGTCGGGATAAATCGAGCACCAAAAAGCCATTGCGATGCAAATATTGCCGGAATAAGCGCGAGCAATAAAAATTTCATCGTTTGTTCACAAAAATTTTATACCAAAAACTATAACAAGCCAACGGCACCCATGTCACAAAAAGCCGTATCATCGGACCTGTGCCGCCATATTCTCGCGTCGCTATCCACGGCAAATACCGCAGCATTAATCCAAAGCTTAACATATACGCGGCTCCATGAATAAAGGATCTTTTGCCCATAGGCAACAGTGATACAAATACAAGAAACCATATGGCGTACCACGGATACAGTTCTTCGCGAAGTGGCGTCAGTAAAAAGACACCGAAACTACACACGCTAGCCCAAAAAAATAGTTTTTCGTCTGACAAAGTTCGGAAAAATACAAAAAGCGGCAATAAAACAATAGTTGCACCCTTTACTAATACTGATGCAGTCATAAAACCCCATCCTGCAATTTGCGCGAATAATTGATTGCTCCTGCAAAGATATATTCCATAGAGAACAAGCGCCATCATGAACGTATCGTTGTGACCGGAAACAAATGTTTCGATAATCACAAGTGGATTACATGCAAAAAATAGGACTCGACGCACATCCTTGGTCATTTTATATATGAGAATACATATCGTCACATATGAGGTGATCACCAATAGTTTAAAGGTATACAACGCGACCAATACATTACCAAAAGAAAGTACATACGGAATCCACGTAGCAAGTATCCACACTGGCCCGTATAGCGCAAGCTTATTGGCGGCTCTCGTAAACCCGAGCATCGGCTCACCAAGAAGTTCTGTCGGCATTACAAGATAGGGATTTTCTCGATAAAAATATGCCACTTTTGCGCTAAGGATATAGTTGAATATGTCATGAGATAATGAAGGATAGGATAGAAAAAAGATAATACTTAGCAATAACAAAAATTTCCAATATGTTTTTAGTGTCAGGAGCGTCTTTATCCTAATAATCAATGCATACAAGATAAAAAAAATGATAACAAACAATGTATACAGAGTCGCAGCTATAATCGGTGTTTTATACACGATATGAATCAAGGGATTGAGGATAGATAATGCCAATGGATGAGTCGAAATACTAAAATTCGGATCAACGAACCCAAATGAAAAAAGTGAGAATAAACATCCCACTACTACATACCAAACAAGTATTGCTTTCATATTACTCATTCATACTCACGCGTATATCTTGACGAAGTTTTATAGATATCATCAACCTCTCACGAATGGATAATACGGTAGAAGCTTGCTTTTCCGGCGTCCATATAAACTCTGATGGCATTTCTTTTTGGAGCTTTGTAAGTAACATCTCGTGAACGCTCATCTCTTCTTTTATAGATTCGACAACGAGCGACATATTTTTCTTTTCTTCAATGCCACTCTGAACTTGTTTTGATAATTTCACAATCTCCTTGTCAGACCGGTCTAATGCGTCAAAAGCCAATAAATACTGTTTGTACTCAAATAGCGTCTTTGCCTCAACAAGATATTTATCTGCCATATTCATGGTATATTTTGTTTGCGCAATACTGCCAAAACTCCAATATCGTTTCAGCTGATCAAACATTCTTGACACTCTATAAATTTTATTTCCGGGCATGAATGATGGATATGGCAATACGTATTCAGCATGTACACGTGCGGGAGTAAAAATGACTATTGCAAAAAGAAGTATAGAAACAATATATTTCATGTCATCGTAACGCTCTAAACTTTTTGTATGCCATAGGAAAGTGAAGGCTTGAAAATAGTGCAAATTGCATGCCCTGCCATCCATCGACAAACCCCTTGTGTCGAAGATAGATCGAAAAAAATGTAACAATCGGTTTAATCAAACAATACGATAACAATAAATTAAGCGTTGGGGTTTTATACATCTTTCGCAAATCTAGAGCTGTAAGCGACGTATACGTATCCGCTTTTGCCCAATACTCTTCGAGCGTGTTGTTGGTATAGTGAAGGAGTGGTTCTGTAAGCGTTCCGATCTCTCCATCTATGACAATCTGCTCATGTACTGACTTACAAGGCAATATACCTTTACCCCTTTTAAACAAACGCACAAGATAATCAGGATACTGCCCTCCTTTGGAAAGCCACTTACCAATGAAGAAATTTTTTCTGGGCATTTGATACCCAATATTTGTATTCTTTTTCTTTATTACTGACTGAATTTCGCCTCGAAGCTTTGGGCTTATAATCTCATCTGCATCTAACTGTAATATCCAATCACACCTACACGCATTTATGGCATACTGTTTATTTATATGAAACATAGGTGGGTTATCCCGTTTGTATACGATAGCGCCAAACCGCTTTGCTATCTCAGGCGTTCCATCTACTGATCCGCCATCAACAACCACTAGTTCATCTGCCCACGATGCTACTGAAGACAAACAGTCCCCGAGTTTGACAGCTTCATTGTGCGTCGCAATTGCTACAGAAATGGTTACGTTCTTTTTTGCCATAATCGCATTGTAACAAGAAACCCAATTGTGAGCATAAATCCTCCGATTGAAATCCAATTGGCCAATATACGAAGCTTGGTGTCCGTAAACACAACATCAACTGCATGATCCCCTGCAGGGACATCAAATGTCAGTAAGCCACGATAGTTAGGATTTTGAAATTCTATAGGGACAGGTGTTTTATCTACAAACACCTCCCAATTGGGAAAATAGAGTGTATTTTCTACAAGCTTCGTAGATTCTAACGAAAAGACACGATATGAATGATGTGTGCTCCTTCGTGGGCCAACAAAGATCGACACGCCTTTTCCGCTGATCACTTCGATAGGAGCTTTGGCTTTCGTTTCCATAAAACGAATAGACCAGATCGGTGAGCTCTCTCCTGTATCCGTAGTGCCATTATACATACCGGTAAAATTACTGTCAGACATCGATACGTAATCTCTTGCATGCCACATCGAAAAACTACCGATAATAGCGATAACAGAAAAAACTATGACAACTTTTAACCTTCGCTTGATGTCAATATGTGAAACAACAACTGCCCCGATGATAGGAATCAGAAACGTCGTGACATGTAAAAACCTCCACGGAAACTGAAATTTCTGAATGAGCGAAACTATCTGCCAAACAGGCGCTGATACATTAGTCATTAATACGAGAGATACTATTGTATAAAGCAACGCGCCGCCAATCAGTACTTTTGACGGCTTTCTCATCGAATGAAAAAGAACCAGAGCTAACAATAAAATAAAAATGTTTGAAAACCCCAAAAACTTTGATATTTCATTTGCCGTGCCATATCCCCAAGTAGGGTTGAAAAAATCAGCTACATTAACAAACCGTGAAGTAAATTCGCCTTTGGTTACTATGTCTCGCAGTGTGTATTTGCCTTCCATATAGGCCGGCAACCAAAAAAATGCAGACAAGACAAATCCTAGGATTAAACCGGTCAGAGATCTAAAAAGAAATTCCCGTTTTCGCTTCGACTCAAAAACCAGTAGGTACACCACAAATACTGCTATGATAGGAAGCATCATCAAGCTCACCGCATTATGAGAAAGAAGTAAAAAGGCCATACTCATTGCGATGAGAACGATAGATGATTGCCATAAACCTAAAAGAACAAGTGGCAGGAAAATAAACGCCATATGTTCACCAATTGCCCCGCGCACATACATATCCACAAACCTGTAAGGAGCAAAACCATAGAGCAATGCTGCAAGAATCCCAGCTAAATAGCCAAAACGATATGAGGCAAACAGATACATAGATACAACACTTGCAATAAATCCAAATGCAAAAACAAGCTTGACACTATCGACCAATGAAAATCCGATTACATGAAACGCTGACGCAATATAAGAGGGCAACGGATACAAAAACATCATCACCGGATGCCCATATCCCCAGTTAAGGTTACCAGCCCATCGCGGAACAAAGTTACCTTCAGAAAGAGATTGATAAAAATTGGCAATCCTTGCGACATGATCTTTGCCATCATGCGTTATGGGCAATCCTGAATTAAACAAGTCAAAAAGAGGTAGTAGCGAAACAATAAGAAGTATAAGCCAGATAAACCAGTTAAAAGATAGTTTCTTCATGGAGACATCTCCACTCTTTTTTCAATAATAAATCCGCTCGGTAATTTCCAAGTTTTCTCTACTGTGCCGGTTTTAATAACTGTCTCAAGCCAGCCTTCATAACTCCATGGCTTTTGTGGATCTGGCTCAATAAGAAGATAGAACGTATCTTTTTTTTCTTTTGTTGGTACATACCCGTATTTTCTCTTTCCATGCCACCAAAATAAATAATCATACGGATATGTATATACGGGCGGCGTAAATACAAGAAGATTAAATGGTTTACCGGCTGCATCTTGGTAGATTGAATCTATAGCATCTATTTTTCCTCGAATTTTATGCGTGCCGCCATAATCGTGATAGTCTAATCGATAAAACTGAATCGTTGAGTTTATATGCGAAAAAAGAAACAAGCATGTAAGTATAGCGACAATTCCCCTCCATATGCTACCTCGCTTCCACCCCCATGAAAAAACGAGTCCAACCACAAATATATAAACAACACCCAGCTCCAATAACCACCACTCCCACATCGGCCAAAGATATTTCATATATAAAACAAACATAACAATTGGCGAAATACACAAAAATACAAGAAACTTTTTATGCGCATCATCTACATGCTTATCCCGTATCATGGCATATGCACCAACCCCGACCAACACGAGTAACACCGGCCAAATTACATTTGAATACGCGAAAGTAGATAAAAAATTATACCGAAACACATCCCAGTGATTCTCAATCATACGCTGTGCGTATAACAAGGTAACATTGTGGGAAGAGGGATCTTTGCCAAATGCCGTGGCTAGAATACCTTTGGTGATAAGAAAGTCGTGACGCAAATCAAACAAAACAAAATGAATTTGAGATAGGAAAAATGCTGCATACGCAGCCAATACATACCTTCCACGCACCATGCGCACACGCCATAGATACGCGGTGAAGATAGAAAATTCCAAAAACATCATAATGCCCGTAGCTATTTCAAAATGAAACATCATTGAAAGACTCAAAAATAGTGCTGGAAGCGTAATTTCTTTCTTTTTGAGAACTTCATAAAAAAGAAATAATACGCCAACGGTTATCAATGGGATAAAAAAAGGATTCCATATAAAGCGGGATTGCGCCACCATCGCAGGCGAAACAGCCATAAGAAAAACAATAAACAACGCCTCTATCCATCCCAAGGCCCGAGCGGCAAGCACCGCTGTCAGAATAAGTGTTGCTGATCCAGTCAAAAACATCAGCACCATCCCGCTATACGGATCACCACCGGATAAGAAAAATGGAATAGCCAAAAGATAATAAAATCCCGGACCTTGAAAAAATCCTCCCCTCCCGCCAACCTCTTCACCGATGAGTGTAAACGTATGATCAACGACAATACGTTTAACCTTCTCAAAAAACAGTCCCATATCGTACCCAAAGAGAAAATTACCGCTTAAGATCTCTACCGCTCTTGGCAATAATCCAATGAGGATAATGATAATAAGTAGTAGTACATACCGGCGCGTATTTCGGTGATGAAAATTTTTCATAAGGTAAATGCAATAATTGCTTCTTTCCCGTCAAGATTCTTAAATATATTTACCACGCGTTTTCGCGTAGGCGCCTCTTTACTATCAGTAATATACAGCGTATCAGCTTTGAGCACTTCTGTAGACCAGTTTATTGAGCGAAATTCAAAATTCTTAATCGTATGCGGCTTGTCATATCCGCCTGACACACTGCCGCCGAGCGTTTGATAACGGCTAGGATCAAACGAGGTATAAAAAAGATAAAACATATACGACTGATACAAATTGCTGTTATTTGAAAAGACAATTTGTTTATATTCATTTTTCGTTCCCTGTACAAAAGCCATCGTATCTTTCATGGCATACTGAAACGAATCTGATTGTGTACGAGGAAACGTTATAAAATACCCTTTTCCAAATTGCATGAGGCTTAATAAAATAATTCCTCCTACGATAATCCAGCGCGTCCATGTAATTTTTCTTGCGACATACCATAATTCCAACACACCAATAGCGCTGATAAGCGCCAATGGAGGAAGCCATGTAAAGCTACGCATGGCGTGTGGAGCTTGGGTTGTAATCGCGGCGGGCAATGGGCCTGAAAGTCCCCACACCAATAAAAAAAGCAATACACGAAAATCTATACTGCTAAAAACAATAAGATAAATAAGCCCCACAAGTACACTTACCAATTCCCATGAATACAAAAGGCCCATATTCGGCACTTTATGAGCTTCCCGTTCGCTTCCCATAAATAACCATGGTGGGGCAAAATGAGAAAAGTAATTATTGGTAAAAACTCTTGCCATAACTACTTTATGATTATTTATTATCTTTCCTATAACGTCGTTAGAACTTTTTGCAATTTGTAAGGCTTGAAACGCTTGTGTGTACACTGGGGCATCGACAGAGAATGCACTCGTACCTTTAAGCCTGCTCAATCCCTCTCCGGTAACCGTTACATACACGGCAGGAAGTACAATAAGAAGAAATACACATACTGATAGACACGCCGCTTTTATATGTTTTACGCATTCTTTCCAATACATTGCGCCAAATGCTATAAGAAGAATTGGTGTAATAACTTTTTGACTTTGGTACCCATGAAGTGAGGCGCCAAACAATATTGATGCCCACAAAAGATACCATTGTTTTTTTTCTATAATAAACACACACAGTGCATACACTCCCGCAAGCGTTAACGTAAATCCTAAATTCGCTTCATGTCCTAAACGGGAAATATAAATATGCCACGGCGATATTGCTATAAAAAACGATGCCGCCTCACCTAAGTATCGTAATCGACTGTTAAACCGCGAAAAAAGTTTGCCGAGACGAAACATCAGATACACAGCAAAAAGCGACAAAATTATAGACGGAAATCGAACAGCTAAAGATGAAAGACCCATTAATTTTACAAACGGGATGACCATGTATACGTACAGCGCAGGGCGCCAATCATCATACGCGCGAAGAAGAAGCGGCAATCTATACCCATACTCATCTTTGCCCGTCGTAAGTATGGAATATGCGTTGTAGCCTATGGAAACTTCATCAAGAGAAGGTGAAGGCGGCACGAAAGCCAATGCATAAAGCCGCAAAAACGCTGCAAAAAGTAAAATGAACGTGAAACCTAAATATGTACGATTAAACATAGACATGCCTTTTACTCTGCAATTCGTATCGCCTCGAACCCATTAAGAAATGAAATTCTGTATATGGGATCTGTAAGAATTTCCCGCGGTGTTCCTACATACAAAATCGAGCCGTCGTGCAATTCATTCGGCCAGTGAATAGGCCGAAATTCATACACATCAAATCTGTTTCTCACCTCGGCAAATCCACCCGACGCCGTGCCGCCTCCAGCTAAATAGAAGCTGGGATCATATTTCATAAAAAATAAATAGAACATGTGCGGTTGTTCTAATTTCGTAGACACAACTATCTTCTTATACTTTGATTTATGCGCCTCTGTGTATTCGACTGCTTGTTTGTATCCATATTGCCAAACTTGAGAATACTCGATGTTCATGTGCGAGTAGTACATATGAAAGTAATAACCGATGTTAAATACTAAAGCCAAAAAACTAAAAACGAAAATAGCGAAAACAACCACACGCATATTCTTTGTAAGATTTTTTATCTTCTTCATAAAATTGATATAGACGCTAAAGAGACCAAAAGCAGTAAAAATTTGCGGCAAAGGCAGTGCTACAAGTGTTCGTATCGCATGAGGAGTCTCTGAAGTGACAGATGCAGCGACAGGGACTAACAGAAGCCATCCAAAAAGTAATTTTGCATTGACACCGCCGCGTTTAAACACCTCCACCATGCCCCAAAGAAAAAATGGCAATTCCCAAAGATACATAAGGCCCATATCAGGCGCATGATGTCGCCCATTGTCCCCCGTCAAAAACAACCATTTGAGAGAAAAATGTGAGAGGTATCCATCTGCAATAGTCTTGACATACACCAAGCGTCTGTTTTCCCACATGGCGCCAAATAAATCCCCGCGTATTACATCGTCTTCTAACCTAGCTACACTTTTAGAAAGTAGACCCGTCTGATCGGAAAGGCTACTGGTTCCTTTCAGCCGGGTAAGGCCATTGTTTCCGAAAACAATGGGAAATAATGGAGCGACGATAATAGCACCTACTCCGAGAGATACTAAAAAATATTTCCACTTTGCGAAAAACTTCTTACTAAACAACACGAACACCAAAAGAATAAAAAGGGGTATAAATACTCTCTCACTATGATACGCGTAAAACCCGAGTCCTAAAATAAAAGCAGAAATTGGCATCACCTTGCCATTGTTTAAAGACTTAAAAAGAAAATACATGCCCCAAATATTGAGGGTCACCCCAACATTTGCTTCAAATGCGATACGCGAAAATTGTAAATGCCATGGCGATATGGCCAAAAGAATCGCGCTCAAAAGTCCAAGTGTCAAATTTTTAAACAAAAAGGTCACTAAAAAATATGTCCCCAAGACGCCTAAAACACCCATAATTGCGGCAGGCAGTCTCACGGAAAAAAGAGAAAGACCAAAAACTTTAATGGATGGTATTGCTAAATATGCATAGAGCGGAGGCTTATAATCATCAAATGATCGTAAAGCAAGTGGCCAATGCGTACCATACTCATCGCGGCCAGTAGTAAGCAGTGAATACGCGTTGTACCCTAATGCTGCTTCATCCCAATCAGGACTTGGCGGCACGGCGCCTAACTGCCAAAATCGCAGCACCGCAGCAAGAATTAGAATTGATCCGAGCAATAATGTTTTTTTCATTGTTATAACTCAAATATCACAAGCCCGATAAAGCCATTTAATAGCGAAATGTTTTTTAAGACTTTTGCATTCTCTGGGACTTCGTTTATTGGGAGTATATAGAGCACGCGACCCTCATACTTCTCGTTTATGTGTCGTACAAATCGATATTTGCCAAACCGATAAACATTATAAAATCCCTCTTTATCAAACGAGGCATCTTTAGTGGTTTGGAAAAATGAAAGGTCATACTTTCCATAAAAAAGCGTGTAGATATATGGCCGGCCGAGGCTCTCTGTGAGTACTATCACGTCATACTTTTCTTTCACACTCTCGCTATACTCAATAGCTTCTTTGTACCCATATTGCCATTCGCCTGAATATTCTTTTTTATAATGTGTCGTATACGTATGCCAAAAATAACCAAAGTTTCCAAGCACTAAAAGAACCATGACAATACCAACGAATAACCGCAGCTTTTTGCCGGCAAACATACTCAGAAACTGTACATATCCGTATGCCGTAATGATGATCCATACCGGCAATCCATTTTCCACCCGAAGAGCATGTGGCGTTTCACGAGCAACTGCTGCTGGTGCAATGGAAGCCAACAGCCAAAAAAGAAGCAATCCTGCTATTTTCGGCTGACGCGCAAAAAGCGCTAACCATCCGATAAAAATAAACGGGGCGGTAACAAGCAGTAATTGTCCTGTATCCTGAATAGAAAATTTAGGATTTCCATCCCCTTTGATAAAAAGAAATCGAGGTTCTACGTTATCCAAAAAATGCACAAGATATTCTCTGCCATATCCAAATCGCCTGTTGTCAACGACTTTGGACCACCACGAATTTCCATCTACCAGACTTCGTTGGTTTGAAGTAAGTATGACTTGAAGATCTGTAAAAATACTTACCTCTTGAAACCGAAGTCTGGCTTCTTTCGAAACAAGATGCGGCATAAGCGGCAGTAAAGCAATTGCTGCGATAATCAATCCTTTATAAAGAGAAGTTTTCGCTTTCGAAATTGCACCCCACGAAAAACAGAGCACTCCAAAAGCGATAAGAGGTCCTGCATACCGTGCTGAATTAAACGTATACATGCCTAAGACGAATGGCAAAAAGGCGAAAGGCAATACGTTTGAATTCTTTCGTGAAACTAATAGAAGATACACGCCAAGTGTAACAAAAAATGCTGCAATATTTGCTTCAAATCCAGTTCTAGAGAGCATAATGTGCCACGGAGAGATAGCCAAAAATAAGGCGCTTAAAAGAGCAAGTCTTTGATTGGAGAATAATTCTTTCACAAGAAAATACATCAACAACACCGTCAGTATGCCAAAAATGGAAGAGGGCAACCGAACTGCCAAATCAGACAAACCAAAAACTGCGATAAAAGGAACGGTAAGATAAATAGGAAGTGATGGTTTGTAATCACCAAATCCGGCAAAAGCTCCAAGAGGAAATCGCACACCATGCTCATCAGTACCTTTAGATAAAATAGTATTCGCGTTGTAGCCTATAGATACTTCATCCCATGAAAGCGCTGGCGGATTAGAGGTAAGATTTGTTAGTCTAAGCCACGCTGCGAGAACGACAATAATCCCAAGTAGGATATAGCTAACTTTCATATTTTTTTCGCTTCTCGTTCATTCATAAAAAGCATTCCTGCAATCAAAAAAATAAGTGATATGTATCCTATGTGACTATTATTAAAGTATCTACTCATATACCAAAAAAACCAAAGAAAAGTGCCGTATGAAAATAAGACAGTTGATATTTTTGGTATTTTGACGACCCAGCGCAAAAGTAAAAGTAGAAGCGGCAATCCAAACATACCCTGATAGATATAAAATGGATACGGGTCGTAGATATTTTTTATAATACCAACATTAACAAGTATCATACTGAACCCGTACCCTGATACCGGATAACTTCCGATGGTACCTCCGGTGAGATACAAGAAAACACTATCGATAAACGCGCGCGCGTCCCACCATAAGAATGGGAGTGTAAGACCCATCGACACAAGACAGGTAACGACAACGGATACCCACATGCGGCTTCTTTTTCTGACCTCTGTGACATAAAGATACATAAAATAAAAAGGAACCGCGATCCATATGGTTTGCTTGCTCATGATCGCAAGACCAAAAACAAACGAAGCTATCGCTGGTTTTTTTAACGACAATATATATAACGACAAAAGGAGCCAAAAAAATGCAAACACGTCGCTCCTGCCTTCGATAAAATAATCAAAGATTGATGGTGAAAGTGAAGCGAGTACCACTGAAAGCCGCTTAACATTTATATCTTTTATCCACCTCCATAAAATCAATAGTAATCCGACCATGCAAAAAAGAAGCGCCATACGGGCATCAAAGAATCCTAATAATTTCACACCAAGCACATAAAATCCAAACGGAAAAAGTAAATACCACGGTGGCATTACAAAATGATAGAGCGCAGGATTAACAGCATTTTCATTATCTATCTCTGCGTAGTGAAATGACTCAACTGGAGTGCCAAAGTAGGTCTCTTTGTACGGATTTTTTCCCTGTAATAAGAATCGTAATGCTTGTTCTTCTTGCAGAATAATATCGTGCACTCCCCACACGGGAGCCACACGATTGCGATCAACCATTGCAGTAACGGACGTACCAACAACAACAATCATCAAAACTATCAACATAAGGATATTGCGAGCTCTTTCTCCACTGGCACTTATTCTCAATATAATCATCGACCTATAGGCCAACAATACATTAAAGACCAACGCAAGAAACAATACGCCGAACAACCAATACGGCGTGCCATCTATGGGAAGAATACGATATTTCATCACCACAGGAATTGAAAGTGCAAAAAGAAGTACAGCATCTACAATTGGTGGCATAATAGTTCTATTGTATTATAATATGAAGCATTGGTATATCTATGCACTCATTGAAACACTATCTCGCAATTCTGGCAATTTCGACTCTTCCGCTTATCTCAATGTTTTTTACCTCATCCGTGCCTCACACGCACGATGGACCTGTCCATCTTGCCCGCATCGCTTCTTATTATAAAGAACTAAGCTACGCTCAAATACCGCCGCGCTGGGCAAGTGAGCTAAATTTCGGCGTTGGCATGCCTCTTTTTAATTTCATGTATCATTTACCATACCTTATCGCCTCCATACCCGTCTTTTTTTCATTAGGACTTGTTACCGCGTATAAAATATCACTTCTTATAAGCTTTCTTCTCTCTGGACTCGGCATGTTTATTTTCAGTCGTAAGCTCTTTGGTGACATACCGCGAGCATATTTAGTGACACTTCTTTATCAATTTGCACCATTTCATTTAGTCGAGCTTGTGGTGCGCGGTAGTGTCGGGGAGGCATATACCTATTCGTTTCTCCCATTTGTGCTCTACGGCACACTTATGGTGGCAGAAATGCCAACCACAAAATTTATCGTGTACACCAGCATTGCAACATCTCTTTTAATTCTTTCCCATAATGCCATAAGCTTAGTGAGTTTCGCGGTGGCAGTTCTTTTTGCACTCTGGTTTGGCTCAAAAACAAAAAATCGTTTGCTCACACTATTGCCGCTTTTTATCGGACTAGGCCTCACGGCATTTTACTGGCTGCCCGCAGTATTTGAACGCAAATACACCTATGGCGATTTATTTATGAAAGACATGTATAGATCGCACTTTGCTCCATTTTTTCATTTTTTTATTCCTAATTTTACGAATACGACTGCATTACAAACTGGAGGTATTACCGTATATCTTGGACTTGTGCAAAGCGTTTTCCTTTTACTTTCTCTTTACCTTCTTTTTAGAAAAAAGGTTAAAGACATCACGGTGCGATCGGTAACTTATTTTAGCCTCGTTTTGATTATAACAAGTTTTTTTTTCATGCAACCCATATCTTCATCTATTTGGACACGAGTACCAACCCTACGCATGTTTCAGTTTCCATGGAGACTTCTCTCCATCGTGGGGTTAGGCACAGCACTTTTGGGAGGGTTGGTTACACGTTTCAAACCTAATAAATTTTATATACCATGTATTTTCATACTCTGTGGTATCAGCCTTCTTACAACCACAGTGTTTTGGTCGGCCCCTTTAGGATACGACAAAATTGTAGAATCTGACTACTGGAATTATCCATTAAACACGACGTTTTTTGGTGAGACTGATCTTATTTGGTCAGATGGACCAGCCAAAGAATATCCCAAAGCACCTATAGAGCTTATTGAGGGAGAGGGAGACATAAGTCACGTGTACAAAAAAAGTATCCATCACTCATTTACCATAGATGCCAAGACCCCTGTACGTATCATAGATAATACCCAGTACTTTCCTGGGTGGCGCGTATTTGTGGATACCGTAAAAACACCCATTGAATTTCAAGACCAAAACCATAGAGGCAGAATCACGTTTGCTGTTCCTCAAGGAATACATACGGTACAAATTGCGTTTGGTAATTCCCCCATAAGAACGATTGGCAACATCGCGAGTATTGTCACAGTAATTATTACAGTGATGGTGTATCTACTTTATAAAAAATCATGAAACACAAAGACATGTTCATTGGAACTCTGATAAGTATAATTCTTGTTTGTATTCTTTTTTACAAATCTATTTTTTATGGGGCAATCCCGTTTCCCGGAGACTCTCTTCTTTCTCACTTCAAACCGTGGCAAGTTACTTCCTATGATGGCTATGGCGCTGGCGGCATACCAAATAAAGCACAATACCCAGATGTAATACGACAAATGTATCCATGGCGTATAGAAGCGGTACGCCAATGGAAAGAAGGAAATGTTCCGCTTTGGAATCCCTATAGTTTTTCGGGCACTCCGCTTCTTGCTAATTTTCAATCTGCAAGTTTGTATCCATTAAATATATTGTTTTTTATTTTTTCTGAAAACATAGCATGGACACTTCTCGTAGCTCTACAACCCTTTCTCGCAATCCTTTTTACGTATCTTTATCTCCGTCGATTAAAGACAAGTACATTAGCGTCAGTATTTGGTGCTGTATCATATGGTGTAAGCGGCTTTATGACCGTATGGCTTGAATATAATACTGTAGGACATGTGATGGCGTGGTTGCCACTTGCACTCTATGCAATAGAACTTTTTTTCATTGACACAAAAATAAAAATTGCTATACCCCTGCTCACACTATCAGTTGCTCTCTCACTTTTATCAGGACACCCGCAAGTTGCTCTCTATGCGATTATATTTATCTTTTCCTATGCAATGCTTCGATTGCAAGGAAAAAATAAATTCTATGCACTCTTAGCATTTCTTATAGGATTCGGCTTAGCCGCTGTGCAACTTGTTTCCGGTATTGAACTTATTGCTGTCGCCGCTCGAGCTAATCATTCTTATGAACAAATGATGAAAACAATTCTTATACAACCTTGGCAAATACTTATGACTTTTTTTCCAAACCTCTACGGCAATCCAGTGTCGCGAACCTATTGGCCGTCAGACACCTACGTAGGAAAAGTGACATCTATCGGCCTTGTTCCATTATTTTTTCTTCTCTCTTCACTAAGGCTTCATAAGATTATCCTTGTACGATTTTATATTATTGCTGTTTGTATGCTCGGTATTTTTATTACAGTAAATCCTCTAACAAAACTTCTCTATAAATTCTCAATTCCGCTGATATCATCAAGCAGTCCCACACTTATGATATTCATATTTTCATTTTGTCTAGCAGTCTTGACATCCTTTGGCATCGATGGGTGGATAAAAGAAACACATAGTATAAAAAAACTTTTCTTTCGTGCTCTCCAAGTGTCTATGGGGATCGGACTCATGGCTTTTTCCTTTATGCTATTGCCATCACTTAAGATTCATGCTCCCATTGCGCTTCGTGCTCTTTTATACGGCTTTTCTATAGCAAGCGTGACTGTGTTTCTTTTTTATATAGCGGTTAGACACAAAAACTGGATGATACCAGCACTATGGATACTTTTAATCCTTCACGTATTTGATCTATCATATGCATTTTTCAAATTTAACCCGTTTGTACCGGCTTCATACATGTATCCAAACCATGCAATAAGTGAACGCCTTACAAATCAAAAAACCCCAACGCGTTTTTGGGGATATGGAACCGCAGCAATAGACGCAAATATTCCCATGCTTTGGCGCGCATATTCACCCAACGGATACGATCCCCTGTATCCTAAGTGGTACGGAGAATTTATTGGAGCTTCAAAGGATGGAAAGCTCATTCGGTCATTTGATAATGACAACAGGTCTGATGCAACTATTGCATCTGGTTTTGGTGAAAATGATTTTCAAAATAATATCTATAGAAAACAAATTCTTCGATCTCTTAGCGTTACCCAAATCATAGACCGAGAAGAAAACGGTACGAGCGAAAAAACATTTCCGCCAAAAACATACGCACTCACCACTGTTTCTGATTGGCGTGTATTTACGGATCTTGATGCGCCATCAATTGTTAGGATAGCAACCAAATCAAGTGTTGCCAGCACGAAAGAAGAATTTGAGCATATATTCTTTGCTCCCAACTTTAACCCAGTCACTGATGTCATCGTTGATGATTCCCAACTACCTACACTTAATGGAACAGGTAACGTTGAAATCACGAGCTACACATCAAGTACTATTGAAGTTATCACTCATACGAAAGGAACTTCGATGCTGGTGGTAGCAAATACATACTACAAAGGGTGGACTGCGTACGTGGACAATAAACCCACACCATTATATCGCGTCAACTGGACTATGAATGGCGTACTGCTTCCCGAAGGCGACCACACGATCACACTTCGGTATGAACCTACCTCCTACAGAATTGGATTATGGATATCAGCCTTGTCATTATCCGTTTTTATTGCTATCGTCATATTCAAGAAGACTAACAATAAATCATGAAATTATCTTATAAAATAATACTCATCTTCATCGTGTTGCTCGCAGCTTTTTTAAGACTTTATAAAATCTCAAGTATCCCAACAGGAGTAAACAGGGATGAAGCAAGTATCGGTTTTACCGCATATTCACTCCTTAAAACTGGCAGCGATGAATACGGACGATTTTTGCCTCTATCCTTTGAATCATTTGGAGATTGGAAACTTCCATTATATATCTACACAACCATTCCGTTTGTGAAAGTGTTAGGACTTACTGAAGTAGCAGTGAGACTTCCTTCCGCTCTTGCTGGCATATTCACAGTAGGTGCATTGTTTATGCTTGTGCGCATTTTATTTGAAAATATGCCCCTCGCCCTTCTCTCTGCATTTATTTTAAGTATTATGCCGTGGCATATCCATATATCACGCGTAGAAAGTGAGTCAAATATAGCGATTCTTTTTGTAACCCTTGCAACTATTTTATTTCTCAAAGCTCTCAAATATAAACGAACCTTGTATCTTACTCTATCAGGCATACTCTGGGCTCTTACCTATTACACCTATCACGGTAATCATATATTTACGACGATGTATGTACTAGGCCTTATTTTTATATATAGAAATGAAATTTTTCGCATTCCGCGATGGTTTGTGAGCGCGGGAGTGTCTGTAACCTTAGTCATCATAATCTTATCGTTTACGCTCTTCTCGGCAAATAAAACAAAAATATCCGGTATCGGCATCTTTGGTGATCCGACGATGGTTCATACAAAAATCGAACTTCCTCGTCTGTCTCACAATAATCCATCATCACTTCTTTCACGCCTCATACACAACAAGCCTGTATATGCGCTATTGACGATATCTCAAAATTATCTCAAGTCCTATTCTCCTGAATTTCTCTTTATCACCGGTGGCAAAAATCATGCACATAATATTCAAGGCTATGGAAATATGCATCCTATTGAAAGTATCTTTCTCTTTTTAGGAATTTGTATGGCAGTGACCCACGTAAAAAAGAAACAATTTCTTCTCATTCTTTGGTGGCTTGTTGTAGCAGGGATCGCTCCTGCCATCACCAAAGATGCTCCGCATTCCAATCGCATGTTTTCAGTGGTGCCTGCCCTTTCCATTCTGGTAGCTCTCGGAATACAATACGGTCAGACTTTTTTTCAATCGAGGTTGAAATGGCTTTTTCTTCTCTTAATTGTTGTTCTTTATACTGCCTCACTCGTCTTATATACAGATGCATACTTTATTCATTTCCCGAAAGAAGAAGCGCAATATTGGGGATTAAGCTACAAACAACTCTCTGTCATTGTGAATAAACCAGAATATAAAAATAAATCAATTATTATTGCAAATCCTTCCGAATCTCCCTATATTTATATGTTATTTTACGGAAACTACAACCCTCTTCTTTATCAAAAACATGCAATACGATATCCTATCTCAAACGATGGATTTACCGATGTGAAAGCATTTGGAAGATTTACTTTTCGTGACATTGATTGGGGTCGTGATATAACACTTAATAATACGCTCCTTATCACCAAAGCGAACGAAGCTCCCACATCTTTATCCTCTAAAATTGTTGATACCATCAATCTTTCTAATGGGCAAGCTCACTATATTGTCATTGATACCAATAAATAAAGATTTAATTCAATAGACGTGTTGCGTAATTCCCCATAATCAGGCACACTAAAGGGATATGAAC
>ERZ1292629.51-Hain-H43-01um-R1-51-length-115549-cov-69_pt2 | contig 114985 bp, 105 predicted proteins | sample MGYA00564399_ERZ1292629 | MGnify/ENA primary metagenome ERZ1292629 (study PRJEB36523, sample SAMEA6512636) | groundwater metagenome | collected 2019-01-08 | study: AquaDiva: Metagenomics assemblies of 32 groundwater samples | reverse complement strand
TGGAAAGGTGGCAGGCTCGAAAGGGTCTCGAGAGTTCAAATCTCTCCGCCTCCGCCCTTAGTGTGATATAATGGTTTCTATGTTAGACGTAGATAAAATAAGGGCTGATTTTAATATTTTTAATAAAAAAGACGGGGTGACTCCTATATATTTAGATAGTGGTTGTATGAGCTTAAAGCCAGATGTGGTAGTTGAGGCAATGAATGATTATTATTTTAATTATCCGGCTTGCGCGGGTAGAAGCTCGCATAAATTAGGAGATAAGGTTACAAAAAAAGTAAAAGAAGCGAGAGAGCTTATTGCAAAATTTATAAATGCAAAAGATGAAAATGAAATAATTTTTACACGTAATACTACTGAAGGTTTAAATTTGCTTGCATATTCTTTAGGTTTACAAAAAGGTGATGTTGTTTTAATTTCTAATAAAGAACACAATTCAAATTTAATTCCATGGTTATTACTTCGAGATAGAATAGGTATTGTTGTAAAAATAATTCCTTCAAATGAAGATGGTAGTTTTAATTTAGATAACTTTTCAAAAATGATTAATGGCGTGAAATTAGTTTCAATAGTCCATACTTCAAATGTAGATGGTGTTACAAATCCGGTAAAAGAAATAATAGAAATTGCGCATAAAAATAATTCCTTGGTTTGTTTGGATGCTGCGCAGAGTATTCCGCATAAGAAAATTGATGTTCAGGATTTAGATGTTGATTTTTTAGCATTTTCTGGACATAAAATGCTCGGGCCTACTGGTACGGGAGTTTTTTATGGCAAATATAAATTATTAGAAAAATTAGCACCTTTTATGGTTGGTGGAGATACAGTAGAATTTTCTACTTATGACAGTTATAAAATGCTTCCAATTCCAGATAAATTCGAAGCTGGATTGCAAAATTATGCTGGTATTATTGGGTTTGGAGAAGCAGTGAAATATTTAAACCAATTTGACTTTAAAGATATTGCAGAACATGAACTTAAACTAAATACTTATATTACAGAAGAATTACAGAAAATTTCTAAGATAAAAATTATGGGTCCCAAAGATCCAAAATATAGGTCTGGAATTATTAATTTTTATATTGATGGTATAGATATGCACAAGTTTGCAATTATGTTTGATGAAATGGCAAATATCGAAATTCGTTCTGGTCAACACTGTGTGCATTCTTATTTTGCTGATAAAAAAATTTACAATTCTGCGCGTGTTTCTTTGTATTTATATAATACAATGAAAGAAGCGGAAGCATTTATTACAAACTTAAATAAGATTATAAAAATACTTTAAATTTATGCCTTGTATAATAGCTTTAATTGTTTTTGGGATAATGGGAATATTTAGCGCTTCGCATCGAGCTCTGGCAAAAGAAGCTTTTATTTGTGTTTTTAGAAGAATAACTTTTCGACCTTGTAATACTAATTTTCAAGAAAAAGTAAAAGGAAAAATTTTATCAAAAATAATTAATCGTTCGACTTTTTTGGCGAAGATGGTAAATAAACATTATGAAATATTATCTTGGATATTTTTTATTTTAATGCTGGGCAGTACCTTTTATGTTTTGCGTGGCGGATATAATTTTTATATTTATGGAAGCTGTAATGGCTTGAATGCAAGCGGATTTTGCGCCTTTGATCCAAGCGGGGGAAACAACAAAACAACAGCAATAGGGGACAGTTCTACTTGCGGGATTACTCAAAAAACGGAACAAACTGTAACCTTAAATAATATTAATCTTTCGAGTTTTCCAACTCAAAACATCAGTTCAAAAGATACCATAGTATTTATTGGCTGTTATGCTTGTGATTATAGTAGAAAAGCATATCCCGATATTCAAAAATTAGTAAAAGACAAACAGACTAATTATATTTTTGCTCACTATCCAGCCAAAGGAGATACAACATTTTTGGCGGATGCGGGATATTGTGTTTACAAAGATTATCCGGATAAATATTGGGAGTTTAATGATTATTTATTCAGTGCAGATAAAAATTATGTTCTCAATAAAGCAAACTTAAATGAAATTTTAGGAAAATTTTCTTTTGATGTGAAAAAAATAGATGAATGCGCAAATAGTGTGGAAACAAAAATTGCTGTAGAAAATCAAGTAAAGGAATTAAATAAAACAGGTCTTTATGGTACGCCTACTATTTTCATAAATGGTAAAGCATTTGTGGGACCTAAACCATACAGAGTTTACCGTGTGCCTCTAAATAAATTTATTTTCTTTTAGTTTTTAAATTATTATTTAACAATAATTAATATATGAAAGGATATAATGCAAACATAGAGAAAGAGACTTTAGAGAATACAAATTTTCGCAAGGTTTTATATACAGCGAAGCATTGTCAGTTAGTTTTAATGAAATTAAAACCAAATGAAGAAATTGGCATGGAAGTTCACACAGATAATGATCAATTTTTTCGTTTTGAAAAAGGAGAGGGAAAGTGCATTATTGATGGCAATGAGTATATTCTTCGTGATGGATCGGTAATTATAGTTCCAGCAGGCGCAGAACATAATATTATTAATACATCAAGAACAGACGATTTAAAACTTTACACAATTTATTCTCCAGCTCATCATAAGGATGGAATAGTGAGAGCTACTAAAGAGGAAGCTGAAAAAGATAGCCCAGAATTTGACGGAATAACGACAGAATAAAAAAAAGACAAAAAGTAAAAAGTAGAGTAAAATAGAACTATGTTTTTTTCGGCAATAATTACGATATTAGGTTTGTCTCTTTTTGAGGCTATTTCTTCGATAGATAATGCGATAATCAATGCTGAAGTCCTTTCTACAATGGGAGCTCGCGCAAAACGATGGTTTTTGACATGGGGTATATTTATTGCTGTTTTTGTTGTTCGAGGTCTTCTTCCTTTTATAATAATTTGGGTTTTTAATCCAACTCTTTCTGTTTTTCAAGTTTTATCTGTGGCTTGGTCTAGTAATCCTTTAGTTCAAGAATCTATCCATAAATCAGCTCCAATTCTGCTAATAGCCGGCGGAGTTTTTCTTTTGTTTTTATTTTTGCATTGGTTATTTCTTGAAGATAAAAAGATGGGTTTACCAATGGCAGAAAAATTTTTTATGGCAAAAGGAGTTTGGTTTTATGCTATTGTTTCCATTTTACTCGTAATTATTTCATGGTTTGCTTTACAAGAAAATAATTTGATGGCTTTTGGTGCAGTTATTGGTTCAAGTTTATTTTTTATTACTCATGGTTTTAAACAAAATGCAGAAGAGGAAGAAAGAAGGTTGCTTAGTAGTGGACGTTCAGATCTGAGTAAGCTTTTTTTCTTGGAAATTATAGATACAACTTTTTCTATTGATGGAGTACTCGGAGCTTTCGCTTTTACTCTTTCTGTTCCCTTAATTTTAATTGGAAATGGTTTTGGGGCACTTCTGGTACGTCAGTTTACTATAAGTAATATAGAAAATATAAAAAAATATGTTTATCTTAAAAATGGAGCCATGTATTCAATTCTTGTTTTAGGAATTATTATGATATTGCATAGTTTTGGATTTTCTATACCAGAATATCTGTCTCCACTTTGTACTTTTATTATAATTGGATTTTTCTTTTGGAAATCCAAAGTATACATTGCTTTAAATTTAGAACAAAATTAAGAAATGAAAAAGTTAGAAAAAAATTTTAAACTAACTAAAACAGATTATCTTATTTATAAAGATTGTGAAAAAAATGCTTGGTTGAAAATTCATAAGCCGGATGTTTATTTTGCAACACCCATTTCTTCTTTTGACAAGACTATAATAGAAACTGGTAATGAAGTTGATATTCTAGCCAGAGATTTATTTCCTAATGGTCTTACGATTTCTGATCGAAGTGCCACAGAAGAGACGATGCAGCTTATAAAATCTAAAACTCCTGTGATATATCAGCCAGTATTTGAAACTGATTTATATAAGATTGTTTGTGATATTTTAGTTTGGAATACAAGTTCTAAGGCTTATGATTTATATGAAGTGAAGGCTTCTAATAATGGAGATGAAAAAAAGAAAAAAGATGAACTTTATACTTACGATATAGCTTTTCAATATTTAGTCCTTAGGGAATTGAATGTTCCAATTGGTAAATTAAATTTAATAAGATTAAATAGTGAATATATAAGGGGTATTGATCTCGACTTAGAGCAACTTTTTTCTAAAGAAGATTTTACAGAAAAAGTTATGAGTGTAATTGATGTGGTTTCTAATGAAATGAAAATCGCTCAAAATTTTCTTTCTTCTGAAGAAGAACCATTTGGTTCATGTAAATGTATTACAAGAGGTAGAAGTGCTCATTGTACAACTTTTTCTTATTCTAATCCTCATATTCCAGATTATAGTGTTCATGATATTTCTCGAATAGGAATGTCTAAAAATAAATTAGCAGAATTGATTGATAGTAGTATTTTCCTTATCGATGATGTGCCAGAAGATTTTCCTTTAAGTGAAAAACAGAGAAATCAAGTGGAAGCTGTACAGTTGGATAAAGTTTATATAAATAAAGAAGAAATAGGAGAATTTTTAGATCAAATTTCATTTCCAGTTTCTTTTTTAGACTATGAAACTTTTGCAGCTGGAATTCCAAGGTTCGTTGGCTACTGTCCTTTTAATCAAATAACATTTCAATTCTCGTTACATATTCTTGAAGAAAAAAATAAAGAGCCCAAACATGCTGAATTTATTTTTACAGATAATAAAAATCCAGATGAAGAGTTTATTTTGGTTTTAAAGGAAAAATTACCAAGTAAAGGTTCTGTAATAACTTGGAATAAAAGTTTTGAAATGGGGAGAAATAAAGATCTTGCAAAAAGAAATCCAGAATACAAAGTATTTTTAGAAGAACTTAATTCTCGAATTATTGATTTAATGGATATTTTTTCTGAACAGCACTACATACATTCAAAGTTTAAAGGTAAAACATCTATAAAATATATATTACCAGCGTTAGCACCAGAATTATCTTATAAAGTACTTGATATACAAGAGGGAGCTACTGCTTCAGATGCTTGGAATAAAATAGTTAAAGGAGAATATTCTAAAAAAGAGGTTTCTGAAAAGATAGAGAATTTAAAGACATATTGCAAACTTGATACATATGCTATGTATGCAATTTGGAAACATTTAAACGATATGATATAAATCCTTAGAATAAATTTGTCTCTTTTAATTATGTTATATTTTTGATATAATTCATGAAAGGCACCATATTTAATGAACGAGGAAATTAAAAAAGGCAAAATACATCCGCTTTCGTTGGTTATTAATGAAGCTGTAAAGATTTTTACCGATCTGGGTTTTGAGATTGCTATCGGTCCAGAGTTAGAGGATGAATGGCATAATTTTGATGCGCTTAATTTCCCTAAAGATCATCCAGCTCGCGATATGCAAGATACTTTTTTTATTAAAAATAAACCCGGATATGTTTTACGCACTCACACCTCCAACACCCAGATTCATTTTATGGAAGAATTTACCAAAGCTGGTAGAAAACCCCCTTTTGCGATAGTTGTTCCCGGGAAAGTTTTTCGCAATGAAGCAACAGATGCTGGACACGAAATGCAATTTTATCAGCTCGAAGGATTAATGATAGGCGAAGATGTCAGCGTTGCTAATATGAAATGGGTACTTCTTGAATTTTTTAAAAGATTTCTGGGTAAAGACGCAGAAATTCGTCTCCGTCCTAGTTTTTTTCCTTTTGTTGAGCCGGGATTTGAGGTAGATATAAAACACAATGGGAAATGGATGGAGCTTTTAGGGGCTGGCATGGTTCATCCGAATGTTTTGAAAAATTGCGGGATTGATTCTAAAAAATATCAAGGTTTTGCTTTTGGTTTCGGTCTTGATCGTATGGCTATGATTAAATGGAATATTCCAGATGTAAGATTCTTTTATCAGGGAGATTTACGGCTCAATCAATTTTAATATGAAAATTTCTTACAATTGGTTAAAGTGGTATATCCCGGAAGCTCCCTTACCAGAAAAACTTGCAGATGTTTTTGTTTCTTATCTTTGTGAAGTTGAAAATATGGAAACTATGGGGGATGATACTATTTTTGATATAAAAATATTGCCAGACCGAGCGCATGACTTACTTTCACATAAGGGTGTCGCTCGTGAATTAGCTTCGCTTTTAGATATAAAATTTATTGATCCTACTTCAAAATATAAAGTTCCAGAATTAAAAGCGACAAACTTAAAAATTAAAATAGAAAGTGATAAGTGTTGTAGGTATATGGGTAGGATTGTTCGTAATGTTAAAATTGACCCAAGCCCAAAATGGGTGGTAAAATACTTGGAGTCAATAGGTCAGAGAAGTATTAATAACATTATAGATGCTACCAATATAGTGATGTACGATTGTGGACAACCAACACATGTTTTTGATTTAAATAAATTACATGGTGCAATTATTGTACGAAACGCAAAAAACGGAGAAGAGATGACAACTCTAGATAATAAAGAAGTAAAATTTAAAAACTTAAATATGGTTATTGCGGATGAGAAAAATGTTTTAGCTATTGCCGGAGTAAAAGGCGGAAAAATTGCTGAAGTAGATAATAATACAAAAGACATAATTCTTGAAGTTGCAAATTTTGATCCGATATCAGTTAGAAAAACAGCTCAGGCGTTGAATATTGTTACAGATGCGAAAAAGCGTTTTGAAAACGATTTATCACCAGAATTAGCAGAATATGGAATGTTAGAACTTTCTTCGCTTATTTTGGAAATGTGTCCGAATGCTATTTTTGAGAACATTGTAGATGTGTATCCTGAAAAACAAGAAGAGAGAAAATTAAATTTTTCTGTTGATAAAATTTCTAAAATTTTAGGTTTGAATGTTTCAGTTGATGAAATAAAAGATATTTTGAAGAGATATAATATTGAGTTTCTTCCCCTTGATAAGGGGGATAAAGGGGGTTGTTTCGAAATCGTGGTGCCATCAATTCGTCTTGATTTAGTAATTGAGGAGGATATGGCTGAGGAAATAGGAAGAATTCTGGGATACGATAAAGTAGAACCTGAAATTCCAAAAATAAACTTTAAACCAGAAATAAATGAAATATATTCCAAAATTCTTCTTACTCGTAATAAACTTTTAAATGAAGGATATAGTGAAGTGATGACTTATACCTTTAGTGATAAAGGAGAGGTGAGTGTATTGGCTTCTGCTTCAGATAAAAATTTTCTTAGAACTAATCTAACTGATGGATTGAAAGAAAGTTTAAAATTAAATCAAGCAAATGCTCCACTACTAGGAATAGATAAAGTTAAAATTTTTGAAATTGGAACAGTATTTAAGAAAATCGAGGAAGAGATGCACGTAGCATACAATGAAGGAAATGAAATAATAGAAAAAAATTTATATGAATTTGGAAAGTAAAAAATTTAAAATATGGTCATTGTTTCCTTTTATTGTGCGCGATATTGCTGTGTTGGTGCCACAGGAGATAAAAAGTGTAGAAGTTGCTAAAATTATAGAGGAAAATATGGGTGAAATAGTTGTACGAGGTCCAGAACTTTTTGATGAATTCAAAAAAGGGGATCAAATATCTTATGCTTTTAGATTAGTTTTTCAGTCTTTTGAGAAGACTTTAACAGATACAGAAGTGAACGATATTATGACTAAAATAACTAATAAAATCAAGGAGAATGATGGTTGGCAAGTGAGATAAAATTTGCTATAATATACTTATATTATGAAGGGAAAAACAGTTAAAAAGGGCGAGAAAAGTTTACCCGCCAGTGGTGGGGCGCACCATTATGATGCCTCTGACATTTCTGTCCTAGAGGGCCTAGAGCCAGTTAGGCGCCGTCCAGGTATGTATATTGGCACAACAGGTCCAGAAGGATTACATCACTTGGTTTGGGAGATTTTTGACAATTCACGCGATGAAGCGATGGGGGGTTTTTGCAATGATATTGAAATTGTGCTTCTTCCTGATAATCGTATTCGTGTAGCAGACAACGGCCGAGGCGTTCCAATTGATATTCATAAAAAAACAAAAGTTTCTGCGCTGGAAACCGTTATGACAACGCTTCATGCAGGAGGAAAATTTGGTGGAGAGGGATATAAAGTTTCGGGTGGATTGCATGGAGTAGGGGCATCAGTCGTTAATGCTCTTTCTATTTATTGTAAAGCGGAAGTGCATAGAGATGGTGGTAAATATTTTCAGGAATATTCTAAAGGTAAGAAGAAATCTGCAGTCAAGAAAAGTGGTGCTTCTAAACTCCACGGCACGATCATTACCTTTGAGCCTGATGAAGAAATCTTTGGCAAGATTGTATTTGATTGGAATACAGTCGTGAACCATATTCGTCAGCAAGCTTATTTAGTAAAAGGGTTAAAAATTTTAATAATTGATGCCCGTGGATGGGATAATAAAAAAAGATTAGACGATAATGATGTTTTTTATTTTAGAGAATTAGAACTTGAGCTTCCTTCTGTTTCTTTTTATTTTGAAGGCGGACTGGTTTCTCTTGTAAAATATTACAATAAATTACATAAACCGATTCAAAATAATATCTTTTATGTTGAAAAAGAATTAGATAAGGTAGGAGTAGAGATAGCTTTGCAATATGTGGATGATATCACGGATAGAATTTTTCCTTTTGCTAATAATATTTATACCCAAGAAGGAGGAACACATATAACTGGTTTTAAAACAGCTCTTACTAGGACTCTCAATACTTACTGTAAAAAAAATGAAATGATGAAAGAGTCCGAAGGTGGATTTACCGGAGACGATGTTTTAGAAGGTTTGACGGTTGTTATTTCTGTTAAACTTCGGGAGATACAATTTGAAGGGCAAACCAAGGGCAAATTAGGAAGTATGGAAGCCCAAGGTGCTGTGGCGACGGTTTTCGGGGAGGCTTTTGCAAACTTTTTAGAAGAAAATCCCGATGACGCAAAATCTATAATAAATAAGTCTATTTTGGCATTAAAAGCTCGTAAGGCAGCGAAGGCGGCCAAGGATTCAATACTTCGTAAGGGTGCATTGGAGGGGATGACTCTCCCGGGAAAATTAGCAGATTGTCAGAGCAAAGATGCTTCCGAGTCGGAATTATTTCTGGTTGAAGGAGATTCGGCCGGAGGTTCAGCTAAACAGGGTAGAGACCGTCGTACACAAGCAATACTTCCACTTCGTGGAAAAATTTTAAATGTTGAGCGCGCGCGTATAGATAAAATGCTTGCTTCAAAAGAAGTTAAATCTCTCGTTATTGCTATGGGTACTTCAATTGGAGATACTTTTGATTTGGGAAAAATGCGTTATCATAAAATAATTATTGCCACTGATGCTGACGTGGACGGTTCGCATATTAGGACTCTGCTCTTGACTCTTTTTTACAGATATTTTAGACAAGTCATTGATGCTGGATATATTTATATTGCTCAGCCACCGCTTTATAAAATAAAAAAAGGTAAAGAAATTTTATATGCTTACACAGATGATGAGAAAATTAAAATTATTGGCAAGAGTGCTGATGTAAGCGAGATTGAACCCGTCGACGATGAATCTTTGGCGGGCGAAGGAGTTGGTGAACTAGAACCTAGCACTTTAAACTTAAAACCTAATCGCATACACATCCAACGCTTTAAGGGTCTCGGAGAAATGAATCCAGAAGAACTTTGGGAAACAACAATGGATCCACAACATCGTGTGTTAAAAAGAGTAGACATTGGTGATGCTGAAGAAGCAAATAAGATTTTTGATATCTTAATGGGCTCCGAAGTCCCTCCTCGTAAATCTTTCATTCAATCCAATGCCAAATTGGCGGAAATTGATATCTAAATTATTTCTTATTCTTAATTTCTTCTAGGAGTTTTTTTACTAGTTCTTCTTTTGACATTTGGCCGAGTTGTCCGGCATCGCGAGATTCAAGAGTTACTTTTCCAGCTTCTATTTCTTTATCACCGATGACGATCCAGTAGGGGATTTTGTTATTTTTGGCATCGCGAACTTTTCCGCCGAGGTTTGCTTCAGCATCATCTAATTCTGCGCGGATATTATTTTCTTTTAACAATTCATAAACTTGTTTTGCGTAATCATTATGATTTGTACGAACTGGAATGACTTTTACTTGGACTGGCGAGAGCCAAAGAGGAAAGGCGCCAGAATATTTCTCTATTAATAAAGCAACGATGCGTTCTATTGCACCAATAGATGATCGATGTACTACAAAGGCAAGATGGTCTTTACCATCTTCTCCAATGTAAGTTAAGTTAAATTTAGAAGGCATACAAAAATCATATTGAACAGTAAAAGCAGTATCTTCTTTACCATTCACGTTTTTCATTTGTATGTCAATTTTAGGTCCGTAAAAAGCTGCTTCATCTTTTACTTCTTCAAATTTAGACCCTCTGTTTTGCATGAGTTTCCGCAAGAGGTTTTCTCCTTTTTCCCATGCTTCATCGTTTTTGTAATATTTTTCGGTGTTATTTCTATCTCCGAGTGATAGGCGGTATCTATAGTCCACGTCAAGTTTTAAATTAAATACTGAAGTTACGTATTCGATAAGGTCTAAGGCTTTTCCTATTTCTTCAATTGCTTGTTCTTCATTTGCGCAGATAATGTGTGCATCAGCTAGACAAAAAGTTCGTACTCTTTGCAGGCCCATAAGCTCTCCGGATTGTTCATACCGATAGAGTTGAGCGAGTTCTGCTATGCGCATCGGTAATTCTCTATAGCTGTGAGGAGACGAAAGATAAAGTTCAAAATGATGTGGGCAAGCCATTGGGCGAAGCATAAATTCTTCATCGTCGATAGTAATAGGGGCATACATAGAATCTTTGTAATGAGGATAGTGACCAGATTTTTTATATAAATCTAATTTCGCAATATCTGGAGTACGAACATGTAGGTAACCTCTACGAATTTCTTCATCTACTATAAAGCGTTCTAATTCACGACGAATTGTTGCTCCTTTAGGTAGCCAAAGTGGTAAGCCTTTTCCTACAGTATCACTAAAAGTGAAAATCCCTAGCTCTCTTCCAAGTTTTTTATGATCTCTATTTTCATCTTTTTCCATATTTTTATAATATCACATTTTATTTTGCTTTTCATCTTTAATATGTTAAGATGGACACATTATGGTAGTACGAATGAGACATACAAAATCGCATACGAAGAATCGACGTTCTCACCACGCTTTGGAGAGTACGAGTTTTTCTAAGTGTGAAAATTGCCAAGCTTTAAAAAGACGCCACACAGTCTGTGGAGGTTGTGGTTTTTATAGGGGAAAAAAGGTTTTGGATTTGATAAAAAAGACAGAAAAGAAACAAAAGAAAGCAAAAGCAAAAAAGGCCGAAGAAAATAAGTAAGAATAAGTAATTTTTGTTTTTTAAAATGGCTAACCGGCACCTTTCCAGATCAATAGTTCTTCAGACACTTTTTGAGTGGGATTTCCTGTCTGCGCAGGCAGGTGCGTCTATTGATAAAAAAAGTACTAATCCTATAAGTGATGAGATAAAAGAAATATTAAAAAGAAACTTAAAAGAGTTTGCTCCTGGTTTTGAAGATGATGTTTTTGTATTTTCACTTATCGATCAAGTTTTTAAAAAACGTGTAGTGATTGATGAAATAATAGAAAAGGCTGCTCCAGATTGGCCAATTGACAAAATTTCAATCATTGATAGAAATATCTTAAGAATTGGTTTAGCGGAGCTTATTTTTGGTGATAGAAAAGAAGTTCCTCCTAAGGTGGCTATAAATGAAGCAATAGAATTAGCAAAAACTTTTGGTGGAGAAAATTCTAGTAAATTTATTAATGGCGTGCTTGGCGCAGTTTATAAAGAGATAGGGGAACCTGGAAAGGAACAAATTAGCAAAAAAAAGAAAAATGAGAAAATGCTAGATATTACTAAATTGCCAGTTGATAAAAAAGGTGGAGCGCTTGTTTATGCGAAGAGAGACAATAAGCAAAATGGTGAAATTATGTTTGCTTTAGTGCATGATATTTTTGGATATTGGACTATTTCTAAAGGAAGTGTCGAAAAAGAAGAAAATGAAGAGGAAGCAACAACTAGAGAAATAAAAGAAGAAATTGGATTGGATATTAAAATAGAAGAAAAATTGGGCGAAAATGAATATGTCGCGACACATCCACAAAGTGGAAAAAGTTTAAAGAAGGTAGTTTATTTTTTAGCTAAGAGCGAGTATAAAGAACTTGTATTGGAAAAGTCTGGTGGATTGGATGGAGCAAGATGGTTTGAACTTTCTGAAATTCCAGGACTTCGTATTTATAATGATATAATACCTTTATTTACTAAAGCGATTGAAATTATTAGTAAAAAACCTAAGGTTTAGCGCCTACAAATCATATGATACAATTTTCAGATTTTGAAAAAAAAATAAAAATAATTTTTAAAGATAAAAATTTACTTAAGCAATCATTTACGCATCGTTCTTATATAAATGAAAATGGAGCATCAAATATTTCTCATAACGAACGTTTAGAATTTTTAGGGGATGCAGTGCTTGAGCTTATTGTTACAGATTTTCTTTATAAAAAATATCAGCATTACACAGAAGGGAAATTAACAGCTCTTCGTTCTGCTCTCGTAAATGCTGTTATTATTTCTGAAGTTGCTTCAAAAATAGGAATGAATGATTATTTGCTTTTGTCTAAAGGTGAAGCGAAAGATTTTGGCAAGGCAAGGCAGTATATTTTAGCAAATACTTATGAGGCGTTTATTGGTGCAATATATTTAGATCAAGGATATGATATCGTGGATAATTTTGTAACTAAAACTCTTTTACACAAGACAGAAGAAATAGTAAATAAAAAACTTTGGCGTGATACGAAATCTCTCGTGCAAGAAAAAGCGCAAGAATTTATGTCTGTGACTCCTGCTTATAAAGTTTTAAACCAATCAGGTCCAGACCATGATAAACATTTTACCGTAGGTATTTATTTTGGTACAGATTTGATAGCTGAAGGTAAGGGTCAAAGCAAACAAGAAGCTGAACAGAATTCTGCTTTAGCCGCATTAAAAGTAAAAAATTGGTTGGATTAGAGACAGACAACATAAAATGCGACTCAAAATACTTCAATTAAATGGTTTTAAATCCTTTGCCCAAAAGACTATTTTGGAGTTCAATACTCCGATTGTTTCTATCGTGGGGCCAAATGGATCCGGAAAGTCAAACATAGTAGAGGCAATTCGTTTTGTTTTAGGTGAGCAATCAATGAAATCAATGCGCGGGAAAGGGGGCTCTGATCTTGTCTTTAAAGGATCTAAAAAATTATCAAAGGGTTTACGGGCCTCTGTTACTATTTATTTTGATAATACTGATAAAGTTTTTAAGCTTTCAAATGATGGTGGAGAAGATATAAAATTAGACTATGATGTTATAGCGATATCTCGCAAAGTTTTTTCCGATGGATTAAATAAATACATTTTAAACGACACAGAAGTTAGACTGAAAGATATTCATAATCTTCTTTCTTCGGTTAATATAGGTTCTTCTGGGCATCATATTATTTCGCAAGGTGAAGCAGATAGAATTTTGAATGCCAACGCTAGAGAAAAAAGAGAAATTGTAGAGGATGCGCTCGGGCTTAAAATTTATCAATACAAAATAAAAGAAAGCGAGAGAAAGCTGGAACGAACTAATGAAAATATGAAGGAAGTTGTTCTTTTGCGAAGAGAAAATGCTCCACATCTTAATTTTTTAAAGAAACAAGTAGAAAAATTTAAAAAAACCAAAGAAATGCAAATAGAACTTTTTGGTCTTTATAAAGAATATTTAAAGAAAGAAAGTATTTATTTAGAACAAGAAAAAAACAAATTATCATTAGAAAGAAGTAAAATTTCAAGCGAGCTTGAAAGTGTTACTGATAAAATTTCTCAAAATGAAGATGGTAATCTTGTCCAAAATAGCAAGAAAATAGAAGAATTAAGAGCAGTTGAGCAGAAAATAAATTCTATTCGCGGAGTAAAAAATGAAATGGAGCGCAAACTTGGACGCATCGAGGGAATGATAGAAGCGAAACAAAATAGAGTAAAAGTTTCTGGCAAATGTCCGGTGTGTGGGAAAGAAATGGGAGAGATAGATAGAGACCAGATAGAAAAAAAGCAAAATGAAGAACAAGAATTACAGGAATTAAAAAATTCACAGATTGAAATTTTTGCTGAAATACAGAAAATAATACTAGAAGAAAAAAAAGGTATGCAGTTGGCAGAAACATTGAAACAAGCAATAAATAAAGAAATGGAAGCATTGCGTGATCTTGAGCGGGAAAAATTTATATGGAAGGTGCGACAACAAGAGTTGTTTTCTGCTCTTGAGCTTTTGGTAATCAAAGAAGAGAATTTAAAAAACCGCAGAGAAGCATTTGATGGCGAAATTAGAGAGGGTGTGACATTGATTGGAGAACAAATTTTATCTTATAAAGATTTCAAAATTGAAGAAAATAGTGGAGAATTTACTCAAGAAGAACAAAAGAGAAAAATTGAACGTATAAAAATAAAACTAGAAGATGCTGGGTTGGGTAATGGAGCAGAATTAATGAAAGAGTTTAATGAAGTTTCAGAACGTGATCAGTTTTTAATGAAGGAAATGGAAGACCTAGAGAAAAGTATTGAATCTTTACAAAAACTCATTGTGGATTTAAAAGAAAAGATAGAGATAGAATTTAAAGAAGGTGTAAAAAAAATAAATACGGAATTTCAAGAATTTTTCTCTTTAATGTTTGGTGGCGGGCATGGGTCACTTTCTATAATTGAAATTAAAAAGAGAAAAAATGCTGAATCTGAAGATGAAGAGAATTTAGGTGATACAGAAGAATCAAAAGAAGATGAAGAAGTTGTTATTGAAAAGGGAATAGAGATAAATGTCTCTTTGCCACATAAAAAAGTAAAAGAGATTAATGCTTTCTCTGGTGGAGAAAGATCTCTTACATCTATCGCTCTTCTTTTCGCTATGTCGCAAGTTAATCCACCGCCATTTTTAGTATTAGATGAGACAGATGCGGCATTGGATGAAGCGAATTCTCGCAAATATGGAGATATGTTGGAAAAACTGTCTAAACATTCTCAGCTTATTGTTGTTACTCATAATCGAGAGACGATGTCTCGTGCTGGAGTACTTTATGGTATCACAATTGGCTCCGACGAAGCCTCTAAACTTCTCTCGGTAAAATTCGAAGAAGCAACGCAGATTGCGAAGTAAGGTTTAATTTATTTTTGCTGTTTGGAATTTTATATTTTCCTCTTTGCCTTCTATTACTTTTTCTATTTGAAAAACAGAATTTTGTTGAGTGATATTTTTTGTGACAGTCATAGAACCATCTTTAAATAATTTTAATTCTAAAAGCATACCTTGCATTGTCTGTTTGCTCCAAGATTGATCAAAAATAAAATTACCTAGCGAATAGGCGATATAGCCCACGCACGAACTTTGAGTGCAATCTTTTGGGCTATAAACTTCCGTATCTTCTATGATGTGTGGATGCGAACCAATGATAATTTTTGCGCCATCATCAATTGCCCTATGCGCTAGCTCTTTTTGTCTTTCATTGTGTTTATTTTGATATTCTACACCAAAGTGAAAAGCAACAACTAAATAATCAACTTGTTTGGCTGCATTTTTAATTATTTCATCAAAATTTGGATTACTTGTGAGGAGAACACCTGCTTTATCGGCACCTGCGGACATATTGTTTGGTCCCACATCAGAGAATCCAAGATATCCGATTCTCATTCCATATTTTTCTATAATGGTTGGTGTCTCGGCTTCTATTTTATCCCATCCTCCACCCGTATAAAGTATTTCATTTTCTTTTAAACGTGCGAGAGTGTCAGTAAAAGCGTTACGTCCCCAATCAGCAATATGATTGTTGGCTAAAGACAAAATACTTACACCTGCGCCCTTGAGGGTTGGAATAACGACAGGGTTCATTCTAAAGGAATACAAATTTTTTTGATCGACGCCTTGGTCTGAAACTGTACCCTCTAAATTAGCAAAGAAAATATCTGTGTTTTTTAATAACTCAAGCAGATTGTCTGATTTTTCAAAAAGCCTTGAGTAGTCATTGTTGAAATTTTTTATAACTGAATTTTTTACTCCACGGTCAAGCATTATGTCGCCTGCAAAAGACAAGCTAACAAAATTTTGATCCCTTATGTCCGGCATTCCAATTTTTTCTTGCACCCAATTGGTATTTGCATCTGCAATACCGCCGTAATATACATTTTTCTTCAAATATTTTAAAAGAGTTTTCACATCATTGTGGCGATCAGAGCTTTGAAGTAAGTTAATAGCAATAGGTCTAGAACCTGTTTGGCTCAAAGGCAAATTGAAAAGGGAAACGACTGTTTGTTTGGCTTCGTCTGTGTAGCCACTTTTTCCTCCAATATATCCATCATTTTTTAGAAACTGACTAATGTTTGACCAACTGTGAGTTTTGGTGGAATAACTATTTTTAGTAGTAATTTTAAATAAATCTGATTGTTGTTGTGTTATGTATCCAGCCAATTTAAACATATCAGATACAGTTGATTGGTTGTGCAGAGTTAAGCCGCTCGGGTCTTCATAGAAAGTGGAAGTCATTTGTAAGGCTGATGCTTCTTGATTCATTTTTGCGATAAAACTATTCCTACCAAAATGTAAAGCAAGCGCTTCTGCTGCATCATTGCTTGATTCTAAAAGAAGTGGATATATTAGATCGGAAATTTTTATTTTTTCTCCCAATTTTAATTCTCCATTTTGTCCAGCAGTCGCCAAGGCATTTTTTGTTATTTTTGTTGTTTCGTTTGGTTTTTTTAATTTACTAGTGACAAGCGCGGTCATTAGTTTGGAGGTAGAGGCTATCGGAAACTTTTGATCTTGGTTTTTTGCTAGAATTACTTCTCCGGTATTTAAGTCGCCGATCAAATAAGCTTTAGCAGATACTTTTGGCCCTCCATTTGTGTCGTTGTTAATATAATAATATTGAAGTTTTGCTGTCTCAGTGGTTTTTTCTGGGGCAATAAGTTGAATTACTGAGGCTTCGCCTGTCTGCGTGAGTAGGTTGTTTTGCGTTTTTAAAATTTTTTCTTCAAAAAAAGAAAATGTAAAATTAGCTAAAGATATTCCAATAAAAATCGAAAATATTCCCCATAAAATTTTTGCATTTTTAAATCTTTTCATATTAAAATAAAATGTAATCTATTGTTTTTCTTTCTAAATCAACTGCTTTTACTTTTATTTTAACATGGTCACCGAGACGGTATCTTTTTTTATTTTTTTGTCCAGTTAGTTCTAGTTTTTTTTCATTTAAAACATAAAAATCATCTTTTAGATCTCGTATTCGCACGAGACCTTCACATTTTGTTTCTATTTCTTCAACATACATACCCCACTCCGTTATGCCACTTATTATCCCATTAAAACTTTCTCCTTTACGTTTGGACATATATTCCACTTGTTTGTATTTTATTGAGGCTCGTTCGGCGTCCGAAGCGCGTTTTTCTTGCTCAGAAGATATTAACGCAATTTTTTCATATTCAAATAATTTCTCTCTTAATTTATCATTTGTAATTTTTTTCTTTGCCAAATAATCACTAAGTAATCTATGCACTATAATGTCTGGATATCTTCTAATAGGAGAAGTAAAGTGTGTATAATATTCAAAAGCCAAGCCATAGTGTCCAATATTTTTTGTAGAATAAATTGCTTTTGCCATAGACCTTATTACAGCACGATGTACTGTGTCGCTCATTGTTTTATTTGTATTTTTATCTTTTAAACTCGCAAGTAATTTGTTTATTTCATGTGTTGGAATTATCCCATTCTGCAAAGATACTTTATGTCCTAAACTTTGTAAGAAAAACACTAGATCAGCCATTTTTTCTTTTGAAGGTTCATCATGAATGCGATAGATGGAAGTGTTTTTAGAGAGAACTTTCGCTACTTTTTTATTTGCAAGCAACATAAATTCCTCAACTAATTTATTTGAATCACCTCGTTCTTTTTTTATTACTTTTATTGGTACACCTTTATCATCTAGAACAAATTTAACTTCTTCTTGGTCAAGAGATATAGCGCCTTTTGCAAATCTTTCTTTAGTAAATTTTTTTGCTAAATTATTTAAAATAGAAAGCTCTTTATGAAAGGGAGCATTTACATTTTTTATTGTTTTCTCTGCTTCTTCATAAGTAAATCTTTTTTGTGAATGTATGATTGTATGACCAAAATATTCACTTTTTATTTTTGTGTTTTTATTAATTATAAATACTGCGCTCATCGTGAGTCGATCTTTATGGGGGATTAAGCTGCATAAATCATTTGAAAGAATTTCTGGGAGCATCGGTATTGTTCTATCTACTAAATAAACCGAAGTTCCTCGTTCACGTGCCTCAATATCTAGCGCGCTACCAAGTCTAACATAGTGTGAAACGTCTGCGATGTGTATGCCTATTTCATATTCATCATTTGAAACTTCTTTAAAAGAAATTGCATCATCAAAATCTTTTGCGTCTTCTGGGTCAATCGTAAAAGTTAGTGTTTTTCTAAAATCACGACGCCCTTCATAATCACTTTTTTTAATTCCTTCACATTTTATTTTTCTTGCTTCTTCTTCTACCTTATTGGGAAGTTCTGAATCAAAACCTTTTTCTATCGCAATGGCATTCATTTCGGTATTATTATCACCAGGTTTTCCTAAAACTTTTATTACTTTTCCAATTGGGGCTTTTTGCGCATCTTTCCACAAAACTATTTCCACAAAAACCTTTTGTCCCATTTTTGCGTTATTAAAATTTTCTTTTGGGATTAGAATATCCGTATACATTTTTGTATCATCTGGTTTCAAAAAAACTACATTATTTTCTTGCTCCAAGACTCCAGTGAAGCGTATTTTTGCGCGAGAAATTATTTTTACAACTTCGGCAGTTTGACGTCCACGACCCTTGGGGTGCAGGAGTATTTCTACTATGTCTCCATGTAGAGCAGTGTTCAAATGTTTAAAATCAATTTCTGGATCTTGTTCTTTGTTTTTTCCTATTCCAATAGCTACATATCCTGTGCCTTTTGAAGAAATAGAGATTATGCCTTGCAATTTGTTTATTTGTTTACTATTTTGACTTTTCACCTTATAAATATAGCATAAATTTTCTTGTTTGCCTTTTTAAATTTTTATGTTAAGCTATCCTTATGTTAAAAATAAGACTTCAGAGGATAGGTAGGAAGAATGATCCGTCGTTTCGGGTTGTTTTAACTGATTCAAAAAATAGCACCAAGAGCGGACGATTTTTAGAAATTGTCGGAACTTATAATCCAAAGGCTGGAGAGACAAAATTTGAAGCTGATAGAATAAAATATTGGATGTCCAAAGGCGCAAAGCTTTCTGACACAATGCACAATTTTTTAGTGCATCAAAAAGTTATTGAAGGGAAGAAGGTAAATGTTTTACCCAAAAAGAAACCAACATTAAAGAGAAAGGAATTGAAAACTAAGAAATAGTTTTATATAATTACCAGAGCAGTCATTCGGTCGTATACTGCAAAGATTAGCAAAAGATTAAATTAAAAAATATTATGATAGAAGAAGCTGATAAGATATTTCTAGAGTATGTAGTAAAAGCTCTTGTTGACAATCCAAACGATGTGAAGATTGAGCGTTCTTTAGATGAAATGGGAGTTCTTATAACTCTTACTGTAAATCCTGCTGATATGGGTAAGATTATCGGAAGGATGGGGAATACTGCAAAAGCAATCCGCACATTGCTTCGCATCATTGGTATGAAGAATAACGCTCGCGTAAATCTAAAGATTAATGAACCAGAAGGAAGCGTTAGGCCTGAAAGAGTTGAGAGACCAACGGGATTCACAAATTCTGCTCCAACAATGAAAACTGTTGATCAGGCAATGGAAGACTTGAAGGGCATTTAATGCGTTTTCATATAATTACAATTTTCCCCAATATTTATGATTCATATATGAATGAGTCTATTATTGCTCGAGCAATAAAAAATAAAAAAATATCTTTAAGTTTTTATAATCCAAGGGATTATGTAAAAGGAAATAAAAGCAATTATAAACCCGTAGATGGCAAGCCTTATGGCGGGGGAGCTGGCATGGTGCTTCAAGCTGAACCTATATTGAAAGCCTTTACCAAAGTTGAAAAGCAGGTAAAAAATAAAAAGAGAAAAGTTGTAATTTTTTCAGCCAAAGGTAAACCTTTTAATCAAAAAATAGCCTATGATTGGGCACAAAAATATGAAGAAATAGTTTTTATCACCGGTCGCTACGAAGGTATTGATGAGCGGGTTAAATTAGCGCTCAAAGCCGAGGAAATTTCTATTGGACCATACGTGTTAACTGACGGTGATGTGGCGGCAATGGTTGTTTCTTCGGTAGTGGTCAGACTTTTGCCCGGAGTGATTCGCTTAGAATCTTTAAAAGAAGAATCTCATTGGAATTTATTATTAAAAAAAGAAAAGCGGGGCGAATTGGGCGAGAGCGGTTTAGAATATCCACACTATACTCGTCCAGAAATTTTAAAATATAAAGGTAAAAATTACAGAGTGCCAAAAGTTCTACTCTCCGGAAATCATAAAAAGATTGAAGAGTGGAGGAAGAAAAAATAAACTTGACTTATATATACAACAATATATACTATATACATGAATAATGCAGTAATAAATTTTAATACGGACCCAAAGGTGAAGAAGGAATTTATTAAAACCCTAGATGAGATGGGGCTTACTCTTTCTATAGCATTAAATCATGCGGTTAGAAAAATCATAGCTGAAAAAAGAATAGAATTTACCACTCCTGAAATACCAAATGCTAGGTTGAGAAGATCTATAGAAGAGGGGCGCAAGGAGTATGCGACCGGCAAAATGAAGGCGTATAAAAATTGGGAGGATTTAGAAAAACATCTCCTGTCTTTATGTTAGTTATTTTAACGACTAAAAAATATAACAAATCTTTCTCAAAAAAAGATAAATTTGTGCAAAAGAAAGCTATTGAAAGAATTAAACTTTTTCAGCAAGATCCTTTTAATATTTTATTAGATAACCATAAATTACACGGAGAATATGAAGGATGTAGTAGTATAAATATCACCGGTGATTTTCGGGCAATTTTTGAATATATTACTGAAAACCAAGTAGTTTTTTATGACATAGGTACTCACCCAGAATTATACGGATAGTTGTTGCTTGCGTTAGGCAAGACCTAACACATAAACCAATCGGCTCAAATGGTGGGAATTGAGCCGATTGCTCAGTAATCCCCATTTTTATTTGACAAAAAAGATGAAATAGAGTAAGGTGATTTAGATTCATTGATTGAGTATCGGATGCAATCTTGTGCTTATTATTACAAGGTTTTTAACTTAATCATATCTAAATAAATTTTAAGAAGCTAAAGAAAAGCATTTTTCATCTGTTTTTCTTTATTTTCTTTTTTTGTTTAGAAAAAACTAATTATGGCTAAAGAAATAAGTGAAACAAAGCGTCCGAAAAAGTATTTTAATAGATACAAAAAACCTTTGGTGGAATTTCCAAATTTAATTGAAGCTCAATTAAAAAGTTTTAAATGGTTAGTAGAGACTGGCATCGGAGAAGTCTTTAAAGAATTTTCTCCAATTATAGATTATTCTGGAAAAAAGTTTCAACTGGAATTTACTTCTTTTTCTTTGAGTGAATCTAAAATTGATGAAAATGATTCTAAAATAAATAAACTTTCTTATCAAGGATTACTCAAGGCGCGAGTAAAATTAACTAATAAAATTCTTGGAACTATTAAGGAGCAGGAGATTTTTATGTCGGAGTTTCCTTTGATGACAAACCACGGAACTTTTATTATCAATGGAGTAGAACGGGTTATTGTGCCACAACTTGCGCGAAGTTTTGGAGTATTTTTTACAGAAGCTGAAAGCAAGGGTAATAAATATTTTGGCGCAAAAATTATTCCAGCTCGCGGAGTTTGGATTGAAATAGAGTCAGAGTCTGATGAAGGAATTTATATAAGAATAGATAAAAAGAGAAAATTTCCTGCGGTAGCATTATTGCGAGCTATGGGTTATGAGACCAATGAAATGATATTAGAAGCATTTAAAGGTAATTCTTTGGCAGAAGAAATAATTAAAGCGTCTTTAGTTAAAGATGGAGTAAAAAGTTTGAATGATTCTTGTGTTGAAATTTATAAGCGTTTACGAGATGGTGATATGGCGACTGCTGACAATGCTAGAGAATTTATTAATTCTTTATTTACTGCGGAACGTTATGATCTTTCTCCAGTAGGACGATTTAGATTTAATCAACGTTTTGGTAAGGGAATGGATGAGAGCGAGATGGCTCGTAGGATAATTTCTAAAGAAGATTTAGTGACAGTAATTTCTCATATTATTATCTTAAACAATACACCTCTTGCAAAATCTGATGACATAGATCATCTGGGTCAGAGACGAGTGCGTTTCGTTGGAGAAATACTTCAACAAAAAGTGCGTACAGGGATGATGCAAATTAAAAGAAATATTCAAGATAGAATGTCTATTATTGATGTTGATACAGCAATGCCTATTGCTATTATTAATCAGCGACCACTTCAAGCTCGTATTAAAGAATTTTTCACTACGAACCAGCTTTCACAGTTTATGGCGCAAGAAAATGTGCTTTGTGAAATGGAGCATTTACGTACTCTGTCAGCTCTTGGGCCCGGAGGTTTAACCCGTGAACGGGCTGGATTAGAGGTTCGCGATGTGCATCCTTCACACTATGGAAGAGTTTGTCCTATTCATACTCCAGAAGGTCCAAACATCGGGCTTATTTTACACCTTTCAACTTATGCAAAAATAAATGATTTTGGAATTATTGAAACTCCTTATGTAAGAGTTACTAAGGGAAAAATAACTGGCGAAATTGTTTACTTGAATGCGCTTGAAGAAGAAAAATATAACATTGCGCATGCTGGAATTCCTTATGATATCAATGGAAAAATAACTGAAGAAAAAGTAGAAGCAAGAATAAAAACAGAACCAGGAACAGTTTCTCCAACTCAGGTTGATTTTATTGATGTTGCCCCGAATCAAGCTTTTTCCATAGCAACTTCGATGGTTCCATTTTTGGAGCATAATAATGCGAACCGCGCGCTCATGGGAAGTAATATGCAGAAACAGGCTGTCCCTTGTGTATTGCCAGAAATGCCACTTGTTGCAACCGGAATTGAAGAATTGGCGGCGCGAGATTCAGGCAGATTGGTGATAGCATCCGATGATGGCATTGTTTCTTATTTGGATGCTAAAAAAATAGTTATAAAAGGCAAAAAGGAAATAACTTACACTCTAATTAATTTTTTAAGAAATAATAATTTTGCTGTTTTTCATCAGCGTCCATCGGTAAGTGTTGGTGATAAAATAAAAAAGGGTGATGTGTTGGCAGATACGAGCAGTACTGTGAATGGACAGATTTCAATTGGTCAAAATATTTGTGTGGCCTTTTTGTCATGGTCTGGGTCAACTTATGAAGATGCTATTGTTATTTCTGAACGTCTTGTGAAAAAAAGTAAATTTACATCAGTGTACGTTGAGGAATTTATTTGCGCGGTTCGTGATACTAAACTTGGACCTGAAATTACGACACGTGATATTCCAAACGTTGGGGAACTTAGATTAAAAGATTTAGATGAAGATGGTATTATCCGTATTGGAGCTGAAGTAAGAGAGAATGATATTTTAGTTGGTAAGATTACTCCAAAAGGCGAGACTGAGCTTACTCCAGAAGAGCGACTCCTTCGTTCAATCTTTGCTGAGAAGGCGCGTGATGTAAAAGATACCTCTCTTCGTATGGAGCACGGCAAGCGTGGACGTATTATTGGTGTAAAAATTTTTTCTCGTAGTTTAGGACATACACTTGAAGCTGGAATTATAAAGAAAATAGTAATAGAAGTTGCTCAGATTAGAAATATTTCAGTTGGTGACAAAATCTCAGGAAGACATGGAAATAAGGGAGTTATTTCAACAATTCTTCCAGAAGAAGATATGCCATATATGGCTGATGGTACACCCGTAGATGTTATTCTTTCACCACTTGGTGTTCCTTCTCGTATGAATTTGGGACAAATTTTAGAAATACATTTAGGTATGGCTGCAAATAGTCTTGGTTATCAAGCAATTGTTCCGCCATTTTTAGGAGCCAAACAGGAAGAAATAAAAGAAGAATTAAAAAAGGCTGGACTTCCAGAAAATGGTAAATTGAAACTTTTTGATGGACGAACTGGGGAAGCATTTCAGCAAGATGTAGCAGTCGGATATATGTATATGCTTAAACTTCATCATATGGTGGAAGATAAGATTCACATGCGTTCAGTAGGTCCTTACTCTCTTATTACTCAACAACCTCTTGGTGGAAAAGCTCAAGGTGGAGGACAAAGATTTGGAGAAATGGAAGTCTGGGCGCTGGAAGGTTATGGCGCAGCTTATACGCTTCGTGAAATGTTAACAATTAAGTCTGATGATATACTTGGTCGTTCTGCAACTTTTGATTCTATTATTAAAAATGAACCGATTAGACCACCAAATTCTCCAGCATCATTTAATGTTTTGTTAAATTATTTGCGAGGTCTTGCTCTTGATGTCGATTTAAAAAAGGAAAATAAATAAATAATATGAAAACATTAAATACAACTGAATTTGATTCTATCGCGCTACGGCTTGCCAGCCCAGAGCAGATTAAAGAATGGTCTTTTGGAGAAGTTACCAAGCCAGAAACAATAAACTATCGTACTGGAAGATCTGAGAGAGGCGGTCTCTTTGATGAGAAAATTTTTGGTCCAGAAAAAGATTATGAATGTTATTGTGGAAAATATCGTCGAATTCGTTATAAAGATATTATCTGTGAAAAATGTGGAGTTGAAGTTACTCGTTCTATTGTAAGGAGAGAGCGTATGGGGCATATTGAGCTTTCTACTCCAGTTTCACATATTTGGTTTTTGCGAGGAGTTCCTTCTAGGATGAGTATTCTGTTAAATATATCTGTTTCCGACCTTGAAAAAGTTATATATTTTGCTGGATATATTATTGTGAAAGTTCACGAAGAAGAAAAAGAAACAATTCTTTCTGGGTTAGATAAGGAATATAAAACAAAATTAAAAAATTCATCTGATGATGAAACTCGTGAGAAATTAAAAACCTTGCTTTCTATTACTAAGAAAGAAATTGGAGAAATTTATGAAGGAAAAGTTTTGAATGAAATTTCCTTTCACCACTATTCTTTGAAATACGGAACTTGTTTTGAGGCTAACATTGGAGCTGAAGCTATTTACTCCATTTTTAAAAATCTTGATTTGAATAAATTAAAACATCTTACAGAAAAGATGCTTGAAAAAACTAGTGTAGTTGAAAAAGAGAAATTACAAAAAAGACTTTCTCTGATTCGCGCGATGACTTATGCGGGGATTCGACCAGAATGGATGTTCTTGACTGTGATTCCAGTTATTCCACCAGTTTTGCGTCCAATGGTAGCCTTAGATGGTGGACGTCATGCAACTAGTGATCTAAATGATCTTTATCGACGTGTTATAAATAGAAATAATCGTTTAAAGAAATTAAAAGAAATTAATGCTCCAGATGTTATTTTAAGAAATGAAAAAAGAATTATTCAAGAAGCTGTTGACGCTCTTATTGATAATTCAATTGCTAAACAAAATGATTCTGCGGCGATGAGCCAATCTCAAAAACGTCCTCTTAAATCGCTTTCTGATAATTTAAAATCCAAGCAAGGTCTTTTTCGTCAAAATCTTTTAGGAAAACGAGTAGATTATTCAGGACGCAGTGTTATTGTTGTTGGTCCCGAACTTAAATTAAATCAATGCGGATTGCCAAAACACATGGCGCTTGAACTTTTTCGACCATTTGTAATTTCGAAAATTTTACAAGCAGAACTGGCATTTAATATCCGTGGAGCTAATAAACTCATAGAAGAACGTTCTGCCGAGGTATGGGCAATATTGGAAGAGGTTATTCAGGGAAAATATGTGCTTCTAAACCGTGCGCCGACTCTACATCGTTTGGGTATTCAAGCTTTTAATCCAATTTTAATTGAAGGAAATGCTATTCAAGTGCATCCACTTGTTTGTCAGGCTTTTAACGCAGATTTCGATGGAGACCAAATGGCTGTGTATGTGCCGTTACTTGAAGAAGCGCAATGGGAAGCAAAAGAATTAATGGCATCAAATAAAAATTTACTTAAACCGCAAAACGGAGATCCAATAGTACACCCTCGTATGGATATGGTGCTTGGTAGTTATTGGATGACCAAGTCGGTTGACGGGGAAGTTGGTGAAGGTAAGTATTTTTCTAATCCAAATACCGCCATAACTGCTTCTGATTATGGTATTGTATCTCTTCGCGCTAAAATAAAAGTTCTTGCAACAGATACATCTAAATACAAAAAATTTAACGGAGAAATTTTTGAGACTTCTGTTGGAAAACTTCTCTTTAATAGTATTTTGCCAAATGATTTTGCTTACGTGAATGATGAAATGACTCAAAACAGATTGTCTTCTCTTTTGGATGAGATTATAGTTCATTCTGGGGTAGAAAATACTCCTTATATCTTAGATAAGATAAAACAATTTGGATTTAAATATTCTACAGTTTCTGGAACCACTTGGGGATTGGATAATGTTAAAGTTCCAGAAGAAAAGAAAAAAATTATAGAAGAAGGAAAAAAATTAGAAGAAAATATGGTGGCTCAGTGGAGTGAGGGTCTTCTTTCTTTAGATGAAAGATATCAAAAGATTATTGAAATTTGGACGCAGGTTAAGAAAAATTTAGAGAAAGTTTTACCAAATACACTTGATAAAAAAGGTTCTACTTATGATTTATTTACTTCTAAAGCGAGAGGTACGATGTCCAGTCTTATGCAGATGACAGGGATGATTGGTCTTATTCAAAATAACCAAGGTAAAATTCTAGAATTTCCAATTATTCCTTGTTATCAAGAAGGACTTTCTCCAATTGAATATTTCGTTATTACTCATGGCGCTCGCAAAGGCGCATCTGATACAGCTCTTAATACTGCAAAAGCTGGATATTTGACGCGAAGATTGGTAGATGTGGCGCAAGATGTAGTTATTACAGAAGAAGATTGTGGCACAAAAGAAGGTAAAATAGTAACCAGAGAGAATATTTCTGGAATTGAAATTCCACTTTCTAAAAATATTCGTGGAAGAATTTTGGCGAGAGATTTGCAGGATAAAGATGGTAAGGTAATTTATAAGAGAGGATTTTTAATCACAAAAGAAGAAGCTTATAATATTGAAGGAGCTGGTTTTACTGAAGTATTTGTCCGTTCTCCTCTTACATGTAAAACAGTTCATGGTCTTTGTGTTAACTGTTATGGACTCGATTTGGGGCGAAATCATTTAGTAGAACTTGGTGAAGCTGTTGGTATTATAGCAGCTCAAGCAATTGGAGAACCAGGTACTCAGTTGACACTCCGTACATTCCACGCTGGAGGGGTGGCTGGAACGGACATTACCACAGGTCTTCCACGTGTTGAAGAAATTTTTGAAAGACGCATTCCAAAGAACCCTGCTATTATATCTTTGACTGACGGAGAAGTTATCTCTATTACAGCTAAAGACGGTAAAGAGAAAATTATTAAAGCATTATCTGATAGTAAGGTTGATGGTAAAGCAAATGAAATAGAATATGTAGTAGCCTTTCGCAGAATGCCTATTGTTAAAGTTGGGGAATCTGTAAAAAAGGGACAGTTATTAACTGATGGATCAGCGGATATAGCTGAAATGTTTAAATTAGGAAGTAAAGAATTAGTTGAAGAATATATTATTGAGGAAATTAACAAAGTTTATGAGCTTCAAAGCGCTTCAATTTCTAGAAAACATACTGAAATCATTATTCGTCAAATGTTTTCTCGCAGAAAAATAAAAGATGCTGGTGAAACCAATTTCTCTATAGGTGATATTGTTGAAAATACTGCTTTTATAGAAGAAAATATGAGAGTAGAAGAAATAAATGGTAAAAAAGCTATTGCAGAAATAGTAGTGCTTGGTATTACTGAAGTTTCTCTACGAACCAAAAGTTGGTTATCGGCAGCATCGTTCCAAAACACTAATCGTGTCTTAATCGAGAATGCAATAAAGGGCGGTGTTGATTCGCTACGAGGACTAAAAGAAAATGTTATAATCGGACGATTAATCCCAGCAGGAACTGGGTTTAAGAATAAGTTCGTTAAAACTTCTTTAGAGGAATAATATAATTTATGGAAAAAGAATATGATAATTGGAATAAATTAAAAAAATATTTATCAACCAAGAAGTCAAATATTTTTTTTCATGAAAGAGAAATATGGTTTTGTTCACTTGGGAAAAATATAGGTTACGAAGAAGATGGTAAAAATGAACTATTTGAAAGACCTATTTTGGTTATTAGAAAATTTAATAATGATATATTTTTAGCAATTCCGCTTACTAGTTCTAAGAAAGAGGGAAATTATTATCATCAGTATGAATTGAGTGGTAAAACTTACGCCAGTATTTTATCTCAAATAAGACTTTTAGATCGCCGAAGGCTTTCTAGAAAAATTGGCATGATAAAAGAAAGTGATTTTGGTATTATAATTAAGAAATTACACGATATCTTGCCATAAAAGACGAAACCCCCTTACGGGGGTTTCTCGGAGGCCGAAGCCATTTACTAGTGAAGTATAGCAAATACAAAAAATATGTCAAGCGAAAAAGAAAATAAAATATGTCAAAATTGCAAAAAAGACTTTACGATAGAGTCGGAAGATTTTAGTTTTTACGAAAAGATAAAAGTTCCAGCTCCAACATGGTGTCCTGAATGTAGAATAAAACGCCGTTTTGTTTGGAGAAATGAACGAAATCTCTATAAAAATAAATGTAGTCTATGTGAAAGAAGTATAATTTCAATATATTCTCCAGATAAAACATACACCATATATTGTAGTGAATGTTTTCACGGTGATAAGTGGGATGCTTTATCTTTTGGACAAGAGATTGATTTTTCTAAACCTTTTTTGCAACAATTCAAAGAACTCCAACTTAAAGTTCCTCGCATTTATAATTTTGTTTTTCAAAATCATAATAGTGAATACACTAATGGCTCAGCTTTTAACAAAAATTACTACTTAATTTTTGTCAGTGATCACAATGAAGATTGCTCTTATAGCTATTCATTGTTTTATTCTAAAAACTCTCTGGACTGCTTTAACTCTAGCGAGTGTGAATTATGTTATGGATGTATTTCATGTAAAAAATGTTACAAAGTTTTATTTTCAGAAGATTGTTCAAACTCTCAAGACCTTTTTTATTGCAAAAATTGCACTAACTGTCACGATTGTGTAGGTTCAGTAAATTTACGTAATCAACAGTATTATATATTCAATGTTCGGTATTCAAAGGATGAATACTTTCAAAAAATTAAAGAGTTAAATCTCGACACAAGAGAGGGGTTGGAGGAAGTAAAACAAGAATCAGAAAAACTCTGGGTAAAGAATCCGACAAAATATATGCATGGATTTCAAAATGTTAAAACTATAGGCGATTATGTTGTTAATTCAAAAAATTCAGAATTTATATTTGATTCTAACCTTGTGGAAGATTCTAAATTTATTAATCATGGAAACAAATTAAAAACTTGTTATGACGGATACGTTGTTGTTGATGGTTCTGAATTATCCTATGAAATTGTAAGTGCAATATCTCTCAATAATGTAAAGTTTAGTTATTGTGCTTGGCATAATTTTAATGGAACTTACATGGATACCTGTGAAAATTCTGATCATCTTTTTGGTTGTGTTGGTTTAAGAAAAAAGCAGTATTGTATATTAAATAAACAATATACAAAAGAGGAATATGAGGAACTTGTACCAAAAATCATAGAAAATATGCAGAAAATGCCTTATACAGATTCAAATGGGAAAGAATATTATTATGGAGAATACTTCGCTCCAGATTTAAGTCCTTTTGCCTATAACGAAACTGTGGCTCAAGAATATTTACCACTCTCACAAAGAGAAGCAGAAAGTCAGGGGTATAAATGGAAAGAACCAGAAATCAGAAATTATATTATTGAAATAAATCCCAAAGAACTTCCAATTTCTATATCTGCTACACTAGAAGATATAATTGGAAAAGTAATTGGTTGCGAATATAAAGAACAGTGCAATCACCAATGTACTTTAGCTTTTAAGATTACTGATTCTGAATTACAATTTTACCAGAAAATGAATCTACCATTACCAAATAAATGTCCTAATTGTCGTCATGCTGAAAGATTTGTAAAACACAATCCACTTAAATTTTGGCACCGAACATGCCAATGTAAAGGTGATTCATCAACGAATGATCTGTATAAAAATACTGCTCAACATACTCATGGAAACGAAGTTTGTCAAAATGAATTTGAAACTTCATATTCGCCTGACCGAAAAGAAATAATTTACTGCGAAAAATGTTACCAGCAGGAGGTGTATTAAACTGTCAAACATCGGGTGTTTGACAGTAATATGTTTTATTAGTAGAAATGTTATTAGAAAATTATGAATTCATCAGTCCAACAAATTAAGGAGAAGCTATCAATTGAAGAAGTAGTCTCTTCTTATATAAAGCTCGAAAAGGCAGGCTCAAACTTGAAGGCAAAATGCCCATTTCATAATGAAAAAACTCCTTCTTTTTTCATTTCTTCTGATAGGGGTACTTACTATTGTTTTGGTTGTGGAGCATCCGGAGATATTTTTACTTTTGTTGAAGAGTTTGAAGGACTTGATTTTAAGGGCTCACTAAAACTTTTGGCGGATAGAGCTGGAATTCCGCTTGAAGCTTATAGCAAGGAAGCTCAAGAAGTTGAAAGTGAAAAAGAAAAAATATATAGGGTAATGGAAGAGGCCACCAGATATTTTGAAAACAATTTAAAAGAAAATAGGGAAGTATTCGAATATTTAAAATCTCGTGGTTTACAAGATAAAACTATAAAAGATTTTAGAATAGGGTTTGCTATTTTAGATTGGCGTAAATTGTATGATTATTTAAAGTCCAAAAATTTTACCGACAGCGTGATAGAGCGTGCCGGTCTTGTCAAAAAGCCGGATAATGCAAGTAAAGCAATGTATGATAGATTTCGTGGACGAATAATATTTCCTATCTCTGATTCTAGTGGCCGAATCGTAGCTTTTTCGGGAAGAATCTTTATTGATGATGGAAAATCTGCTAAATACTTAAATAGCCCAGAAACTCCAATTTTTAGCAAAAGCACGATACTTTATGGTATAGATAAGGCAAAATCTGCAATTAAAAAATTTGATTTTTCTATTGTAGTAGAAGGACAATTTGATTTGATTTTATCTCATCAGGCGGGATATAAAAATACTGTTGCTACTTCAGGAACTTCGTTAACTCAAGAAGATTTTATTGATGGCCGAAAATTAAATAGTTTTGGGATGATTAGTCGTCTATCGAATAATATTATATTTGTGTTTGACTACGATAAAGCAGGATTTTTTGCTTCAGTGAGAGCAGCAAAAATTGCTCTTGATTTGGATATGAATGTTAAAGCAATTGAGATGCCCAAAGATATGGATCCAGCAGATTTAATTTCAAAACAAGGAGAAAATGCATGGAGAGAAGCTATTAAAGCAGCGAAGTATCTCATTCAATTTTTATTTGAAAAATATATTCCTAAATCAGAAAAGGCCGATTCCTTAACAAAAAAATTAGAAATTTCTAAAAATATTATCCCGGTTTTAAACCATATAAAAAATCCAATCACGAGAGCTCACTTTTTGTCTTACATATCAGACAAATCAGGAATAAGTGAAGATAATATTAAAGATATTGCAAATAGTAAATTAGAAAATAATCAAGAAAGTATTGTAAATATTGAAAATAATCCAAGAATTTTTAGAAAAGATTATATAGAACGTAAACTTTTGGGTATCGCCTTATGGCAACAAACTCTCTCTACCTCCACGGTGGATTTTAAGATAATTTTAGAAAAATTAGTGGAAGCTTTTGAAAAATATAAAGATATAAAAGAAGATTTAATTTTTGAAGCAGAAGTATTTTATCCTAATAACGAAAATTTAGAAAAAAGTGTGGAAGAGATGTTCCTCAATCTTGAAGAAGAAAATATAAATGAAGAATTCGGTAGAAAAATGTTGGAATTGAAACAAGCATCAGATGACGAAACAGGAAAAAAGATTTTGCAAGAAATAAATGAAATAAATAAAAGAAAAGAAGATATTAAAAATGGTCGTCTAAAGAAATAACATGCGTCGCGCTTTAATGGACGATTGCGCGACGTGATTTCGTAAAATCAATATGAAAAAGAAAAAGATAAAAAAGATAGTAAAAAAAGCTGCAAAAAAAGTAAAAAAGCTTAAGAAAAAAATAAAAAAAGTTAAAAAATTTAAGAAAAAGAAAATCGCCTCAACGGCGATCCGCCGAAAAGGCGAAAAACTATCTTTTGCTGAGAAAAAGGCTAAAAAATTAGATGTTTTAGCGAATAGTCTTATAGAAAAAGGAAGGAAGCGTGGGTTTATTACTTATGATGAGATATTAAAAACTTTTCCTGATATAGAAAACAATCTTTTGTTTTTAGATGAGCTTTATGAAAAGTTTGCAATAGCTTCTATCGATGTATTAGAAGGTGGAAACTTGCTTAATTTAGACATTGACTTGAATGATAAAGATTTAAATAAAGGCACGATGCATGATTCCATTCAAATGTATTTAAAAGAAATAGGACAATATCCTTTAATTCATGCGAGTGATGAAAAAGATCTAGCTAAGCGTATTGAGCGTGGAGATATTGAAGCAAAAAATTTATTAGCGCGCGCTAATTTACGCTTAGTGGTTTCTATTGCAAAAAAATATGTAGGTAGAAGCGCTAATTTAACCTTGCTTGATTTGATTCAAGAAGGAAATCTTGGATTATTTAAAGCAGTTGATAAATTTGATTGGACTAAAGGATATAAATTTTCTACTTATGCTACTTGGTGGATTCGTCAGTCTATTACTCGAGCATTAGCTGATCAATCTAGAACCATTCGTATTCCAGTGCATATGGTAGAGACAATTTCTAAATATAAACAAACTCATCGTCGACTTAGTCAGGATTTAGGCAGGGAACCACTTGCAGAAGAGATCGCTACTGAAATGGGTATTCCAGTTGAAAAAATTCATGTTATTGAAAACATCTCACAGGAAACAGTATCACTAGAACAGCCTGTTGGAGATGATGATGATAAATCAACATTGGAGAATTTTATTCCAGATGACAAAATTTTACGTCCAGATCAAGAAGCTTCTCGCCGAATTCTTTCTGATCAGATTCGCGAAGTATTAGAAGAGTTAAATCCAAAAGAGCGTAGAATCTTAGAAATGCGTTATGGCTTGCTTGATGGTATTCAGCATACTTTAGAGAGGGTGGGGGAAGAGTTTGGAGTAACCCGTGAACGTATTCGTCAAATCGAAGCGAAAGTCCATGAAAAACTTCGCCAGCATGAAAAAATCGCTCGTTTGAAAAACTACTTTGATTAGATTATTTCAACACAGCGTCGATTTTTGGTTTTACTGTACTTAATGGTTCGGCTCCATTGATAGTTCCTGCAATTTTTCCATCTTTTAAGATGAATCCTTTTGGTGTGCCAGTAACTCCAGCAGCAGATCCTTCTTTATTGGAATCTTTAACTGCTTCCGTGTATTTATTACTATCTAAACATTTATCAAAAATAGAGTTATCTAAGTTAAGTTCTTTCGCAAAAGATTTTAATTTAAGATCTGCAAAGTTTCCTTTGTTTTCTCCACCATGATGGGAGTAAAGATAATCATGATATTCCCAGAATTTTCCTTGGTCTCCTGCGCATCTCGCAGCTTCTGAGGCTTTTACTGATTCTGGACCTAGGAAAGTAAAGTCTCTATATACAAGCAATACTTCTCCATTTTTTACATAATTATTAATAATTTCAGGCATAAAAGGAGTCCACGTAGGATCATTTTTTCTTAGGTAATCCATTACAGGTTTCATGGAAGGCGAATTAATTTCTATTCCTGTAACTGCTGCACAAAAAGGACACTGAAAATCCTCATACATAATAAGGGTAACTTTTGCCTGTGGGTTTCCTAGTATTCTATCTTTTTTTGCAACAGGAGCCAGTGTTGCAGTTGTTACTGGAATTCCATTTCCAGTTGTAGTTTTTGGATTTTGAGGTGCTGAGCTACCTTTTAATAAAATTGCTCCGGCTATTAAAACTCCTGCTATAATTATTGCGCTAATTATCGATTTTTGACTATTATTTTCCATAATTTTTTATTATAAATTGTAATATGCCATTGTAGCATATTTTGCTCAAAAGTAGTATAATTAATATATTATTAATTTAATTAACCTGCCTATGCTGAAACTTCGGCGAGGCGAAGAAAAATATATGTGTAATGGAAAATGTGGGGGTATGTGTATTTGTGCTAAGGTTGGTAAAGTTTTACTAATTATAGGAGGTTTAAATTGGGGTTTGGTTGGTATTGGAATGTTGATGAGTGTTAACTTGAATGTTATTAATATAATTTTTGGTTCTATGCCAACCCTTGAGGCTATCATATATATTCTTGTAGGTATTGCAGCCGTTATGAAGATTTTTGGTTGCAGATGCAAGAAATATATGGAAGCGCACGCTACTTGTTGTGGAGTAGAGAAAATAGAAGAAAAGATGTAATTTTAGAAGAATACATGATTTCAGCCTTTGATTTTATATTTTATATTTTGATCTTTTTGTCTGTTTATGTGCAGGTGTTTTTTCTTGTTACTTTTATTGAAAATAGAAAAAAAATTGTTATTAGAAATGGAAAAATTAAACTAAAAAATTACCCAGCTATTTCTATTACTGTACCTTGTTGGAATGAGGAAAATACGGTTGAAAAAACAGTAAACTCTTTACTTGATTTAAATTATCCCAAAGATAAACTTAAAATATTTCTTATTGATGATGGATCTACAGACAAGACGTTGGACGTGATAAATAAGTTCAAAGATTATCCTAATATAAAAGTTTTTCATAAAGAAAACGGAGGAAAATTTACTGCGCTTAATTTGGGGCTCGAACATTGTGACACTGATTTTTTTGGTGGTCTAGACGCTGACTCATTTGCGGATCCTGAATCTCTTGTTCGTATTATGAGTTATTTTGAAAAGGATTCTGAAGCCATGGCGGTTGCTCCATCGGTAATTATATCCAATTCAAAAAATATTATAAAAAAGGCGCAAAAAGCTGAATATAATATGGGTGTTTATTTTAAGAAAATGCTTTGTTTCTTGGGAGCTATTAATGTCACACCAGGGCCTATGACAATTTTTAAGAAAAAAGTATTTGATGATCTGGGGGGGTATCGTCATGGTCATAATACAGAAGATATGGAAATTGCTTATCGCATGCAGAAAAATAACTACAAAATTGAACATTGTAATGATGCATATGTTTATACAAATACACCTGGAACAACTAAAAAGCTTTATAAACAAAGATTGCGTTGGATTTATGGTTTTATTAATAACACCATTGATTATCGGAAAATTTTGTTTAGAAAAAAATATGGAAATTTTGCTGTATTTACTTTACCTATGGGAGTTATTTCTATTCTTTCTGTATTCTATCTTTTTAGCAGAATAGTTTATAATTTGGGAAATTTTTTATATTCAAAAATTGTTCAATTAAAAATAGTTGGTTTTAGTTTTAAGATAAAAAGTTTTATTTTTGATCCATTTTTTATAAATATTCAATCTTTTATATTTTTGGTTTTTTCTATTTATTTTTTGGTAATTTTTGCAATGATTTTAGGGCGAAGAATGACCGAAGGAAAATGGGGTTTATCTATGGATATGTTTTATTTTTTCCCAATTTTTACTATTATTGCTCCGTTTTGGCTCATGAAAGCTGTTTATAATACTCTTTTGCAAAGAAAGCCTGCTTGGAGATAAAAATGTATGAATAACAACATTGATTGGAAAAAATATTTAATTGTATTTTTTATTACTGTGGGACTTTTTGTAACCGCTATTTATTTGAGTAATTATTTTGGTAATCAAAAAATTAATCAATTAAAAACAATTCAAGATAAGATAGCAATTGACATACTTTCTTCAGAAACTCAATTTTCTTTGCTCTCGGAGCTTTCCTGTAAAAGTATTTCTGATTCTGTGTTTTCAAGCGAGCTGGGAGAACTTGGTAACAAACTAGAATGGAGTCAGAATAATTTAGGCGCTACGGATGAGGTATCTTATTTGAAGAAATATTATTCACTACTACAAATTAAAGATTATTTATTAGCAAAAAAGATTTCTTCAAGGTGTGGAACAAAATCTGCATTTATTCTTTATTTTTATACTACAGCAGCAAATTGTAGTTTGTGCGGACAAGAGAGTTTAGTGCTTTCAACACTTCGAGAGGAGTACCCTGAACTTCGTGTGTATTCTTTTGATTACAGCACTGATCTATCGGCTGTTACTTCTATGCTTCAAATTTACAAAATAAAAGATACAGAGCTTCCAGCATTAGTTATTGACGATGAAGTGTTGACTGGTTTCCATAGTTTAGAAGACCTCGAAGCTCGTGTTCAAGATTCTTTTAAGCTTCAAGAAGCATTGCCAGCTGGGGATATTAAAAAGTAATCTTAATTTTTGAGCCGTCTCTTGGATTCAAGCTTTAAAAACCTAGATACTTACTTGTGTGAGTTCGTTTTGGGGTGTCTTTGTTATGGTATAATGTAAAATATAAATAGTTGAGGTATAATGAATCGGATGGTCAAACAATTGTCAAAAATGTTAAAATTTTTCTTGGTGGTTGTTTTGATTTCCGGATGGATTTTTTCCGGCTGGCCGGGGATTCAAACAGTGGAAGCGGTCACAACGGATACTTTCACCGCCTCAACCACTTGGACAGCGCCAACGGGCGTAACTTCTGTTACCGCCGAAGTTTGGGGCGGTGGAGGCGGAGGCGGCGGACAAAATCTAGCGACAGATGGTGGCGGTGGCGGTGGCGGTGGCGCGTATTCTAAGCAAACAGCGATTACGGTTGTTCCGGGAAACAGTTACACGGTTACTGTAGGCGCAGCGGGAGCAGGCGGAACTAGCGGCTGTGGCACAACGGGTGGAGACAGTTCGTTTGTCAATATTTCAACTGTTCTAGCAAAAGGAGGAGTAGGCGGCTGTAACTCCACTGGTACGCCGCCGGCAGGAGGTGCGGGTGGCGCGGCGGCTTCCGGAGTGGGGGGTACTAAATTCGATGGGGGTCAGGGAGAGATAGGAAAAAATAACGCTACTGGTGTTGGCGGCTATGGCGGTTCTTCCGCCGGTACAGCCGCAGTTGGGTTTAGCGGTCCCCAAGCATGGAGTACCGAAATTTATCCTACCGCCAGTACTCCCACGGGCGGAGGACATGGTGGCGACGGCGGAGCGAAGAGTGCCAACGGAGTAGCGCCTGTTAGCGGCAACAGCGGCGGTGGCGGAGGTTCGGGAGAAGGCACTGCTATGACGGGTGGAGCTGGAGCTGTCGGTAATGTGATTCTTACTTACAACAAGCCTCCAAATGCTCCTTCGCAGGATTCTCCGGCAAACGCTACTACAGGTGTTTCCGTTACCCCGACATTTTTAATGACCGCAATTGACGCCGATACCACAGTGGACAATTTGAGTTATAAGGTAACGATTTATTCCAACAGCGCCTGCGCCACGGTTGTGCAAACTAATGATCAAGCAGTAAGTTCAACCGGCTGGACAAGCACAAACGCAACCTGCACCGCGAGTCCGACGGCTTGCTACACTTCCGGCACCCAAGGAAGTTTTTTGACCCAGACCGCCCTTTCCGCCAGCACGCAGTATTGGTGGAAAGCGTCAGCCAAAGACCCGGACGGAAGTGGCGTTTTTATGGATTCTTCAACCTGCAATACTTTTACTACCGGCGCGGCACAGTCTCTAACCTTTAGCTTAGGCGCGAATAGTTTGAATTTAGGAACTCTGTCAACAGCGGCTACGATCACTGGATCACACACTATGAATGTGAGCACCAATGCCGCAAACGGAGTAGCGGTAACTTATTCCGGCGCGACCCTGACTTCAGGCGCAAACACGATTACCGCGATGTCAACGGCCGCCGCGAGTTCCGTTGGCACAGAGCAGTTTGGGATAAACGCTAAACTTAATACAACGCCGGCTGTGGGCGCGGAATGTTCAGGTACCGTTCCGATTGCCGCGGCCGCAACTGGTTACGCTACTGTCAACAGCTACAAATTTGTGACGGGCGAAACGATTGTAAGCTCTACCGGCTCCATCAACAGCACTGTGTGCACGATTTCATACATCGCCAACATTGCGCCACCAACCGAAGCCGGGAGTTATACCTCTACTTTGACTTATGTTGCGACGGGGACCTTTTGATGGTAAAATCAAACTGTGGATAAGTTTTTAAAAAGTATGTTATAATTAAATGGTTAGTAGTAAAAATATGAAAAATATCGTAAAAATTCTCTCTCTCTCTCTCTCTCTCTCTTGCACAGATAGATTTGGAAAAAGTTTCAACTTGCGAACCAATTAGTCATCGCTAATTGTTTTTTTGTTTTATTATAAGGTCTAAAAAATAAAGTCGAAAGTTTAATTATAATAGTAAATAAAATATGAAGAAAATAAATATAATTACAAGTTTAGGATTAATCATTGCAATGTTCATGATACTCGTCGGGCCATTCGCGCAAACGGCGTATGCCGCCACTATTACCACAGCCTCTGACACGCTTAGCACTGTCGCTCCGAGCGTAGTCGCGAACCACACAATTCTTTTTGGCTCGCCAACCGGCATCGCCGGTGGTGGTACCGTAACTATTACATTTCCAGCTGGCTTTAATATGGGTACCGTGGCTTTTGGAGATATAGACTTCGCTACAGGTAGCACTAGCACATGTTCAAGCGCTACATATACTGAACAAACTTTGGCCGCTACAGCCGCTACCACAACTTGGGGTGCGGCTGTATCTGGGCAAGTTTTAACCATCACTTCCGGTACCGGCACTTCCACGGCCGGCAATTGTCTTCGTTTGAAGATAGGTACCAACACTACGGGGGGTACGAATCAAATTACCAACCCGACGGCCGCCAGCTACGGCATTACCATCGGAGGCACATTCGGCGATACCGGAACGATTACCGTAAATATTGTCGCTAATACCGTATCGGTTTCTGGTACCGTAGGTCAATCTATCAGTTTTAGCTTGGGCGCGACTTCGCTGGCCTTAGGAACTTTATCCTCAAGCGCGGTGGTTTCAGGTTCGCACACATTCACCGTGGCCACGAACGCGGCTTCGGGAATGGCCGTAACTGTTACAGGAACCACTCTGACTTCCGGTAGCAATACTATTGCCGCCTGCGCGACGGGCTGTACCTCAACGGCAGGCACCGCGCAGTTTGGGATTAACCTGGTCGCGAACACTACTCCGGCTGTCGGTGCGGCCGCGAGCGGTTCGGCGCCGATTGGAGTCGCCGCGACCGGTTACGCCACCGCCAACAATTTTCGGTTTGTAACCGGGGAAACGATTGCCAGTTCCACGGCTGGAATAAACAGTTCCGTTTTTACTGTTGCTTACATCACCAACATCGCGGGAGCAACCGCGGCTGGAAGCTACACCACCACCTTGACTTATACAGCCACCGCGACTTTTTAGAGTTTAGAATCTTGAGTTTGAAATTATGACAACTACTTTTAAAAAGCATTATTATTTTTTACTGATTTTAATTTTGTTATTCGGAGTAGTTTTTACTTCTTCTGTTTTTGCTTTAACCATTTCGCCGGTGAAGATGGAACTATCCGGCGACCCGGGCCAGACCCTGCAGAATGAGTTTACCCTCTTTAATGAGCAGAACAATACCGAAACTCTTTATTCTTCTGTTGAGAATTTTGAATCACGAGGCGAAAGTGGCGCGCCGTTTTTCCTTCCAGAGAGAGTTGGATTAGCGACTTGGATTAAAACACAGGAACAAGTCACCCTAAAACCAAAAGAAACTAAAACTATTCCTTTTAGCATTATTATACCCAAAAATGCCGAACCAGGCGGGCATTTTGCCGCTATTTTATGGGGGATGACTCCGCCCGATGCGATAGGAGGCGGTCAAGTCGCAATCGGAGGAAGATTAGGCGTCCTCATCTTATTAAAAGTTTCCGGCGAGGTAAAAGAAGGCGGAGGACTTTTGGATTTTGGCGGAAAAGAAAAGCAGAGATTTTTTAGCTCGCTGCCGATAACTCTTAACTACCGTTTCAATAACATCGGCGGCAATCGCGTCGTGCCATTGGGAGAGGTTAAGATAAAAAACAGTTTTGGTTTCACCACAACGGTTCTTTCGGCAAATAAAAATGAAGGAAGCGTCTTGCCCGGCAGCGCCAGAAAATTTGAAGTAATTTGGGCTCCCTTAGAGATTCCCGAAGACGGATTTTGGTCCGCTGTTAAAACGCAATGGAGCGATTTCCATTTTGGCTGGTATACCGCCAGGATGAATCTTGTTTGGGGCGCGACAAATCAAACTGCCAACGCCAGTTACAATTTCTTTATTATTCCATGGCAGTTGCTTCTTATAATTTTCATTATCTTGGCAGTGTTTGGATTTTTGGGGAGAATGGGACTCAAAAAATATAATCATTATATTATCACGCAAGCCAGACAACAAAAATGAATGAATGTTTTACTTACTTTACTTTTAATTTTTCAAATATTTATCTGGGGACTGCCTCAACCGGTTTTTGCCACATTCGGTGATGTGCAAATAAATGCCATTGTCCCCGGTTGCGGTGATGGTATTATTGAGAGCGGAGAGGAATGCGATGGTTCTAATTTGAATAGCAAAAACTGTTCAACTCAAGGTTTTTCTGGCGGCACTTTAAGTTGTACCGCCAGTTGTACTTTTAATACTTTAGCTTGCACTTCCGGTGGCGGAGGAGGCGGAGGAGGTGGTGGATCTCCACCACCGACTTCAAATACAACGGTTAATTTTTTTGGTAAAGCTTATCCCAAAAGCGTCGTCACTATTTTAAAAGATGCGCAAATTGTGACGACGGTGGCAGCCGGCACGGATGCGAATTTCCAAACCTCCGTCACCAACCTCTCGGCCGGTAATTATATTTTTTCTGTATACAGTGAAGATAAAGATGGCCGCCGGTCCGGATTATTAACCTTTCCGGTTAGCGTGACTGCTGGAGCGACTACTAATATAACAGGGATTTTTCTCGCGCCCACCATCGCGACAGATAAAAGTGAAGTTAAAAAAGGAGAAAATATTGCAATTTTCGGACAGGCTGCTCCGGACGCGGATATTGTCATCTCGGTTAATTCTACGGAAGAATTTTTTGCAAAAACAATTTCCGATAAAAATGGTGTCTATTTAAATTATTTTGACACGACGTTTTTAGATTACGGTGCGCATACAACCAAATCCAAAGCTTCTATCGGCAATCAATTAGTGAGTACTTTCAGCCCGATAGTTAATTTTACGGTGGACGATAAAAACGTTGTGCGAGAAAAAAAAGCCATTGTTTCCACGAAGAGCGATTTAAATGGCGATGGTAAGGTTAATCTGATTGATTTTTCTATTACCACATTTTGGTATAACAAGCCAAACCCACCGGTGAAAATTGATTTGAATAACGACGGCAAAATTAATTTGATTGATTTCAGCATTATGGCTTATTATTGGACGGGGTAAATATATGAAAAAAAATTCCACAATTAAATTAATTATTTTATTTATAGCGATATTCTTTTTTAGCCATAATGCCCTGGCGGCAAGTTTGGATTTGAATGTTGGGAAAAATATTTTGCAAACAGGTGAAGATTTTACTTTAACGGTTTCTTTAAATACCGAAGGAGATTCTATAAACACCCTCGCGGGAGATTTAAATTACGATAATAATTTTATTCAGGCCGAAGCGATAAATCTCGGCGCCTCTTTTATAAGTTTTTGGGTGGAAAAGCCGGAACTTAAAACTCCGGGAACAATTCATTTTTCCGGCATAACTCCTGGAGGTATTTTTTCTTCCGGCGGCGAGGTATTTAAAGTTATCTTTAAAACCAAAAATGCCGGGGACACGGTTTTGGCATTAAATAATGCAAATTTATTCTTAAATGACGGAAAAGGGACAATAATACCCGCAAAAATTATAAACACGAACATTAAAATAACGGAACTAAATAATGACACAACTACCCCCATAGAAACAAAAGACACAATATCTCCGGAAAAATTTGTGACCATTCGCACCAAATATCCATCCATGTATGACGGTAAATGGTTCATCGTGTTCAGCACGACGGATAAAGAGAGCGGGGTGGATTATTTTAAAGTATGTGAATTCTTTAATTGCGCGAAAGGGGAAAGTCCATACCTATTAAGGCACCAAAATCCTTTTTACTATATAGTCGTGCGCGCTTACGACATGAGAAATAACGTTAGAGAATCGATTTTGATTTCACCCTATTTAATAACGGTATTTTGCATAATTGCGATTATTCTGGTACTTGTGTATTTCTATCGTAGATATTTGCATTTATATAAGGTATAATTATTATAGTATTGTTGTTTGTATATGAGAAAATTTATTAAACAATTTTTATCTTACCTCTTTCTTTTTTCTTTATTATCTTTTACTTAAACAGCTTTTGCCGCCACTCTTAATTTTTCACCCTCTTCCGGCTCATACAAAGTGGGCGATGTTTTTAGCGTGCGAGTAATTTTATCCAGCCCGGACCAATCCGCCAATGCGGTTTCCGGCGCGATTTCTTTTTCAAAAGATTCATTGACTCTAAATTCAATATCAAAATCAAACTCTCTCGTTAGTCTATGGGCAGTAGAACCGTCATATTCAAATGCGAACGGCACCGCAGATATGGAAGGCGTGATATTGAACGGTTATACCGGGTCAAACGGCACAATTGCAACTTTATCTTTTAAGGCCAGGGCTGCGGGAAATGCCAGTATTAAATTTGCAAGCTCTTCGGTGCTTGCCAACGACGGACAGGGGACAAATATTTTAAAAAACATAGGCCAGGCGAATTTCACTATAAGCAAAGCGGCGGAAAAAATAGTCGCTTTAGTGGCAGAAAATACAAATAAAGCAGTTCCCGTCCCGAGTATCCAAATAGAAGAATTAAAGAAAAAAAATGAATTGGATTCTTTTGCAAAATTTCTGCTTACCAGCGTCGGGAAAAAATCCAAATCTTCTTACAAGATAGAAATAGACGATTTGGAGTACCCATGGGAGAATCAAGATTCCGGAATTTTTACAACCCCTCCGTTGCCGAAAGGAACACATAACATAAAGGCATCTATGACTACTATTGACGATGAGACTATATCTGACAGCGCTTCTTTCTCCGTTAATAGCATTCTTGTTCCGACATTAACCGATTATTCAAAAGATGTAAAAAAAAATGAATATATCGTAGTAAAAGGCTTGGCGGACCCCAATATTGATATCATAATTAATTCAAACAGAATTCTCCCGGACGGGGCTGATGCTGTCAACGATATAGTAATAATTAAATCAAATGATAAGGGTCTATTTACCTATGTTTCGGACAATAGAGCCATAGCTGGAATTTACATAATTACGGCTCAAGCCCGCACCGGAAGCGGGACTGAAAGTGAAAAATCATTGCCGATTAAAATTTCCGTCTCCACCAAAATAATATCTATTTCAACTAATATTATGAATGCATTATCAATGATGATACCGATAATCGGGCTTTTGATACTTTTCATATTGCTACTAATCTGGGGCTGGTACCGCATCTTGCATTATCGGGAAAATATGCGAAGGCGGCTGGTTCACACCAAAGCATTGGTAACAAAAAGCTTCAACATTTTAGATGAAGATATGGAAGAACAGTTTAAAATATTGAAAAAGATAAAAGCGCAACAACCGCTTACGAGCGAAGAGCGCGTATTCATAAATCAATTTAAAAAAGACATAGAGGCGGCGGAAAAAACCATTATAGACGATATAAGAGAATAGAATTAAATTCTGGAGTGTCTTTTAATTTTTGATATATTTTTTCATTCTCCATTTTCTACCTTTTCCTTTATTCATATTTTTATAAAAAGGAGTGAGCGCATGGCAATTCGGACACAATAATCTTAAGTTACTTTCTAGATTATTTTCAGAATCTCCATCTATATGATCCACTTCAAGCGGTATTACACCTGTTAGGGGATGTTTTTTATTCCATCCACAAACAGAGCATTTGTTGTTATTTTTTTCAATCAAATATTTCCTAAGCCAAGCTGCCAAATTTCTTGCAGTTATTCCAACTCCACCACTTATTTTTCCTTTTTTCCATAAATCAATTTTTTTTAAAAATAGTATTTTGATTTTGGGAGAATATATGCTATCTTAAAAGGTAGTAAGCCGGCATAGCTCAGTTGGCAGAGCACTTCTTTTGTAAAGAAGATGTCCGGGGTTCGATCCCTCGTGCCGGCTCAATTTTGTTTTTTCTTAAAAATTTCTTTCCTCTTCCTCTCTAATTTTGTGTTTTATCTCTCTAATTTTTTGCTTATATTCTGAAATAATTTTTAGGAATTTGGGAATTTCCTGACTCTTTGGCAAGTCGCCGTTGAGGCGACTTGAATGTTTACTTAATTTATCTTTTATTTTAATTTTTATTTGTTTATTTTTATTTTTTATAAAATTAGAAGATTTAATGTATAACCTAATAATTGTTACGAGTCCTGTATAACCATGTCTTTTTATGTTTTTAATGGTGAGATGTTTTAACTCTTCTAAATATGCTGTTTCTAGAAGAGTTTCTTCTTTGTTCAATATTTGTCCATTTTGGAGCATTAACAACTTTCTCCATATCATAAAAATTATTCCAAAAAGTGATCCAAAAAACAAAATTAAAGGAAAATACATTTTTTTATTTTAAATTAGATTGAATAAATTTTTACTTCTTTGATTTTTGCTCCGGCTTTTTCTAAAAGCTTGCCCACTGTCATCTCCCCATCTTTTATAAATGCTTGATTTGTCAAAGTTTTTTCTTTGAAATAGTTTGCCATTTTTCCATCCAATATCTTTTTCTTAATTTCTGTAGGTTTATCAACATTAGCAATTTCTTTTTCAAAAATTTCCTGCATCGTTTTTTTAGCATCATCAGTTATTTCTGCACCCGTAATATATTCTGGTTTCATTGCAGTTATATGCATAGCTATATCTTTTGCAAGTTCCACATTTCCTCCTTCTAACGAAACAATGACACCTGTTTTATTGTTATGTACATAACTTCCCAAAACATTTCCTTTTACTTCATATACATCTCCTAATTGAATATTCTCTCCAGTTTTTTGAATTATTTGGTCAATCATTTCTTTTACACCACTTTTCATCTTTTCTATTCCATCTTTCAAGGCTAGCGCTGCTATTTTTTCAAGTAGGGAAGTAAAGTCTTCGTTTTTAGCGACGAAATCAGTCTCGCAAAGTAGTCCGACGAGAACGGCTTTATTACCTTCGTTCTTTATGGTGACTGAACCACTATTTAAAGACCTATCTGCTTTCTTGAGAGCAATATCCGAGCTAGTTTTTTTTAATATGGCGAGGGCTTTTTTCATATCACCTTCGGCTTCTTCAAGAGCGCGCTTGCATTGCATTACTGAAATACCCGTGGCGTCTCTGAGCTCTTTTACTTGCTCTGTAGTGATTTGAGTAGACATATTATTATTTATGATTCTTGCCCCATACCGAGCTTGCTCTGGTGTGGGGTCTTTTCAGTTTTTGGATGCACAGAGTTATCTACTGGGGCAGATTCTCGTCCTTCTTTATAAGCATTTGCAATGGCATTAGTAAAAAATTTAATAGATGGTATTCCTGAGTCATTTGCGATTATAGGGTAGTCAATTCCTTTTATATTTGAATCAGAATTTACCAAAGAGATTATTTTAACACCAGATTTTCTAGCTTCTGTATTTGCTATGTGTTCACTTCTTGCGTCTATGATAAACAGCGCGTCTGGAGCTTTTTTTAATCCTAATAAACCAGTGTAATATCTTGCAAGTTTTTCCATTTTTTTTGCCATTACTACTCGTTCTTTTTTGGTATATTTATCAAGTCCACCTTCGATACTATCTTTTTGATAATTTTCCAATTCAATAATTCTTTTTTTGATTTCTGTAAAATTAGAGAGAGTTCCCCCGATCCATCTTTCTGTCACATAAGGCATATTTAATATTTCGGCAACATCTTTTATCACAACTTTGGCTTCAGGTTTAGTGCCAACAAAAAGAACAACTTTATTTTTAGCTCCTAAATTTTTTATAAATTCTACTGCATTATTTAAAAGCGCGCTTGTTTTTTCAAGATTGATTATATCCCCTTTATTTTTTGTGGTGTATATATATTTTGAGACAGAAGGATGTCTTCGAGTTTTACTATAGCCATAATGTGCTCCAGCCTTAAACATCTTTTCTATTATTGTATCAAGCTCTTTCTTGTTTTCTACTTTTTGCATATGAACAATATAGCAGAAAGAATTGTTTTTTGCAACCGTGTTTTATAGGCAGGTAAACTTTGACCAAAGGACTTTTTTCGGGTAAGATGAACATTATGACTAATGCTATGAGGCAATCTAAACTTTTTACCAAAACAAGAAAGGAGGCACCAGCAGATGAGACATCAAAGAATGCTGAGCTCTTAATTCGCGCTGGTTTTATACACAAAGAAATGGCGGGTGTTTATACTTATTTGCCTTTAGGTTTACGAGTATTAAAAAAAATAGAAAATATCATTAGAGAAGAAATGGACCAAATCGGTGGGATTGAGATGAAGACTTCTGTGTTTCAAAACAAAGAAGTGTGGGAGAAATCAAACAGATGGAGTGATGAAGTTGTAGATAATTGGTTTAAAACAAAATTAAAAAATGGAGGAGAAATTGGCTTATCATTTACCAACGAAGAGGCTTATTCAAATATTTTAAAGCAATATGTAAGTTCTTATAAAGATTTGCCGATTTATCCATATGATTTTAAAAATATTTTTAGAAATGAAACTAGGAGCAAATCTGGTATCATTAGAGGTAGAGAGTTTTATTGGAAGGCACTTTATTCCTTTTCTAAGAATGAAGAAGAGCATCGTATTTTTTATGAAAAAGTAAAATTAGCCTATCAAAATATTTTCAAAAGAGCTGGAATTGGGCACTTAACTTATTTAACTTTTGCTTCTGGTGGTAGTTTTTCAAAATTTTCCCATGAATTTCAAACAATAACCTCAGTCGGAGAAGATACTGTTTATTTAGATGAAAATTCTGGTATTGCTATAAATAAAGAAGTTTATAATGACGAAATTATCACTGAACTTAAGTTGAACAAAGAAAATTTAGTTGAAAAAAGAGCAGTTGAGGTAGGAAATATTTTTTCATTAGGAACGAAATTTTCGGCGCCTTTTGATCTAAAATATAAAAATGAAAATGGTGAAGATAAATTAGTAGTAATGGGCAGTTATGGTATTGGGCTAGGACGCTTAATGGGGACAGTAGTGGAAGTCTTGTCTGATGACAAGGGCATAGTTTGGCCTGAATCTATTACGCCTTTTGCTGTCCACTTACTTAGCTTGGGGGAAGATGAGACTGTCTTTAAAGAAGCTGTAAAGGTTTATGAAAGTTTGCTAAAAGCTGGTGTTGAGGTTTTGTTTGATGACCGTATAGATGTATCTGCCGGAGAAAAATTTTCTGATGCAGACTTATTAGGAATACCTTTGCGGGCAGTTGTTTCCGCTCGTAGCCTTAAAGAAGACGGAATTGAAATAAAAAAGCGTATTGAAGATAAAGGTAAAATTATTTCTATAAATGAATTATTAAAATTATGTTCGACAAATTTTACAAATTAATTTCTAATGATATAGGGATAGACCTAGGTACTTCTAATACCTTAGTTTATTTAAAAGGTCATGGGATTGTAATAAATGAACCGTCTGTCGTAGCTCTCAATATTAAAACTAATCAAATTTTGGCGGTGGGCGCGCAAGCGAAAGAAATGCTTGGGCGTACTCCGGGGCATATCAAAGCTATTCGTCCGCTTGTTGATGGAGTTATTTCTGATTTTGAAATTACTGAAGAAATGCTTTCATATTTAATAAATAAAGCAGACAAAATGTCTAAAAAATTAGCTCGACCGAGAGTCTTGGTGGGTGTGCCATCTGGCACGACTAATGTTGAGACACGGGCTGTATATGATGCTGCTAGGAGCGCTGGAGCGAGGGAAGTTTTTTTAGTAGAAGAACCAATGGCGGCCGCTATTGGTATAAGACTTCCGATTAGAGATCCCATTGGTTCTATGATTATAGACATCGGCGGTGGGACGACCGATATTGCAGTTATTTCTTTGGGAGGAATTGTAAAGTCAAAAAATTTAAAAATTGCCGGTGATAGATTAAACAATGACATTATTTCTTATATGCGTGATGAATTTAAAATTTTGATTGGAGAAAGGACTGCTGAAATGGTAAAAATTTCCATTGGTTCAGTGATAGGAGGAGAGTATATGGAAACAGAAGTTCATGGGCGAGATCTTTTGACTGGGCTTCCACGTGAAGTAGTAGTTACAGATTCTGATATTCGTGAAGCAATTTCTTTATCAATTAAGGGTTTAGTAGAGGGAATAAAAGATATGCTTGAATCAACTCCACCTGAAATTTTATCTGATATAATGCATCGTGGAATTACTTTATCTGGTGGTGGAGCTTTAATTTCTGGACTTGATCAACTTTTACAAAAAGTTCTTAAAATTCCAGTTTATGTTGTAGAAGATCCACTTTCAGCTGTTGCTCGTGGTACAGGAGTAATTTTAGACGATATCTCACTTTATAAAGATATTTTGATTAGTAATCAAGATGAGCTACCTCCTAGATAAAAAAATACAAAGAAGAAAGATTTTTAAAATTGTACTTGGCATTATTGCTTTGATAATTTTATTTTATTTTAGTTCTAGTATTTTTAATATTTTTTCTTATATTGGTCAAGGAATTTTTCGTCCTGTTTTAGTTGTAGGGCGTAATGTTGGTGAAAAATTTAAAAGCCTTGGTTCATATTTTATTTCTAAAAGTTCTCTTTTTCTTCAAAATCAAAAATTACAAGAAGATGTAGCATTTAATAATGCGCGAAACTCAAATTATGATTCTGTTGTAGCCGAGAATGCCAGTCTAAAAGAAATTTTGAGCAGAAAAAACGAAAAAACCAAGATGATGTTGGCAGCTATTTTAGTTAAGTCAAATCAAAGCGTATATGACACTTTGGTCATTGATGTTGGTACGGTACATGGGATAAAAACAGAAAATACAGTTTTTGCTTTCGGGAATATACCAATTGGGCGAGTGGATACTGTTTATGATAATTCTTCAAAAGTAATTTTGTTTTCAAATGCGGGAGAGAAGACACAAGCAATTATTTCCTTCGGCCATAGCCTTACTGGTGAGGCTGGAAAAGATGTTTTTGTGGAATTAGTCGGACGAGGTGGGGGAAATTTTGAAATGATTTTGCCTAGAGATTTTATTTTACAAAAAGGAGATCAAGTTGTAATGCCTGGCATTAATCCATATGTTTTGGCTGAGGTTGTTACAATAATTTCTGACCCACGTGATCCTTTTATAAAAGCATTACTTACGAGTCCAGTGAATATCCAAGAGCTTAAGTTTGTGGAAGTGGAGCAGTAGTAAATTTATGATTGATTTTATTAATAAAATTTTAGATTTAATTATTAAGTTTAGTGTTGTTTTGGGCATTGTTGTTTTAGGTTATTTTTACTGTAGAATAAGGATTCTCGATGGAAAAATCGAAAAATTGAATAGAAATTTTGAAGAGAATAAAAATAATAAACGAGGATAAGGAAGAGGTATTCCTGAAGCAATAATAAATGGACAAATAGAAGAACTTAAAAAAGCTAAAGATGAAAACATTGCTCCATTAGAAAGAGAAAAAAATAGGTTACTTTTAAAAATACCTTTTATTAAATAATTCATGAAAAAAGAATCTTTGCAACAATCTTTAGTTTTTATTGATGAATCAGGTGATGCTGGATTTAAATTTGAAAAAGGATCAAGTGTTTATTTTATAATTTCCGCTGTTATATTTAATGATTTTCTTGAAGCAGAAAAAACTGCTGTTGCAATAAAAGAGATGAGAAGAAAAGAAAAATTTCCTGATAATTTTGAATTCAAATTTAATAATTCTAAGAGAAAAATTAGAGAAAAATTTTTGGAAACGGTTAAACCTTTTAATTTCAAGATCCGATATTTAATTATTAATAAAAAGAAAATAAAAAGTGACGAATTAAAACATAACAAAAATTCATTTTATAGTTATGTTATTAAAATGTTATTAAAACACAGTAATAATACTATTTTAAATGCAAAAATAAAAATTGATGGAAGTGGTGATAGAATTTTTAAAAGGAATTTTGCTGTTTATTTAAGAAAAAATTTGAATTCTTGTGATAAGAAAATAATACAAAATTTGCGTTTTGCTGATTCGAAAGAAAATGTTTTAATTCAGCTTGCTGATATGGTTGCAGGTAGCGAAAGAAGATATTTTGAATATAAAAATGGACTAAAAACTGATGCAGAAATTTACAGGGATATTATTAAAAGAAAAATTAATGATGAATGGGAATTTAAGTAAAAGAAAAAGCCCACAAGGGGCTTTTTCCGGATTATTAATCTATGCTGGTTGTCCCAGCCACGCCACCATCCGGTAACAGTTCAATTAATAATTCTTTGTATTAAAAGTGTATCATACAAGCGTTCGTAAAGTCAAAGTTATCCACAGGTGTCAAATTACACAACATTTACAAAATAATGAAATTTAAAATAGAAAAAAAATTAAAGGGCAGTTTAGGACGGGCTGGAGTATTGCAAATTCTGCATGGGAAAATACAGACTCCGGCTTTTGTGGCTGTCGGGACTAAGGCTACTATTAAATCTTTAAATCCAGAACAGGTGAAGGAGGCTGGTGTGGAAGTGGTGCTTGGAAATACTTATCATTTATATTTGCAACCTGGAGATGAAATTGTTCGCGATGCGGGTGGAATAGGAAAGTTTATGAATTGGAAGGGTCCGACAATGACAGACTCGGGTGGTTTTCAAGTATTTTCTTTGGGTGCTGCTTATGGAAAGGATATCTCTAAACTCTTAAAAATTACTGACCCATCTTTATTGATTCCTGAACGTTTTGATGATAGTGATGCGCCACGTTTGGCAAAGATTGGTCAAAATGGAGTTTCTTTCAAGTCGCATTTGGATGGCAGTATCCACTACATTACTCCAGAAAAATCAATCCAAATTCAACACAATTTGGGGGCAGATATAATTTTTGCTTTTGATGAATGTACTTCGCCTAGTGAAGATTTAAAATATCAAGAAGAAGCTTTGGAACGGACGCATCGTTGGGCAGAGAGGAGCTTGAGAGAACATAAAAAATTAGGAGAAGAGGAAAAAGCTTCTCTTGCGGGGTCGCTGTCTCCGTCTGCTGACGGAGTACTGCCTCTCGGCGCGTCCGCCTGCGAGACACCCCACAATAGAACTTTTTCCTCTTCTCCGGCATTATTTGGAATAGTACAAGGCGGGCGAGATGAAAAGCTTCGCAAGAAATCTGCGAAATTTATTAGTAGTTTGGATTTTGATGGTTTTGGTATTGGTGGAAGTTTTGCGAAAGAGGATATGTTTACTGCTGTAAGATGGGTAAATGAAATTTTGCCAGAAGAAAAACCTCGCCACTTGCTAGGTATTGGTGAACCGGAAGATTTATTTATGGGCATTGAAAACGGAGTAGATCTTTTTGATTGTGTTGCCCCAACGCGACTTGGAAGAAATGGAACAATTTATACAAAAAAAGGGAAAATAATTATAATGAATACAAAATATAGAAATGATTTTTCTCCTATTGAAAAAGATTGTGAATGTTATACCTGTAAGAATTATACAAAGGCATATATCGCTCATCTTTTTCATGGTAAAGAAATGCTTGCCGGTACTTTAGCTTCAACTCATAATTTGTATTTTATAGTCAACTTAGTTAAAAAAATTCGACAAAACATAATTAATGATACTTTTTTGAGTTTAAAGAAGAATTTTTAAAGAGGTATTTAAGGTAAGTACTTATCCCCATATTTCTTTTTAAATTTCTTTTATAATTGGGGTTATATTGATATAATATAAAGGTCTCAACAAGAAAAGAATGAAAGAAAAAAATACTTTTAAGCCTGCATGTTTCTTTGGCGAGATACTTATAGGAAAATTACTCATTTCGGGACTTTTTGCCCTTGCCTTTTTTTTAGTTTTTTCTGTTTCACTCGCTAGTTATGGGATAATCATTCCACCTAAACAATATGTTTATGGTGAAAATCTAGGATGGGTTAATTTCAATTGTGATAATTGTGGTGTCAAGATAACATCTACAGAATTAACTGGTTATGTCTGGAGTAGGGAATATGGATGGATTAATTTATCTCCTAGTGGTAGTGGTGTTGGAAATCAATGTGTTGGAGACTTAGGAAGACTGTCGGGGAAGGCTTGGTCAAAGACACTTGGCTGGCTGGATTTTTCTGGAGGTATTATCGATGGAAACGGAAGGTTTACAGGAATGACAGATGGAGTAGGCACTAAGGCTGGAAGATTAAATTTTGATTGTGTTAATTGTGAGGTTGTTACAAATTTTAAATGTAAATCCCCAGCACAAGTTTTAATAAATTTAATTACAGACAATATTGTTCCTTCAGTTTCTGCAAATATCACGATAACAAATGAAGGGTTAGTTGACACAGAATATCAATATGAATGGTGTGTTGTTTCTGATATAGATAATTCTTGTGGCGGTGGTGATGACATTTTTTATTCTGCAGCAGCAAAATTAATTGTATCTGGAGAAAGTTGGACAACAGACAAAATTGCCACAGTACCAAATGCGGGAACTTATTATTTTAAATTAAAAGTAACTTTTGGAGATAATTTTTCTGTTGCTTCCCAAGTATTTACTGCTGTTGCTGCTAGTGGAGGCGGTGGAGGTGGAGGGGTAGGAATAATACCATCAATAAATAAAACCTATTATGATACAGCTGATTTCAATCGAGACCATGTAGTAGATTCAGTTGATTTTTCAATATTACTTTATTTTTGGAAAAAGAATTTCCCATTTAGCAATGCTTATGTAGATATTAATAAAGATAAAAAGGTCAATTCAATTGAATTTTCCATTATGCTCTCACAGTGGGGGAGAAGAACTATATGATACAAAAAATAAACAAAAGAATAAAAATTTTATTTGTGATTTTCATGTCTTTTTCAGTTTTCTTTTTATTTGCGTCAATTTCCCATGCTTCTACTGAAATTTATTTTCAAAAAGATTTGAAAGAAATAGCAAAAGGCGACACATTTTCAGCAGATCTAAAAATTTCCTCGACGGAAATGATAAATGTTATAGATGGGACAATTATTTACGATAAAGATAAATTAGAAATAAAGGAAGTAAAAATAAATGATTCCTTGCTCTCTCTTTGGGTTAAGGAGCCGGTTTTTAATAATGAAATAGGTGAATTAAGTTTTGTTGGTGGGTCCCCAGATGGTTTTAATGGCACAGACGGACAAATTTTAAGGATTATTTTCTTAGTTAAAAAAGATGGTGTTAGTTTGCTTAGTTTTAAAGATAGTTTTTCTGTCTTTATAAATGATGGAAAAGGAACAAAAATAAATCCATGGTTAAGACCAATGACTATCTTTACCAATGAGAAGATAAATTATCTTACTAGATACACAGGGGCGCTTATATTTATTTTATTAATTATATTTATTTTAGTAAGATTATTTATAAGATTTAGGAATAAAAAAAATGAAAAATAAAATTTTAATTGTTTTTTTAGCATTATATTTTTTTGTTCCATATGAAACTCATGCCGCAACTCTATCTATTTCGCCTAGCGCTTCAAATGTTTTTGTTGGTAACACTTTTATTGTTAAAATAAATGTAAATACTTTAAGTAAGTCAATTAATAATGCGGAAGGAATAATCCAGTTTCCAGCAGATATGCTTGAAGTTCTTTCTATGAATAAAATTTCCTCTATTTTTTATTTATGGGTAGAGGAGCCAAGTTTTTCAAATAGTACCGGTAAAATAACTTTTAATGGAGGAGTTCCAGATCCGGGTTTCGTTGGGCAAAATGGTAATATACTTTCGATTACTTTTAAAGCCAAGAAACAAGGAACAGCTTCTGTTGTTTTCACTAGTGGAATTGTTCGGGAAAATGATGGCTTGGGAACAGACATTATAAATAAATTAACTGGTGCCACATTTTATATTAAAAAAGCAGTAACTCCCATAACCCCAACCCCTATACCAACTCCAGTATTAATACCAGTACCAGAAGTGTTACAACCATTGCCTATTCCTAAGGCTCCGGAAATTATGGCTAGTATAAAAGATGGCGTGACGTCTATCGTAGGTTCTTCAGGTTATCCACAAGCTCAAGTGTTTATAACCTTTGTCTCTCAAGAGGGAATAAAGATACTTGTTCTTGGAGTTGCAGATATAAATGGTAATTTTAATATTTTAGTTCCTAATTCATTAAAACCTGATTCATATGCTGTTATAGCCACAATGACAAAAGAGGATAAAACTAATAGTGAAGCATCAAATGCAATTATTGTAAAAATAGGCAATATGATTTTTAATATTGCCTGGGAAATGTGGTTATTTATCATTATTATGATTATTTTGATTTTAGATTTAATAACACATATTTATTTTCGTTTTAAAAAAAATAGATACGTTAATAAACTTATAAAAAATAAGTTAGATTTAGATGAAGCTGAAAATGTCGTACATCAATCATTCAATTTTTTACGTAATGATTTAGTCAATAGGGCGGGGGGAATAGTGAATTCTGTAGATCGTGTAAATGTAGAAGAATTACAGAAAGATATTGATTCTACTGAGAAAGTTATCACTAAAAAAATTAAAGACATGGAATAACAAATTGACTCTAATTATAGTATAATTAAATGGATATATCACTTTAAAAAAGATGAAAATCAAATTAAATAAAAAAACAATAATCCTGTTAATCTGTATTATTTTTCTTTCCTTTTTTTCTAATACAGTTTTTGCTGTTTGGGATGGTCTTCCTTATAATCCAGGAGAAACAAATAATCCAGAATGTTTGCCTTCGCAAACCAATTGTGATGTTTTGCCTGCTCTTACTTTAGCTGGAGGAACTCTTACTGGCGATCTTCTTTTCACTGACAACACTTTAGACATTGGAGCAAGTGGCGCAACGAGACCTAGGACGGGATACTTTGGGACATCTATTATTTCCCCATTATTTATCGGTGGCACGGCTGTTGGTTCAAATATAATTTACAAATCCACCACAGGCATAGGCACATTAACAGGCATTGCTCATCAATTTATCGGTGGAACTGACGGAGCAACTGTGGCGATGACTCTCTTGAATAATGGCAACATTGGCATCGGGACGACGGGGCCTCAAACAAAACTATCTCTTTCAGCTCTTAGTGCTATCAGTTTTGAAGCAAGTGCTGGAGTAACGGATATTGCCATAACACATACTGCTGATACGCTTACTTTTACGGGAGGGACTATTGCTCTTGGAACTGCTACTGCTACAGGAGGATTAACAGGAAATGTAACAGGAACTGCTAGTCTAGCAATAAGTTTAGCAGGTGGACTTGGCGGACAAATCCCTTATCAATCAGCCGCAGGAACAACCACAATGCTTGCAAATGGTTCAGCAGGACAAGTATTACAAAGTAATGGAACGACACTAGCTCCAAGTTGGATAAATGCTAATACTGGTGATATGATTTTGGCTTCAGCTCAAACAAACTCTGGTATCAAAACTTTCCTAAATACAACAATGAAGTTAAGAAATGTGGCTAATACTTTTGACGGATACTTCGTAAATACAAACACAGCAGATAGGATTTATACCTTACAAGACAGAGCTGGAACTCTCGCAGACAATACTGATTTAGCATTGAAAGCAAACCTTGCTTCACCGACATTTACAGGCACAGTTGGAGGTATTACAACAGCAATGGTTTCAGAGGTAACTAATCTTTATTATACAGAAGCAAGAGTATCTGCTAATTCAAGTGTGGCGGCAAACACAGCAAAGGTAACTAATGCTACGCACACAGGAGATGCTACAGGGGCTACGGCTCTTACTCTAGCCACAGTCAACGCCAATGTCGGTACTTTTGGTTCTTCTACTTCCATTCCAACTTTCACAGTAAACGGCAAAGGCTTAATTATTGCCGCTTCGGGTAACGCTGTCATAGCCCCCGCAGAAACTTTAACTGGTGCAACTCTGGCTACTAATGTTTTGGCTTCGTCTTTAACCAGCGTAGGAACTTTGGCAGGACTAACCGTAACCGCTGCTCCAACATTCTCGGCTATGACTTTGGGTTCAGTTCTTTTTGCAGGAACAGCAGGATTACTTTCACAAGATAACGCTAATTTCTTTTGGGATAATACCAACAAAAGGTTAGGCATCGGGACGGCGGCGCCGAGTTCAACATTGCACATAGTTGGGAGCGGTATCACATCTCAAAACACCGGAGGCGCGAGTATTTTAAGGGTGAATAGAACTGATGGGAAAATTGGCGCCATTTTAGCAGGCGGCAGTTTTGTGGGATTTTATTTTGATTATTCCGGTGACTTTGCAATTCAAAGCACGACAAGAACCACGATTGAGGGAACTTCTTTTCCCGCAGCTACTGACTTTGTGTTAAAAGGGAGCACCGGCAACGTCGGCATCGGGACGACAGCGCCACTTGAACTCCTCTCTCTCGGTCTAGCAGGAACAACAGCAGGAAAACTTTCTCTGGCTGGTTTGACTTCGGGTAAAGCAATCATTAACGTAAATGCCATAGCGGGAACTCCGACTCTAACTTTGCCAACTATAACGGGAACACTGGCTTTACTCACCGATGTTATCAATCAACCAATCACCGGCTTTATCTCTGGTTCTGGTGCTGTTGTGGCGACTGACACAATATTACAAACCTTCCAGAAAGTAGATGGAAATATTGCTCTCAAAGCCCCTATCGCTTCACCAACATTTACAGGTATTCTTACAACTCCAGCTATTACTCTAGAAGCGACAGCTCTCACTGCTACAGGTATAGAACTTAATTATGTTGCAGGAGTTACTTCAGCTATTCAAACACAATTAAATGGAAAACAGGCGACTGGAAGTTATGCTTTAACAACTGGAACTCTAGCACAATTTGCCGCCACAACATCAGCTCAACTGGCTGGAGTTATTTCTGACGAAACAGGCACAGGAGCTTTAACTTTTGGCACAGCTCCGACTTTGACGACGCCGAACATTGGCGTAGCGACAGCGACCAGTATCAACGGCAACACTATCACCACCGGAACCGGAACTCTGACTCTCGGCGCTGGAAGCACCTTAGTAACTTCTGCAACCAATTCAATTACTCTTACCTCAACAGGCGCGACGAATGTAACGCTTCCAACTTCCGGCACACTTTACGGTACAGCCACAAATTCTATCACTTCTCTACAATTACTTACTTCAGTATCTAATGAAACTGGCTCGGGAGCTTTGGTGTTCGACACAGCTCCGACTTTCACTACCAACATCACTACTCCTCTCATCATCGGTGGCACGGCTGTTGGTTCAAATATAATTTACAAATCCACCACAGGCATAGGCACATTAACAGGCATTGCTCATCAATTTATCGGTGGAACTGACGGAGCAACTGTGGCGATGACTCTCTTGAATAATGGCAACGTCGGCATCGGAACAACGTTGCCAACGAGCAAATTACAAGTTGCTGGACTCCAAGATTATGTAGATAACGCGGCAGCGAAAAGCGCTGGACTTACAGCAGGGGCTTTCTATAGAACCGCCAGTATAGTAAAAGTTGTTCATGATGATCCTTAACACGGAACTGGGTAGTAGCGATTGTGACAAAATTCAATATTGGGCAACGTCGGCATCGGGACGACAGATCCCAGCGCGCAGAAATTAGTAGTGGCTGGAAACGTCCGCGTCGGCACCGACACCACCGGTTGTGTGGAAGATGCCGACGGAACTTTACTTGCTGGAACTTGTTCTTCGGATGAACGGTTGAAAAAAAATATCACGCCATTCTCTCCGGTGCTTGACCGTCTGACTCAACTCACTCCTGTGACATACAACTGGCGCGCAGATGAATTTACCGACAGGCATCTCGGCACTTCGCTTCAGACAGGACTCATCGCTCAAGAAGTTGAGTTGCAATTCCCCGAACTGGTTGTGACCGACGACAAAGGATTTAAACAAATTGTTTTCCAGTATCTGCCGTTCTATACAATTCAGGCAATCAAGGAATTGAATTTGAATCTAAATAGCATCGCTGGCACGATTACTCCTCTCATTGGCTCGGCGGGAGAATCTTTTGTCACCAGTTTCTTCTCTAATCTATTTTCAAAAATCACTACTTGGCTGGCGGATGCTGCGAATGGGGTGACAGATGTTTTTGCCAATGTATTCAATGCTAAAGAGAAAATATGTGTGGATGGCGAGTGTTTAACTAAAGATGATATTAGTGCCTTGCTCTTGTTGGCGCATCCTACAGGAACGACCACTCCGTGATACAAGAAAAACCTTACTTTTTTTAGCTATGGTACAATACCACCTATATGAAGAAAGAAGAGAAAAAAATAACCATTAATGAACTAGCTATTATTACAAAAAATGGTTTTGACGGGGTTGATAAAAATTTTCATAAAATTGATAAAAAATTCGACCAGCATGATAAGATTTTTGATTTGATGCTTAAAGAAATTAGGACTATCCACTTGGAACTGAAATAAACGTGCTAAGCATCTTTGAAATAAATACAGATTTATTTTAAATAATTGTTTTTAACAAGAAGTTCAGCGTTTAAAATTCCACCACCAGCGGCACCACGGACAGTATTGTGGCTCAAAGCCACGAACTTATAATCAAAAATCTTGCATTTTCTTAGACGGCCGACGGTTACAGCCATACCTTTATCGTTATCTCTATCTTTTTTGGGTTGGGGACGATTTTCTTCTTCTATGTAAATAATCGGACAAATAGGAGCGAATGGGAGTTTTAATTCTTGCGGCAGTCCTTTAAAATTTCTCCAAATTTCTATAATTTTTTCTTTATTTGGTATTTTGTTTTTAAATAAAATATTAACGCAAGCAGTGTGTCCATCTGTTACTGGAACTCTAGTGCAATTAGCGGAAATTTGGAGATCTTTTCTTTCAATAAATTTGCCATTCTTGAGATTGCCTAAAATCTTTAAAGGTTCTTCTTCTGTTTTTTCTTCTTCGCCTCCAATATAAGGAATGACATTATCAATCATATCAATGCTGGGAACTCCAGGGTAGCCGGCTCCTGAAACAGCTTGAAGGGTAGTAACAAATATTTTTTTGATAGGATAGCCAGCTTTTTCTAAAGCAAAAATAGGTGTTAGATAGCTTTGCAAACTGCAATTTGGTTTTACCACTATGAATCCTTTGTTCCATTTACGATTTTTCTTTTGCTGGTTAATCATTTCTAAATGCTCAGGATTTATTTCTGGAATAATCATCGGAACGTCGAGAGTGGGGCGATTCGCAGATGCATTTGAAACAACAGGCAATCCTGCTTCGGCATATTTTTCTTCTATTTCCTTGACTATTTTTTTGTCCGGAATTTCAAACGCTGAAAAAACAAAAATACATTTATTTTTAGCTTTTTCTATATCAAGCACGTCTTCCACCATTATATTTTTTATATTTTCTGGAATTGGCGAATTCATCTGCCATCGTCCCGAAACAGATTCAGCATATTTTTTACCGGCTGAATTTAAAGAAGCGGCTAAATATGTGACCTCAAAATAAGGATGATTTTCCAAGAGGCGAATATAATTTTGACCAACCATACCAGTGGCGCCGAGAATTCCAACTTTAAATTTTTTCATATTTCTTTTTTATCTAATAAATTCTTTATGTAAGACTTTGATTACCTTATTTATATTATCAGTTTTAACCACCGCTTTAAGCATAGCGCAGTTTTTATAAAGAAAAGTATTAGGATTTAAATCTATTTTTAATTTAATTAACAAATTATTTAAATTATTTACATGTTGCGCATCAAAATTACCAAGCATGAATATGGTGTCTTTTTTATAGCTGATTATTTTTGCGCCGTTTTCAGGTTGTTTAATTTTACTAACTTCTGTTTTTAATTCTGGATTAGTGATAGAAGCTATTTCAAGCGGAGTATTGAATAATTTAACATATTGAATCGCTTTATCGTGAATTATTTTTCCAGCTCTTTTGGCTTCTTGATAATTGATATTCTCAATGGTTTTTGCCTCAGGCACAATTTTGGGATCAGTAGACAAAACCCCATTGACATCTTTCCAGAGAATTACTTTTTCTACGCGAAGAGCAGAACCGACGAAACAAGCAGTGGTATCTGTTCCACCTCGTCCCAAAGTGGTGGTTTTGCCTTCTGCTGTTCTGCCAGTAAAGCCGGGGATGACTGGAATTACTTTTGAATTATAAATTTTTTCCTGAAGATTTTCCTGAATGTTTTTCTCGGAAATTTCGTAAACAATATTGGCATTTTTAAAATTATCATCAGTAATGATAGGGATTTCTTCTGCTAGAAATCTTTGAGCTGGCAAATTAAGCATATTAAGATAAAAAGTAAAAATAGTAGCTGATAATTTTTCTCCATAAGCGATAATCTTATCTTCGTTTGCAAGAACGGTTTTTGTTAATTTTAGGTCGTTTTTTAAATCTGCAAATAATTTATTTAATTCAATTTCGGCCTTTTCTAGCCACTCTTTATTGAAATTAATATCTGTCATTATTTGAATATGCTTTTCTTTTAATGTTTTTAAAAAAGATTCATCGGAATTTTTTAAAAGCTCGTCTGTAACTCCAGGCAACGCAGAAATAACAACGATTGGACTATAGCCATCTTTTATTTGTTCTCGCAAACGTTCCACCATCAAAGGAATAAAATTTTTGATTAAAATTCCTCCACCAAATTTATTTACAATAATTTTTTCAGGTAATGAGCCTTGTCCCATTTTTTCCATTTCTTTCTGTTGTAAATATAATAATAGGTTAAAGTGTTTTCTATGTCAATACTTTTTACGTTTTTATTGACATTGGGGTAGTAAGTAGTAAACTATTCTTATTATTATTTTATAATTTTTTTTAAAAAAATATGTCTAGAATTCTTGTGATCGGGTGCGGGAATGTCGGCAGAGTTGGCCTTCACAAAATGGCTCAATACCCTGAGATTTTTTCTGATATCCATGTAGTTAGTCGGACCACTAAAAATTGTGAAGCAGTTAAGGCTTCAATTTTTAAAAAAACGAGAGGAAAAGTTGAATTAACTATTCACCAAGGGGATGTTGGTAATAAAAAATTTTTATTGGCTTTGCTAAAAAAAGTTAATCCTGAACTATTAGTGCATTTTGGATTTCCCTATGATAATTTGGTTATTATGGATGCTTGTTTAGAATTAGGCGTTAAATACATTGATACCTGTTGTTATGAAAACCCTAAAAAATATGGCTTCTCCTATAAATTACAATTAGCCAAAAATGAAGATTTCAAGAAAAAAGGACTTTTAGCAATTACTGGTTTAGGATTTGATCCCGGAGTTACAAATATATTTTCTGCTTACGCGCGTGATTACCTTTTTGATAAAATAAATACCATTGATATTATAGATTGCAACGGCGGTTCAAAAGATAAAAAAATAAAATTTGCTCCAAATTTCAATCCAGAACTCAACCTACGCGAGCTAATTTTACCGATTCATTTTTGGCAAAATGGTAAGTGGCAGACACGAGGGCGTTTGATTGATGAAGACGCAGCTTTTTTTGAATTTGATTTTCCAGAGGCTGGTAAATTTACGCCATATCTGATGTATCATGAAGAAATGGAAACCCTTGTTCACAATATCCCAGGCCTCAAAAGAATTAGATTTTGGATGACCTTTTCACCGGCTTATCTTACTTATTTGCGAGTATTGTATGATGTCGGTATGACTAGAATTGATCCAGTTGAATACAATAATTGCTCAGTTGTTCCGGTAAAATTTTTAAAGGCAATTTTGCCTACAGGTGATGATTTCAATAAGGGTTACAAAGGAAAAACTAATATTGGTAATATTATTTCTGGAACTAAGGATGGCAAGAAAAAGGTAATTTATATCTACAATGTCTGTGATCATCATAAGGCCTTTTTAGAGACCGGTGGCAATGCGATTGGATATACCACAGCCATTCCTACAGTTACTTGCGCTAAGTTGATGTTAGAGGGCAAATGGACGGGCAGTGGGGTGAAAACTCCTGAGGATAAGTCGCTCGATTCAAAAATATTTTTGGAAGAAATGGTTAAAGTGGGTTTAAGTTGGGTAGTTAAAAATCTAAAAAATATTCCAGTGCCCCTTAAGAAAGATTATTAATTAAATTAAATAAAAAGTGTCTAATTGTAATTCGTGTAATTCAAAAGAAAAATTTATTGAGTATTGGGCGAGTGACGAGGGTTTTGAAAAACTAGATTTAAAAAATGTAGAAACTCCTTGTTATATTGTGAGCGAGAATATACTTGAACAGAATTTAAAAATTTTAGATAAAGTTCAAGAAAAAACAGGAGCCAGAATTTTAATGGCTCTTAAGTGTTTTTCAATGTACTCTGTTTTTCCATTGATAAAAAAATATCTAGCAGGAACAGAAGCCAGCTCTGTAAATGAAACGCATATCGGATATGAAGAATTTGGCAAAGAAAATCATGTTTTTTCTCCTTCTTATGCAGATAATAATATTTTGGAATATATAAAATACGGGGATCACTTGGTATTTAATTCTTTTTCTCAATGGGATAAATTTAAAAAAGTTATTAAAAATTCCAAGAAAAAAATATCTTGCGGAATTAGGGTTAATCCGGAACACAGAGAAGGGAAAATGCCTATGTATGACCCTTGTGTGCCTCGTTCACATTTTGGTGTTACTTTGGCTAATTTTGAAAAAGACAATTTAGAAGGAATTGAAGGATTGCATTTTCACACTCTGTGTGAATTAAATGCTGACGCGCTAGAGCGTACCTTAAAAGTTTTTGAAGAAAAGTTTGGTGGTTTTTTAGAAAAAATGAAGTGGGTAAATTTTGGTGGTGGGCATCACATTACTCGCTCTGATTATGACCTTGAGTTGCTTTGTAAAATTATTTTTGATTTTAAAAAGCGTCATTCGCACCTAACGGTATATCTTGAGCCCGGAGAAGCCGTAGCGTTAAATGTTGGAGTGCTGGCTACCACAGTCGTGGATATATTTAATAACGAAGTAGATATTGCTGTTTTGGATGCTTCAGCATCTTGCCATATGCCAGATGTATTAGAGGCTCCATTTTTACCGAAGATTGCGGGCGCTAAACCATTAAATGGCGACATAAAAGGAGAAAAAAATGTTTATAAATTAGTTGGACCAACTTGCCTAGCCGGAGATGTTATCGGCTATTATTCTTTTCCAGAAAAATTAAAAATTGGGCAGAAATTAATTTTTCTTAATATGGCGATTTACACGATGGTAAAAAATAATACTTTCAATGGAATAAATCTGCCAGCCATTGCTGTAATGGATAAAAAAGACAAAATAAAAGTTATCAAAAAATTTGGCTATAAGGATTTTAAAGGAAGATTATCCTAAAAAATAGAAAATCCCCCGCTTTGGGCAGGGGATTCTCATTTCTTTGTAGGTATCTATAAGCCGAATTTTGTTTTCTAACCGAAGTTAGAATGATAGCAATTTATCTAGGTCCCGTATTACTACTGGACTCAAGCGATTCTTCCCTCGACTACGCTCGGGACTAGTCCTGAGGAATTCGAAGGACACGATCTTGCACAGGAGTAAGTATTTAGCCGTTTCAGCCGGACTTAACCGGGTCGTTTCTGTTCGCAACTCCATATCGCTATGGGAGGGAATTACCCTCTACTTTTCCAGACTAAACTGGTCTGTGTTCGGACTTTCCTCTCGCCGATGAGGCGAGTAGCTATCCGATACCTACCTTTCTATTATATCACACTTGCTTATTACTTGCATTTTTTTTGCAAGTATGCTATGCTTTTTGTGTGAGTGTAAGGGTTATCTTACATTAATCGTAAACAACATAAGTGCCGCAAAAAACACCGCAAGGTGTTTTTTGTTTTATAATTCTACTGCTGTGGACCCAAGGAGACTCGAACTCCTTACCTCCTCATTGCAAATGAGGCGCTCTACCAGATGAGCTATGGGCCCAATATTTATATTTGAATGGGCACTTATTCAATAAAACTATTCTATCTTATTTTACTAATAATGCAAATTATTTTATTATTTTTTAGTGTACAATAGTATGATGCTTTATAAATTTTTTACCAATTCTGAGCGGGCATGGCAGGCTATGTTTGACAGCGTAAGCAAAGCCCAAAAATCAATATATTTAGAAATGTATATTTTTGTAGATGATATGCAGGAATTTAATTTTTTAAAATTACTGAAAAAAAAAGCAAAATCTGGAGTTAAGGTAAAAATAATTTTAGATTCTTTTGGAAGTTCTTCTTTAAGTAAAGAAGGAATTTTAAGCTTAAAAGAGGCAGGAGTAGAAGTTATTTTCTTTAGTTATTTTTTACACCGTACGCACAGAAAGATTTTGATAGTGGATGAAGAAGTAGCATTCATAGGAGGAGTTAATTTAGAGCAGAAAATGAGTCAATGGGTAGATTTAGTAGTAAGGATGGAAGGTAGGTTGGTTAAAAGTATTTCTCGATCTTTTGCTAAAGCTTATGTTAAATCTGGTGGCAAAGACCAAGCCTTAATTACTTTAAATAAGGAAGTTGTTTTAAACAAAGCTAAGACTTGGATTATGGAGCATTTTCCAATTAGTAATAAATTTCATTTGAAGGAGATTTACAAGGAGGCATTAAGAGATTCAGAAATAAATGTTCTTTTAGTTAGTCCATATTTTATTCCCAAACGTTGGCTCATGGGAGCTATGCATCAAGCTGTACTTCGTGGGGTAAAAGTTGAAGTGATTATTCCTAAAGTTACTGATAATTTTTTTGTTGATTGTGTCAATTATTTTTATATATATAAAATGTCTAAACTTGGGGTGAGCTTTTTTCTTGAGTCAAAAATGAATCACGCTAAAGTGTTGATTATAGATAAAAAAGAGGGGATGATAGGAAGTAATAATTTAGACAATTTTTCTTTTGAATTTAATTCCGAAATTGGGGTTTTTATAAAGAATATTGAAGCAATTCGTAAACTTTTAAATATAACAAATGAGTGGAAAAGTGAATCTGTTTTATTTGATCCTAAATTATATAAGCCAAGTTGGATTGATTATATATTGTCTCCATTATTTCGTTTATTGTTTTTTCTCTAATTTCTGATAAGATTATGAAAGTTCTTTTTAAGAAAAATAAATTCCGGGGTAGCTCAGCGGTAGAGCGGTCGCCTGTGTCAGAGGTTTGTGGTATAATCTACTTGTGTATACCAAAAAGAAAAGAGTAGAAACCCGAACCTATGCCGATCGTCGAGAATATATGGTTATGGCTGTTAGTCGAAGAAGAAAAAAACTTCGTGAAATGGCTAGAGATCATAAAGGCGGTAAGTGTATTTTATGTGGCTATAAGAAGTGTCAGAGAGCTTTAAGCTTTCATCACATTAATCCAAAAGAAAAAGAATTTGATCTTTCTTCTAGAGGGTTAACGAGATCTTGGGAACGCATTAAAAAAGAAATTGATAAATGTGTTCTCTTGTGTGCAAATTGTCACATGGAAGTGCATGATGGTATTACGCAGCTTCCTATCAAAAGATAGGTTGAAAAACAAGGTGAATTCGGGGAAGCCCTTCGAGCTAAACTCTCAGGGTAATCCCGAGCCAAGCTTCGACGTAAAGTTGGAGAAGGTGTAGAGACTATCCATTTATTGGAGTACATCGATAATTTGTCGGTGGAAGCGCCTTGCTCCTAAGTCCTTAAGGAAAGATTATTTTAAGGATATGGAGATGATATAGTCCACACTTCTAGTAATAGGAGATAAAGTGTAAGCGATTGGTCGTAGGTTCGATCCCTACCCCCGGAGCCAGGTTTTTTGACTAGGGTTTAAATCACTCTTTTGTATTGAAGACATAAGAGTTTTTTGCTGTTCATAAAGCGAGTATTGCTTTTATTTTTTAGGGAGTATAATAGAGTGATGAGTAAAAAATATAAAACTATAGTCTCAATATTATTAATTTTGATTTTGGTCGGAGGTGGTTACTATTATTGGAAAATAAAAATGCAAAAATCAGCCGCACAGCAGGCGGCCGACATCTTGACTGAAATTGGAAATAATGTCTCACCGGATGTAACAACGCCTACCGTTAATTTGCCAGATACAAATACTAATCCTTACAGCAAAACCAATCCTTTTACAAATTTAAAAATTAATCCTTTTCAATAAAAAATATGAAAAAAAATATTTTAAGTTTATTGGTCTTAATTTCTGGAATTTTAATTTTCGGCGGAATAATCGGTTCTGCCAATGCTCAAACAGACAGCCAAACCGTTCCAGAAATTTCTTATCCTGTTGTTGAATTGAATAATTGTACGGATAAGGCATCCTGTAAGGCTTATTGCGACAAGACAGATAATATAGACGCCTGCCTTAGCTTTGCTGAAAAAAACAATTTGATGAGTTCTGAAGAATTGGCTAGTGCCAAAAAGTTTCAAGATACTGGAATGGTTGGTCCTGGCGGGTGTAAAGGCAAAGACAAGTGCGATACATATTGTAGTGATCCAGTTCACATTGACGAGTGCATAACATTTGCTGAAAAGAACGGATTAATATCTGGTTCGGAATTAAATGAAGCTAAAAAAGTACAGGCAGCCATAGCTAAAGGCATCAAACCTCCTGCTTGTGGTGGCAAAAAAGCCTGTGAGGTTTATTGTTCTTCCTCGGAACACATGGAAGAATGTATTAATTTTAGCATTGAGGCCGGAATAATGGATAAAGGCAAGCAAGAAGAAGCGCAAAAAGTTCTGGCTGCAATCAAGCGCGGCATTAAACCGCCAGCCTGCAATGGTAGAGAGGAATGTGATGCATATTGTGGCGCTCCGGAAAATATAGAAGAGTGTATTAATTTTAGTATTGAAACCGGAATGATGCCAAAGCAAGAGCAGGAACAAGCGCAGAAAATGCTTTCCGCGCTAAAACAAGGCATTAAACCTCCGGCTTGCCAACCTAACCCACCCGAGCAATCTGGACAATCCGATCAAACGCAATCTGCTCAGCCAGGACAACCAAATCAACCCACTAGCCAGCCTAAGCAACCCAGTCAATTCGGACAGGGCTTGCAAACATGCGATCAATATTGCGCTGATCCAAACCATGTTGAAGAATGTGTAAAATTTTCCGTGGCAATAGGAAATATGACTGAAGAGCAAGGGCAAAATTCTATAAAAAACGGCAATAAGGGTCCTGGCGGATGTGTTGGTAAGGACGCTTGTAATACTTTTTGTAATAATCCCGACAACCAAGAAGCTTGTTTTAATTTTGCCAAAGATAACGGGATGATTTCCCCGGAAGATTTCCAAAGAATGCAGGATGGTGGCCAGCCCGGACAAGGCGGTTCAATGAAGCCTGGACAAAATCAAAATAATCAGGGACAGATAAATGAGCAAATTCAGCCATGGAAAGATATGTGTTCAAACAATACAGAATTGGCGTGTGCAGATGACGCTGGAGGATTTGTAACAGATGCAAAAATAGGTGCAGATAAACAGCCTATTTGTCCTACAGGGTCAACGGCGAAGTGCGGTAATTATCCACAGATTCATCAGCAAGGACAAAATCAGCAGAATCAAAATCAACCGGGAAATCAATTTCAGCCTAGACCGGGGACTATAAATCCGGATGGTCAGCAGATGCCACAACAAGCTGGACCTGGCGGATGTAAGGGGCCGGAAGAATGCCAAAAATATTGCGCTTCAAATCCGGAAGTATGTAAAAATTTCCAGCCACCACAAAATCAACAAGGTCAAATGCAACCACAACAACCCCAGGAACAGCAACAAAATCCTCCGCTCCCTCCTCCGCCAAGCAGTTTCTTGCAAGGGTTGCAGAATCTTTTAGCTAACGTTTTGAATGCATTGAGATAATATAAATTAGGAAAAAATATAGCCTTTTTCTAACTCTTCTCTAATCTGTCTCCAATTGAGAGTTCTGAACACAACCAACAATGGGAGCAATGTTTTGAGCTTTATTTTACAATGGTTATTTTTGATACCCCGGTAGAGATTAGAACTTTTTAGGAAAATAGTGATTAGCAGGATGGGTAGTTTATCACTCCCTAAGTGGTTGTGATATAATTAAAACGTCGATTTTTTAGGATTATTAGCTTAATTAAATTAAATAATATGTTAAAAAACAAAATGTTGGTTTTAGTTTCCGTTATATTTCTCATTGTTGGATTTGTTCTAGGTCAAGTTTTTAGTGTTCCTCAGGCATTTGCCAATGACAATGACCATGATGGTTTAGTAGATTCGGCGGATGTTGATGACGATAACGATGGCATTCTTGATGTGAATGACAGTAAACCAATTGATCATGATAACGATGGGAAAAATGATGATTTAGATGAAGATGATGATAATGACGCAATCAATGACGATAAGGATGATGCTGATTTTGATGAGGATAATGATGGTTTAGAAGATGAGGTTGATATTGATGATGATAACGATGGAGAAATTGATACATTAGAAAATGATGAAGACGATTTAGATAAGGATAACGTCAATAATGACAATGATCAAGATATTGATAATGACGGCGAAACGAATGTTGAAGACCAAGATGATGACAATGATGGGAAAAATGATGATGAAGACAGAGATGATGACAATGATGGTGAGAACGATGACGATGCTGGAAGTGATAGCGTGAGTAGAGACTAGATAATATAAATATCTGGCTAAAAAACCGTCAACAATGACGGTTTTTTAGTTTTTAATGTTAAGATTTAAAATACTACTAAACTGAAATTCACTTTTGATGTTAGTCCAATTTAGAGTTCTGAACGTATCCAACAAGGGGAACAGTTAGGATGATTTATATATTGAGAGTTGTGTTTTGTTGCGCTAAAAATGATATAGTATACAATTAAAAGGGTAAGGTCGCATTAATATTTAATGTTGAAATTAATAATAAATGAAAAAATCATATATAGTTATATTGGGTATTGCATTTACCTTTGGTCTTACTGGGTTAAATGCTGTAGAGGCAGCAGGTCCAGCGATAGTAAACCTTGGGTCAGCGGGTGATTTTGTGATTCTAGCAAAAACAGGAATCTCAACTACTGGAACTACTTCAGTGGTTGGCAATATTGGAGTTAGCCCAGCTGAGGCAACTTACATAACTGGGTTTGGATTAATTCTTCCTGCCGCTAGCGCATTTTCAACATCAGCCTTAGTAACTGGCAAAGTATATGCTCCAAGTTATGCTAACCCAACCCCTGCTAATTTAACTACTGCGGTTAGTGATATGGAAACTGCTTATACCAATGCTAATGGGAGAACAAATCCGACTGCGACTGAATTGGGTGCCGGAAATATTGGTGGAATGACGCTTGCCCCCGGACTTTATAAATGGAGTACTGGTGTAACAATACCTACAAATGTTACTCTTTCTGGTGGAGCAAATGATGTTTGGATATTTCAAGTAGCGCAAAATCTTGATATTAGTTCAGCTACGAGAGTTATCTTAAGTGGCGGGGCTCAGGCTAGTAATATTTTTTGGGCTGTCGCCGGTCAGACGACTCTTGGTACGACATCTGTCTTTAATGGAAATATTTTAGATCAAACAGCAATTGTATTAAATACTGGCGTACAGTTGAATGGCCGAGCATTAGCACAGTCTGCGGTTACACTAGACGCAAGTACTGTTATTTTACCTACCTATACACCTCCGACACCTGTTATGTCAACTCCAACTCTGGTTGCGTGTACCATGGAAGCTATGCAGTGTTCGGACGGAAGTTATGTCTCACGACAGGGACCAATGTGCACATTTGCGACCTGTCCGAGTGCAACTCCGGCAGTTCCCGCTACTCAAATTGAAGGCTGTGTATCTGGTAATTTATTTAGCGCAACCAGTGGAAGATCTTGCACAGTAAGTGCAACTCCGGCAGTTCCCGCTACTAGAGTGGTGATAGCAGGATGTGAAGAAAGAGCTACTGGTTTCAGTAGGTCTTCAGGTCAAACTTGTGTTGGAAATTCTGTTAGTGCTACAACTAGAGCAAGATATAACCTTGGTCTTACCACTCTTCGAAATGGGAGTAGAGGTGAAGCAGTATTGGAACTTCAAAGATTTTTAAATGCTAGATTAAATCTCGGTCTAGTAGTAGATGGTAAATTAGGTCCGAAAACAATTGCTGTTATCAAGCAATGGCAAATGGATAAAGGTCTAGTGGCTGATGGCCTCATCGGAGTAAAAACAAAAGCAATGATAAATTCTTCGGCTCAATAAAATTTATAAAAGATTTAATTAAGTAAATAGAATAAAAATAAAATAATGTTATTTTAAGTTATATTTTATAGTGGTTGTTTTTATTTTTCTTTGATACTCATTTGAAAATCCTTCCAAGTTCAGAGTCAATTATTTTTTTTCAACATCATTCCAATCAGTTCTCCATAGTCGTATTTCTTTCAAAAGTTCTGGAGATGGGTTTTGAGCGTACCATTTACCATCATTACCTATAAAGACCAGTATATCTTTTTTAGAAATCCCTTCAGGCAAACCATTTATATTTCCCGAGGCGTCAAATGTAACTACCCACGATTGGTGTTCTTTCTTTGATTCATGTTCTGAATTTTTTAGTCTTTCCTGGTTCATTTATATGAAGATTATATCAATTTCTTTTTGTTTTAGCTATTCTTTGTGTTGATTACACATCTAAAGTATAATATAATCATATATATATATATATGGATACAGAAAATATTTTTAGTGAAGATGTCTGGTTAGATTTTGATATTACCTTAGAGACAGAAAGTTATAAAGAATATTATCATCAAGTATTTTGATGTGATATTAATAAAAACAAAAATTAATTTTTGCTAAAAATTTTATTACGGAGTATACTGAAATTAGCTTATTATTAATAACGAGATAACGCTACGCTTTAATTGACATTGCGTGGCATGATTCTGCAAAATCAATTATATGGCCAAAAGAGGAACCACACTTAGTCCAAAAAACAAATCAAGACGTTCACATAAGACCAAGAAACGACTTGAAGTAAAGAGGGTTATGCTTGCGAAAAAATCTTCTTGTAAAAAGTGTAAGTAAAATTAATAAAAAATCTAAAAAACTTTTGTATAAAAAGTCAAAAAAACAAAAGAAAGTAGTAATGGTCAGCGGGGGATTTGATCCTATACATATTGGGCATGTGCGGATGTTTAATGAAGCAAAAAAACTAGGCGATAAGCTCGTGGTTGTAATTAATAATGATAATTGGCTAAAGTTAAAGAAAGGATATGCTTTTATGCCAGAACAAGAACGCAAAGAAATTATTGAAGCTCTTGGTGTTGTGGATAGTGTAGTAATAACAGGGCACTCAAAAAATGCTAAAGATATGAGTGTTTGTGAGGAACTATGTAAAATCAAACCCTATATTTTTGCTAATGGTGGAGATAGAAAACCAGATTGGGATCCTGTGCCAGAAGTTTCAATATGCAAAGAGCTTGGCATAGAAATGGTTTACAATATTGGACATGGAGGAAAAATCAGAAGTTCGTCAGATTTAGTAAAACAGGTACAGAAGAAGAAATTTAAAAAGCCTGCCCGCCGTGGCGGGAAAAAATAAAATGAAACCTTTAAATGAGATGTCTAAAAAAGATATCAGTAAAATTAAGTTAGTTGTTTTTGATGTGGATGGGGTGATAGTACCTAGAGGAACTAAAATAAAACAAGTAGGCAATACGACCACCCTAGAAACAAAAGTAATTCACGAAAAACAAATAGGACAAATAAAAAAACTATATGACATGGGTTTTTTGATAAATATTTCTTCTGGTAGGGGTCTTTATATGTTACAAGAGATGTTTAGAGATATTTTACCTTTTATTAGTCTTACTTATGAATGTGGTAGCGTCACTTGGTATAAAGGAAAAATTTATCAGCATATTAATAGTTTTGAACGTCTAAAAGATATTTTTCCAAAATTAAAAAAGGTAGCTAGTAAAAATAAAAATGTAAAAGGATTTGAACCAAAAGAGTTTATTATAACAATTCATTGCAAAAAACAAATCAAAGAAATTGAGGATGTTGTTAAAACAGATAAAGGTCTTATTACCCTCTGGAATGGTGAAGCGTATGATATTTTAATTAAAAAAGACCAAACAAAGGCTCTCGGTTTAAGGCATATAATCAAACTTTTTAAACTAAAGAAAGAAAATGTGATGGCCATAGGGGATAATTATAATGACCAAGAATTATTAGAAGAGAGCGGAACGCCTATATCAGCTGATAAGAGTAGAGTTAAAGGTAAGTTTTATGTTCCATTAAAAGGTAAGTTTCTTCCTGCGGATGAGTTAATGCAGAAGATTTTAGAACTTAAAAATAAAGACTAATTAATTATTTAGTTGTATAATAAAAGAGAATGGAAAGATTTGAAACATATCAAGAGGAACGTCCTTGGGGAAACTTTAGACAGTTTACTCACAATGAAGTGACTACAGTAAAGATTATCTCAATTAATCAGGGTTGTTCTTTGAGTCTACAGTATCATAATCATCGAGTAGAATTTTGGAAAGTTCTTTCTGGTCATCCGCTTGTTACCATTGGAGAAGAAAAAATTAAAGCAGATCCTGAAAATGAGTTTAGGGTAAAGAATTTACAAATACATCAGTTGGAGGCCCCAGATGACAATGTGAAGGTTTTAGAAATAGCTTATGGAAATTTTGATGAAGAAGATATTATAAGAATAAAAGATAAATATGGTCGTGCTAAAAAATAAAAAAATAATACTTGCCCGCCGAAGCCTTGGCGTAGGAGGGAAGAAAAAAGTTGTAGTAAAAAAGAAAGTAAAAGCTGTTAAAAGAAAAACAGTTGGGAAAAAGAAAATTACTGCTCTTGATTTAAAAAGGGCAAAACACAACCCGATTATTGAACCAGAAAGTCACAAATATTGGGAATCAAAGGCAGCTTTTAACCCTAGCGCTATTTTTCATGATGGAAAAATACATGTTATTTATAGAGCTATTGGCGATAGCGATATTTCCGTATTGGGATATTCTAAAAGTGATGATGGTTATTTTTTTGATAAAAATTCCAAAGAACTTGCTTATTTTCACAAACAAATACCGGTAGTAAAAAGAGATATAAAAAATAAATTAGTAAATTATTCTTCAGGTGGTGGATGGGGTGGTGGGTGCGAAGATCCTCGCTTAACACTTTTAGGCAACACAGTGTATATGATTTATACAGCTTTTGATGGTTGGGGATCACTGCGGATAGCTCTTACTTCTATTGGTTTGGATGATTTTATTTCCAGACGCTGGGATTGGAAGGAACCTGTTCTTATTTCTCCTTCGGGTGAAATACATAAAAATTGGGTGCTTTTTCCGGAAAAAATAAAAGGTAAGTATGCAATTTTACATAGTTTCGCTCCAAAAATTCTCATTGATTATTTTAACAGTTTGGATGAACTTGATGGTAAAAAATTTATAAAAAGTAATAACACAAGGCCTGTGGATTCTAGTCGAACTTGGGACAGTTGGTTTCGCGGGGTTGGTCCTTCTCCTATCAAAACAAAATATGGTTGGCTAGTTATTTATCAGGCTATGGACCATAGAAATGCTGATAGATACAGAATTGGCGCAATGATTTTAGATATCAAAGATCCAACGAAGGTTCTTTATCGTTCTAATCAACCAATTCTCGAACCAGATGAATGGTATGAAAATGAGGGATATAAGAGTGGTGTAGTGTATTCTTGTGGAGCAATCGTTAAAGATGGACAGTTGTTTGTGTATTATGGAGGGGCAGATAAAGTTTCCTGTGTAGCGACAGCTAATTTAGATAAATTCTTAGATGAATTATTACGTTCAAAAGTTACAGTGATGAAAAAGAATAAATTAAAAATAAAAGCATAATTTATTTTATGTACGCGACAAAAAGATCACACCACAATCCAATTCTTGTTCCATATCGAGATCATTACTGGGAGTCTTTTGCGACTTTTAATATGAGTGTTATTAAAAAAGGAAAGACTTATTATGGAGTTTATCGCGCTATCGGAGCCGCTGATGAACTGCGTATACCTAAACAGATTTCTATTATTGGTTTGGGGGCTAGTAAAGACAAGACTCATTTTGAAAAATGTGTGCCTTTTATCGAGCCGGAGGAGGAATGGGAAAAATACGGTTGCGAAGATCCACGTATTACTTTTTTTGAGGGGAATTATTATATATTTTACACAGCGCTTTCCAAATATCCATTTGAAGCTAGCGGTATTAAAGTGGCGGTGGCAATTTTAAAAGATCTAAAAAAAGTTGATGAACGTCATTTAATAACTCCTTTTAACGCCAAGGCTATGACACTTTTTCCTGAGCGGATAAATGGTAAAGTCACAGTAATTGTAACTGTGAATACCGATATGCCTCCAGCAAAAATTGCCATTGCACAGGTTGATAAGATCGAAGATTTATGGGATCAAAAATTTTGGGAAAAATGGTATGCAAATATAGATAAAAATGTTATTGATTTAAAAAGATTTCCTTCAGATCACATCGAAGTCGGTGCTCCTCCTGTTTATACTCCGCATGGTTGGCTCCTTTTGTATTCCCATATTCAAAATTATTTTTCTGGAGGAAATGGCGACCGTATTTTTGGCATCGAAGCTATCCTTCTTGATTTGAATAATCCGCTAAAAATTGTTGGACGTACAAATGGTCCTATATTGGTGCCTAGAGAGCCTTATGAAATTATTGGCCATGTTCCTTATATAGTTTTCCCTTCTGGTGCAATTTTAGAAAAAGACACTCTTTTTATTTATTATGGAGCAGCCGATACGACGACATGCATGGCCCATGTGAATATAACTGATTTAATAGGCACGATGCGTCCAAAAACATCCGCTAGATGGCATTTTAAACGTTATGCTAAAAATCCTATTATTTCCAGAAACGAAACGCACCCATGGGAAGCTAAAGCTACATTTAATCCAGCCGCTTTACGGATAAAAGATACAACACATATTTTATATCGAGCTCTTTCAGATGACAACACTTCATCTATAGGTTATGCATCGACCAAAGACGGTTTTTCTATCGACGAAAGATCAATGGAGCCGGTTTATATTCCAAGAGAAGATTTTGAATTAAAAAAAATTACTGGAGGAAATTCTGGATGTGAGGATCCTAGGTTGACAAAAGTAGGGAAAAATATTTATATGTGCTACACGGCTTTTGATGGTATTGGTCCGGCTCGGGTTGCCATCACTTCTATCACTGAGAAAAATTTTTTACAAAAAAACTGGCAATGGGAAAAACCTATTTTGATTACTCCTAGAGGTTTTGATGATAAAGATACCTGTATTTTTCCTGAAAAGACTAATGGCAAATATTTTATTTTGCATCGAGTAGGAAATGAAATCTGCGGGGATTATTTAAAGTCACTTAATTTTAAAACAGAAACTATTCGAAAGTGTATTAGAATTATGGGGCCCAGAATAAATAAATGGGACAATGCTAAAATTGGGATTTCCGCACCACCTATTAAAACAAAATATGGTTGGTTGCTTTTTTATCATGGTATTTCAAAGAAAAGCAACACTTATCGTATTGGAGCGGCCTTGCTTGATCTTAAAGACCCAACAACAGTGCTTTCTCGTACTTCAGATCCTATTTTTGAGCCGGAAGAATCATACGAAAAGGTAGGAATAGTAAATAATGTTGTTTTTCCTTGCGGGATGGTAGAAAAAGACGGTTTGCTTTATATATATTATGGTGGGGCGGATACTGTTGTTGGAGTAGCAACTATAGAGCTTAGTATTGTTTTAAAAGTCCTCACGCGAGATCTTAAACCTATCCGTCCAGGTGGTAGGAAAAAATAAAATATAGTATAATAAATATATGCAAATAAATTTACAAGGAAAAGGTATTGAATTAACGGAGGCTATTAAGGATTATGTCTTGAAAAGAGTTACCAACTTAGAGAAATTGCTCGTTAATCTTGAAAAAGAAAAAGGAGAAGCGATGGTAAATTTTGAAGTTGTAAAAACTACCAATCATCACAAGGCAGGTGAGATTTTTCATGCTAGTTGTATTCTTAGAATAGATGGAAAAAAGTTTTTTAGTGAAAATGATCACGAGGATTTATATAGTGCAATTGATGAAGTAAAAGAAAATCTTTTCAGAGAAATCAGTAAAAATAAAGATCGCAGGCAAACGTTATTTAAGCGTGGTGCATCCAGTATTAAAAAAATGCTCAAAGGGCTTTCTAAAAGAAATCCTTTTACTTCTAAATACTAATTTTTTATAAAATCTTCGTATTTTATTTCTTTTTTGCCTTCCGGGAGAACTTTTTTGATTATAAATTGCTTGCCTGGAGTTTCGTCGAGGGGATTGTTTTCCAATATAGCATCTGTGATAATTATTCTTTTATTTTCTTTAAAAAAGAAAGTTCTAGGCCATGATGCATAAGCTCTAAATTTATTATAATTTTTTATGGCATCATCGTTTAAATCTAGTAACCCATCTTCCTTTTTTATTTTTTTACAAAAAGTTGCTCCTTCCTCATTTTGTGTAGTTTCTTTAGTTTTTCCATTTATAAAATCTGGTAAAATGTTAATTAAGAGTTCTCCACCGATTTTAATTAAACGTTTGCGTAAGTCTGGAGCTTTTTCATTAGGGAATATATTTACTCTTTCTTGCGCTATAATATTTCCTGAATCTATTTTATATTTCATTTTTTGAATGGTGACACCGGTTTCTATGTCTCCATTTAAAATTGCAGACTCCAATGGAGAGGCTCCGCGATATTTTGGAAGTAATGAGTAATGTATATTGATAGAGCCAAATTTAGGTATATTTAATATATTTTCTGGTATTATTTTTCCATAAGCAACGACAATAAATAAATCAGCATTATTTTCTAGATCTTTTATGTCTAATTTTTCTGGTTGAATGTAAGGAATATTATTTTTTTTTGCCCAAATTTTTACTGGTGGGGGAGTGAGAATCATTTTTCGTCCTTGTTTTTTATCAGATGAAGTTATAATAAGCAATGGTATGTAGTTGTTTTGTTTTAAAATTTCTAAAGTCTCAGAAGCTATGTCCGGTGTACCCCAAAATACAAATTTTAAGTTTTTATTTTGCATATTATTTAGGTAATTCTTCCTTTACATCTTTTGCATGATCAATAAAAAGTATGCCATTTAAGTGATCTGTTTCATGTTGGAAGATTTGCGCCAAAAGTCCTGAGGCACCACGGGTGAATTTTTTACCTTTTTCATTATAGGCTACAATTGTCGCCTTTTTTGATCTAAAAGTATTACCATAAAGCCACCTCACAGATAGGCATCCTTCTGGCACCCATTTTTTTTCACGAGAAAGTTTTGAAATTTTTGGATTTATAAAGATTAAATCTTTTATTTTCTCTTTTGTTTTAGTTGTTTCGATTATATTATTTTGATTTAACAATTTCTCTTCTCTATTTTTACCAAAATCTTTCGCGAATATTTTGCCTGATACCACAAAAATTCGTAAATTATATCCGATCTGTGGCGCCGCTATGGCTACACCGTCATCTTGGCTTTTGAGAGCCAGAGACATTTCTTTTAAAACTTTTTTTATTTTTGGGGTAATAATTTCTTTTATAAGTATTTCTTTTGCTTGCTCGCGTAAAATCTTACTATTTCTTTGAACTATTTCTCTCATTTTTTTTGTATTTCTATTTTAGTTCTTTTAAATATTCTAGAAGTTTAGTTAGCTTCACAGTTTCTTGCGATCTATTTGACATATCTCGCACAATAACAGAATTATCAAGAGCCTCTTTTAGTCCAAAAATTATGGCGTGGGGGATACAAAGCTTTTCAGCAATAGCTAATTGAGACCCTAAACTATCTTTGGAGAGAGATTGAGCAATAGAGATGTGCGCCTTACGTAAAATTTCAATTATATTTAAACTTTTTAGTTTTGCTTCAGGACCTAATTGGATGAAGTAAATTTTTGGTTTCTTTAAAATACGAGGGGAAAGTTTTTTATACCAAGCTGATGATACTATTCGGTCTACGCCGATGGATATTCCAACTGCTGGCACATCACGTTTGCTTCCAATTTGGTGAGCCAGATAGTCGTAACGTCCACCAGCGACTAAGGTTAGTGGATTACCGTCTTCGCTGCCTGCTTGTTCAATAATTTCAAAAACAGTACGAGTATAATAAGAAATTCCCCGTACTAAATTTTTATTTACATTATATGCTATACCCATTTCTTCTAAATATTCCAATACTTCTTTAAAATGTTTTTTGCATGAAGCACAAAGAAAAGAAACTGAATCTGGAGCATTTTCATTTATCTCTTTTGTTTTTAAATCTTTTGAATCTAAAATACGAAGGGGATTAATTTTTAAACGTTCTTTGTCTACTGTTCCTAGATTATTTATATGTTTTTTATAATAATTTGTAAGCTCTTTTAGATATACATTTCTGCACTCTTTGTCTCCAATTGAGTTTATATCTATAGAAAGATTAGTTGCGCCAGCTTCTTCCAAAATACTCATACCTACTTTTATTACTAACGCATCCATAATGCTTTTATCATTACCAAGACAATCTAAATCAAATTGCCAAAATTGCCTATAGCGTCCTTTTTGAGGTTTGTCATGTCTAAAGACTGGACCATATTGATAAAACATTACAGGTTGAGGCAGATTTTGCATTCCATGTTCTATATAGGCGCGCATTAGAGGGGCTGTGTGTTCAGGTCGAAGAGCTAAATGATCTCCACCCTTAGTTTTAAGGGTATACATTTCTTTGTCTACAATATCTGTACCTAGGCCTATTGTTCTAGTAAAAATTTCTTCATTTTCTAAGATTGGAGTGTCTATTGGTTTAAAACCATAATGTACAGCTACTTCTTGCGCTTTTTCAAAAAATCCTTGGAAAGCATAATATTCTTCATTCATCAAATCTCTCATTCCTTTAGGTAATGATATCTCTAATGCTTTATTTTTATTTGTTTTTTTCATATTGTCTGCTTATAACTTCCTGGCAATAAGTTTATTTTATTTATTGGTAACAGCCGTAAAAATGCTCTTCCTGTAAAAAGTTCTCTTTTTACAGGTCCCCAAGCTCTTGAATCAGAACTAGCACTTCTATTATCACCCATTACAAAATATTCATCACTTTTTAATACGATATGCTCATCATTATTGGAAATATTTTTTACAAAAGATTGGTCTAATTTGAAAGACTCTGGATGTTCACTATTTGTGATAGTTACGTCATTGCCTTTTATATCAACTGTTTCATTTGGCAGACCAATGACTCTTTTGATAAAAAATTTTGTTGTGTCGCCTGAATATCGAAAAACTACCACGTCATCTCTTTTTGGATTACCTAATTCATAAGATATTTTGTCTATGATTAAATAATCTCCGTTTGTAAATGTCGGCTCCATAGAATTTCCGGAAACTATAAAAGGTTCAGCGACAAAAGCTCTGATTGGAACAACGATAATTAATGCAATAAAAGCAAAACGCATGAGTTCCCAAAATGATTGCCATCCTGTTTTTTTTATTTGTGTTTCTTCCTGAGTTATTATTTGTTCTTTCATTATTATAATATAACATATAAAATCCTTGACATTGTATGTGAAGTTGTTTTATTATATAAATATGAAATTAGTAGTTGGTTTGGGAAATCCGGGAAAAGAATATGAAAATACCAGACATAATACCGGGCGGATTTTAGTTGGTATAATTGAGAAAAAGTTAGCGGATAGTAAAAGAAAATTTCTTACGCCAGATACTTTTATGAATAATTCTGGAAAAGCAGTTGCACCCCTAATAAAAACAAAAAAAGATTTAAAAGATCTTGTGGTAATCTATGATGATATAGATTTGCCTCTCGGAAAAATTAAAATTTCTTTTAATCGTTCTTCTGGCGGACATAATGGTTTAGAATCAGTTATTAAAAAATTAAAATCACAAGAATTTGTAAGGATAAGAATTGGTATTTCGGGAGCGACCCAAAAGGGGGTAGTTAAAAAACCTAAAGGGGAGAAAGCGGTATTAAAATTTTTACTTGGTGAATATAAAAAATCTGAACTAGAAATACTCAAAAAACTTTCAAAAAAAGTCGCCGAAGCAGTAGAAATGATATTCACTGAAAGCAAAGAAAAAGCAATGTCCCTTTATAATTAAAATTAAGGATCAAAATAAATTTTCTTTACCATGTGTCTAACATGCTGGATATTTTCTTAGAAATTTATTTAGTAATAAGAAGCGGTCGCGTACTATTGCTATTCAAAATTAAATTAAGTTGAATTTATTTTTTAGATGTAATTCATTATCTATTCTTTCTGCCAAAACAAAACGCACATATTTTCTGGCATTATAAAATTCCAAAATGAATTCAATTTCATTGTTGCAAGGATAGGGGTAAACCAAGACTGATTTTTGAAGCTCAATTAGACCGATTTCATGAAAGTGTAAACGCAGAGAATCACGTAAATTTTTTAATTTTTCAGGAATATCAAACATCACTATTCGCCATTTTCCATCCCATTTTTCTGGTTTTTTAATTTCCAACTTATCAATATTAAAGCGCAAAGCCTTTTGTTTTCCATTTTCATTTAAAACAAGAGTGATTGTGCCATCTTTGTGATTTTTTTCTTGGACCAAATGAGAAGTGTACAAAGAATTGATTGCTCTCTGTAAAGCCTGGCGGTTTTCCTTTCTCCATTCTTTTGGTATTTGTTTTAATATCCAAAAATGTTTTTTAGGGGACCTTGTCAATCCGAGAGCTAGACCGGCGAGTAAAAGTAAAAGCACTTTTTTCTTTACATTTCCTATTCTTGGATTATTATATTTCATTTGTTTATTATGTTTATTATAGCATTAAGAAGCGGTCGCGTGCTAATGCTAAAATACTAAATTGGTTTAATTAGGTTAATTAATTTAACCTGCTATTAGATTTCTTTCACTGCTTCAATAATGATGCTTTTTTCGCCGTCACGGTTGGAGACTTTTCCAGAAAGGGCTATGCATTTTTCGGCAACAAGGATATCAATAAATTCTTTGAATACGGAAGGGAAGCATACAACCTCGATTGAATCTGTTAGGTCGGCAATTTTTAGAAATGCCATACGTTCGTTATTTTTTGTTATTACTTGCCTTGAAGTTTCTATAATTCCTGCGATTGTGATTTGCATTCCGTTGCTAAATTCTTCTTTTATTTTTTTAATATTTACAGTTCTTTTTTCAAGTTTTTCACGCAAGCGATCAAGCGGATGTCCTGAAATATAGAGTCCTAAAAGTTCTTTTTCCCAAAGTAATTTTTCCGCCTGACTGGCAATTTTGGCAGTTTTTAATTTAAATTCTGGAGCCTTGATAGAAGTTTTATCATTAAAAAGAGAAATTTGATTTTCATTTTGTTTGGAATTTTCATGATTGTATTCTAGCATTCCTTCTAAATTGGCAAGAAGTATTCCACGATCTCCCCAATAATCCATACATCCAGACTTAATTAATGCTTCCATTGATTTTTTATTTAAATTTTTATGCTTGATTCTATCTAAAAAGTCAGTAATTGATTTAAATTTTCCTCCGCCAGCTGGCGGATTTTTTCGCTCATTTATGATTGCATCAGAAATATCAGTACCTAAATTTTTAATGGTATAAAATCCAAATCTTATTTTTTCACTTTTATTTTTGCTATTTATTTCTGTATCTTTTTCGTGGGGTAGACAAGTAAACCCCCCATAACTTTCATTGATGTTTGGAGGAAGAATTAAGATGTTCATTTTCTTGCACTCTTCTATCATAACGGAGATTTTTTCCACATCACCAGATTCAGCAGTAAGGATTGAAGCCATATATTCAACAGGATAATATGCTTTCATATAAGCTGTTTGGTAGGCTACTTTTCCATATGAAGCCGCATGTGCTTTATTAAAACCATATGCTTGAAATGGTTCAAAAAGTTTCCATAGTTTTTCAGCAAATTCCGGTGTTTGGCCGTTTTCTATTATGCCTTTTGTAAATTTTTCTCTCTGGGCGGCCATTTCTTTTGGAATTTTTTTACCAACAGCCTTGCGAAACTTGTCTGCTTCTTCCCAATTATAGCCGGCGAGTTCTATTGCAGAAAAAAGTAAATCATCTTGATAGACGATGAGCCCATAGGATTCCCCTAAAAATTTCTTCATTCGCGGATCTAAATATTTTACTAGTTGAGGATTATGTTTGCGTTTTATATATTCTGGTATTGAATCCATTGGTCCTGGACGATAAAGCGCGACCATTGCATTTATGTCATGGATTGAAGTAGGTTTTAATTCTTTTAAATATTTTGTCATACCACTGCCATTTAATTGAAATAAACCTTCTGTCTGGCCATTAGCCAAAAGTTCAAAAGTTTTTTTATCATTAAGTGGAATGCGATCTATATCTATATTTATATTGTAGAATTTTTTAACTAAATTTATTGCATCAGAAAGAATTGCCAAGTTTTTAATTCCTAAAAAATCGAATTTAAGCAATCCTGCATCTTCAGCGCTATACATATCATATTGGGTAATTATTTTTCCATTATCACGTTCACCTTTGGGATCAAACTGAGTCGGCATATATTCATAGATTGGTTTTGGGGCGATAACCACTCCAGCCGCATGCACGGAAATATGCCGGACACATCCTTCTAATTTTTTAGCTAAATCAATTATTTCTCTGGTGTCTTTTTCTTTTTCATATGCTTTTTTTAATTCTGGTACTATTTCCATTGCATGGTCTATGGTCATCGGCATACCTTGTGAACCGAGTGGAATCATTTTTGAAATTCTATCTCCAATGGCGTATGGGTGAGCGAGCGCTCGAGCAACATCACGAATAGCGCCCTTTGCCATCATTGTGCCAAAGGTTCCAATCTGGGCAACTTTGTCTTCTCCATATTTTCTTTTTACATATTCAATCATTTCATCGCGTCTATTGTCGGCATAGTCCATATCAATATCAGGAGGTGAAGGACGAAATGGATTTAAAAATCTTTCAAAAGGAAGTTTATATTCAATAGGATTTATGTTTGTAATACCTAAAAGATAAGTAACCATTGATCCTGCGACTGAACCTCGAATGGCGCTTAAAATGCCATTTTTTTTAGCATAATTTAGTAAGTCACCAACTACTAAGAAATATGGAGAATATCCTTTTTCACAAATAATTTTTAGTTCGTACTCTACTCGTTTTTTAATTTCTGGAGTTTCTTTTATATTAAGTCTTTCAAACCCAAGGTAAGTAAGTTCACGTAGTTTTTCATTATAAGTCTTTCCATCTTCTATTTTAAAATCTGGGAAAACCCAGCTACCCAATTCTAATTCTAAATTGCACATCTCAGCTATTTTAATAGTATTAGTTACCGCTTCTGGTGTTTTTCTAAAAAGCTCTTTTGCCTGCTCAGTGTTTACAAAAAAGTAATCATCTTCACCAAAAGAAAATTTATTTTCGTCTTTTATGTCAGAATTTGTTTGTATAGCGAGCAATGTTTCGTGCGCTTTGCGGTCGTCACTGCAAGGATAGTGTGAATCAATTGTCCCGACTAAAGGAATATTTAATTTTTTTCCAAGAGCAATAATTTTTTTATGAACTTCTTCATCGTTGGGTGACTTTGGGTGTCTTTGAATTTCTAGAAAATAATTTTCTTTTCCAAAAATTTCTTGATATTCTTTTATTATCAATTCTCCCTTCTCTTCATTTTTGTTTATTAGTGATTGAGCAAGTTCTCCGCCGAGACATCCAGAAAGAGCAATTATTCCTTCTGAATATTGCCTAAGTATTTCTTTATCCATTCGAGGTTTGTAATAATATCCTTCTAAATTTGAAATAGTCACGAGCCTCATTAAATTTTTATAACCTTGTAAGTTTTTTGCAAGGAGAGTGAGATGATAGTAACGTTTAGCTCCTCCATTTTCTGTTGTTTTATCTTTTCGTGAACCAGCAGTCATATAAGCTTCTACTCCGATAATTGGTTTAATGCCAGCTTTTTTGGCTAATTTATAGAATTCAATTGCTCCGTACATATTGCCATGGTCTGTGATAGCTAGAGCATCCATTCCATTTTCTTTTGCAATATCAACTAAATCTTCAAGCTTTGAAAGCCCATCCAAGAGTGAATAGTGAGAGTGGGTATGGAGGTGTATAAATTTAGTTTCTGTGTCTTCTTTCATTTTTGTATAATAGCACATTTTGCTTTGTTGTTTTATTTGTTTTTGGTACAATATAACTATGAAAAAAATACGAGTAGGCATCAATGGTTTTGGAAGAATTGGTAGAGCATTTTTAAAGATTGCTTGGGATAGACCTGAAATTGAAATTGTGGCAGTGAATGATTTGGGTGATATCGCCAATATGGCTTATTTACTTAAATACGACACAGTTTATCAAAAATGGAATCATCTCATTAGAACTGAAATTTCTAACGGGACAAGCGATATTATTATTGATGAAAAGAGAGTTAAGGTTTTTGCTCAAAAAGATCCGAGAGCTCTTCCGTGGAAAGATTTAAATGTGGATGTAGTAGTAGAATCAACCGGTCTTTTCATTACTTATGAAAAATCAAAAGTGCATTTAGATGCCGGTGCAAAAAAGGTTGTTATTTCCGCTCCGGCTAAGGGTGAAGATGGCGCAGTAAAGGGGGAGACCATTTTACTTGGTGTTAATGAAGAAAAATTTGGGACTTGCGATATTACTTCCAATGCATCTTGTACGACCAATGCGGCTTCACCACTTATCGCAATTTTAGATGAAACTCTTGGTATTGAAAAAGCAGTTTTAAATACTGTACATGGTTATACTGCCAGCCAGTCAATTGTTGATGGTCCTAATAAAAAAGATTTTCGCGAAGGTCGCGCAGCTGCCCAAAATATTGTGCCTAGCTCTACTGGCGCAGCAATTGCTGTGACCAAAGCTTTTACTAAACTTTCTGGGCTCTTTGATGGTATTTCAATGCGTGTGCCTGTGCCAGCTGGTTCAATTGTGGATATTACTTTTATTTCTAAAAAAGATACTACCAAAGAAGAAGTAAATGAAATTCTCAAAAAAGCATCACAAGATAAAAGATGGGAAAATATTTTTTCTATTACAGAAGAAGATCTTGTTTCAAGTGATATTTTGGGAAGTCGCTATGCTTCAATAGCAGATCTCTCTTTGACACGTGTGGTGGGGGGGAATTTAGTAAAAGTGATGGCATGGTATGACAACGAAATGGGGTATACCTATACTTTAGTGGATCATGTTATTAAAACAGGGAATACAATATTATAAAAATAAAAAAATAAAATATGAAAATATATATTGGAACAGATCATGCAGGGTATGTATTAAAGCAGGCGCTTGTGGTTTTTTTAAAAGGGCAGGGATATGAAGTTATAGATAAGGGTGCTTTTGAATATAATGAAAAGGATGATTATCCGGACTTTGTTGTTCCAGTTGCTCTGGAAGTTTCAAAAGACCCAGACAAGGTTAAAGGTATTATCCTTGGTGGTACGGGAGAAGGAGAAGCTATTGCGGCGAACAAATTTCCTCATGTTAGGGCTGTTGTTTTTTATGGTAACGCAAAACCTATCGTAGAAGATGAATCAAATATTATAGTTAGGTCCAGAGAGCATAATAATTCAAATATTCTCTCTCTTGGTGCTAGGTATTTTACAGAAGAAAGCGTTATGGATGCTGTTAACCTTTGGCTTAGTACTCCTTATAGCGAAGACGAAAGACATATTCGTCGTTTAGCAAAAATAGATAAAATAAATATAAATAAAAAAGATTAACTACGAGCTTAACGCCACAAAATAATTATGGTTGAAATTATTCCCGCAATTTTGGAAAAAGATTATGAAGATTTAAAAGACAAAATTGCATTAGTGCGAGATGTCGTGTCTGTGGTGCAAATAGATTTTTGTGATGGAATTTTTGTGCCCACTTGCACTTGGCCATTTTCTTCTGGAGGAGGGGCGGACGAGCATTTTAAAAGAATTTTAAATGAACAAGAAGGCATGCCTTTTTGGGAAGATATTGATTTTGAGCTTGACTTGATGGTGGCTGACGCTGTAGAAAATTTTGATATTTACACTAAACTTGGTCCTAAGAGAATAATTTTTCACATAGAAGCTGTAGGGGAGCTTGAAAGTTTCCATCATTTTTTAGAAGGGATTGATATGTATATTAAAGACAGTATTGAAATAGGTGTTGCGATAAATCCAGCTACACCTTCTGAGAAAATTTTCCCATTGATTTCTTGTATAGATTTTGTGCAATGCATGGGAAACGACAAAATTGGGCATAAGGGAATTCTATTAGATGAACAGGTTTATAAAAAAATTAAAATTTTAAGAGAAAAATATCATGATTTACCAATTGCAGTTGATATTGGTGTTAATAAAGTTACAGCACCACTGTTGGTTAAAGCAGGAGCAACAAAACTTGTTGTCGGTTCAGCTATTTTTAAAACTGATGATATAATAGGAACAATAGAAGAATTTGAGAATTTATAAATATACAATGACTTTTTTATCTGAAGAAAAAATTTTAGAATTAGAAAAAAAAGCGAATGATATTCGTATTTCTATTATTGAGATGCTGATAGAAGCGGGGAGCGGACATACAGCTGGACCTCTTGGTATGGCGGATATTTTTACACTTCTTTATTTTCATATCCTTCGACATGATCCAAAGAATCCATCTTTGGAGGAACGAGACATGGTAGTACTTTCTAATGGTCATATTTGTCCAGTATTATATTCGACGATGGCGCATGCCGGATATTTTCCAGTTGAAGAATTAAAAACTTTAAGGAAATTTGGTACTCGGCTTCAGGGACATCCTCATCGAGAATATCTGCCTTATGTTGAAAATTCATCCGGTCCACTTGGTTCCGGTCTTTCGCAGGCTGTTGGTATGGCGCTCGCTGATAAAATAGATTGTAAAGACAAAGATAGATTTATTTATTGTTTTATGTCTGATGGAGAGATGGATGAGGGTAATACTTGGGAAGCAGCTATGCTTGCGGGAAAACATAAATTAAGAAATTTAATTGCAATTGTTGATAGAAATAATATTCAAATTGAAGGATACACTGAAGATGTGATGCCCTTAGAGCCTTTTCATAGTAAATGGAAAAGCTTTAATTGGCACGTGATAGAAGTTTCTGGACATGATTTTAGGTCATTAAACGAAGTTGTAGAAGAAGCGCAAGCTATTTATGAAAAGCCGACAGTTATTATTGCGCATACAATACCAGGCAAAGGGGTAAAAGAATTTGAAAGAAATTATAAATGGCATGGCAAAGCACCAAATAAAGAAGAAGGAGAGATGGCATTAAAAGAATTAAGAAATTTAAGGTTTTGATAGCGTCGCGCTAAACGGACTTGCGCGACGTGATTCCGCAGAATCAATGCTTAATCCAAAATTAAAATTAAATCCAAAAATTTTCAATGACGACGTAGAACAAGTACCTATTCGCAAAGGTTTCGGGCAAGGTTTACTTTTGGCAGGGGAAGCAGATGAAAATGTCGTGGGGCTTTGCGCTGATTTAACAGAAAGCACGCAAATGAATTTATTTGCTGATAAATTTCCTAATAGATTTATACAAGTCGGAGTCGCCGAGCAGAATTTAGTAACAGTGGCTTCAGGTATGGCAGCTATGGGTAAGATTCCTTTTTGTTCTTCTTATGCAATGTTTTCTCCTGGGAGAAACTGGGAGCAAATACGAACGACAATAGCTTACAATGATAGGAAAGTTGTAATTGTGGGTTCACATTCAGGTATTTCTGTAGGTCCTGATGGTGGTACGCACCAAGCTCTCGAAGATATCGCTTTAATGCGAGTAATGCCGAATATGGATGTTCTTTCTCCTTGTGATGCAATAGAAGCGAAAAAGGTGACACTAGCGCTTGCAACAACTAAGAGGCCAGCCTATTTGCGTCTTGTTCGCGAAAAGACACCGATCATTACTACAGAGGAAACTCCTATGGAAATTGGTAAAACTGAAATTTATTGGATGCCAGATGTGGGACTTGCGCAAGTTGGAATCATTGCTACTGGTGGACTTGTATCGCACGCGCTTTTTGCCGCCAAAGAATTAGAACAAGAAGGAGTAAAAACAAAAGTGATGAATTTATCTACTATAAAACCAATAGATTCTGAAGCAATTATTGCTCTTGCAAAAGAATGCAAAGCAATAGTGACAGTAGAAGAACATCAAATAGCTGGGGGAATGGGTTCGGTAGTAGCCGAAGTTTTAGCACAAAATTTTTCTGTGCCGATGGAATTTATCGGAATACATGATAAATATGGTCAATCAGGAACACCGAAAGAACTCATTGAACATTATGGTATGGGAAAAAATTCTATCAAAGAAGCGGTGAAAAAAGTTCTTAAAAGAAAAATTTAAATTTTCCTAGCTTTATAATCAGCTGGCGCGTTTTTTAGATATTCTTCCAATTTTTCTTTTGTGAGGAGGCCTTTTTGGGCGCCGACTTCTTGGACTACAGACATTGAATTTATGCCTGCCCAAGCGAGAGCTTCAGATAGAGTTTTACCCGATATAATCGCAATTACTACAGTAGCAGAAAAAGCATCTCCGGCTCCCGTGCGTTCATAAGGAGGTTTTGGATCAGGATATGGAGGTATAAATAAATATTCTATGCCGTCATAAGTATAAGCGCCTTTTGGTCCGTCTGTAATCACCACAGTCTTGGGTCCCAAATTGTGAATTTTTTCAAGTAGATCTTTTATTTCTCCGCTATCAAGTCCTAATATTTTTCTTGCTTCTTCAACATTGCAGAAAAACATATCGGTATGCTTATAAAGTCTTTGTAATTTTTCTTTGCCTAATTTTATTTCAAATTTACCAGGCTCAAAAGCGAATTTTGTTTCTGGATGGGTATCTAAATAGTCGGCGATAGTATAGTGAAAAGGGAAGGCTGTTTCGTTGACTGAACTGAAATAAATCCATTTTGGTTCATCAAATTCTGGCAAATTGTATTGATAAATTTCGTGTTTAATCAAGATAGTTCTATCAGCTTCATACCATAGGACAAAATGTTGATTAGTTTTCATCCCAGGGTTTATTTTTATTAATTCTGTGCCAATATTGTCTTTTTTGAGTGAATTTAGACAATCTATTCCTTCTTTATCATCGCCAATGTTGGAAACGAGTTTAGTTTTGAGTCCGAGCCGAGAAGCTGCGACAGTTACATTGCCCGCATTACCTACGGCTGGAGCAATAAAAATCTCCTCATATGGAACTTTTTCAGCAAAAGGCATACATATTTTATAATCCTTATCGTCCGGAGTACCTTCTATGCTTGCCTCTTTTAATTTTATAAATACATCTATCACGATATCCCCAATGGCCAAAAAATCTGTTTTATTATTATTTTCCGTCATGGTATTATTGTAGCATGTTTAAAAAACTGATTCTAGTTGGGGGATTTATTTTTTTATTTTTAGGGGTTAAGTTTGTATACGCATCGGATATCATTATAAATGAATTTGTTTCTAACTCACTTGTAAGTGGGGATGATGAATGGGTTGAATTATTAAATACAGGAGAGGTTGATATTTTTTTGGATGGATGGATGATAAAGGATGGTAATAGTGATACAAAAGATGATATTTCTTTATCTGGTATATTATCTGCAAATGGTATTTTGGTGTTTAACCATAAAGATGGATGGCTTAATGATGGAGGGGATTTAATTAGTCTTTATGATGGATTAAATTTGATTGATCAAGTTGTGTATGGGGTTGGCAAAGACTTAACTGCACCGACAGCAGGAAAATCAGGAGCTTTAATATCTGGTGTTTGGGAAACTAATCAGGAACCAACAAAAGGTACACAAAATTCAAGTTCTTCATCTACACCACCACCTAGTGATAATTCAGGTAGTAGCTCTAGTTCTTCTGACCCAACAACTACACCAGAACCAAAACCAAAAGTAATTCAAAATCCTACCATGAAAGTAAAAATTTTAGCTAATACTTTAACTTTTACCGGGCAAATACTTGAAATAAAAGCTAATGTTTTTGGCTACTCTAATGAAAATGTTGTTCTTGGCAGAGTTTCTTGGAATTTTGGTGATGGCGGTTCGTTTGAACAAATAAATAATTTTGAAAAATTTTCTCATATTTATTATTATCCAGGCGAGTATATTCTTTTTTTAGAATATTATTCAAATAGTTTTTCGAAAGATCCGGAGACTGTGAGTAAGATGGTAATAAAAGTTCTTTCTACTTCTGTTTCTATTTCTAAAGTAGGAGATGCCAAGGATTTTTTTATAGAACTTTCAAATAATGCTAGTTCGGACATAGATATTTCAAGTTGGGTTATTAATACAAATGGAAAAACTTTTATTTTACCAAAAAATAGTATAATTATGTCTAAAAAACAGATGATTATTTCTGGCAAAATAACCGGATTTACTTTTGGTGACCAAAATAACTTAAAACTTTATTCTGGAACAGGCGAATTGGTGTATGATTATTCATCATCTAAAACTATACAAAAAATTTCTCCTCTCCTTATTAAAGAAAGGACTCAAACAGCAATTCCAACAAATAATTTATTAGCTTCAGCTGTTTCTAGTGATACTATAAATAGTGACAGCGCAAATAATTCGCATATACTTATTATTCCTATTGCTTTTTTTGCTTTTATTGGGGCTAGCGCCGGTGCGGTTTATTTTATTCGTCAAAAAAAAGTTATCTCAAAAGATGGGGATGATTTTGAAATTTTAGATGAATAAAGCTTTGAAATAAAGGTTTTTTCTGCTAGAATAGAATTAAGGCATAAATTGCCTTAATTTTTATATGGAAAAAGATTATTCAAATTTGCACATTAAATTGGTGCTTAAATATTTTTGGCAAGTAATTAAGAATTTCAAATTCTCTTTTTTTGTCGTGATTATTTGTACGATACTTTTTTCAGCTTTGGACATTTATGTTCCACTTCAATTTTTAAAACTCTGGGATGTTTTGAGTACTAATAATTTTGCTGTTGTTTCAACTGCTAAATCAATAATTATTTTAATATTAATCTTAGGATTAGCCCGTTGGATTTTAAGCAGAATTTCTGGATTTTGTCTTTCTTATTTTGAAGCTGGGGTTATGGCAGGTCTTCGGGAACAAGCTTTTTCTTATATGATTGGCCATTCCTACTCTTTTTTTGCAAAAAATTTCACTGGGTCATTAACTCAAAAAATAAATAAATATGTTCGTTCTTTTGAGAGGTTGACAGACAGCATAGCTGCCGATGGATTGCCGCTCATTATTCGTAGTGTCGGCGTGTTTTTTGCTGTTTATTCTTTGATTCCAAAATATGCTTATATGTTAGGAATATTTTGTTTAGTTTTTTTATTAACAGCATTTATTTATATTAGATTTAAAATTAAATATGATGTGCTTGCTGCCTTTGCTGATACTAAAACTACAGGAGTTTTAGCTGATGCTATTGGCAATCATTCCTCAATTCAGATCTTTACTGGTAATTCATATGAAGAAAATCGCACTAAAGAAACAATTCAAAAACAGCGAAAAGCAACCGTCTTTAATTGGTATTTATGGGAAGGACTTAATGCCATACAAGGTTTTTATTCAGTTGCCATTGGATTTATTGTTTTTTGGGTTGCGATTGATGATTGGAAACTTTCTCTTGTTACTTTACCTTTTATAGTATTACTTCAAACTTATTTAGTGCGTTTAATTGATAATTTGTGGAGTTTTGGAGGAATTATTCGTACTTTTTATGATAGTTTTGCTAACGCTCAAGAGATGGCTTTTATTTTAAATACTCCATATGAAATTAGTGAAAATATAGAAAAAGTTGCTAAAAATATAAAAGGAGAAGTTATTTTCAGTAATGTAACCTATGTTTATAAGAATAACAATAATAAAGTATTAGATAATTTTTCTTTAACTATACCGAGAGGACAAAAGATTGCTATTGTTGGTTCTTCAGGTGCTGGCAAGACGACCTTAGTTCGTTTATTAATGAGATTATTTAACATACCTTCTGGTATTATTATGATTGATGGAATTGATATTAGTAAAATCTCTCAAGAAAATCTTCGTGAACAAATATCTTTTGTTCCACAAGATCCAGTGCTTTTTCATCGTACTTTGATGGAAAATATTCGTTATGGTAGACGAAATGCCACAGATGGTGAAGTTTTAAAAGCTGCTACGCTTGCGCATTGTGATGAATTTATTGATTCTTTACCATTTCGCTATGAGACATATGTGGGGGAACGAGGAATAAAGCTTTCTGGTGGAGAACGTCAGAGAGTGACTATAGCTCGCGCAATTATTAAAAATGCGCCAATTCTTATTTTAGATGAAGCAACAAGTTCTCTTGATAGTATTAGTGAATCTTATATTCAAGATGCGCTTAATGAGTTGATGAAAGGAAAAACCACGATAGTAATCGCGCATCGACTTTCCACAGTCCAAAAAATGGATAGAATAATTGTCCTTAATAAGGGGAAAATAGCTGAAGAAGGAACACATAAAGAGCTTTTAGAAAAAAAGGGGATATATGCTGATTTGTGGAATCATCAAACTGGAGGATTTTTAGATTAAAGAATTTTATTTATGGATTTAAAACACATTAGAAATTTTTCAATTATAGCGCATATTGACCATGGTAAAAGTACCTTGGCGGACAGAATGCTGGAAATTACACATACGATAGAAACGCGCAAAATGCGAGATCAAGTGCTGGATTCTATGGATCTTGAACGTGAAAGGGGAATTACTATCAAAATGCAACCAGTTCGAATGGAGTATATTTTTGAAGGAGAAAAATACATTTTAAATCTTATTGACACGCCTGGGCATATAGATTTTTCTTACGAAGTTTCAAGAGCGCTGAAGGCTGTGGAAGGTTCAATTTTGCTTATTGACTCAACTCAAGGAGTGCAGGCGCAAACGCTTACTACGCTCGCTATGGCGCGTAGTAGCGGTCTTAAAATTATTCCTGTACTTTCTAAAATTGATTCGCCGTTATCTAGAGTGCCTGAGGTTAAAGAAGAAGTGATGAAGTTGCTTAATTGTAGTTCTGAAGAGATTCTTTTAGTTTCTGGACGCACAGGAGAGGGAGTAGAAAATTTACTAAGAGAGGTAATCAAAAGAGTGCCGGAGCCAAAAGAAACCGTGTCGGGTGTTGGACACCCGAAATCCGGGTGTCCAACACCCGACACCTTGCGCGCTTTAGTTTTTGATTTTAAATATTCAAATCATCGAGGGGTAATAGTTTTTGTGAGAGTTTTTGATGGAAAAGTTGCAAAGGGCGACAGTTTAATTTTTGCAGTTTCCGGTGAGAAATTTACTGCGCTTGAAGTCGGGACTTTTTCTCCAGAAGAAACTTCTTGTATTTTTCTTTCTTCTGGAGATACGGGTTATATTGTTACTGGAATAAAGAAACCTGGCATTGCATCAGTCGGAGATACTGTCACAATGTTTAAAAATCCATTGGGAGCTTTCGAGGGCTATATGCAACCATTGCCAGTGGTGTGGGCGAGCGTGTTTCCAGAAGACGCAGATGATTTTGCGGAATTAAAACTTGCTTTAGAAAAATTAAAACTTTCTGATTCAGCATTTTCATATGAAGAAGAATCTTCTGGATCTTTGGGTCGTGGATTTCGGTGTGGATTTTTAGGAATGCTTCATTTAGAAATTATCACTGAGAGATTAAAAAGAGAATTTAATTTAGAGCTTGTTGTTACTACTCCATCTATCACTTATGAGGTGATAATGAAAAACCCTTCGACAAGTTCAGGGCAAGCTGGTAAAAGAGTAAAAATTTATTCCCCATATTTTTTTCCAGATGATAGTAACATTGAAGATGTGCATGAACCTTGGGTAGATGTAAAAATAATTAGTCCGTCTTCTTATCTAGGAGTTATTATGCAACTTCTTTTTGATCATGAAGCGGAGGTGGGGGAGACGGATAATTTTGGAGACAATAGGTCGTCAATTAATGTAAAAATGCCTTTACGTGAATTGATGCGTAATTTTTTTGATGAATTAAAAAGTGTTTCCTCGGGTTATGCTTCAATTTCTTATAAATTAAACGAAAATCGTAAAGCCAATGTGACTAGATTAGATATTTTGATAGCAGATGAAGTGGTACCTGCTTTTTCTAGAGTTGTTTCCAAAAAAAGAGCTGAAATTGAGGCAGAAAATGCAGTTTTAAAATTAGAAGATTTGCTTCCTAGGCAGATGTTTACTTTGAAAATTCAAGGTCGCGCATTAGGACGGATTATTTCTTCCCGTACTCTTTCTGGTATGAAAAAAGATGTAACCCAGCATATGTATGGGGGTGATATTACTCGTAAAATGAAACTTCGGGAGAAACAAAAGAAAGGTAAAAAGAAGATGAAAGAGCGTGGACGAGTAAATATCCCTCAAGAAGTATTTTTAAAGATGATGCGCTCTGGGGAGAAATAATTTTATCTAAAAAAAGGCGAGTAAAGCAATATCATACTGACGATAATTAAGATACTGACTACTGCCCAGACTATTTGTATTTTCTTTTGATGTTTTTTATTGAAAAGCATATACTTAATATACCCCCACACCTATTTTTTTTCAAGTTTTATAAAAGCTTACTAAATAATATAGACGTGGTAATAGGTAAATAGGTGTGGGGGTATATCATATTATGAGAAATTTTCAAGAAAAAAAAAGTTGGAGGAGAATAGTTCAATCAAAACCTGTTTTAATATTTTTTAGTATTGTGATATTGTTTTTTTCTTGGAATGTTTTTGGTCTTTGGAATAAAATGCAGGAGACGGTAAAAAATAAAAAAATGATTGAGGATAAAGTAGCTTTATTAAAACAACAAAAAGAAGATATTTCTTTTGAAATAAATAGTTTAAATACAGTGGATGGTAAAGAAAAGTTTTTTAGAGAAAATTTAGGTTTAGTAAAAGATGGAGAAGATATGACTGTGATAGTGGAAGATAAGAATCCACCTGAAGTTCCTACTGAAGATTCCTCTAGTTTTTTCTCTTTCTTTTTTTTTGGAAAAATTGGCTTAAGTGATATAATAAAAAAATGTATGTTATTTTATATTGAAAATATTTCTTACTTTACAATTAAATTTAACTTATGTTAAAATAACCAAATGAAACAAAAAATACAAATTATTAAAAAACTATATAAAAAATCTCAGCCATTTTTTACAAAAGGATTAATGCTCCTAGCTTTATCTTTAGTTGTTTTTGCTGTCGCAGAAGCCGCTGCAAGATCGGTATATTATAATCCTGGAGAGACATTGGACCCTTCCTGCGCTCCAGGGGAGGCAAATTGTTCCGTTTATCCGGCTTTGAATATTCCAATATCAAAAACTTACGCCGAACTTTCAGCCATGGTTACGGCGGGAACCCTTGTTAAAGGTCAGAAGTATAGAATAACTGATTTCAGAACGTATCACAAGATTTTCAATTCAACTGCCTACAACACCGGCGCCACGGAAGTATTGATTGTTACCGCGCTCACGACAAATACGCTGTCAAACATAGCGCAGTCAGAAAGCTATCCGCAGGACATTATCCACTATGAGCTGGTGCAGTCACATTATTGGTATAGTGTACTAATTGACGGTGGTGATAGAGGTTGGATTTATTATCGGGAAGATACTATTCAGCAAAATAAACTGGATTATGATTTTAGAAATGTGAAATGGCGGCGATGGAATAGTCAAGCTGATGGTTTAGGTACGTGGACTGAGCTTATAGATAATACACTTCCGTATCAGGATTTTTTAACGTTTCAAGTATATAAATCAGCGACCGAATATTCAATAGGTAATGACCTAAGCATAATAACAAGCAAGGGTAGCAATCTGACCGAAGGTCCAAACTACAATAATATATTTTTTGGTTTATCTAATGGCAACATATCAAGGGGCGTATTCACAAATAATACGTTTTTGGGTCAAACACGGGATAATGATTTAGGGACAGCATTTGATAGAAATATTCTAGCTAACGGCTTTGATTATAATCGAATATTAGATGCTTTCGGTTCATGCACAACACAAACATCTTTCAGGGGAAACACTATAACAGCATATGATTTTTCAGCTGTCGAATTTCCAGCAGTACAGATAAGAAATAGTCATATTGGTGGGGGAAACGCTTCTATAGGTTCTAATCGTCCAGCATTTGCAATATGGCAACATGCCTTGATGACAACGCCGGTGGTAGGTAGCATTGAATATGCTGACACTGATGATAACTTCTCTGGTACAGGCGCGGATGGTATAAGAAAAACATTTGCTTTCCTTGAAAATCCATATTTTACAACTCCCGATATTGGAGCAGCCACAGGAGTATCGTTAAGGACTTCTGGAGTTAATGCCAGTGCCGCAGCAGCGCCAACAATTGCAAGCGCTGCGACTATTGCGCCGATAACAGCTATTATTTTTGTATCAGGCACTACGACAATTCAAACTATTACACCGCCATCGCCTATCTCAGCCGGCGGCGGACAAATTACTATCATTCCCACGGGTTTATTTGCAACTGGAGTAACCGGGAATATTGCGCTGGCATCAACTGCAGTAATTAATAAAGCATTGATAATGACATATGATGCCACGACGTTAAAGTGGTATCCGAGCTATTAAAATACATATGAACAAACCTGAATCGGCCCGAATCATCACCATTCTATTTTTGATGGCCATTTTAATTTTTCCATTTTTCGTTTTGGCGTCAACGACAGACGGAACTATTGATTCTACATATAAATACGCATGGGGCGAGAATGCTGGATGGATAAATTTTGGAACAAGCGGTGGGAATGTTCATATTATGGACTCTGCCCTAACTGGTTACGCTTGGAGTGAAAATTATGGGTGGATAAATTTAAGCCCGGCAAATGGCGGGGTCTTAAACGACGGAAACGGTGATTTATCCGGTAACGCCTGGGGAGAAAATTTAGGTTGGATAAATTTTGCCAGTGTCAGTATCAATTCTTCCGGAAACTTTTCCGGCACTGCTGTTATTTCAAACGATAGCAGTTTGATAAGTTTTAATTGCGCTGGTTGTTCTGTAAAAACAGATTGGCGGCCGGCTAGCGCAAGAATAGTGTTGACTTCTTCTTCAATCGTGCCTTCCGTTGTTCCTCCTATTGTTCCTCTAACTGTTCCTCCCATTGTTCCTCCAGTAGTTCCTTCAATAGTTTCTCCAGCAGTACCACCAATCATTCCCTCAGTCTCTCCACAAACTTCTTCTCCAGATTCTTCATCTGCTTCATCATCATCTTCTGCTCAAGGTTCAATTACTTCAGTAGTTAGTAAGTTACAAGAGAATATTTCTTTATTTGCAAATAAGACAATTGAAACTGTCAAAGCTTCATCTGTAGTTGTTCGTAAAATTGTAGAAAAGCCTATTGTAAAAACATTTGAAGGAGTTGCCGTTGTTGTTCCAACAGTTTTTTCTTTACTTGCATTAATAAATTCTATTGAAGCTGGAGTTCCCATTTTTAGCCACATTTTCTATCCTTCCGTTATTGCTTTACAATTTTTAGGATTTAGAAGAAAACCTAAACCATGGGGAACAGTTTATGATTCTCGCACTAAAAGACCTATTCCTTTTGCTAGAGTAGAAATTCTAAATGAACAATCAAGAAAATTACAATCAACCATAGCAGATGCCAATGGCAGATATGGTTTTCTTGTATCTGACAAAATGCCAAATATTCAACTTCGAGCCTATTTTGCTAAATATGATTTTCCATCTAAACAAGAACCTTCTGTAATTGAACAAAAACTGTATCCTAATATTTACAAAGGAGGGTTTATTAATTCCTTAAACACTTTGATGAATTTAGATTTACCAATGGACCCGAGAGATAAAACTATTAAACCAAGTTTCTATTTTGGTATTACTTCCATAAAATTAAATAATATTTTAACTAAAACTGCTAATGTTTTCTTTATTGCTGGAGTGATTTTAGGTATTACGAATATAGTGATAAATCCAAGTGTAATTAGTTTTATTATTTTCGCAATCATTTTGATTACTTTTCTTTTTAGAGTTTCTGGATTTAAATTAAAACAATTTGGTTTGACTAAAGACAAAGAGACAAACAAAGTTCTTCCTTTCGGTCTGATTGCTCTCCACAACCAAGGGGGAGAGAGGGTGAACTTTACTGTATCAGACGATAGTGGCCGTTATTTCTTGCTAACACCTAAAGGAAATTATTCTTTAAAAGCCTACACTCCTTCTCACATTTTACCTACTAGAACAAAAGAGATATCAATATCTACTAAAAAGGGATGGATTAGTAAAGAGATTGAGATATAATGGATAGTGATGAGGAAAGACAAAATAAATAAAGTCATACTAATAATTCTTGATGGATTTGGTTTGGCGCCTAGGGGTTCAGGGAATCCTATTACAGCTCTCAATATGCCTTTTTTAGATAATTTAATTTCTTCATATAAATCATATAGCTTAGTTGCATCTGGGCTTGTGGTTGGACTTGAATGGGGAGTTTATGGCAATAGTGAAGTTGGACATGGAGCTATGGGTACAGGTAGAGTTGTGGTGCAAAGTTTGGCTCGAATTAATTCTGAGATTAAAGATAGAAAATTTTTTAAGAATGAAGCTTTCTTAAAAGTGCTGGAACACGTAAAAAAGAACCATTCCAAGGTTCACCTTATCGGCTGTGTGAGTCCCGGTGGAATACATTCACACGAAGGTCATCTTATTGGGCTTTTAAATTTTTTTGCTGAGAATAATTTTTCTGATGTGTGTGTTCATATGATAACTGATGGAGAAGATAGTAATTCTGAAGAAGGAATAAAAAGTTTAGAAAGAATTAAAGAAACTCTCGCTAGATCTGGTGCAAAAATTATTTCAATTGGTGGTCGTAATTATGCGATGGATCGTGTCAAAAATTGGCCTTTGATAAAAAAAGTTTGGGATGTGATGGTGCACAATAAAGGAGAAAAATATAAATCTTCTGAAGATTATATAAAAAAATCCTATAAAGATAAAATATCTGATCCAGATATTGTACCTGTATATTTTGTTGATAAAAAAGGGCAAAGCATAAAAATAGAAGACGATGATGGAATTATTTTTTTTAATTTTAGAAATGACCGTATGAAACAAATAGTGGCACCTTTTGTTTTTGATAATTTTAAGGAGTTTGACAGGAATCATGTTTTAAAAAATCTTTTAGTTGCTACGATGACAGACTATGATGATACTTTTAAAGTATTAGTCGCTTATCCTCCAGATATACTTACTAATACTCTTGGTGAAATTATAAGTAAAAAAGGATTGAAACAATTACGTTTAGCAGAAGGTGAAAAAGAAGCTCATGTTACAAACTTTTTCAACGGAGGCAAACTTGATACTTACAAAGGTGAAGAGAGAATAATTGCATATTCAAGAGTTCTTACGGGAAAGGGTTATTTAGAACACCCAGAGATGTCAGCTCCTGAAATAACAAAAAATGTTTTAGATTTTGTAAATAAATCTTATAGTTTGATAGTTGTAAATTTTGCTAATACTGATATGGTGGCTCATTCTGGAAATATTCTTGCTATAAAAAAAGCCTTGAACATTGTTGATAAGTCATTAGAAAAAATAGTAAAAGAAACTGATCTTTCAAAAACAGCAATTATTATAACTGCTGATCATGGTAATGCGGAAGAATTAATTGATCCGGCCACAAACAAACCTGATACTCAACACTCAACTGCGAATGTGCCAATTATTTTTATTAATGAAGAATTTAAAGATTCAAGTGAGAAGAATTTGGATAATTTATATCAAGAAAATCCAATAGGATCACTTATTGATGTAGCGCCGACTATTTTAGGTTTTTTGGGAATTGACCAGCCGAAAGAAATGTCTGGAAGTAAAATTATATGAGAGAAAAAAGCACTTAAAGTTTCCAAGCCAGTATCTTTAGGTTCTCTCTCTTTTTTGTTTTTTTGGAAAAATTGGCTTAAGTGATATAATAGATTTATGAAAATAGTATTTTTTGAGGCACCAAAGGCGGAACAATTTTCTTTCCCGCAATTTTTTAACGGGGTAGAGGTTGTATTTTTTGAGGAAAAATTAAATGAAAATAGTATTGAAAAGGCAAAAGATGCTGATGTGATTTCTGTCTTTGTTGCTTCTTTGATAAATAAAAATATCATAGACGCAATGTCTAATTTGAAGTTTATCGCTACACGTTCGACAGGATTTGATCACATAGATTGTGCTTATGCGGCAACTAAAGGTATAAAAGTTTCTAACGTGCCTGCTTATGGTTCTTATACTGTGGCTGAGTTTGCTTTTACTCTAATTCTAAGTCTTTCGAGGAATATTATAAAAGCAAATAATTACATAACAGAGTCATTAGATTTTAATTATTTTTCAAATATGGAAGGTTTTGATTTGAATAATAAAACACTTGGTATTATTGGTACAGGAAAAATTGGAAAAAATGTTGTAAAAATTGCCAAAGGTTTTAATATGAATGTAGTTGCTCATGATTTGTATCCAGACTTAGTTTTTGCTAAAGAAAATAATTTTGTTTATAAGAGTTTAACTGAAGTTGTGTCTGAGGCTGATATTATAACTCTACATACTCCTTACAATAAAGATGATGGTCATTTAATAAATAAAGAAAATATTTCAAAAATGAAAAAAGGAGTTTATTTGATAAATACAGCTCGTGGGGAACTTGTCGATACCGAAGCGCTTGTTTTTGGATTAAAAGAGGGAATTATCGCTGGTTTTGGGGCAGATGTATTGGAAGATGAAAAAAAAATGAAAGAGGGGGCGAGTTTTTTAGCTAGTGGCAAAGCGACAGAAGAAGAAAAAAGGATAATTGGTTTTAATCACGAACTTATGAAAATGTCTAATGTCATCATTACTCCCCACATTGCTTTTTATACTCGTGAAGCTGTTGCTTTAATATTAAAAACGACGGTTGATAACATACAAGGATTTTTAAATGGTAGTCCAATAAATTTAGTCTCAGTAGTAGAGCAAAACTCACTACGGGATAAATAAAATAAAAATGGATAGACATTGGATTAAAAATTTTAATGAACTAGCCATGACCCCAAACCGTAAAATGGCCTTGGAAATAGTAGAAGCCGGATTTGATGCTATAAATACAGAAGAAGTAATAAAAAATAAAATAAAACTTGAAAATAATATATTAAGTATTTTAAATGAAAGTTTTGATTTAAATAAATTTAAAAATATAAAAGTGATAGGTTTTGGCAAGGCTTCTATGGATGGTGCTTTGGCAATTGAGAAAATTTTAGGTTCTAGAATAATAGAAGGCGTGGTTATTGGATTAGACAAAGCCAACTTAAATTATATTGAAACTTTTGCTGGTACGCACCCTAGGCCAAGTGAGACGAACCTTGTAGCCGGGGAAAAGATATACAAGATTCTCAAGGATTCCAGCGTAGAAGATTTAATTATTATTCTTATTTCTGGCGGAGGTTCGGCATTATTGTGCTCTACGGAAGATGAATGCGAACAGGGAATAAAACTTTATGATTTATTTTTAAAAACAGGAAAAACAATAAATGAAATCAATACGGTTAGAAAACATCTTTCTTTTTTGAAGGGTGGTGGTTTAGCGAAGGTTGCCTATCCGGCAACAGTTATCGGACTCATTTTTTCGGATATTCCTGGAGATGATTTTAAAAATGTTGCTTCTGGTCCAACTTATAAAGATAACACCACAATAAGTGACGCAAAGAAAATTATTACAGAAAACAATTTAGGTGAGTTTAATTTAATTGAAACACCTAAAGAAGATAAATATTTTGAGAAAGTTCATAATTTTGTTCTTGTTTCAAATAAAACTGCGATAGAAGCGATGGAAAAAAAAGTGAAAAAATTTAATTTAGAAGTAAATGTTGTTTCAACTAATTTGTATGACGAAGATGAGAGTGCAATTAAAAAAATATTTTCTGCCAAAAAAAACAATACTGTTGTTCTGGCTGCTGGTGAACCAAGTATTGTAGTTCCTAAAAATGGAGGCAAAGGAGGCAGAAATTTACATATAGGTTTGAAAGTGATAAAAGATAAAATGATTGATGAAAATTCTGTTTTTATGTCTTTTGCTTCTGACGGAATGGACAATAGCGATGTAGCTGGAACGGTAGTAGATAGAGAAACTATAGAAAAATCTGAGAAGTTAGGTTTAAATGTTTCTGATTATATAGAAAGATTTGATTCTTATAATTTTTTTAAAAAAACAGGTGATATGATTATTACTGGTCCGACTGGTGCGAATGTGTCAGATTTAATGATTTTATTGACGAAACATAATGAATAATTTAGATCAGAAAATTGTATATGTTTTTATAGATGCATCAAATGTTTGGGAGGCGCAAAAAATTAAAGGTAAATTTTTTGATTTTGAAAAACTTAAAAATTATTTAAAGAAAAAATTTAATGCTTATGAAATTCAGGTTTTTTATTATACAGCCTATCCTGCTGATGGCACCAGGGATTATAACCAAGATGGAAAACATAAGTTTTTCACTTATCTGAAAAAGGGATTAAATTTTACTGTTCGTAAAAAAGAGCTAAAGAGAATAACTGTTCATAGCGATGGATGTGGTGATTTGATAGAAGAAAAAGGAAATATGGATGTTGAAATGACTATTGATGTAATACACTTTTCAAAAAAATACAACATAGCAGTTTTCTTTACTGGTGATTCTGATTTTTTAGCTTTGGTAAACTATATTAAAAATGGTGGTAAAAAAGTATATATATTTTCTTCAAAAAATAATATTTCTCAGGAATTACGAACTGGAGGAAGCGGTTATGAAGATGTATTAAAAATAGAAGATGATATATGGGGAAGAGAATTACGACATAGAAATCAGAAATAAAAATAGCCCTCCTCGCGGAGGGCTATTCTTGGATGTAATACCCTTAAAGTTCTAGATAGAACTAAAAGACATTATTAGTATAGCAAACTGTAATACGAAGTCAATAATTATCCACAGGTAGTAAATATGTTAAAATATAAAGATATTATGGAAACTAAAATTACAAAAATTTTAGCAGAAGAAATAAAGGATTCTAGAGGGAATCCTACTATTAAAGTAACTGTTTGGGTTGGAGATATGTCAGGTAGTTTTGCTGTGCCTTCTGGGGCTTCTACAGGGGCTCATGAAGCGCATGAATTACGAGACTCTGATGGGAAAGGTGTAAAAGATGCCATAGATAAAGTGAATAACGTAATTACGAAAGCCTTAATTGGTCAAGATGTTTTAAATCAAAAAGAAATAGATAGAATTATGATTGAATTAGACAGTACTCCAAATAAAGATAACTTAGGCGGTAATTCTATAATTGGTGTTAGTATTGCTTGTGCTAAAGTAGCGGCAAAAGTTTCTAGTTTGGAAACTTTTGAATATTTAAGAACTCTGAAAGAGATTAAACCATCTAGAAAAACACCACATCTTTTTATGAATTTAATTGAAGGTGGAAAACATACTCTTCAACAAGGTTCAGGGCAGGCAAAAAATAATATTGCGTTTCAGGAATATCTACTTGTCACAAATACAGAAAATATTAAAGAAGCAGTTGATATAGGAATTAAAGTACAAAATAGTTTAAAAAAAATAATTATAAAAGAACTTGGAGAAGAATCTATTATTTTAGGAGATGAGGGTGGCTTTGCTCCGCAGATATCTGATATTAGAAAACCTCTTTTGTATTTAACTGAAGCAATAAAGCAAAATAATTTGCAAGATGAAGTTCACTTATCTATTGATGTTGCATCTTCTTCTTTTTATAAACCTGCCTCGCCGTTGAGTCAAGGCGGGGATGGTTTGTATAAAATTGATGGCAGGGAAATTACTAAAGAAGAATTAATGGATATTTATGAATCTTTAATTAAAGAATTTAACTTACTTTCCATTGAAGATCCTTTTGAAGAAGAAGATTTTGAAAGTTTTGTAGAATTTAAAAAACTAAAAAGAAATTTATTAATAGTAGGAGATGATCTGACTGTTTCTAATAAGAAACTTTTACAGAAAGCCATAGAATATAAGAGTATAAATGCTATTATAATAAAACCAAATCAAATTGGAACGCTAACTGAAACTCTGGAGACAATGCAACTAGCTAGAGAAAATGATATAGAGCTTATAGTGAGCCACAGAAGCGGAGAAACAGATGATGATTTTATAGCTGATTTGGCTTATGCTTTTAATACTTTTGGTTTAAAAGCTGGTGCTCCCACAAAAATAGAAAGAATAGTAAAATATAATAGGTTAATAAAGATTATAAATTATTAGTAATGAGTATGAATTATTTATGGAAGAAGTAAAAAATGGAATTTTTGTAAAGTGGTTCTCTGAAGTTGGGATTGATGATGTTCCTATTGTAGGTGGTAAAAATGCTGCTCTTGGAGAAATGTATTCCAATCTTGTGCCACTTGGTGTAAATATACCAGATGGATTTGCATTAACAGCTAATGCTTATAGACATTTTTTTAAAGATACTGGTTTAGATGAAAAAATAAAAGAAATTTTGTCTGATTTAGATACAAAAGATATTCGTAATTTACAAATTCGTGGTAAAAAATGTCGAGAGGTAATTTTAAAATCCAGTTTACCACAAGATTTACAAAACATTATAGCTCTATCATATAAAAAATTAGGAGAAAAGTATGGAAAAAACAATGATGTAGCTGTTCGTTCATCTGCAACTGCTGAAGATCTTCCAGGAGCATCTTTTGCTGGACAGCAAGAGACTTATCTTAACGTGCATGGTATTGACAATATCCTCATTTCGACAAAAAAGTGTATTGCCTCGCTTTTTACAGACAGAGCTATCTCATACCGTGCTGATAAAGGATTTTCTCATTTTGATGCTGCTCTTTCCGTAGGTATTCAATGCATGGTGCGTTCGGATCTCTCATCTTCAGGAGTAGCTTTTACAATAGATACTGAAACAGGTTTTGATAAAGTCATAGTAATTAATGGTATTTATGGTCTTGGTGAATTTATAGTACAAGGAAAAGTAATTCCAGATGAATTTATGATTTTTAAACCAAGTTTGGAAAATAATAGTAAAAATCCTATTATTGGAAAAAATATTGGAAAGAAAAATATAAAACTTATTTATGCAAAAGATGGTACAAAACAAGACAAAGTTTCATTAACTGATCAGCAGAATTTTTGTCTTACAGATGAAGAAGTTGTTAAACTTGCAAAATGGTGTTTTCAAATAGAAAAATATTTTTCAAAGAAACATAATCGTTATCAACCTATGGATATTGAATGGGCAAAAGATGGTAACACTGGTGAATTATTTATAGTTCAAGCAAGGCCTGAGACAGTTATTTCAGGACAAGACAGAAATGTATTAAAAGAATATCGATTAGAAAAAACTAGCAAAGTTTTAGTAGAAGGAATTGCTGTAGGTTCAAAAATTGGCGCAGGAAGTGTTCGTGTTTTGAATAGCGCGAAAAATATTAATTCATTTAAAAAGGGTGAAGTATTAGTAACTCAAATTACTGATCCAGACTGGGAACCAATTATGAAAATTGCTAATGCTATCATTACAGACAAGGGTGGACGCACATCGCATGCTGCTATTGTTTCGCGAGAGCTTGGTATTCCTTGTATTGTTGGATCTAATAATGCAACAAAGGTATTAAAGAATGGACAAGGTGTGACTGTTGATTCTTCTTCTGGTCAAGTTGGGAAAGTTTATGATGGAATTTTACCATTTAAGATAAACGAACATCATTTAGATAGTATGCCAAAGATAAAAACAAAGATTATGGTAAATATTGGTTCTCCTGATGAAGCATTTAAGAGTTGTCATTTGCCAGCACAAGGGGTAGGTCTTGGCAGGCTTGAATTTATTATTGCTTCACATGTTCGTATTCATCCAAATGCATTAATTAATTATGGAAAATTAAAACAAGAGAATAAAAAGAAAAAAACTTCATATATTACAAAGCTTATAAAAGAAATTGATAATTTAGTATATGCCTATGAAGACAAAACACAATTTTATGTAGATGAACTTGCGCGAGGTATTGGAAAAATTGGCGCTACATTTTTTCCACATCCAGTTATTATTCGTTTTTCTGATTTTAAAACGAATGAATACAGGACGCTCATTGGTGGAGAATTATATGAACCTCAAGAAGAGAATCCAATGCTTGGTTGGCGTGGAGCATCACGTTATTACGATCCAAAGTTTAGAGAAGCTTTCGGTCTTGAATGTAAAGCAATGAAAATTGTTCGCGGGGATATGGGTCTTTCTAATGTTATTCCTATGATTCCATTTTGTCGAACACCTGAAGAGGGGAAAAAAGTTATAGAAGTTATGAAAGAAAATGGTTTGGATCGAGCAAAAGATAAAGAATTGAAAGTTTATGTAATGTGTGAAATTCCTTCAAATATTCTTTTGGCTGATGAATTTTTAGATATTTTTGATGGTATGTCAATTGGTTCTAATGATTTAACTCAACTTACGCTTGGACTTGATCGTGATTCTGGAATAGTCACTCATATTGCAAATGAAAATAATCTGGCAGTTAAAAAATTGGTGGCTGAAATAATTCACAAGTGTAAAGAAAAAGGTAAATATATTGGTATTTGTGGTCAAGCACCATCAGATTATCCAGAGTTTGCGCAATTCCTTGTAGATGAAGGAATAGAAAGTATGTCGCTTAATCCTGATACTGTTATCAAAATAATTATGGCGCTAGGGGAAAATAAAAAATAAATTTTCTAGTGCGGGATGCGAGAATCGAACTCGCGTTTAATCCTTGGGAAGGACTCGTTCTACCACTAAACCAATCCCGCCTTCGGCGGGCAAGCTCGCATATAAGAAAATATAGCTTTATTTTAGGTGCTTGACAAGCATGCTATAATTAAAGTATTAGAAATTAATTATTAAAATAATATGCAAAATATAACAATTTATTCAACCAATACATGTCATTTTTGTCATCTGGCAAAAGATTTTTTTACTGCAAATGGAGTAGTTTTTACAGATTACAATGTAGGAACTGATTTAGAAAAAAGAAAGGAAATGATAGAAAAAAGCGGACAAATGGGCGTGCCAGTTATTACTATTGGCAGTGAAATAATCGTGGGCTTTGATAAGCAAAGAATTTCTCAGTTATTGGGTATATAATTTGTGCCCTCACCCCGAATCGAACGGGGATCTATTTCTTAGGACGAAACTGTTCTATCCATTGAACTACGAGGGCTGTGTTTATAATCTAGCACACAAAGGGTTCTTTTGGAATTGGTATTTTTATATTTTTATGCTAAATTATAACCATGGATTCTGAATCCAAAAAGTTATTAGAAAAAACCTTTGCTCTTGCGGAAGAGAATAATAAAATGCTCCATAAGGTCAGGAGCATTCAAAAATGGGCTACTTGGTGGTCTATGTTAAAGGTTATTATAATAGTCGGAGTTGCCTTCGGAGTGTTTTATTTTCTGGAGCCGGTTGTGAATAAATTCATAAGCATCTGGAATAATGTATCAGGTAGTCAACAACAAAATTTGAACATTAATCCTGTTCAAGATTTTTTGAAAAAAATAGGGAATTAGTTTTATTTAAAAATAATTAATATTGCCTGGGTAGCTCAGTAGTAGAGCGTTCCCCTGAAGAGGGACAGGTCGGGTGTGCGATTCACCCCCCAGGCACACAAAAATTACATTTCTAGATTGATTTTACCTTGACAGTATTTTTCTTTTCTTTGTCCACCTTTTTGATTTTGATGGTGACTAGACCATGTCTTTCTGTAGCTTCGACTTCTTCTGGTTCTACTTCTAATGGAAGTGATATGGTGCGTGAAAATTTACCCCAATAGAGTTCCTTGGTAAAGTAATTTTCTTCATCAATGTTTCTATTTTCTTCACGTTTGCCTGATATTGTGATAATATCTCGGGCAATTGATAATTCTAAGTCTTCTGGTTTTACTCCGGCTATCATTGTTTGTACGACAATATCGGTTGGAGTTTGATAAACATCAACTGATAATTCTGCCTCTTCATTTTCTTCTTCAATCCAGTTGTTGTTTTTTTTATCTCCATTATTTTCTTTTATATTTTTACCCAAGAAATTTTTTTTAGATGTTACTTCTTCATCGTTATTTACGCTTCCGGTTAATCTTTCAAAAAAACTCCTTTTTTTATTTTCCATTTATTTTATTTTATATTAGTTGATAATTGTCACTCATTCTTCTAACTTTTTCAAAAAGTAACATAATTATAATTGTGACGACCCACAAAAATGCTAACACTTTTAAAAAATTGTTTCCATCATTTCTTATTATAAAAAAATTAAACGCGCTATGCAAGGCAATAGCAATTAAAAACCCAATAAAAAGAAAACTATTTCTCTCCCATTTTTTCATATAAAAGGAGATTCCTATTGAAATACCTATTATTCCACTTGAGATAGCATGAAGAAGATTGGCACCGAGGAATCTCAAATTACCTGTATTTAAACTTACAAAAGTTCCAATTGACGAAGGAAGTATTTTAAGTAAAAATAACATATTTTCAAGAGCAGCAAACCCTAGTGCTGCAGTGATCATATATATAGGCCAATCTATTGGTTCGTCTGCATTATTTGTTTTATATAAAATAACTAGCACTGCAATATATTTTAATATTTCCTCTACACTAGCCCATAATACAAGTTGGCCTTCATGCGAGCTTACATGGTCTTGTATAAATTTTTGAATTGGTAAAACTAATATAACTACTATCATACCCATAATAAATATGATAGTGATTAATCCTTTTGGTTCAGGGCGTTCTTCGTCTTCTTTTAACCAAAACCATAACCAAAAAAGAGAAGGGATAATTCCACCTAGAAACGCCACGGCTAAAATTTTTGGATCAATTGTTAAGATGGCCATTTTTCAATCATTAATAAATTTTTATTGTTTGGTATCATTGACCAAATTTCTTCTGTGACGAAAGGCATAAAAGGGTGAAATGCTTTCAGCAGAGTAATTAAGTGTGTGGAAAGAAGTGTTTTTGCCGAATCAGCATTTTTATTTTCTAAAATTTTTTTCTTAGATCGTTCAATAATAACATCAGCAAAAGTGTGCCAGAAATAATGATAAAGCTTTTCCGCGACTAGGGAAAATTTAAATTCGTTCATTTCTTTTGAAACTTGAGCCATCAAGTTGTCCAATTCTTTTTTACTTAGTATGTCTTCTTCGTCGAGTTCTGATATCTTGATAAGGTCAAAATCTTTTGTTTGTTCTAAGACAAATCTAGAAGCATTCCATACTTTGTTGGTAAATTTTCCATAACCACGAATATCATTTTCATTTAATTTTAAATCATTGCCCGGGGTGTTGCCAACAATCATAGACATGCGAAGTGCATCATTGCCATATTTTGCAATAATATCTAACGGATCAACAGCTTTTTCACCAAGTGATTTAGACATTTTTTTACCTTCAGTTGTTCTAACCATTCCATGAAAATAAACATTTTCAAATGGTATTTTCCCGAGTAGATATTGGGACATTAAAATCATTCTAGCAACCCAAAAGAAAATAAGGTCATGGCCTGTTTCTAGTATTGTAGTTGGGTGATATGTTTCTAAGTCTTTCGTTTTTTCGGGCCAGCCAAGAGTTGAAAATGTCCATAGTCCTGAAGAAAACCAAGTATCTAGCGTGTCTTCGTCCTGAATCCATCCTTCCTCATTTGGTGCTTCAATACCACAATAAATTTCTTTTTCTTTATACCAAACAGGGATTCTGTGTCCATACCAGATTTGGCGAGAGATACACCAATCACGTAAATTTTCTATCCAATTAAAATAAACTTTTTCAAAATGATTTGGAAGAATTTTTATTTTTCCTTCTCGTACAGGTTCAAGCATCAGTTCTTTTAGTGATTTATTGTCTCGAGAGGGGATTTTTTTATTTACATCGATAAAATACTGGAGCATTATTTGTGGTTCTATTATTCCTCCAGTTCTTTCGGCTGTTGCTACTCTGTTTACATAATTTTCATCAATAGAGACTAGAAGTCCTTTTGATTTTAATTTTTCGACAATTTTTTCTCTAGCTTCAGCAATTTTCATTCCTGCAAAGTCTCCCGTAATAGGAAGGAGCTTGCCGTATTTATCAATAATTTGTTCTTTATCTAATTTATACTTTTCAGCGAGTGCGAAATCTTCATGTGAATGCCATGGAGTGATAGTCATTACTCCAGTACCAAATTGCATATCAATCATCTCATCCTTTATAACAGTGGCTTCTATTGGCCCATTTATCCATTCTATAGTTAATTTGTCGCCATGTTTCCACTTCGTATATCTTTTATCAGCTGGATGTATTACAACGTATTTGTCGCCAAATTTTGTTTCTGGGCGAGCGGTACCTATTTCAAAAGGTCCATATTTAAAAGTATAAAATTTACCCTTTTTTTCTTCATAAACTAATTCATCATCTGAAATAACTGTCTGGCCTTTTGGGTCCCAGTTTACAATTCGGTGTCCTCGATAAATAAGTCCATCGTCATACATTGTTTTAAAAGCAGTTTTTACGGCAATATTACGAGTTTCATCTAGAGTAAAAGCTTCACGAGACCAGTCGAGAGAGGCACCCATTTTTTTTGCTTGGTTTACTATTGTGTCGTGTGATTCTCTCGCAAATTTTTCTACTCGTTTTAAAAATTCTTCGCGTCCTAAATCTTTTTTCTTTATTCCTTTTTTTTCTAAAATTTTTTCAACTTTTGATTGCGTGGCGATAGCGGCATGGTCAGTGCCAGGAAGCCAGAGAGTTTTTTTGCCATTCATTCGTGCATGACGAACCATTATGTCTTCTATTACCAACATGAGAGCATGTCCTGTGTGTAAATTTCCAGTTACATTTGGAGGTGGAAGAACCATTGAAAAATATGGTGCATTAGGTTTTGTTATTCCTTTTTCTATACATATATCCGGGTTAAAAAAACCACTTTCTTCCCAAAGCTTGTAAATCCTTTTCTCTGTATTTTTTGGGTCGTAAGGCTTAAGTAACTTTTCGTTCATATTCTTAAATAATATCACATTTATCTTGACTCGAGAAGGATTAGAGCCTTAGATTACCAACTGCTTTTATGTCACTTAATTTTGGAACTTTTTTTTTGTTTTTTATATAATTTAGATATCCAGCAATACCGATCATTATAGAATTATCCCCGACAAGTTCTTTTGTGGGCAATAGAAGTTTTATTTTGCTTGTGGTCGTTAGGTCTTGCCTAACGATTTTTTGCATTTCATTTTTTAGATGGGTATTACAAGCGACCCCACCTGCTACTATGAGAGTTTTGATTTGATATTTTTCAATTGCTTTGGCTGTTTTATAAACCAAACATTCAATAGCGGCGTTTTCAAATTCTAAAGCAATTTGTGCTTTTGTTGTTTGGCTGATTTTTTCAATTCCACCTAAATCTCTTATTAAATACAGAACTGCAGTTTTAAGACCAGAAAAAGAAAAATTAAAATCTTTGGTATGAAGCATCGGACGGGGAAGGGAAAAAGGAAATAAGCTTTTTAGGGACTCCGCAGGGCGACGGCCCGAGGACTGAACAAATTTTTTAGCAGAAAAATTGTGACCCGCAAAAGTTTCATTTTCTTTTTCCCTTATACTATCTGCTAATTTTGAAATTTGAGGACCTCCTGGGTAAGGTAAGTCCAGCATTCTCGCGACTTTATCAAAAGCTTCTCCGACTGCGTCATCAAGTGTTTCTCCAATAATTTCATAATTCATAAATTTTTTAGAAAATACTAATTGTGTGTGCCCTCCGGATACGAGCAATGTTAGAATTGGTGTTTTTAGTTTTTGTATTTTAAAAGTTCCTTTTCCTTTTCCAAAAACAGAAAGTACATGTCCTTCCATATGATTGACTGGAATTAAAGGTACTTTCCATTTTTGTGCTAAATCTTTCGCAAAGGTAATTCCTGTCCAAAGAGACATTTCAAGTCCCGGACCATAAGTTATCATTATTGCATCTACTGGCTTTTTCTCTTGATGACGGGCAGGCTTTTTATCTAGCTTAGCTTGTTTTAAGCAAAGTTCTAATAAAATTGGTAGATTTTTTATATGTTCCTGTTTAGCAAGTTTTGGGAAAACACCGCCATAGGGGATATGGATGTTGATTTGAGAATTTGAATTATTTGCCAAAACCTTAAAAAAAGCATTAGTAATGCCTCCCTTAACTTCCATTATACTTATTGCTGTATCGTCACAAGACGTCTCAATGTTCAAAATTTTCATGTGGGCGACACAGGGATCGAACCTGTGACCTTGTCTACGTCAAAGACACGCTCTACCAACTGAGCTAGCCGCCCATTCCATCACTATACTACTAATCTTTCCAATGTTTCAAGTTCTTCTTTTGAATTTACACCTAAGGCTTCGCGTGGATCTATGTTTATAGATTGTATTTGATTTTTTTCTTTCATTGCTATTTTTACTAGATCAGTCAAGTAATATTCTTTTTGAGCATTATTAGTATTTAGCATTTTAAGATTTTTCCAAAGCCAGTTTGCTTCAAAACAAAAGTAACAAGGATTTAGCTCTTTTGTTTTTTTTTCTTCATCATTGGCATCTTTAAACTGAACATCTTTTGTGATATTTTCATTTTTATCCCGAATTATGCGAGAGAAATTTTTATAAAATACAGCTCTCCAGTCGTCAAAATCTGGGACGATAAAAGTCGCCATTGTTATTTTTTTAGAAGAAGCCAGATGTATATCCCTTAATTTTTTTATAGTTTCAGAGTTAATAAATGGGTGGTCCCCATAAAGAACCATTACGTGTTCTGTATTATTTTCAAGCCTTTTTTGAGTAATAGCTACTGCGTGTCCTGTACCAAGTTGTTCTTCTTGAACTACGTAATCATAATTTTTACCAAGAGCTTCTATTACTTTTTCTTTACCAAAGCCGACGACAATAACAGGTTTGTCGCTTATGCCAGATTTTTCAATAGATTCGAGTAAATATTTGATCATTATTTTACCTTTTACTGTTTCTAAAACCTTAGGTAAATCACTTTTCATTCTTGTGCCTTTTCCAGCAGCTAAAATAATTATTTTAATTTTATTGTTAACCATATTTGTGACCTTAATTATACGAGATTTGAACCAGTTATTCAACTAAATCAAGGGTTTTTATCTTCTTGAAGTAAATTTATAACTTCACTGTCCTCAACCTGTTCAAATTGCATATAGTGAGTACCGACAGCTCCCATAAATTCTTCCGGTGGTAGAAGTGTAATAATCTCGTCAGCTCCTTCTTCTTTTAGCTCTTGTATAGCTTCTGTTGGCGCCACGGGCACCGCCACTATAATTTTTTTAGGGTTTTGTATTTTTATAGAGCGGACGGCTAGTCGCATAGTGAATCCGGTCGCAATACCATCATCTACGATGATGGCTACTTTATTTTCAATTTCTTTCGGTTGTTGTTTCCCTCTATAAAGAGCAACACGGCGCTCTGCTTCCTTTTGTTCTCGCAAAATTTCTTCTTGAAGCCAATCCTGATTTACAAATTTGATTTCTGACTCATTGCATAAAAGTGAACCCTTTTCGTCCACTACGCAAATTGCGTATTCTGGATTATTGGGATATCCAATCTTGCGAGTAACAATAATATCAAGAGGAGATTTTAGAGCTTTAGCTACTTCATATCCAATAACAACTCCACCTCGTGGTAGTGCAAACACTACAACTTTATTATTTTTATATTTTGCAAGAGCCTTTGCTAAAAGTTTTCCCGCTTCGTGTCTATCTTTAAACATATATAAAATACAGAAATAAATTTTATTTCTTTTGCTTTTTCTTGCGTATCGGATTCATCATGCTATTCTTTACCCTGCCTTCAAGCCGAGGTGGGCGTGTAAGATGATCCATTTCACGTAGATGTTTCTTCTTATCTATTTGGTAAAGTTTTTTCATATTTTTATTATACTACTTTTAAATCTGTAACCCTAATTATACGAGATTGAAACCTTGTTTTCAATCAGATGAAGGTATTTTCCCAAACATTCTTTATAACAATAAACAAAGACCTAGAAGTCAATACAAAAATAAGATAAAGAAAAGGCCAACCTAGATAATATTATGAAATATAAGGAGTAAACATTAAGAAAACCAATTAATTGACATAAAAATCAATATAGTAATAATCCAAAATCTGTCCGTACGCTTCTTTCTAGTAAAATACCACCCAACTTTAAAATATATTTTGCGAATAAACTCTTCTGGCATAAATTGATTATAACAAGATTTTATATGCTTCGCATTCAAAATTTATGTGGTCACAAGTTACTAAATTTTTTACTTCTTAAAATCGTAAAAAATGTAAGTACTTGCCGACCTCGGCTCGGCAATTTTTCTTCTGAAAAATTATGCCTGTGCCTTCACAAAAGCGAAAAAGACTAGAGCAGTCTAGTCTTTTTGAATTCTCGCTTTTGTGACCCCACAGAGAATCGAACTCTGATTACCGGATTGAAAACCCGATGTCCTAACCGTTAGACGATGGGGCCAAATAAAATTTATCTTAACATATAATTTTTGTGATTAAAAATCGCTATCCTAACCGTTAGACGATGGGGCCAAATAAAATTTATCTTAACATATAATTTTTG